>Ga0068713_1001534_pt1 | contig 29584 bp, 18 predicted proteins | sample MTBAKSrepl2MetaG_FD_62223 | JGI IMG/M metagenome (GOLD analysis project Ga0068713, IMG submission 62223) | Enrichment culture microbial communities om Arthur Kill intertidal strait, New Jersey, USA, that are MTBE-degrading - MTBE-AKS2 (Arthur... | ecosystem: Environmental > Aquatic > Marine >...
ATTCGTCTCATGCAGGGTCCTGGTTGCCAGAAGGGTATAGGCGAAGGTACCGTCTTCTCCTTCATTCAGTTCTATAGTTTCAGGTACTGCGCTCTTTTCAATTTCCCAGCTGTAATCCTTAGTCTGATCCCATTCCATATCATGTTCGTTCGCTATCTCTAGATCTTTGTCTTCAGGCACATTGATCGTCACTGTCTCGTTGTCAGTATCCTTTTCGCCTGTATCGTCTTCGGTGACGGTAGCTGTGTTAGTCAAGAAGTAAGGATTCCCGGATGGCAATGCGCTAACATTCTTCAGTGTCAAGGAGAAAGTCTTTGTAGCCGAATCGGTAAGCGGCCAGCTCAATTCTAGGGTGGAAGGGTCGATAGAGAATCCAGCCGGTACATTAGTAATTAAGTCTTCAAGATCGGCCGTCTCATCCACATACTCGACGATGTTCGGATCAGATGGAGTGCTTGCTGTATCACTATCTGAAGGACTGCCATCATTGGTTGAAGTTACAGTCAGTACAGCGGTGTAGCTAGGACTGTAGGTCTTCGTTGTGAAAGTCCTATCGAAAGTCTTCTCTTCACCTTCGGCCATAGTAATACCGTCTGCAAGAGTAACCTCATCACCGGTCTCAGTTATCTTGAGAACTATCTTTACACCGAGAGCGGAGCCCGGGCCATCGTTCTTGACCTTGGCAGTCACGGTTATAGTGTAAGTGCTATCTACGGTTTCCCATGGTTCTCTGGTTACCTTTATCGTGTAATCTATAGGAGCTTCTTCACCCAAACCCAGAGTGACCTCGGTCGGACTGGCGCTCTTGTCTATAGTCCAGTCATACTCAACCTTGTCTTCTCTGCTCACTTCTGCGTCTACTATAGCGTTGAGTCCTGGAGAAGGAACAAGAATCTTTACTTCCGCATTATCGGAAGAGTATTCGCCTGTGTCGTCTTCGGTAACTGTAGCTGTGTTGGTCAAGAAGTAAGGACTACCCGAAGGCAGAGCACTTTCATTCTTCAAAACCAATGAGTAAGTCTTTGTAGCCGAATCGGACAGATCGGGCCAGCTTCTGTCGAGTGTGGAAGGATTTATAGAGAAGCCTGCCGGTACACTGGTTATTAAGTCTTCAAGATCGGCTGTCTCATCTATCTCCACCACTTCTTCAGGGTCCTCAGGAGATGTCTGGGTATCACTGTCCGAGTCAGGCCCAGTTTCATCTGAATCAGCATTCGCACTTATCGTGAATCCGGAAATTGGAGTGGTGCTCTCGACAGCGAAGGAGAACATTAAATCTTGATTCGCTCCTATTGTAAGGGAAAACGGACCAAAGTTATTTGACTTACTCGGATAACCATCCAGAGAGACTGAACCTGAGATATTGGTAAGATCAATATCTCCTGTGTTTTCAACAGTAACTGTACCGGAAATCGTGTAAGTGTAAGTTGCATCGCCTGTAGTCCTTTCAGTTTCTATTGTGTATTGGATGGAAGACTCCTCGCCTATGCCTAGTGTGATTAAAGTTGGAGTTGCCTCCTTCTCAATATTCCAATCGTACTCGAGAGTCTTGACCCAGGTTATCGTTGAATCTACTGTGACGTTCAAGCCTGGAACGAGGATCGTCACAGTGGCATCATCGCTTCTTTCTTGCTTTGTATCATCTTCAACGAGAGTCACAGTATTTGGAACTTTGTACTCTCCGTTCTCTTTATCCATATTCATAATATTAAACGTATAGGTAGTTGCCACCGGTGTCTCTGAAAGCAGCCATGGCCATACATAATCGGAGTCGGGAGTGACGTCAAATCCCACCGGTACCATGTATGCATCGTTCACAGTGGCAGTCTTGTCGAACTCGATTAGGCTTGTGGGCGAGATCGGACCGGCAAGAGCTCCCGTATTGGACTTGGATACAGCGCCGGAGAGGACTTCTGCTTTCACCCTGTAGTAGTAACCATTCTTAAAAGCGTAGCTCGAGAAATCAAAGGTTTTCGTAACTACGTCTCCTGGGGCAAGGTCAACAATTGGTTGGGTGCTGGTTTGAGCAACGACAAACGTTCCGCCGTCACTGGACTCCAGTAAGGTTATGGTAAGTGATACCCCAGAAGCTGTGAGATTAGAAATAAGAGAATTGCCTACTTCAACTTCACCTTTATAGAAGAATGTGTCAGTTGAATTGTCCGTCAAAGTCCTTGTTGCATTAACTGAATATGTTACATCTTCATCTTCCTCAATATCAAGATAAATTGTTTCAGGAGTGACAGATTTTTCAATTTCCCAGTCATACTCGATCTCCCTACTCCATCTGAAAGAACCTGTCACGGTTGCTTCAAGAGTGAGAATATCTTCCTGGGGTTCTGGAGTTGTAATCAAAACTCTGGCAAAATCCTCCCTCTTTTCTGAGGTGTCGTTTTCTGTCAAAGTGGCATCGTTTGTCAACGTATAGCTCCCAAGAGGGGCATCGACATTCGTGATAACGATTGAATACTTCTTTGTACCACCGGTAACGTCGTCCAGAATCCAGGGGGAAACGCTCCATGGCCAGGTGCCTGTATGATCTACAGAGAATCCATAATTCTCGAACTCAACGAGATTTCTGGGCATATCGACTATCGAAGCGCTTTCATCAATGAAGGTTTGGGACGATGGGGAAATTGGAATAAGATAATCTTCAGAGTCATCCACTAATTCCGGCCAATTGTCTACTGCCTCAGCAATTATTCTGACTGTAGCATAATTACCTGGATTGAAAACGAAAGTGAATGGCTTTCCAATTCCAACCAAGTCGCTTGCAGCTACAGTCGTATTTGAACTCGTAAGTATAAGGGTCTTATAATCCATCTCAATCCAGTCGCCACCGTTCTTCCCCAAAAGAAATACTTTAAGTCCAACCTGTTCGGCCTGAAGAGAACCTTCGTTGGTAACGGTAGCGATACCTGTTAGCGTGTAGGTATCAGTTGCCTCGGGGGTAAGCCGGGTAGCGGTCAGAGTATATTCCACACTTGCTGAATCACCCTGCTTGAGATTGCTTATTGCCTCGGGACTTGCCTCTTTAGTTATCTCCCAGTCGTAATCAGTTACTCTGGAAAGATCAACTTCGCCTTCAACATCCACTTGAAGTATTGGCCTAAGTTCTACAACGGGCTCAGTGTAAATAACTGCGAAGTATATACAAGGGGCAGTTATACCTATCTGAGAGAAATACTTGCTTTCATTACGAAGTGCCTCCGCATATGCCGAGAAATAAATCTTTGTGGTTCCTTCACCGACAAAATCCAGAGGAATCGTGAACTTAGAAACGCCTGCAGCGGGATTATGGTAGTTAGCATTTGGATAGTAATCAGGATCCAATCTTCCCGTCACCGGGTTTCGTGGTAGATCACCTATTGCAAGGGCGGTAGCCACACGTGTTTCTGTCAGCAGCCACCCGTTTTCTGTGGCATAAAACTCGATGTACAGAAGCTTGTCGTCATTATCTACCCAATAGTCTATGCGTCCAATGACTGTGTCGGCGCCAACAATCAAGTCAGAACTATAGACCCCGCTGGAAGACTGTACTGCAAATATCACATCCTCTGCAGCATCGGCGGGTGGAACAAGTTTTTCGAACTCGGTTTTTGGAACCATACAACTCGAGATAATAATAAGAATCGAAAGAATAACCAGTAAAAATGAAAATTTCCTCATAGCCCATACCTCCTATACTCTTCCACCCCAAAGCTCAAAATATAAAAATAATGAAGTTACTTGGATCAATTATAGTCTATTGCTAGATAAATACCAGCCGTTTGATTGAGAATTCCGGTAACAATATATAAGTGTAATACGTAAAGGATGAGTTAACGAATAGATAAGGCGGTAATACGAAAATAACTTGTGATTCCTATTATAAGCTGCATATAATGGCATAGGTAATTGAAGCTGTTTCTGAAAGCCCTTTCTGTGTAATCAATCATAATGATTCAATGAATATTGTAAACGACTGATAGAAACATGTTTGCGATTTCAACCGTTCGCATTGTTTTGGAATGCTTGTGCTCTGCAGACTGCATAACGGATAAGGAGAGTGGCTTCGTATGAGAATCTTCTCCCTAATCTTCATCGCCAGGCGTCAGATAGAGATCTCTTTTGATATAGTTTCAAACCTTGAATTGACTTATAAAGGAGTCATTTGAATCTCTCTTTGAAGAAAACCAACTCGCTTTTTCGAATAGTGAGTGCTTGTTCTACTAGAATTACAAGTTGTTGAATCAAGAGAATGGCGAAAAAACTGGGCTCACTCAGTTCATCAGGAATCGGCAAGCAGGGATTGAGCATGTTAATTGTCTTTCTTTGCTCAATGCATAGTGATTTCTGGCGAGATTTGTTAATCGGTGAGGTTTAGGTGGATCGTACACAGTCTAAGTGTCCGGGAGAAATGTAGGTCAAACACATGAAGGGGTCCTTCAAGAGCGAACTAATCTCAAAGAGTCGATGCTATATATATAATGAATAGAAAGGCGATTTCTTTCACCAAAGCAGTTTTCATGAACAGCAGTTAGCTAAGAAAACGGCGATGACTTGCTAGCGAGAGTAACAGAAGTCAGCTGGCTTTTTTACTACTTGAGTACCGAAGACATGACTCGGTCTGGAATGAGTCGGTAGAAATTCAAAGATGATGTAGATGAACCTAATGATTAAGGACTAAATATCTCATGCAAAAACCATTTCCAGCGCGAATAGGTCTCAGAGATCTCCAGTTATAGCAAGGAAAGAATGTTAAGTGCAGAATTCTCATGTGTGGTGCTTGTCATCAAGAGGTGAAAACGGATCAGATTAACGGCTAGAGTGGGTTACTCTCTGGATTGGGGAGCGAGTAGTTGGCACTAAAAATTCGTACCCTCACCCCACCATTTTATTGAGCCGCCAGACAAAGTATGTGTGAGCAAACATCCTGTCAATGGAAGTATGAAGCACCTGAAGAGATTGCTGACGGCGAGAAAGAGATTAAGTTTGGACACTAAGATTCATCGAATCTGCGAGTAACGAAGATCGTGGGGGATAAGGATCGTATTCGAAAAGTCCCTCAGATGGAGGCTAACTTCTCAGCAGAGCTGCGTGACAATCCGGGAGCAAGTATGATTTATGCTTTGTCTATGAGCATTGTTTGTGGTAATAATCATTTATAGAATAGATGAATTACATCATCAAGCAGAGGGGGAATATCGAGCGGTTCATTATCCATTCCATTTCAGTCACCAGAGTTTCTATGAGCACTACCCAATGCGCTATTGTGCTTGAAAATAGTTGACATTGGTTTGTTGTAAGTGGTAGAATAATCCCAGACAAGTTTCTCTTGCGGTATTTGGTGTATAATTGGCAATGTCGAATGCTGTATTTCTTTGGTATTTTTCTGTCTAGTATGTTTTTCAGGGTCTTTTTTTGATGTTTGAGCTCTTCGAAATCTAGTTAAGTTCTTTAAGGTTGATATACTCTAAGCTATGTGAGGAAGAAAATATTCACAACCAAACGCCTTATAGGGGGTGTGTGCAGTGGCAAAGAAACTCTTGAAATTAACCACATTGCTAGCTATTCTACTCCTCGTGTTCATGCTGACTGGCTGTCCCAAGCCACCGGCTGAAGAGTACACGTTAACGATTGAGAAGACTGGCAATGGAACCGTTACTGCCGATCCTGCACCCAATACAAGCGGCAAGTACACGGCTGGAACAGAAGTAACATTGACAGCCGTGGCCGATGCAGGATGGCAATTTGTTAAGTGGGTAGTCGGTGAAACAGATGTGACAGAGAATCCTGGAGTAGTCACAATGGACGCCGACAAAACTGTTGAAGCGGTCTTTGAGGAAGAGGAACCACCAATTGATAAGTATACTCTTACAATTACAAAGACCGGTGAGGGAACCGTTGATCCAGCTGTGGGAGCTCATGAGTACGACGAAGATGCCGAAGTCGTCCTTACCGCTACTCCTGCCGAGGGATGGGATTTCAGCAAGTGGGTTGTTGGTGGTACTGATGTTTTCGAAAATCCGACAACTGTAGTAATGACTTCCAACAAGAGTGCCGAAGCCGTATTTGTGGAAGAAGAACCGCCAGTTGGTCCATTCCCAAAGGTTACCAATCTCAGTTTCACAACTGCAAACTTCATGGTTCTTCAGCCCTGTACCGAGAATCTTGAGATAAGATTCCAGGTTGCGGTTGATGATCCTGAAAGCGAACTCGTTGCAGCAGAGTACAAGGTTTCGCACGTGGCTTCCGGCGAGTTCTTTGCAGTAGAGATTCCGGAAGACAACTGGGGCGCACCGTGGACCTACACAGTATCGGAACCGATACTCCGCAGCAATTTCGTTCCTTTGAACGGTGGAAGGTACGATATCACTGTGACAGCATCTAACACGGAAGGAAATGCAACAAGCAAGACCATTTCTTTCTACGTGAAGCAGTATGTCGCTCCGTCTTTTGATGCAATCGATGTTGGAATTGTGGACTCTGATGAAGACCAGATACAAGAAGCTGACGGTCTTTGTGTAGTTACAACAGATGGCTTACCTGCAACTGTTGAAGCTACTTTCACCTACGATTCCAAGATAACGGTCAGAGTATATTTGATCGAGAAAGATGCTGTCGATGGTATTACAGGAATGCTGGAAGACGAGAGTACTGAGCTCATTGTAGAAGAACCATTCTTAACTGATGAGCTTACAACAGAGAAAGTCACAATTGGTCTTCCTGACCTGAGACCCTACATGGATGCTGGAGTGGAATACAAGCTTCTTGTTGTTCTCTTCACTCCTGAATGTGGAGCCTTAGGATGCGTAGACTGTGGAATTGAGGCTTACAAGCTAGTCGATTGTGATTTCATTAAAGATCTCACTCCAGAGCTTGAATGTCTGCCATGCGAATGCGAAAATCCATGTGATCCATGCTTCAAGGGTTACGAACCAGGATTACTAATCAAGAATCTGCTAGTCACGAATCCAGCTGAATTCGATATTACTCTGACGATCAACGACACCGTCTTCACCAACGAAGATTTCACATTTGCCGAAGACGATGGAGAACTTGAAGTCAGGATTCTTATCGAAGCGGGAATGGTAACACCCGAACTCAGCGGAGAGACTGAGCTGTACTGGGAGGTAGTAACACCGACAGAAGTTGAACTAGATGCTACCTGCACAGTGACAATAGATTTCGAAGAACCCGAAGCGGAAATAGTCATTGAGAACTGCTGTGTAAACGAAGGTATAACCGAAACTACCTTCACGGTTACCTTCTCCGACAACATCGGTCTTCAGAGAGCCAAGATCTGGGGTTCCGAGGGCATTACCGTTGAACTACCGGCTGGTAAGACAGTTGGTTCATGGTTTGCTCTATCCGGAACTGAAGTTACCGTGGCTGGAACAATAACCGGTATTGACGGTGAATACACCATCTACGCAGTCGTTGAAGATGACTACTGTATAGAGTCTGAATGGGAGAAGGAATGCGGAATCAACGTTCCTCCTCTAGTCGACTTCGGACCCTGGTGCCATCTGACCGAGTGCCCGCCAAGCTGCGATGCGACCGAAATCGAGCTTCAGTGGGGAATAGTAGACACTCAGGGCGACTTCACAGGCTTTGAGATAATAGTGAGCCATGGAGAAGTCGATACCGTTGATCCTCTGCAGATGGAAGGTCACGTAACCTGGACTCTTGGAGACATCGACTGTGAGACAGTCACGGCAACAATAATTGCTTATGACGATTGCGAAGGTACTCTGAACTCTACTACAAAGAGCTGGACATCTCCATATCCAATGGACAATGTGAAGCCAGAGATAGATCTGACATTTGCAGACTGTGGCGAACCCGAAGAATGCGCGACCTCTGCCGTTCTTGCCTGGGATGCCTCTGACGCATGTCTTGATTTTGTCTTCATCATGGTCATGCAGGGAGAACTGGTATGGCCCGATGATGGAATTGTTCTGGAAGATGCTGAGCTCGATTCCATTGGCGTAGATTCAGATAGCATCATGAGTTACTACGCAACAACAACTGCAATAGGCGAAATCGAATGGGAATTTGAAAATGCAGTTGACTGTGAGAACCTGGAAGCAATTGCGATTGCAGTTGACACCTGTGGAAATTGGAATTATGACCTACTAGTAAGCGAAAACGTTATAGACAACATGGAGCCATATGTGGAGCTTGGTATCTTTGGCCTTGGTTACAACAGGCCATCGCAGGTGGAAGTACTCGGTAATCTGAGCGAATTTGATCTTGATGAATTCGTAGACGAAGGCTTCATTACCGATCTCTGTACAGACGCCACTTGTCTTGGTCTTATCTGGATTGTCGAAGAGAACTGTGTCGAAGACATCTGGTTGACGACAAACTACCCGCTCAATCCATGTGGCAACGAAATAATGGAAAGACCTGTAGGAAACTACACGTATGATCCGAAGCACCTCAGTTTGTGGTGGGATACACTGACTACAGAAGACTGCTGGCTGCTCGACAGAGACGTTACAATCGGATTCATTCCGTTCTGTCTACCGTTGATCGATTGTGATACATTCGAAGCAACCTTGACAGCGGACGATATCTCCGAATGTACGGATGAAGTCAGCGACTATGCAAGTATTACCGTTGACAACTATCCGCCAGAGACAACGCTCGAATGGGATCTCACGCCATGTTCAACGGAAGTAACGCTGACATGGTCGATGACCGACAACTCCTTCCCATGCACCATATGTGATGAAGGCGGCTGTGAGATTGGCTGGCTGGATCTCTATCTAGATGGAATCTTCGAAGGATATGTCTCCATAATGACCGATGAAACAACGGCGTGGTACGAAGACGACGGCGGCTACACAGTGCCGGATGAGTGGGAAATCGACTTTGATCCAGTTACGTTGACCTACTCTGGTACCATAACCGGAACTGGAGAATATATTGACTGTGTAGAGATTGAAGTTGAGTTCTTCGCATTCGGTTGCTGCTGCTTCCTGGAAGGTTCTTATGGAGAACCTGCTAAGACTCTCAGCACAATCGTAGACAACGTCAAGCCGCTTCTTGAGGTTGAACTCCCTGATCTGGATATTGAACCACTCAAGTGGTGTAAGGACGAGTTCACGACGAAGAATGCAAGCGCAACAATCGAAGCTACCGTCACCGATGAGTGTTTCGACGAACTCGTAGTTGAAGTTACGCACGGGACACTTCCAAATGGGCTTACCGTGTGGGCAACAGATGTTGAAGGATTCCACTCACTCGTCTGGAACCTGGAAAGCCTTGACGGCTTGCTTGATTGTACTCAGGTTGAACTGACTGTTACAGCTTATGATGAAGCCGGATGTGATCCGACAGTCTTCGCGACCTCGTTCACGATCGATAATATGCCTCCTGATATTACATTCGTTGCTGATCCTTTGACTGATCCGTGTGGAGTGGAATCTATCGATCTTGATTACTGTATCGATGACGACTGTCTGACCTGTGGCGATTGTATTACCATGGCAGTTGCATACATTGAAGTGAGCAGTACAGATACTAAGTATCCGATCACTGCAGAATGTGGCTGCGAGGTTCCTCTCTGTGGAACATTCACATGGGAACTAGATGACATCGACTGTGGCGAGACGCTGGTTGCGACGCTTGTTGCCTGGGATACCTCTGGAAACATAAGCAAGAAGGGTATTACTATAGGAAATGTTGACAACAAGGCACCAGTTATCAATGACTTCACTTTCGATGGTAGTGTAATCACCTGGGATGCTACTGACAACTGCTTTGATTCAATAAGTATCTGGGTAAGTCATGGAACACTGCCGGATATTACTGTCTTCCCTGAAGCAGAATTCGAAGCTGCGCAGTTTATTCCACCAGCATTCTCAGACCAGGGAATCACATTTGAACCCGTAGGATCTACAACCTGGACTGCGCCAGAGACTTATACTGGAACGGTAACGGTGTGGATTGCTGCATACGATGAATGCTGTAATGAAACATGGGATTCGACGGAGTTGAGCTGGCCTATTGAGCAGCCTATCGGATAACGATTCTGTTTGTTAATTGTATAAGTAGTTAGTTTTGATGTTGCCCGCGGCCGAGGCCGCGGGTTTTTCTTGTGATGAGAGATTCGCTTTTGTGATATAATTTATCGTAATTAGCTCTATTCATTCTCAAGAGGTGATCTTATGAGGCGAATGCTTTTTTTTCTTCTTGTTATTTTAATCACAATTATGGTCATTGGTTGCGGTGCGAAGATAAAGTTTTCCGTTCCGGACCAGCGGGTTTCTCAGGGTGAGGTCCTCACTCTTGATCTGAATGACTACATCGATGATTCCGGTAATTCGACAGTGTATTTCTCTTTGGTATCGGGAATTGGACGAATAGAGGGGAGTAGGTTCGAGCTGTTTGCTGATAAGTCATTGTCTGGTAGTTCAACGGTCGAAGTCGCTTCTTTTACAAAAGGCGGTGAACCTGTCGTCTCATCATTCAGGGTTACAATCGAAGAGACTGATTTTCCGCCAGAAGGAACAATCGGAGATATTTCTGTTCTTGAAGGAGAGTCACTTAGTTTGCCTCTTGATGTATTTATTATAGATCCGGAGGGTTCAGAGGTTAGTCATGAACTTTCGGGCGATTATGAAGAAGGATTTGCGAGGATAGAAGAAGGGGTCCTCTTTGTTCAGCCGAGATATGTGGATTCGGGAAGGAACGAGCTGAAGATAATTTCTTCGGATTCCAATGGGAATTCCAGCGAATTGACTTTCGTCGTAGAAGTCAAAACTACAAATTCGGTTCCGATAATGAACATAGATGACCAGATTGTGCAGGAACATAGGGCACTAGTAATCGATCTCAAGCAGTTTGCAAGCGATCCAGATGGCGATGAACTGAGCTTCGAGGTCATTGAACCAGTGAATTCTGAAGTAAGTTCCGGAATCTTCACGTATGAAGCGGGAAGTTATTCTGAGGAAGCAGTTGCCGTATCAATAAAGGTGGTAGATTCAAAGGGTGCTTCAACACAGGAATCATTTGAGATAAGCATCGTTAAGGCACCAGATGTGGCCGAGGGAGTGCTGACCGTTGGAGCGATGGGACAGTATGCCACGATTCAAGACGCAGTTGATGCGGCAAAAGACGGTGATACCGTCAAGATACTCCCTGGAGCTTATCGAGAGAATGTCACTGTAAGCAAGAACATAGCAATCATTGGTTCTTCGAGGGAAGAGGTAACGGTTGTTGCTGAAAGTGAATCTTCTCCAGTGCTCTTTGTAAGAGGTGTGGAGGACTTTGTTGTTGATAGTGTGTCCTTCCAGTCAGGCGGGTCTGTGATTAATTTCTCTAGATCTTCTGGTCAGGTGGTCAACTGCAATATTGCAGGAGGAAGATTTGGAATTTCTTTCAGCGGAGACGGAAGAACGCTTAGGGTTGCAGACTCATATATTACAAGTCTTATGGGGGTAGGCAACGATGAGTACCTAAGCACAAGGTTGGTAGGGATATATGCATACGGAGAGGCCACATTGATAGTAGAAAACACCGTCATTGAAAGAACAGGAACGGGTGTGAATTTCTCTAACGGTTTGAACTATATAGTCAAGAACAGTACTTTCAATAGAAACACAGTTGGAGTCTCTCTTAGCGGTGCGTCTACAGGATCTCTCATCGAAAACAAGATAACTGGAAACGTTGATAATGGTGTGCTGGCCAATATCACTTCTACTGCAACTCTTACTGACAATGTTTTCTACGCGAATGTGAGACATGGACTTGATCTCTATCTGAAGAACTGCACTGACTGTGGATGCGGTGGAACGACTTTCAAAGGAACTGTGCTGGGATCTGGGAATGTCTTTGATTCCGAAGAAGAAATCTGTCCACTCGATTATTGGGATGAGACTTTCTACAGCTTCGATGAGACTCTTGGGAAAGACTGATATTAAGACATTGGGTGACGGTTTATGAAGAAGTACTTGACATCTCTCTTATTGTTGCTTTTAGCGGGGGCTCTCAATGCAACCGTTGTTATCGATTTCTTTGGAGTTTCGACCTGTCAGGAATGTTTTGAAGCCGAAATGATGATCGAGAGCCTTAAGTATGAAATTGAGGATGAAGTCGTTCTGAACAAGTTTATGTTGAGTGAATCAGAGAATCAGCTACTGAAATTGAAGTATGCGATGGTCTATGGAGTCGATGAAAGTGAATATGACCTCTATCCAATGTTGTTTGTTGGAAAGGCTGCCTTCACTCCATCGAATCTTGAACCGGGCGCCTTACTTGAGAGTATGGAGAACTACTCTAAGGAAGAAAGAGAGTCGAAGCTAAGCGAGATTGATGCTTTGAGCGAAGATGTAGGCCAAAGACTTACCGAGAGATACGAGCAGTTTGGTTTCCTTGTAGTCCTCGGAGCAGGTTTGATTGACGGAATAAACCCATGCGCTTTTGTGGTACTGATTTTTCTTGTTTCATATCTGTACTACGTTGGACGGGGAAGAAACGAGATTCTCGTGTCGGGTCTCTTTTTTGCCATCGGTATTTTTGCAGCTTATCTCTTGATGGGGACGGGGCTCCTCGGAGCCGTGGGTTACATCGAGAGTATTTCCAGGATTTTCCAGTTCATATTCTATCCGGCTATGGCAATTTTCACCGGAGTGCTCGCAATTCTCTCCATCGTTGATTTCTACAGGATGAGGTATAAGAACAAGAAGGCGATTCTAGAACTATCAGCGGGCTTGAAAAGAAAGACTCACGAAATAATCAGAAAGAATGCAAGGGCGAAAACAATATGGATCGCTTCTTTAGTCACAGGAATTCTTGTTTCTTTTGTAGAGTTTATGTGCACCGGGCAGGTTTATTTACCTACGATCGTCTATATTATAAACAGTGCAGGTCTTTCAGGTAGGGCTCTGGGCTTTCTGATGATCTACAATCTTGGGTTCACGGTTCCGATTATCGGTATAACGCTAATAGCATATTTCAGTTCCTCAACGAAGAGAATTCAAGAATTCATGACCTCGACACAAGCTGCCGCGAAAATCAAGCTGTTAATGGGGGCTTTGTTTGTTGTCTTCTTTGTTATAATGCTGAATATTACTCTCAAGACCTTCAATTTGATTTAGCCAGAGCTTCTCCCAGAACTCATAGATGGTACCGATAATACAAGCCGGATGGAATACGAGATTAGTCATGTATGATTCCATCTGGCTTTTCCATTTTTTTGAAGCTTTCTATTGCGAGGATTTGTTTGTCATAGCTCATACATAAGAAACCTCATCATTTCCCACTAGTCAGGGAGTTAAATGCGAAGAATATGCTGGATCTTGTTTGAATGTGTATTTGACTCCTAATGATCCTGATCTCAAATCCTCCCTTGAGGGAGGAGGGTCACATAACGGCGGAGGGTTTGCGTCTCTGAAGAGCAGAAATCTCGTTCGTACATTAGTGCATTAGTCTGACTTACTGAAGAAGTGTCGCGAGCCTTTCAGAAAGAAATGCATCTTCGATTTTGAAAAGGACATACGGTTGAAAAATCGTTTCAGAAGAGGTCGCTCAAGAGATGGTGTGATGTCTGCGCAGACCTTGTGAGTTCAGGCTGGTTACTACTCTTCGGGAGAGTGTGTCCCACTCAAGTGGCGACTGAGATCAGGTGCTTATGGATTCGTGAAGCCGCATTTATTTGATAATTATGACTGATTCCGGAACTAAGGAACAGGTTGATTGATCTCCAGGGAAAATGATGTGGGTAGTGATGAGCAGAAGAAACGGGGAGCCTAGCAGCTCCCCGAAGCACTAAAGGCGTAAGTTGCTTCTGTTATTCATTGTCCTCTGAATCATCTGAGTCATCAACCTCTTCTCCAGAAGGTTTCTCTTCATCTGAGGAGACTTCGACGGTTTTTTCGTCAGTTGATTCTTTCTTTGTCTCGAGAGCAGCTGCGTTAAGACCCTCTCTGCCCTCAAGAATAGCATCTGCCATCGTATGTACTATTAGCTGAATGGCTCTGATTGCGTCATCATTTCCGGGGATAATGAAATCGATGACGTCAGGGTCGCAGTTAGTATCTGCAATTCCGATGACTTTTATTCCGAGTTTGTTGGCTTCTGCAACGGCGATTTCTTCCTGTTTTGGGTCAACTATAAAAATCACGTCTGGGAGCTTCTGCATCTCCTTGACACCACTGAGATTCTTTCTCAGTTTGTCGAGTCTTTTATTTATCATGCTCTGTTCTTTCTTGGGAAGAGCTGCAAGTTTTCCGGACTCTTCCATTTCCTCGAAGTTCTTTAATGCTTCGATTCTTTTCTTGATCGTGGTGAAGTTCGTAAGAAGTCCGCCGAGCCAGCGATTGTTGACGTAAAAAGAGTCGCATCTCTTCGCTTCTTCCTGTACGATCTGCTGAGCCTGTCTCTTAGTGCCAACAAAAAGGAACGTTGCACTTTCCTGAGCTGAATTCCTCACATACTCATAAGCCTCTTCGATGAGCTTCAAGGTCTTCTGAAGATCCACAATGTAGATGCCTTTTCTCTCACCATAGATATACGGCTTCATCTTGGGGTTCCATCTTCTCGTTCTGTGACCGAAGTGAACTCCGGCTTCGAGAAGCTGCTTCATTGATACTACCGACACAAATACACCTCCGTTTTGGTTTACCTCCGGCTTCGTCAACGATCGACCCCAGTAAGCTCCAGAATTACTCAATACTCTTCGTCTAGTACCTCTCCTGAAGAGCATCTCTACCGATAGATGTGTCGATTCAGTGATTTCCTAATGAACTATCTTCTCAGATAGAAAGAACACACCCTGCCGCAATCTGTCCACCTCGTTCTAGTGGGGTGAAGACCGAGAGCGAGCAAATCTCAAGTAGTTCTAAAGAGCAACGACTAGCGCTTATTGGGGCACCGGGATCGATAACGATTATTGCCGTGTGTTGTCCCCGTCTTTGACGAGATCTCTATATGTGTATCTCTTTGCGTTCAACCAAAGATCTTCGAGAGAGTAAAACTCTCTGCCCTTCCTGCTAAATATGTGGACGATAAAATAACCACCATCGATTACCATCCAGTCATACCCCTTTCCTTTGTCGTAGAAGATGATCTGGACTGCTTCTCTTTCAACATATTCCAGTATTCCCTCTCTGAGGGCGTCCATGTGTGGATCGGAATTTGCTGTTGTCACAACAAAGTAGTCAGAAAGATTTGACACTTTGGAGACGTCGAGTACAATTATCTCTTCTCCGTGCTTTTCGTCAAGTATCTCTACAATTTCCTTCACTACGTTATCCAAGATAGATTCTCCTGTTCATATCATGGTCATCCGTTGGGGGTTCACCGTTCTCCGCAAAACCTAAGAAAACGAATCAATCAAGATGATTTCGAAAATCGAGTCTAGCAATAATCTTGATTCTACCTATTCAACAGTGACGCTCTTCGCAAGATTCCTGGGTTTATCTGGATCAAGATCTCTCCTGACGGCGACGTAATATGCGAAGAGCTGTAAATATGGCGACATTACTAACGGGTACAAGGGTTCCAGGACTCCAGGTACTTCAATTCGACTGTTGACTGCCTTTGCAACTTCCCTGTCATTCTCAGAGCAGATGGCTACGACTTTGGCATCCCGTGCTTTGGTTTCCATAATGTTGGAAATCATTTTGGATTTGAGTTCATCCTCGGGAACTATAGCAAAGACTGGGAAATCATTGTCGAGAAGCGCGATTGGACCGTGCTTCAATTCGCCGGCCTGATAACCGCTAGCATGAATATAACTGATTTCTTTGAGCTTCAGAGCGCCCTCAAGGGCGGTTGCGTAGCTGTATCCTCTGCCGATGTACATGAAGTGTTTGTAGGCAAAATACTCTCCCGCAAGTCTGCTGCACTGTGCGTTTGCTATTGGCAGAGTGTTCTCAAATATCGTGGGCATACCTTCCAGTTCATTAACGATCATAGCAATATTGCTTGTACTAGAGTCCATAATCTTCGCTATGGCTGCCCCCAAAAGAATAAGTACTGCGAGCTGCGCTACATAAGTCTTCGTAGCCGCCACGCCTATCTCTGGGCCTGCATTTATATAGATCACAGCATCGCTTTCTCTTGATATCGTAGATCCGACAACGTTTGTCAAAGATATTACTTTAGCTCCCATCTTTCTTGCCTTTCGGATACCTTCGAGAGTGTCTGCGGTTTCTCCTGATTGGGAAATCGCAATGACCAAGTCGGCGAAGTTCTCCGATAGCCTTCTATAACGGAACTCTGAAGCAACCTCCACTTCTGCGCGGATATTTGAATAATCCTGAATGAATCTCTGAAAGACGAGGCCTGCATGGTAACTAGTTCCGCATGCCAGAACGGTAATGGATCTGGCTTTCTTTATATCATCCTGCAAATGCTTGACTTCTTTGAAATTGGGCGAACCGGCCTTGATTCTTCCCGTAAGAGCGTTCCGGAGAGTCTGTGGTTCTTCGAATATTTCTTTAAGCATGAAATGAGCATAGCCGCCCTTTTCCGCAGAGTCCTCGCCCCATGTGATTCTCGTTGCAGACTTCTTGACGATAGACCCATCAATCCTGGTTATGTTAATACTCTCCGGCCTAATTATCGCCAGTTCTCCGTCATCTACGAAATAGACGTCACGAATGTACTTGAGTAAGGGAGTAACGTCAGAAGCAAGATATCCAGCCTGTTCTGCAGAACCTACGACAAGAGGGCTACCTTTACGCGCTGCCACGATCACATTGGGATGGTCCTGATGAACTACTCCAATTGCGTAAGCGCCCTCCAGATCCACTAACATATGTCTTACAGCAGCAACAATGTCTCCCGAATAGTGATCTTCAATCAGATGGGCGATTACTTCCGTGTCGGTTACCGATTTGAATATGTGACCTTTCTTTTCAAGCTCGACCCTCAATTCGTCGAAGTTCTCAATTATCCCGTTGTGAACGACTGCAATTTTTCCGGTGCAGTCAGTATGGGGATGAGCGTTGAAATCAGACGGGCCTCCGTGGGTTGCCCACCTTGTATGGGCTATTCCCTGTACAACAGATGAATCAAGATCTCCGTCCAGAAGCTTCTCAAGGGAGGAGATCTTCCCAACGGCCTTCATCACTTTCAATTCATTTCCGTTATTCACTGCGACACCGGACGAATCATATCCCCTGTACTCAAGCTTCTTCAAAGCGTCGACCAGTTTCCTAATTGTAAGGTCTTTGCCCACCATTCCAACTATGCCGCACACGCTACTTTCCCCCAAGCTTGTTTTCAAGGTTCTTGACTAGGCCGCCATTAACCCCTTGATACGCTACTCTGATCGCATTCTTTATCGCGAGAGCGTTTGAATTTCCGTGAGCTTTAACGACAGCCCCTTTAACTCCGAGAACGAAGGCCCCGCCGTATTCACTTGGATCCATTGCCTTCTTAAGTCTTCCCAGTGCTCGCTTAAGAAAAAGGGCACCAATAAGACCAAATAGGCCGCTATTCTTGATCTCTCTCTTAAGAGTCTCGGAAATCAACTTCCCCGTTCCTTCCATTGCTTTCATTGCAATGTTTCCGTCGAATCCACTGCAGACAACTACATCAACGTCGCCATAATTTATATCTCTGCCCTCAACATTTCCAATGAAATTGGTTCCTAACTCGTTTTCCAAGTATTCATAAGCCAGTTTCGTCAGTTCTGTACCCTTTTCCTGCTCTTCTCCTACATTGAGTAGACCGACTCTGGGGCTATCTCTTCCAAGAAGATTAGCATATTCATAGCCCATCGTGCCAAAATCGCGCAGATGTTCCGCTCTGACCTCCGCATTTGCGCCTGCATCAATTAGTACGGTAAAACCGTTCTTAGAAGGAATAAGAACAGCAATGGCACCGCGATCGACACCCTTTATCCTGCCAACAACAAATAGTGCCGCAGCAAGAACTCCGCCTGTGTTACCTGCTGATACAAGAGCATCGACTTTTCCTTCCTTCACTTGCAGGGCGGCTTTGTATAGGGAAGTGTCTTTCTTTCTCAACAAAAGAGAAGGCTTCTCCGACATCGGAAAAACCTCTCTTGCATCAACTATTGAAATTCTTGAGGTCTCTGGAGTCCTTTTCAGCAGAAGCTTCAGTTCTTCTTCTCTGCCGACCAGAACTATCTCGAGATCCTGAAACTCCTTAAGAGCAAGAAGAGAGCCATCTATGTTGACTTCTGGGGCACTGTCTCCACCATAAGCATCGAGGGCAATCTTTATGCCTTGCATCTACTACTCACCGATCTCAAGAATCTGTCTTCCTCCGTAAAAACCACAATGCAAACAAACTCTGTGTGGTTGTTTTGGTTCTCCACAGTTTGGACATGTAGAAACAGCAACCTTGATCGGGCTATACATCTTTACGCGTTTCAAGTGGGTTCTGCTTCTGCTTCTTTTTTGCTTTGGAACGGCCACTCTAATCCCTCCTATATCTAACTCTTCAATTTCGATTTGAGCTCAGACACCGCTTTGTGCCAGCCATCGGGAAGTTCTTCCTTCTTCTGGCACGAGTGATTTGGCTCCTCATTTAGATTTGCTCCGCAATACGGGCAAAGTCCCGCGCAATCTTTCCTGCAGAGAACCTTCTGAGGAACCTCAACAATTATAGCCTCTATAACGCGTTCTGACAAGTCCAGAAGATCTCCTTCAAACTGCAGAAAATTCTCCAGATCATCGCTTGTTCCCTCTTTCATAAGTGGAAGAGAATCCTTATGAACATAGGTGGCCTCGATTGTCCCTTCAATAGGAATTGACACTTCCTTCAAGCATCGAGCGCAATTGTCTTCGATAACCGTCCCAACTGAACCTGTCACAATAATCGAATCTTTGTCTTTGAATAACTCAACGTGAACGTTCACCTGACCTGAAAGTCTTAGCTCTTCGGTGAAGTCAGGATCTAGTACTACGTCTATAGTCTTGTTGAACTCAAAACTATTCAGATCAACGATCAATTCATAAACTTTTGACATTCAAATCACCTCTGTGCCAGCAAATATTACAACAAGGGTATTTCAAATTACGCACGTTTCATTGAACAAATGAAGAAGATTCCTTCATTCTGGATAGCAGATCTCTGGCAATTTTATCTTTCTCATCCGGGCTTCTTTCAACAGGATTTCCAAGGTGTATGGACTCGATCTTCGAAAATTTGTCCCGCACAAGCATTATATCTGTAGAGAGTCTTGCTGCTTCGGATGGATCATGAGTCACCATAATTACGCTGATCTTCCTATCGATCCAGATTTTCTGGATGTCATCGATTAGGCTATCTTTTATGACGATATCGAGGGAGCCAAAGGGCTCATCCATAAGAATGAGATCGGGATTGAAGGCCAGTGCCCTTGCTATGTTAAGTCTCCTTCTCATTCCACCGCTAAGCTGAGAAGGATACTTGTCTCCTTGCCCCTTCAGTCCCACAAATGAAAGAAATTCGACCGGATTGCTTTCTGGAGCAACAATAGAGATGTTCTGAGCTGCCGTTAACCAAGGGACGAGCCTGTCGTCCTGAAAAACGAATCCAAGCCGCTCACTGTGAACATCCACCGTGCCCCTTTCGGGTTTGAGTATACCGCTGATAATTCTCAATAGAGTTGTTTTACCGCTCCCAGAGCTACCCAGAATTGTCAGAAAGAAGTTACCTTCCAGCGAATAGCTCAGGCCGTCAATTATCTTTTCGCCATCGAATCCTTTATGAAGGTTCTCAATTCTTAAACGCATAACGACTACCCCTTCTGACTATCAAGTCGAGAAGTTTCTCAGTTAAGATGCCCAGAATAATCAGAATCAAAGTGTACGCGAAGACTCTTTCGATGTTGATAGAATATTTCGCATCAGATATTGCTCTCCCTATTCCCGAAGTTCCTACCATAAACTCCGCAACGGCGACGGATTTCCACATTATTCCTATTCCCACTCTCATTGAGGATACGATGAAAGGAAAAGCCGAGGACAGATAGATCTTTCTGAGAACAATATCTCTTGGCAATTTGTAAATCCTCGCCATCTCTACCAATTTCTTGTCTACATTTCTCACTCCCTCGGCGATGTTTATGGTGAAGATAGGGAACAAAGTCAAGAACACAATATTGACAGGAGAAGTGAAACCGACTCCCCACCAGAAAATTGCCAGTGCAAGCCAGGAAACTATGGGTATGGACTGAAGAATAACGACAACAGGTCTTAGAAGATCATAGAGAGCATCCAGCAGTCCCATCAAGAATCCAGCAACAAGAGCAAACCCAAGAGCAAGAAATAGCCCGATAAATGCCTTTAAGCACGTCTCGGCAATATTCGACCAGCCTCTTGCGCTTGAAACGATCCTTGCCAATTCATTTGCGGTCTCGCCAGGACTCGGTAACAGGAGACTGCTTGACACAAGTCGTGAAGCAACAAACCAGATCAGTACCAGAAAACCAACTGAGAGAATCGGTGCAAGATACTTTCTCTTAGAAGAAGAGAGCATCTAGGTCAACATCACCTGTCAGTTCGGGATTCAGTTCCCGAAGCTTTTCAAGATAGATGACGGTTTCTTTCTTTGCCTCTTCAGCGGTTAGGAAGAGAAAACCTGCCGTGTCCATTGCCTTATGCAATACGGGAATTGGAAATCCGCCCATCTTTTCCGATACAATCTGTGCAGTCTTCTCCCGGTTAGCTATAGAGAGGTTCATAGACTGCTGGTACAGGAGCAAGAATGACTCTACAACTCCTCTATCCAGACTACCGCTCACAAATATTCCCGAAGTAGGGATCCTGATTTTCTCATCATTGAAACTGCTCCATAGATCTTCGATAGGCATGGATCTTATAACTCCCTGCACACGCGTTTCGGCGAGCGAGGCAAAGGGTTCAGGTACAAGGATGACCTTTGCTTTTCCACTTGCAAGAAGTTGAACAGCTTCTGCTCCTCCAACGTAAACAACTGTCACATCTCTTCCAACTTCGTATCCCTTAGATTCAAGTGCGCCTCGCAGAATAGTATCGGCCGTCTGACCCGGAGCTTGAAGCGTGTAGACTTCGGTGCCAACTAGATCATCTATTATGACTATTCCCTTTTCCAAAGACATGAAATAAAAGCCGTTCCACATGCTAACTGCGGCGAGTTTTATGTCTACCCCTGACGCCGCAAGTTTGACCCCAACGGTGACGGGAAGAAGGCTGATCTGAGCCTGTTCAGTCACCAACAAGGATATTGCCTCGTCAACGCTTCTCCAAAGATTCACTTCGAGGCCGGGTATTTCTTCGGAGATGTTTGAAGACAGCAATTCTGCGATCGGAATAAGTGTGGGACCGACTGGATTGATGTAATTTACCCCGAAAGAAATTACGGTAAGGAACAGCAACAAGAATACAATTATGACTTTTTTCATAGAGAACCACCTCCACTGACAATTATACACTCATTTTTCAAGCGTGGCGATGGCTTATCAGCTTTGAAGGCCAAATCGAGAGCTCATAAGCGAATTAGGACTCTTATGGCGGGTTTCTTGCTTGAGAAGGCCAAAATCGCCCTCTATAAGGAGTTTGGTAATTTAGGCTCTGAGTGGTAGAATAATAGCGACATCTCATGCGAAGGGGGGAACAGTATGAACAAAAAAGAACTCATCGCTGAAATCGCTGAGAAAACGGGTGTTACTAAGAAGGATGCTGGAAAAACCCTGGACACGGTGATCGAGATTATTGAAAAGACACTGTCTAAGGGTGACGTTGTGAGACTGGTTGGCTTTGGCACATTTATGGTAGCTTCAAGAAAGGCCAGAAAGGGTGTCAATCCTAGAACCAAGAAACCCATCACGATTCCGGGTGGAAAAGTTCCTAAGTTTGTACCTGGAAAGGAACTGAAGGAAAAGGTAAAATAGTGTCGTAGACTCTGCGGCGGCCAGAGTAGCCGCCGCTTTTGTTTTGGAGTGAAAAGCTTGAAAGGAATCTGGGTTCTTCTTATTGTCTTTGTTGTTATCGTGGCTTTGGGTGCTTTCTTCAACATCTACTTTCTTAAGCAGTTTGGCGATCAGATGATCTCGAGCCTCAGCACCAAGGAAATCGAAAACAAACTTCAAATCATGTCAGAAAGGGTTTCCCAACTCAATCTCAATCTCGATTCACTTTCATCAATCGAGGTGAGAAGTGATCTCTCGGGAATCATCTCGGATTTCGAAGTAATCGTTTCAGCGATGAATTCAGCGTCAAATTCCATGAGTAGTTCTGCTGTTGTCGATTCACTTACGAAATTGTCCGCAGATGTCAAGAACATTCAAAATGCTATTGGCTCGCTCGATAAGGGAGATAGTATTGATTACTCATCTCAGATAGAAGGGATTAGGGGGAAAATCGTCTCGCTTGAATGGCAGGTAGAAGATTTGAAGACATTGCTCGAAACAAGTACAGTTGATCTGAAGAAATCTGTAGAGAGCGTGAGAGCTTCGTCAAGTTCTGCAAATGAGTCTTTCGATGAAGAAGTTGGAAAAGGTGTTCGGATTAGAATAGAATCGGGCTTTAAAGGGAGCAGCATACTTCACGACAGTGATATTCTCATGATATTGAATGAACTTTATGCCTTGAGGGCGACTAAGATCTCACTAAACGGGAAGAGAATAATGCCATATACTTACGTGCGTTGCGTAGGAGCAACTGTTATAATTGATGATGTACCTACACAAATTTCGCCTATTGTTATTGAAGTGTTGGGCGATTACGATTATTTGGTTTCCGGTCTGGGTCTCTTGAAGGAGTTTTTTAAGGGCAGAGAAATTGAAGTGACTTTTCTGCCACTTGAATTCATTACCATTCCCGCGGGAGGGGGTTGATTCAGTTGAAAAAAGTTGCCCTTCTATTTCTTCTTGTACCTGTTTTTTTGTTATTCACAGGGTGTGACTCACCTTTCATTACTAGGGATGACTTTCTTGCAAGGATGGATTCTATTGAACAGAAGATTGATTCTCTGACTCTAGGTCAGAGAAAGATTGTCCAACTGGAAGACGCAGTTCAAGAGCTTGCCTTCCGGATTAACTTTGTTCAAGCAATAGAGCCTACGTATGCAGGCTATGAAGAGCTCGAAGCTTTGAGAGCCGAACTTCAGATAATAAAGAATATGCTCGCCGAGTCAGTAATCGATTCAGCTTCTTCCGCTGCAATAGTTAAGACACTCTATGACAAGATTGACGGTGTTCTCACCGGCTCGGTGGAGAATGATATCATCACAAGAGAAATCGACGACCTGAACAGAAAAGTTCAGGCACTCGAGTCTCTTAATTCTTCAAGATATTCAGAACTCGTCCAGAGAATTTCTGAAGTTGGTAGTTACGATAGTTCTATCGATGAAGCGAAGTATGATGAGCTTCTTCAGAGGATTGAAGAGATCAAGAATGCCGAGACCGTTATCGTTCAGCAGGAACCGGAAAACACAGACGGCAGATACGATGAACTGGTACAGAAAATTGAGGAACTTTCTGCCAGGACGGATACTTCGGTTGTAGACAGCGTTAAGTACGATTCACTGGCAAGAAGGCTTGCCGAGTTGGAGCAGACTGTGGGTTCCTCTGTGATTGATGCAGAGGTTTTCAACGAGTTCGTTTCGAGAATTGAGGAAATGGATTCAAGAACTAGAGAGCTTGCCAGCAATCTCGAGGCAATTGAACAGCAGGAAGAGCCTGAACAGAGAGAGTTTGTTACTATGACCACTTTCTTGGGAGAGATTTCCGACATTCGAAGCAGGCTTGGAGCAGCTGCTTACGAGACCATAGAACCTACATCTTATGTATCTTACGTTGTGAAGTCGGGAGACAGTCTCTGGAGTATTTCGCAAGCTTACGGTGTGACGGTGGAGCAGCTAAAGGTTATGAATACGGATGTTAAAAACTGGGATCTAATCTACCGCGGTGACGAGATCAAGATTCCTCTTTCTCTTGACAATCTGATGGCCAAGGCATCAATTGCAACTCATTTCGGTTTGAACCTTGGAGTAGACTTTCTTGTCGATTCGATAGAGTCGAATTTCGGAAGCTATGATTACGGTTACGCCAATCCAGGTATGGACTTGACTGTACCGCCCGGATCAAGAATCACGGCTTTTCTTCCTGGAAAGGTTATTTTGTCCGAGCGTGTGAACGATCTATACGGTGAAATGGTTGTCGTAGATCACGGAAACAATATTAAGACTGTGTATGCGCGCCTTGGTAGTCGTACAGTAGTGAAAGGCGATTTTGTTCGGGTTGGAGATACAATCGGATCGGCCTCCGATGCAAAAGGAAACCTCCATTTTGAATTCTGGAAAGCTGACGTGCCGGTTAACCCTGCAGATATAATATTTGAGAACGTGGGAACTTTCGAGGTTACAATGTATACTGAATGGGATGATGCAAAGAATCCAACGTCACCTTCTTTCAAAATGACTGCAAGTGGGGATTTTGTGAAGGGATATCGAACGGTTGCTGCCGATCCCAGCGTAATTCCTCTTGGTTCGATTGTCTATATCCCGTTCTTCTCATCCTCTCCAAACAAAGGATTCTTTGTTGTTGAGGATACCGGTAGTTCTATAAGAGGTAATAAGATCGATGTTTACACCCACGATTTCGACATAGCGTCAAATTTCAAAGAAGATCTTCTCGTGTATGTGGTGAAGAAACCTTGAAAAGATCACCGATTCTTTTTTTCCTATTCATTGGAATAATTGCAGTTACAGCATCCGGAACAATCACCCTTGGTCAGAGATATCCTCTTGGTATCATGCCTTCGGGACTTAAGAAGGTTGAGAATAGCAGCGGTACGTACTTCGTAACCCTTGTAAAAGGTGACTCGGAACTAGTTGTTTTTGATACAAGTTTCAGACCCCTGACTATTTTCGACTCCATGAGAAACGATGGAATAAATGATCTCATCTACAGGGATGGGAAGTTATATTGCTTTGGATTCTACAGTGGGAGAGTGATTGTTGTTGACGTTTCCGGTCACCCCAGCAAATGGAAGAAGATGGACGAGATCCCAACTTCCAGCAGACTGGTAACCGGTTCTTTTATTGACGGCAAAGTCGGAATGTTGACTAATGATTACGAGTTTCTTGTGCTTGATATCGACAAACGGGAGATTCTCAAGAGGGAAAATCTGCCAGTAATCGGACTGTCGGTTGCCGAGGATGCAAAGAATTTCTTCGTCTCGCTCTTTCACAATTACAACATGCTGACGCGCTCTCATGAAACAGAGAAGGGACTATTAGTCTTTGATGAATGGGGCAACCTGGTGAAGGAAGTGAATATCGGAAAGAGGCCCTCCTACATTCTCCTGGAAGACAATAGGATCTTTCTTGTCTCATATGTTGAAGAGACTCTGGAAGTCCTTTCAAAAAGTGATTTTTCTCAGATTCAGACAATCAAGCTTGGAAGATATCCGAACTTTCCGACAATTCATGATGGAAAGATCTGGCTTGCCTTGACCGGTGAAGACCAGATTATGGCGATAGACTTATCGAGCTACCAATCGAAGTATTTTGATCTTCTGGGGCGAGGTCCAATAAAGGTTGTTCACAATGGAGATAGAATTTACGTTCTTGAGACTATTACTGGAACACTAGAGGTTTTGGATAGTAGGGGAAATACGATAGAATATGTAGAGTTAGATGGTTATCCGGTTGACATTGTTTTCAGTGGGAAGGAAGTTGCTGTTTTACTTCAAGAAGACTGGCAGACCGGCAAGAATACAGGAGCGCTTCAGCTAATCAGGCATTGATGATTTTGGAGGTTTAGATGAATCTTAAAAAGTTTTTCGGACTTGCTATCGTTGTTACCGTAGTGCTAATCTCAACAGTATCCTGTTTTGATCCGACGGTTAGATTGCTAAAGGCAATCCATACTCAGTTTGTTGACGAAGGCAGTACTCTTGAACTTGATCTCATGGCCTACGTGTTTCCGGTTTATAGTGCTGAAGCAATTACATTTGAGATAGACAGTGAAGTTGGCGAAATAATCGGAACCAAATTTGTTTACAGCCCTGATTTCGATTCTGCTGGCGTCTACAGTGTTGAGCTTACTGCTAATAGTAACGAGCTGACTGACAACAGGGTATTCGCTGTAACCGTTGTTGATAAGAACAGAGCGCCTTCAATTGATGTGCCGGATCAGCATGTTGAGATTGAAGAAGAACTCCGGCTTGACCTAACGGACTTTTCTGATGACCCCGATGAAGATGCTCTGGCATTCTCTCTCATTAGTGGAGTCGGAGAAATCATGGGAAATACATATATGTTCAGTTCAAGTGACATATATGTTGGAGAGAATAGCGTCACTGTTGGTGTTAGCGACGGCAAGGGCGGGACTGATAGTACATCATTTTCCATAACCGTTTTTGACTCGAATGGAGCGCCGCAAATCAATCTACCAGATCAAACCATTGAGGAAGGCGAAAATCTGTCAGTCGATCTTCTAGACTTCGCAACAGACCCTGATGGTGACGCACTCACTTTTGAATTGATAAATGGTGTGGGATCTGTACAAGGGAGCATCTACGAGTACTCAGCAGATTACGAAAGTGCTGGAGTGTATGGGACGACAATTGGAGTAACTGATACGAAAGGCGCATCAAGCTCCGATCAGTTCCAGATTACTGTTGAGAATGTGAACAGGAAGCCAGAAGTTCCTACAAACCAATCACCGACAGATGGCGAGACAGATGTTGCAACCGGCTCTTCTCTGAAATGGACTTGCAGTGATCCGGATGGCGATGCTCTTCAGTACGATATCTACCTGGGTAAAGATCAAGATCCACTTTTAGTTGCCGCAGATATTTTTGTAGACAACTTCGTTCCCGGTGACCTTGACCCAGATACTGAGTACTATTGGAAAGTCGTTGCATCAGATGGAGAGGAGACCGTCGAGAGTCCTGTCTGGAAATTCACCACCGTGGTGCCTCCAGTTATACTTCAAATCATTGCAGAGGATGATCTTCCGGTGGCACCTCTAGTAGTCATAAATGGAATTGAGCGCCAATTGCCTGTAATCTTTGAGGGTCAGAAGAGTGAAGTTGTCCTGATGGAGGTTCCAGAAGAGCAGCTTTATGACTCGGTCTTACCAGATGGTGATGATATTAGATTGGAATTTGCCAGATGGAGTGATGGTGAAGAGAGCCCTGAGCGATCAATTGTCCTTGGAGATTCAGTTGATTTCTCTGTTAGTTTCGATGCGAGCTATTACATAAATATTACTCACAACCTTCCTGTAGATCTCGAAATCGTAATTGAAGGTGCCGCCTGGTATGAATCAGGTGAAAAAGTGTCTATAAGCGCTCCCAAAGTTGATAACTTCACCTTCGACAGATGGATTAAGAACGGAGAAGAGGTTGTAGGAAGAATTATCACGGTCTATGTAGAAAGTCCAATCAGGCTCTATGCAGTGTACAAGCACGATTGTCCATAGGAAGAAGGTCTTAAGTCATACTCAAATATCTCTCGTAAGTGTCCGGAGCTATCGTTGCGATTCGCTTGAAACCTCTTTGGGAAAGTTTTAGAGCTCCCGCAACGTTGGCTCCGGATGATATTCCAACCATCAATCCCTCTTTTGTGTGGAGCCATTTCATCATAGATAGAGCCTCTTCGTCCTCAACGGTGATCACTTCGTCCAGCACTGAAAGGTCAAGGACTTTCGGTCTAAAGCCGGGACCGATTCCTTGAATTTGGTGAGAGCCAGCTCTCCCCTGTGAAATGAAGGGCGAACCCGCAGGTTCGATACCGGCTATATGAATATTCTGAACTTCCTTCTTGAGATAGCGTCCAATTCCGGTCACTGTTCCTCCCGTTCCCATGCCGCAAATGAAGGCGTCCAGCTCCCGGTTGACCTGCTTAAAAATCTCAGGACCGGTAGTAGAGAAGTGAAACAACGGATTAGCATCATTGTTGAACTGATCAAGCATTATTGAACCCGGATTGCTCTGGAGAAAGCTCTTGGCTTCGTCATATGAGCCGGATATCCCTTTATCAGATGGAGTTCTTATCACTTTAGCACCAAAGGCTTCCATTAGCTTAACACGTTCAACGCTTGCCGATTCGGGCATAAAAATAACCGACCTGTAACCTCTGGAAGCCGAAAGCATTGCTATTGCAATTCCGGTGTTGCCGCTGGTCGGCTCTACTATAGTCATTCCTCTTTTGAGAACGTCACTTCTCTCGGCGTCAAGAATCATTCCAAGCACTGTTCTGTCCTTTACGCTTCCTCCGGGATTGTTCTTCTCGATCTTAAGCATTATGGATGAAGAATCTCCAAGAGATCGAAGCCTAATGATCGGGGTGTTACCTATTAGAGAATCAATAGAAATCATTGTTGTGATCCCAGTCTTTCACATACCCTATGGATTCTCCCCGGTATGCCGGTAACAAGAGAGAATTGAGGCACGTGTTCAATAACCACGCTGTTTGCGCCGACTTTAGAATTATCTCCAACATAAATCGGGCCAAGTATCTTAGCGCCCGCCCCAAGCACAACATTTCGCCCAATGTCCGGGTGCCGCTTTCCCTTCATCACATTCTTTGAGCCTAGAGTCACTCCGTGATATATCAGCGTTCCCGTCCCCACTGAAGCCGTCGAACCTATAACAACTCCTACACCATGATCAATTACAACTCCGCCTTCTACTCGAGCTGCAGGGTGAATGTCCATTGAATATACTATCCTTGAAAATAGATGGAGGCCCCTGGCCAGAAAACCAAGCCTGTTTTTCCAAAGAAGGGTAGAAATCCTGTATAGCAAAAGACCATGAAAACCCGCAGAGAAGAGAATGATGTGCCATTTGCTGGAAGCTGTAGGGTCCTTCTCAAGATAGGAGTCTACGTCCATAGAGATATCTATCAATGTTTGCTTTATGCGTTTCATCCCTTTCACTGTATCACCCTCAATTGAAATTATCTATTGTAAGTATACCGTTTTTATCGGCATTGAAGTTAAAGATATGTGAAGGCAGTTCGTTTGTGGAACGCGGCAAATAAAAACGAGAAGAAGATGGCAATCGCCATACCGGTTATTCCTGTGGCAGTGTACACTCTTACAATTCCAAATGTACGAATGAGCACTCCGCCAAGTACGGAGCCAAGAAGATAGCTCAATCCGGTAGTCGACATCCAGTAGATTGTAAGCGCTCTGGTGGCTCTGCTGGCTTCAAATCTTGTATGGATGTAATTCATGACAGAGTAATAGACAACAATATAGTTGATGCCGTGAAGCATTTGAAGAAGGAGAAAGACGGGAAAAGAAATCGCCATCGATGTCAAAAACCATCGAAGACCTGTTGCAAAGATTCCTATTACTAGAAGGCGTGTATTACCAATCTTCTCAACCACCTTCTCTGCGAAGAAAAGGAATGGGACTTCCGAAAAAGCCATCAAAGAAAACGCGAACCCTGCCGAGGAAACATTGAAACCTCTTTCGCTGGTTAAGACAGGCAAAAAGGTTGATCCAAATGCTCCAATAGTAATGGAGGCGACACCGGCAAGTACAAGCAGATAAAATTGAAGTGGCAAAGATGAGGGATCAGTCTCTTCATCTGTCCTTTTCAGTTTCCTGCCTGTCGGATAGGTTCTACTTACAAAGGCCACTGTAGATAATGACACTGTGGCCATTATGAAGATAAAGACAAATCCGTAC
>Ga0068713_1001540_pt1 | contig 29450 bp, 27 predicted proteins | sample MTBAKSrepl2MetaG_FD_62223 | JGI IMG/M metagenome (GOLD analysis project Ga0068713, IMG submission 62223) | Enrichment culture microbial communities om Arthur Kill intertidal strait, New Jersey, USA, that are MTBE-degrading - MTBE-AKS2 (Arthur... | ecosystem: Environmental > Aquatic > Marine >...
GCGGGTAACATCATCCGCGAACAACTTGGTCTGCCCGTTCCTGGCGCTGCCCTGCCAGGACGGCTCGGCAAGGTCAGCCGGAAAACAAAAGAAACGGCTATTGAACTGGAATTGAATATTGACGGCAGCGGAAACCACGAGATTGACACCGGACTGCCATTCCTCGACCACATGCTCAGCCAGATTGCGGTCCACGGGTTGTTTGATCTGCGCGTCGCGGCAAAAGGAGATATTCACATCGACCCGCACCACACCATGGAAGATGTCGGGCTGGCGCTCGGACAGGCATTCCAGGAAGCGTTGGGAGACCGAAAAGGAATCGTCCGCATGGCCTCTCACGATTGGACTATGGACGAAAGCCTGGCCTGGGCCGCGGTGGATTTCTCAGGCCGGCCTTACGCTGTCATCCAGACCAACTGGCAATCTCCCGCTGTTGGCGGGCTGCCGGTATCCTTGTTCGCCCACTTTTTAGAGAGCTTTGCCCTTCAAGCACGGTGCAACCTGCATGTGCGTTCCATCTATGGGCGTGATGACCACCATCAGGCTGAGGCTATCTTCAAAGCGCTTGCCAGAGCCCTGGACGCGGCCACCCGCATCGATCCCCGCCGTGCTGAAAAGGTGCCATCCAGCAAAGGGATTCTTTTCTAAGGGGCCATGATGAATTCTTACGACGCTTTATTGGTAAACGCCGGAACTGGCAACCTCCACTCCGTTTACAATGCCCTGGACCACCTGGGCTATAAAGTGAAAATCACCGACCGGCCCGAAGACCTTCAGCTCCGCTGCCGGGTGGTATTGCCCGGCGTGGGCGCGTTCGGCAGTTTCATGGAAGGTTTGCGGTCTTCAAACCTTGTAAACGCCCTCAAGGAAGTGGCCCGGCGTGGTGACCCCTTATTGGGGATTTGTGTGGGGATGCAGGCCCTTCTGGAAATTGGAAAAGAGATGGGAGAACATCAGGGCCTCGGTCTGGTTCCCGGTCAGGTCATCCGTTTCCCTGAATTTAAGGAACTGAAAGTACCGCATACCGGCTGGAACCAACTGGTGCAGCAGCGCGACTCTCAGCTCTTTGAAAACCTGCAGGACGGAGCTTACGCCTATTTCAATCATTCTTACTACTGTGAGCTTCAAGACCCCAATGACGCGCTGTCTTTGACCGGTTACGGCCTCACCTTCGCCAGCGCCCTCCAACGCGGCAACCTGTTTGGCGTCCAGTTCCATCCCGAGAAAAGTCAGCGTGTGGGGCAGACAATTCTCGCAAACTTTTTTAAGGTCTGAAACTGCGCATTCAATCAAATTTGTTCTGAAAGCAGGAGAATCACCGTATGGCATACGGCCAGCCGCAAATCGCCTTATTTGTTGATCTGGAAAATCTGATCAGCACAATTAAACACCAGTCTCAAACAGGGATTGGGAATTTTGGCACACAGGTATCCATCGATTTTGAAGCGCTCATCTACTATATTGAAAAACAATTTGGGACTGTTGGTAAAGAGAACTTTTTCGTTATCGCCAATTTCACCCATTACAACCAGCAATTGGGCGGATTGAACCGGCTGGCAACCCTCATCAACGTGGATAGCTTTGACGCGCGGGAAGTCCGCAGCAAACAGCAGCACACTCCCGGAAAGCGCCACGTTATCCAAAACTACAGCGATATGGCCCTCGCGTTCCAGGCCGGCACTCATATCGCCACCTCTCCCGCGGACATCTACATTTTTGTCACCGGTGATGCCGCCTTCGCGGCTGTGGCCACATTGATCCAGGCACATTACAAACGACAGGTGCATTTCATCCTTCCGGACGAGAACAAAGCCGCGGCCATCCTGAAAGAGCGTTTTCTCTGCACCCCATTCTCAGAGACACAGCCAGCACCGCGCATGGAACCGAAATACGCGGCTGAAAATGAAATCATAGAAGAAATCATAGACCAACCTGCAGCCAACGATCCGGTCGAACTCATCCGGAATGCCGTGACGAAACTCCGGCTTGAATTCACCGTCGCCATTCCTTCCGCTTTGATTCGCAGTTTACTGGGACCCCAAACAGCTCAAAAGATGCTAGACCGCGCCCGCACTGAAGAGGTGATAGACCTCTGGACAGGTAAGAATGATACCGAGTTTATCTCGCTTCAAAAAGAAAGGATGTTTGGCAAAATTGTTGAGATTCCCTCCAGGGAGGGCATTGAACAAGCCGCCCGCGTTTTGCTGTCCGTCACAGAAATTGCCAGCCAGATTGAGAAACCTGTCAGCAGGTCCGATTGGCGAAAGCGCCTCAAAGAACAATTAAACTTCTCCAACGCTGAAAGTAAAAAATGGCTTGACCTGTTGCTAGCGGCGGGCATCCTGCGTGATGAGCGCATCCAACGCCCGGATATTACACTCGATTCCATCATCCCATTTATCCATCAGGCTGAAGAAAACCTGACCCCTACAAGGAACCAATAATGTCCAAAGAATTTATCATTTTCCCCGCGATTGATCTCCATAACGGTAAAGTTGTGCGGTTAAAAGAAGGCGACCTCGACCGTCTCACCCAGTACAGCGACGATCCTGCCAGTACCGCCAGCCATTGGCTTGCCACTGGCGCGGCCTGGCTGCATGTCATCAACCTGGATGGCGCTTTTGAGAAAACCGATAACGACAACCTCCAGGCCTTAGAAAGCATGGTGCGTGTGGCGTCAAGATTCCAGGCAAGCGTCCAGTTTGGCGGAGGCTTGAGATCCATTCAGGCCATTGAAAAGGTGATCGGGGTGGGGGTCGACCGGGTTATTCTGGGAACTGCCGCGGTGACTCATCCCGAAATCCTTCCGGAAGCCCTGGAACGGTGGGGCGGCGACCGGGTGGCTGTCAGCCTGGACGCGCGTGACGGTATGGTGCGTATCCGGGGCTGGCAGGAGGCCACTGATCTTTCCGCCCTGGAACTCAGTAAATCTTTCCAGCGGCAGGGTTTGCGGTGGCTGGTGTTCACTGATATCGCCCGAGATGGGCTTCAAACCGGGTTAAACCTTCCCAAAACCGTTGAGATCGCGCGATCAACCGGATTAAACGTAATCGCTTCTGGTGGGGTCAGCAGTAACGAAGATATACAGGCCGCATTGGATGCTGATCTGGCTGGCGTGATCGTTGGCAGGGCGTTATATGAAGGAACCGTCAACCTGGCTGATTTTTTAAAACCCTTGGGGAGGGAGTGAGCTTATGTTAGCAAAAAGAATAATTCCTTGTCTGGATATCAAAGATGGAAGGGTGGTGAAGGGAGTCAACTTTGTTGACCTCCGTGACGCTGGTGATCCGGTTGAACAATCCCGGATTTACGATGCGGCTGGCGCAGACGAACTGGTTTTTCTGGATATCTCCGCCACACCGCGCGGGCACCAAACTGTAGTGGAAATGGTCGAGAAAGTCGCCAGGCAGGTATTCATGCCGCTGACGGTTGGCGGCGGCATCAGAGCAGTGGAAGATATGCGCAGGTTGCTGCTGGCCGGAGCGGATAAAGTCAGCATCAATTCTGCCGCAGTCCGCGATCCTTCCCTGCTGACACAGGGCGCGGACCGGTTCGGCAGCCAGTGCATCGTCCTGGCTGTAGATGCTCGCAGAATCAACCGGCCAGGTGAGCCATCCAGATGGGAAGTGGTGGTCAATGGCGGGCGCACACCCACCGGTCTGGACGCGGTAGAGTGGATTGGCAAAGGGGTTGAACTCGGCGCCGGCGAGATCCTGCTGACCAGCATGGACGCGGACGGCACCCTGGCGGGTTACGACATCGAATTGAACCGAACGGCAGCAGAGACGGTAAATGTGCCGTTGATCGCGTCGGGTGGAGCGGGCACCTTACAGCATTTCGCAGATGTCCTCACCGCTGGAAAAGCGGATGCCGCGCTCGCGGCGTCGCTGTTCCACGACGGTAAATTGGAAATCAAAGCGCTGAAAGAATTCCTGATCGCTCAAAATATCCCCATTCGTCAGGTAGATTGAAAGTCCAAAAGAGGAGAAAATGGAATTTATCCCAAAATTTGACCAGCAGGGTTTAATCCCGGCCATCGTCCAGGACGCGAACACCAGGCAGGTGCTCATGCTGGCTTATATGAATTTGCAATCTTTAAATAAAACGCTGGAGACCCGCCAGACCTGGTTCTGGTCCCGCAGCCGGAAGGAGTTGTGGCATAAAGGCGACACATCCGGGAATACCCAGCAGGTCGTGGAAATCTATTTCGACTGTGATTCGGACACCCTCCTGGTCTTGGTTGACCCGGCTGGCCCCGCCTGCCACACCGGAAAAACAAGCTGCTTTCATAACCTACTACTGAAGCAAGACTGCGAACCGGAGAGTAAGAATGAAAATTAATGAACTGTTTGCCATTATTCTGGATCGAAAGAACAACCCCAAAGAAGGCTCTTATACCAATTATCTGTTTGACAACCAGGAAGATAAAATCCTGAAAAAAGTCGGCGAAGAAGCGGTGGAGGTCATTATAGCCGCAAAAGGACAGGGAAAACAAAGGATCATTGAAGAAGTTTCCGATCTGACTTACCATACCCTGGTGCTGCTGGCCGCGAATGATATCACTCTTGAAGAAATCGCTGATGAGTTGGAGAAAAGGCACAGCGGCTAAGCGCATAGATAGATCAGATCAATCCTGATACAGAGCAAATTGAGGATTGACAATAATAGAATATGTGTTCTATAATATAGAAAACCTGTTCCGGTTTTCTATATTTTTAATGATGAGCCAAAAATTAACTACCCCAAACCCATTCAACAATCTCCGGGGGGGTGTGATAAATGTCGCTGAGATCTGTCCTGCCACCCGCGCGTTAGGTCCCGGCTTACGCGCCGTATTATGGGTACAGGGCTGTCCATTCAATTGTGAAGGATGTATTGCCAAAGAATGGACAACGTTGAAGGAAAATAAATTATTACCGGTGGATAAAGTGGTTGAAAAACTGCTTTCGAACCCGGAGGTCACCGGGATTACTTTTTCGGGTGGCGAACCAATGCTCCAGGCAAAAGGTCTGTATGAAGTAGCCAGGGTTGCCAAACAAAAACGGAAACTGAATATTGTCTGTTTTACAGGCTATGAATTGGAACACTTGCGCACCCGCCCTCCCAGCAAGTGGGTCTCGCGATTCCTTGAAACCATAGATGTTCTGATTGATGGCCAGTATGTCAGAGCGTTAAATGACAACAAAGGACTGCGAGGCAGCAGCAACCAGAGAACCCATTTCCTTACAGACAAATTGATTGGAATTGATTTTGAAAAACAAATCCGCACCAATGAAATTCAAATTCTGGAGGGTCAGGCTTTATTGATCGGTGTTCCTCCCAAACAAATGCTGCTGGCTTTCGAATCAGCCCTTGCCAGCCTGGACGCCCTGCCATCAAGGTTGATAAATTATGAGCGGACATAAAAAAGCGACAATCACCATCAGTCAAAAAGAATATCAACGGCTTCATAAAAATGAGCTGCGGATGCGATTTATGCGTGAGCCCGTCCAGGATAACCTTGAGACTCTCCGATATCAAGCCCAGGATGCCTACCAGCAAGATCTGCAAAACCTTGAAATCCGCCAACGGGATTTTGAAAACACAATTTCAGGCTTTGAAACGCATATCCGCCACCTGGAGACTGAAACCAACGGGGCGTTGATTGACCATCAGACCGCTCTGAGCGAGTCTATCCTGCTGGCTGCCGAACAATCCTGGGACGAAACCCAACTGGCACTGCAATCCCAAGAAGCCCGCACCAATGCTTTGCTGCACGATTTGGCTGCCAATTTTGAAGGTCAAGTAGCCCGGCTCGCCGACCAGTACAATTCAGATATAGCAAACTACAAGACTCGTGCCGAAAAGGTGCGCCTGTGGATCGTACAAACCTTCCAGATGCTTCAGTTTATCCAGGAACATTATGATCATGAGAAATTCGCGCCGGGCCAACTAGAAGCGCAAACCCAAACACTACAGCTCGTACAGGATAATTTTGAAAATGGTTTTCTGGAAACTGCATTGGCGGCATCCCAGCAGGTCTATTTCGCACTTTCCAACCTGCGCTTGCATTTGGAAAGCCAGCAACATCACTACAATATTCTGCTGGAAGTGGCCGGGCAAAATATCGAAAAACTCTATCTGCTGGCCAGTGAAAATCGTTCTTTGCCAGGTCTGGATCTGGATGGAAACGAAATGGACACGCTTTTGGATATTGATTACTGGTCCTCCCGCAAGCTCAGTCGTTTGCTTAACGAGATCCAGGGTCTGGCACGTGCTCTCGATAATAACCAGGATTCTCTGACCACACAGGAACTAGCCCATCTGATCGAGAATGAAATTCCCCGTCTGGAACATGAGCTGGAAGAGATCATTTACCGGGCGCGGCTGAATGCTTTAAATTCCCAATTACGGATCAATATTGCCGATCTCGTTTTACAGGCACTGGAAACCCAGGGATACAGAATTGAAGACGCCCAATACCTGAATAAAGACATGCGGCAGGAGTATCAGGTGACAGTAGAAAACATGGAAGGCAATCAAGTTCTGGTTCAGGTCATCCCCAATCAGGGCTATGAGAACGAGCTCCAAATGCATTCAATGAATCATACCGCCCGAACCCGGCACGAACTGCAACAGCAAACCCGGGAAATTGGTAAAGCCTTGAATTATTTTGGACTATCTATGGGTCCTATAACTGAAATGGACCCAATCCACACCGATTCACAGACCCCGCGTAATGGACGTCAACGCCGGATCAATCCGCAGGTTAAAGACATAACATGGAAACAAACCCACGCACTCTAAATCGCCGGTTCAATCGGCTAAACCTAGCTTTGGAAGGGCTTATTCCTTCACGGTTCCTGGTTTTGTTTGGAACGGGTGTTTCGGACACCTATCTGGATCAGGAAGGAAATGAAAGCACCATTGAAGAAGCTTTGCTAGACGAACTTAAATCACGCGGGTTTCAGCGGGTTGTGTATTACTCCACGATGAAATCGATCTACAATCTCGATTCGGAATCTCAGGATCTGGTCTTGAGTACGGATTCCATACCGGATTTTTCCATCAACAACCCGGACACAATGAAATTCCTGGCTGACGGTCCTTATGGAAACCGTGCGATTTTAACCCAAAATCCTCCATCTCACCTCAATCCTCTTGAACCGCTCCAGATGGGAGACGCGCACGCGATTCGCGCGTTGGATTTTCTGATGCAAGGGTCTCAGCAAAATCCTACTGCGCTTGTCTTCCCAAATTTTGAGAATACCAGTATCTTTTTTGAAGATCGAAGAACCTTATCCGGCATTTTGGAGAGCTGGATCAATTTACCGGAAAACAACCCCAATCGCTGTATCTTTCTGTTCACTTCCTCCACCTCAACCATGCTGGCCGATCATCTGGCTTCCTGTTCAATAAAAAGCCTCGAAAATCTTGTCCTGGATTTTTCATCCGCAGGGAATCATTCTTCATCTGTTTTTGAAATTACCGGACCAGAAAGCGACGAGATTGAACGTTTGATTAACCTATCCGCGCAGTCCAGAGAGACCATACTTTCGGAATCGGAACAGGAGCAGTTGATCCGTTGGATTGAGGGAGAAAAAAAGCCGCTTAAGTATTGGATCAGCAAAGTGAACGCTTTGGACCAGCTGGACATGCGAGAAATCCGGCAATCAAACTGGTTCACAGCGATTCGCTCCGCCAATCAATCCGCTCTGGAAGAATTGGATGAGCTGGTTGGTCTGGAAGACATTAAGAACCGGATCCATGAATTAAGCGCCTGGATGAAACTGAATCTCCAGCGAGAGGAAACACAAAATAAGCATACTTTCCACCCAACCTTAAATTTTGTTTTCTCTGGAAATCCTGGCACAGGCAAAACTACTGTGGCCAGGTTGATGGGAGAAATCCTTCATGAAATCGGATTCCTGCGGAAAGGCCATCTGATAGAAGTGAGCGGGTTGGACCTGATCGCGGATCATTTGGGGGGAACCGCGCAAAAAACAAACCAGGTCATCGACCAGGCCCTGGATGGTGTACTGTTCATTGATGAAGCTTATTCCCTTTCAAGCTCTGACCAACAGGATTTTGGGAAAGAAGCCATCGCCACTTTATTAGCCAGGATAGAGAATGACCGCCACCGGTTAGTGGTGATTGTCGCTGGTTATCCCGTACACATGATCGATTTCCTCAAATCCAATCCCGGACTTTCCCGCAGGTTCCCGGTGGATAATATCTTCAATTTTCCTGATTTCACCCCCGATGAATTGTGGGAAATTTTCAATCAAATGGCGGCTTCGCGTGGTTTGCACATTTCTCTTGAGGACGAAGAGCAGTTTACCCAAACAGTGTTTTCTATCCCCAATTCTGGAAACCAGCATTTCAGCAATGCCGGTGAAATTCGGAATTTGGTGGACGCGCTGGATCGCAAGCGCGCAGCCAGAGTGATCCAAAAAAACCTCAGCCATTCCGAACCATTACGGGTTATGGATATTCCCGAAAAGTATTGGAATAAACGCCCTGTCACATTTGAGACGATCGAAGAATTGCTGCTGGAACTCAACCAACTAGTTGGCCTGGGCGAGGTGAAACGATATTTCACCCGTCTGGTACGCCAGATCCAACTGGAAAACTTGCTGAGTGAATCTACTCCCCTACGTCAGGAATTTCCTATTCGCAACCTTATCTTAAGCGGAAACCCGGGAACTGGTAAAACCACAGTAGCTCGTTTGATCGGAAAGTTGTTCAAATCATTAGGATTGCTTCGAAAAGGTCACTGCGTGGAAGTATCCAGGGCCGATCTGGTGGCCGGTTATGTTGGACAGACAGCAATAAAAACACAAAAAAAAATCCAGGAAGCGCTGGATGGCGTCCTCTTTCTGGATGAAGCTTACGCACTGACACGTGGACACAACGATCCCTTTGGGTTGGAAGCGGTTGATACCCTGGTAAAAATGACTGACCAATACCAGCAGCGGATACTGATCATCACCGCGGGATACCCCCACGAAATGCGGACATTTATCGACAGCAACCCAGGATTAAAATCCAGGTTTGAATCCCCGATCCATTTTAAGGATTTCAACCTGGATGAATTAAGCGCAATCTTTAAGGATATCGCCAATCAAGAAGGTTTCTTCCTGCATTCCGAACTGGATGAAAATCTGAAGATTTATTTCAGTTCGGTTAAAAACTTACAGGGCAAAAATTTTGGAAATGCCAGAACGATCCAACAAATTTTCCAGACCATGAAAGGCAACCTGGCTGAAAGAGTTTTTTCACAAATGGATTTGAATACCCGGTCAGATCAGATCAATCTGGAAGAAATCAAAGCGTTTAAGTTGGAAGATATCCCTTCAACCCCACAAAACATTCTCAATTCATCCACTCCATACAAAACCACTGACATCCGGAATCATAATAAATCCGCCATAAATCATATCGAAGATTCTGCTTACATACAGTGATATGGAAATTTCAGACAGCTTGGTGAATAACACTACCCAGCGCTTTTTGAAACACTGGCAGCATTGCCAGCAGCCAGTGTTTATAAGACAGTCGCTGCCTTGTTTTCAACCTCTGCGGAATTCGCTCGAAAATCTCGATACTTCTTTCCCAATTCCGAATTGCTTCCAGCGTTTTCCCTTCAATCGCCAGTTGGACAGCCCCCAACATCCAGTACACCGATGCCTGCTGGTGACTTTCGGGACGGTATAATCCTATCGCTTGTTTCAACAACAACTCCGATTCGTATCCAATCCCCAATTGGTGAGCCGCCAGCCCTGCTTCGACCAACATCTCCGGCGCTGCCTGGTTGTCCGGCGAATCCAGCATCTGGCGCTGCAAGGCCTGCATCACCTGGTAAACCGAAGCACTTTTATTCTCCGCGATCTTCTGATCCAGAAGGTCCCTGAAGCCTAACCCGGTCTGGTCAAGGTGAGAGGGTTCAAACCAATTGATCCACGAATAAGCTTCTTCTGGATGCCAGACCAATTCAAGGTTAATATCCTCAATCCGCTCCAAATACCACGGAATCTGTTGGAAATATTCTGCTCTGTGGGTAGTGGTAAGGTTTTTCACCAGAGATTTCAATATGTCTCTGGCATCTGTCCAATGTGTATATGCCTTACGGTTCTCCTGCAAACGCCATTCGATCCAGCCCAGCATCCATAGCGCAACCGCGTACTTGTATGGATTATTCTCATAGAGAGCAACTGCTTTTTGGATATAGCCGAGCGCGCTTTTATCTTCACCCCGAGCCGCTCTGATAACCGCGCAATGCGTCAATGCCTCTGCGTATTCCAGCGGGTCAATCGATTTCTGCGTTTGATCAAGCAGTTCTTTGATCAGGTGATCCACATTTCTGTCAGAAAGACTCTCAGTCTGTAAAGTGTCAATCATCTCCCGGGAAACCAGTGAGAGATTGGTGGGATTGATAACATTCAGCCATTCATGCGCTTTCTCAAGAGGAATCTTCACTTCCCTTTATCCCCATTCTGGTCTTTGCCCATGGCGTCCAAAATCTGCGCGGTGCGCAGCAAAAATACTTTTCTCATGTTCTCAGTTGTGTTTTCTGTGGTGGGCAGGTCCTCCAGTGCGTGGGCAATGCTCATAACCATCTCGGCTTGCGCCTCGGCCCTCCCCAGCTCCTGGTATGCAAGGCGGGTCGCGTCTCCATAAGCCCTGGTGGCTTCCGCGTTGCCAATCCAATCCTCCGCCCACAGGTTTATCCGGCTTTCATCCACCTCGCTATCATTGATCACCACATGCCCGACATCAATCCAAAGTAATTCCGCGCCAACCGCTTTCAGACTCGCCTTGATTCCCCGGTTGAAAAGCTCCATTTTTAAATTTCGCCGTGGGTCCTGCCCTTCCTCCTTGGGTGCGGTCAGGTAATCGATCTCATGCGAATTGATATAGGACTGGATCGCTCCCAGCACTTTCCCCTGCACTGTCTTATGCCACGGCTTGGGGCCCTCATCGGTTACCGATAGGTTATAGGCCATTTGGCGAAAAGATTGTTCGGAATAAGGATAGGGAGCACTCAAACTTCGTGTGTACACATCGGTCAGAATCCTGAAACGGAACTCAATATCCTTCAACGTGACCATAATCCCGTCTTTGGTGATCGTTTCAAGTTCATCCAGATGTCCGTGCTGGTCGTCCAGGTTGGCAACCTGCCCAATCGTTTCAAAGGGAAGCATAAAGTATGCTTGAGACATACTTACCTTTGAAGGCTGCCTTAAATTTCGGAACATCACAGCGTGGCCAGGTTGGATCAACACATACCCGGGGCCGCCAATCGCGTCCAACAAATTGATTTCCCCTTCAGGGATTTTCTTCTCGCCTTCATCAATTTTCAGCTTCGGGTAAAGCAAGGAGAACATTGAGGAAATTACATAATGTAAACCATCAATATATCGCGGGAGCTGGTAAATATCCTGAACATACGCCGCGCCGCCTATAATCACAATCACCACGGCGGTGAAGGGCGCGATCATGTACCGGAAATTCTGGCTGTTAAACAGAAAAGTAAAAATATTCAACAGCCAGAGCGGCACAACCCTGAAGAAAATATTGGTGGCTTGAACCTCCCTGGCGAGCGCCATCGAATCAACCGACTCAAAAAAGAAATCTCCCAGCACAGCAAAAAAGAGGATTGGCAGAGGAAAAAGAATAAACAGCCTGAAGATACTTTTTATCTCTTCCCGGTTCTGAGCCGAAAACCTCAAAGGGCTTTTCTTAAAAGCTTCATCGAATATTTTTTCGGGTTCAGTCAGCAGCTTGCTTTTCATTTGAGAAGAACGATCTTTGTTTTCAGCCATTGCGACCTTATAATCAAATTACAGGCGGTAGAGGTGGTTGTTGCTCACCCGGCAGCAGCCAGTTATGAACACTTGAGAGCAGCCGGATTGTGTCAGTGGGCAGCAGCTGGTGCGTGTTGGGATCAGCGGCCACCTGTTCAAGCGCCTGCAAGACCCGGACAGCCATAATCTCCTGAGAATACTCTTTCTTATCCAGGATTGAAGTCAGCACATGCGCAAATTCACGCTGCGCTCGCGCCCTAGCCCGGCTGCGTACCCTTGAGGCTGCCAGCTCATGGTTAGCCCGGAGAATTTCTGTCTCTTTATCCCATTTCGAACGCCAGGTATCCAATCGCTGCTGGTAAACCACGCTGGAAACCGGAACCAACTCTCTGAAACCACTGGCCAGCACTTTGATGCCCCGATCCCGGAGCACTTTTGGCGCGGTCAGCGGCATTACTTTGGAAACCAGCAGTTCATTCTCCCGATATACTCGGCCCTCTTCCAACAACTCCCCAGAAACGTCAAAAACCAGACGGTACGATAAAATGCCCTGATTGCGCACAGCGATCCGGAATTTCTCTTTAAATCCTGGCAGCGGGAAATAGTCATTTTGGTCGGGCCTGTAAAGGTCATCGTAATCAATGTGAGAAAGCAGTTCCCGGAACAAATCCACCGCGACCATGGCAGGAAGGTCGAACCAGGGGATCAGATCACCATTGGGGTCCCTAGCCTGAGAGAAAACCGCCGAAAAAACCCTTTCCGCGTTAAATATTGGCAGAGTCTCAAGAGGTTCCATTGGACTATATGGCAGCAAAACATTCATCCGGTGTGCAACTCTGGCCACATGATGGATTTCATTACTGTCAGCATCATCGAGTTCATCTCTGAAAGATTTAACCTTTATCCGTCCATCCGGCATATTCTCCAGCCTGACACTGCGCAACATCTGTTCACGGCGCTCCCCCATATAAGTAATCTGCAAAACATCCGATTCCTGCCCGATCGTAAACGCAGCATTGGCGCTGGTGATCAGTTCAATTCCATCCCGGGTGTAAGCATGCACATCATGGCGCATACGGAACTGCTCTCTGAGGTCAACAGCCTCCCGGATGCGCTCGCTGCGACGAGTGAAAACCACTCCCCGGCCAACAACCCGCGGTGAAGCATACGAATCAATCAACCTTAAGCTGAGCAGAAAAGAATCTATGATTTTTCGGATCAAACTGGGTTTGGGAACCTGTTCCTCCAAAACCACCGCGCTGTTGAAATCCACCACAACAACCCCCGAGCCCTCTTTCTCAAGCTCTTTCGGGGTCGCCAGCTTTTTACCATCCTTGATGAAAACGGCCTGCCCATGCAGCCGGAAAAGATGCAGCACAAGGTGAAAAGCCGTGCGGTAAACGTCCAGCGGGCTGTTGACCGGCAGCAGCGCCTGAAGGGAAATCAGTACCAACCATAAAAGAAAAACCAGGCCAAAACCAAGAATAATATTGAAACCCAGGATCCTTAAATAATAGATGTTCTGGAATGGGATTGGGCCTATCGGCACATCCAATATCGCTTTAACAATTCCCCATGTAAATTCCCAGGCAAGTTGTGCCACCCGGAAAATTTCAGTTCGAAAAGCGATAATAAAGATCAGAAGCAGAACCAGCGGGATCTGCTTAATTCGGTTCACCTTCTTCTTTTTCTTTTTCCTCAGTTGGGGCATATGCCACCCTCAGGCCATCGCGATCGAAAGCAGGATTAGATTAGTGAAATTCAGTATATCTTGCCGGTAATCAATTTGTCAAGAAAGCATAAACCGGCATGATATTGTTGGCTTTTTTTATTCTACAATATATATAGTATATGTCCTGATGCGCTCAAAAGACAATACCATCCGGTAATCAAGCGCCCTAAGTCGCATCATGTTTCCGAATGGCTGCCTTATTTACAATCCAGTCAATCTGATACCTGCCACACACCGGTAACTCGGTAATTCATTTCTGAACCGCCAGGAATGAATATGGAGACAAAGGCTCTTTTTCACCATTTTCGGCATTGATCAGATAGCTCCCTCCCTTTCCGGCATCATCTACCAGAACAAACCGCGTCTCATCGACCCACCCTCGAATAACTCCCAGTTTATGGGGCATTCCCGCCAATTGCAGAACAGCTTCATGGATCTTCCTGGGCAGACCATCTGTTAAAGCCAACCCCCGAATCACGATGCGGTCTTCAGAATCTGTCCTGGTCCATTCCTGCCAGACCACATTTGTGCCATCTGGAGAAAAGGAGAAATTTCCAACACGCAATGCATTCTCAAGCGCGTTGATCTTCCAAACAGCCTGTGTCACACGCGATTCAAACACCAGAATTAAACCAAAACCGTCCGTTTGACCCAATTGTTCAACCTGCACCAGCCAGGCCTCATCCGGGCTTAAAGCCGTTTCAACGATATTAACCTGTTGCCCAATTCGGGTCACCGCGCCGGTCTCCGCGTCCATTGCCAGGATAGCCGAATAATTTTTCCAGGGAGCAGCCTCCGGATCAGCTGTCTGACCCAGGTATATTTGCCGGTCATCCGCACTCCAACCCAACAATGAATAATAAATTGCCGCATCCTTTTGTTCCATCGTCCAGATCACTCTCGGCAAATTCCCGGTCAGATCAGACACCAGTAACGTGGCATTAACCCCCTTGTTTTGGCCGCCGCCTTGGACTTCCAGTTCCGAAACAAAAAGCCAGGCCAGTTTTGTCTCATCCTGAGAGGCCAAAACGCTAAGCACGCCGGGCAAACCCGGTGAAGGAATTTCTTTCGAGCCCTGTTGGCCTGCCGTCCCTCCCGGAAAGTAAACATGGCCGCCCACAACTTGAAGCGAGCCCGTTCCCTTCCATTGCTCCAGGGCCACAATCCGGTCATGCTCACCCCGAACCGTGAAGTGAATGCTTGGCTGGCCGCCATCCGGATATTCCGCGAATACCATATTGGGAAGTTCTTCATTGTTCCACCAGGGAAAAAACGCACTCGAAGCCGTAAAATCCAGATCATCAAAAGATGAATCGTTTCCGTCCGGTTCAAAAATGCCTTCCACCCATCGGAAGACCCTTTCATGCTCCTGTTTTCCCAACATATTTTGTGCATCAAAGGTCTGCGACCTCTCGTTAAGACCATAATAAATCACGGTCTCATCCATTAAAATTTCATCGACCTGATCCTGATCAAGATCTTCCAGCGCCCATTTCACCTGATAAGTATAGCGATATGGAAACGCCAAATCACTGGCGGGGACATCAGTGTTGTCCTGAAAAACGATCATCTCCCAATCCAGTTTTCCCCATTCGATACCATCAAACCAGTACACGTGGATCGAATCCCATTTCCAGCCTCCCTGTTCATCATGCAGTGGAATAAACATCTCTTGAATTCCATCATGATCAAAATCAAGGATTTGTGGCGGCATCCAATAAGTTCCGCTGCTATCCTCCCTTTCCGGAAGAAATTGCCCGCTTACCGCCTTAGAAACAGCCGCAATCTGCCAGTTCTGGTTACCTTTTTGAAGAACAACCCAATATGCTTCTAAGCCCTGTTTTCCCAGGTTCCCTTCCACCAAAGACAGCATCTCTGGTTGATCCCTTTGTGTAAACCTGCCTTCCACCATGTATTTTACGTTGAGATTGTCTGATTCTTCCCTCAAAATAACCGCTTTGACAATCTGTTCTTCAACTGTTTGCTCAAAGTAAGCGAATTCCGCTTCCTCTGTCACCAGGATCTCTACCGGTAAGTTAATTTCTGGCTTTGTTTCAACCGGAACCGGGCGGAAACAACCACTCATCAATACGGCAGCCACCCAGCAGGGCCAAAACTTTACCCCTTTCAGAAATAGATCTTTTAGCACCGGGCAGCCTCTCTTCCTTTTTTTATGAATTGCATAGACCGGCTCATCGAAAATAAAAACTTGGGGATAGGGTTCAGTAATACCCCGCATGGAACACTTAAAACCTGTTACTCTGTTCGTGAAGTGCGCGATTTCGCGTGATACATATCCTGATCAGCGACCGAGATCAGTAAATCGCTATTCTCGCCATCCTCCGGAAAAGTAGCCAGACCCATTGCCGCGGTCAAATGAAGCTCCTCATCACTCTTCAGGCGAAATACAGCTGAGCTCATTTGGTCATTTAATTTCAATAAAAGCTGCTGCACGATCGCGCTCCCGGATTCAGGAAAAATCAGGGCAAACTCGTCTCCACCATACCTTGCCACAAAATCAGTATCTCGAATTGAACGCCGTAAAAGCCCCCCGACCTGTTTGAGCACCAGATCTCCGGCCGGATGCCCGTATTGATCATTGATACACTTGAACCCATCCAGATCCAGCATAACCATAGAAAATGGGTGATGGTACCGGCTCGCGCGGCGGATTTCATCTTCCAGGCGCTGGTCAAAGGAGCGGCGGTTGGGCAGCCCTGTCAATGAATCGGTGTGCGCCTGCAAACTGATCTGTTCATACAAACGAGCCTTTTCAATTGCCAATGCCGCGTGGTCTCCCAGCAACCTCAAAAAGCGCAGTTCAAAATCTTCAAATTCACGGGGGTGCGACCAGGCAATCGAAATGACGCCAACCACTTCATCACCGATCTTCAAAGGCATACCCGCGATGGAGCCATGCCAATCCATCCGGTAATTCTGAAATAGGGGATGCTTTCTGGTGTCATTGGCAATCACCATTTTTCCCTGCCGGGCAACCGTATAAGTCAGACCCTGGGGGCGGGGATGTGAAAATGGAATCCCCACTCTGCCATCCGCCCAAATGGCAGCGCCAAATTCTACTTTGCCGTCTTTGTATAGAAAAATATGGCTGTCCTGAGCATCGTTCATGAATTTCAGGACACTGCGCAGAATGATATTCAGAATCTCCTGTAACTGCAGGCTGCCAGTCAGGCCCAGGCTGACTCTGTGTATCGCTTCCATCTCATCCGTGTGCTTTTTAAGACTTTGGTATAACCGGGCATTCTCAATTGCCACCGAAGATTGACTTGCCAGCAGATTCGCCAGTACGACATCCTCATCCTTATACCGTCTGATCTGGTTGATATGCATCACACACATAAGACCATATAGGATACCTTTTGATTGAACAGGGACAATCAAAACGCTTTTAATCCCATTCTGCTTCAACATCCTTATGATATGTTCCGGCTGGCTGTCATCATCGACATGGATCTGGACACTTTTTCCCTCGCGGATTCCTGGTTGAAGCTGGTAACAACTTGACTCGGAGAAGGAACGCAGAAATTGATCCCTGTTTTGCAAACCCCGCTCAACATAGATTTCCCATAATTCCAACTGGCTTGTATGATGGTCCCATCCTGCCAGCGCGCAGGCATCCGCTTGCAGTAAACTTGCCAGCAGCCTTGTGACGGTTTTAGAGACCTCCTGCAAATCCAAACAGGAGGAAATCTGCGTTACCGCGCGTGTTAATTCAGACAGTTGTTGCTTTTTAAATTGATAAAATGGGAGGTCCATGTTTCACTCTTCTATCAATAGCCATCCAATAACATTATCGTTTAAACAGGCTGTTACAAAATATATCAGCGGTAATCAGATCGCGAACCGGTGAGGCAGCAAATTCTTTAGCTGTCCCTTGAGAAGTTTACCCAGACCTAAAAACCGGCTTTGCGTATCTTCCACAATCAAAATCGAGCCCGCGGTCTTCTGGTGGCTCAGTTCGATCGGAATATCCTCTCCACGCAGCCAGCTGTCCTTCAGGTCCTCAACCAATTGAAACCGACCTGTTATAAATCGGGGATAAAACCGGGATACCCATTCATGAGACAGCTCATATCCATTGACGCTGACTTCTCCCAGAAGCAAACCCACCGCCTGAAATGGAAGTAGGCTGAAGTGGGAAAGAAACGTTTCCGGAATGGCATAGATTTTTTCCATCCGCCGCCACAAAGTTAACCGGTGGTTTTCAAGAGCAGCCTCCAGGTCAAACTGATATTGCTCCATCAGGTAATCGGACAGATCCAAGGTTTCCTTCTGGGACAGGGCATACAGGCTGATCTTTTCAAATGGCCGTTCAGGACGCTCCTCAACACTGCCGCTGACGCTTTCGAGCTTGGTGATCAGAGCGCAGAAAAAGCCGGATGTCCCATATCGATGGGGCCACAACCGCGCAGCGTTTTGAACAGCGGGGTCAAAAACGGTGTACCCATCGGACTTTAAGGCTGGAGCCGGCACCGGGAGCCGGTCGCTCAGGTTCGCTATTTCCACTTTACCCGGAAACTGGTTCAGCATTGCCTCCAGCACCACCTCATCCTCTTCCGGGGATAAAGTGCAGGTGGCGTACACCACCTGGCCGCCCAGCTTCACCGCCTGGATGGCGCTCGCCAGCAGTCTGTGCTGGCGGTGAGAAAGCTGCTTGCGCTCCCTGCTGGTGATATCCCGCATCGGATGCGATTCGGTGCTTCTCAGATTCTGCATGCTGCAAGGCGCGTCCAACAGCACGCGGTCAAACGTCTCAGGGTACCACATGCCAAATTTTTCCCCGGGAAAACGGGTTACCGCGGCATGTGACCCGCCCCAGGTTTGCAGGACCAACCGCAGCGCGGTGATCCTATCCCGGCTGGCATCATTGGCGATCACCAGGCCACGATCTTCTGCTTTGGCGATCAAATGGGTAGTTTTCCCCCCCGGAGAAGCGGCCATATCCAGAACCAATGGATCTTCCAGACCGTTGAAATCAAAAAGTTCCACTGGCAGCATGGAGGCAGCATCCTGGATATAATAATGTCCCTCGCGATGTTCAATCGTCTGGCTGATAGGCGTTCTGGCCTGTTTCACCCACCACCCTGCGGCGCAGTAAGGAACCGGCTCAGTCTTCCAGCCATACTGCCCGGACAACCATGAGATGCATTCCTCAGGGTTGACCTTCAATGGGTTCAACCGGATTGCGGAATACAGTGGTTGTTCCAGCGCTGCCTGAAGCGCGGTAAATTCTTCCGTGCTGAGCAGCTTCTGAAACCGGCCCAACGCTTCGGCCTGGATTTGATCCGTAGATTTTTGAGTCGATTGCTTCTTTCGTTTACGTCCCATAGGTTTTGTCTATACAGAAAACCAGTTCTGTGTCAAAGATCATTTCTGTCACTTTCCAGGGTGCCTCCCCAATTGTACCGTACACCAATCTGCGCTGGCGTTCGAGCAAATTCCGGCGGCCATCCAGGCTGGTCGTGGGCAAGGAAACCAATAAGTACCGAACCCGCAGCGCCTTCCAGAATGCTGTATTGCAGCCATGCTGGCGTTGTTCAAACCGGTGCGCTTCTTTAAAAAAGAAGGCAACAGGCGCTTCTATTTCAGGGGGTGACAGCAAGATATCCCTGACTTCAGCCAGGGGGGGCAGCCCTATGAGCGCAAAAAAGCGGTTGACCAATTGGATGCGGGGCTGGTGGAGGTCATAAGCATGGTATCGCACCGTTGCCGGCAACCCCATCCAGGGAAAAGAAAGTGGATTCAACCCGCAGGCCAGGTCCAGGATCACATCTGGCTTCCCCGTGAAATCAAAGATCCGGCGGTAGAACTCCTCCACAATGGGCTGCCGCTCATGGGTTGAGGCGTGTTGCGCAAGAACCTCCTGGCAGGTTTGTTTGACCTGTTCAGGGCCCTGCGAAACTGCCTGCTCCAGACCCCGGACAGCTTCTTCATAATCCGGATCTCCCAGGTAGGGAGCAATAATATTATGCAGCTTCTGCCGGACTGCCTTAACAGCTTCTTTTTGCGTTCTCCCTTTCTCCAGCTCCAATTCGAGCAGGCTGCGGAGCGTTTCTTCCGGAATCCCCACATCGCGGTATTTGCGGGAGGAAAGAATATCAGAAATCGGATCGTTCTTCTTCATACCAGTTTTTCAAACATCCGGATCACAAAATTACCGGCTGACCAGGAAAGCAAGCTCATTGTCGAATTCGAATCGCTGGATAGTCTTCCAATTCCCATTAACCGCGATTTCCTCAAAATGTTTTCCGTAATTCTTCACCATTCCCTTTGAGCGCCCTCCAAGGCTGCGGGCAGGGAATGAAACCAGCAGGTGCTCGGCCTGGAGGTCACGCAACAATGTCTGAGCGATATTCTTATCGACCTGCTCAAGACAGGGCAGTGTCTTCAGCACAAATGCCACCTGTGCCGGTTGGGACGGCGTTTGACTGATCAAATCACAGACTTCAGCCCGGCCATTGACTTTGACAACTTCAAAAAAGCTGTTCAGGAAATCCATCATATCCTCATAAATATCGCAGGCCAGATAAGAAAAATGATCAGCAACCGGCATCCAGGGAAGCGCCAGAGGATTCAGTCCACTGGCCACATCGACAATCGAATGGATTGGAGCGATGCTTTTCAAAGTTTCCTTGAAAAACGTTTCCAGAGCGGGCAAACGTTCACGGGTAGAGGCATGGTAGTGCATGGTCTCACGGCAGAACTGTTCCATCATAGGATCGTGGAGATCACCGTCCATCTGGACCAATCGATTTTTCCATCCCGTGTAATCCACCCCCTGCTCCTGGTACGCCCCACCGACCTGATGCAGCTTGCTGCGGGCAGATTTCACAATATCGCGAAAACCTCGTCTTTTACGCGCTTCCTGCGCGCAGATCCGCCTGACAAATTGCGGATCGATAGCGCGGTACCGCGCGCCCTCCATCACGGCCTCAACAATCCGGTTAAGCTCCTCGGCTTCGGTCATCCCAACCTCGTTCGAATCCGGTCTGTAAGCTGTGTCATGAAGCGCAGGTTGTGCATGGTTGAAAGCCGCATATACAGGCTGTCATTCATCTTAAACAAATGCCTTAAATACCCCAGCGAGTAGGACCGGCAGCACAAACAATCGCAATCCGGAGAAATTGGGCCGCTGTCCTTGATGTTCTGTTCATCATTGATGTACACATAGCGCAGCCAGTTTTCATCCAGGCCGGCCCCGGGGACGGCAGCCGGGTTCTTAAAAGCATACAACCGGCCATGACGGGCATCGCGGGTGGGCATGGCGCAATCAAAGATACCATAGCCCATTTCATAACAGGCGAGCACATTTTTGGGGTGCCCGATACCCAACGCGTGCATCGGATAGGCCTCAGGGATCAACTGCCGCGTGTAGGCCAGTATATCCACCAGCAGATTCCCATCCCCATCCAGGGGCCAACCCCCATATCCATACCCGTCAAATCCAATCTCCAGCAGTGCCTCGGCGCATTGTTTGCGAAGTTCAAAATCACCTCCGCCCTGCACCACACCAAACAACTTCGGTCTGCTTGTTTCAGACATTTTTTTCTGTTCAATTAATTTTTCAAATTCAACTTTGCTGCGCCGCGCCCAGGCTATTGTGCGTTCCACGGAGATCTTTTGCTCGTCATCCACTGCGTCCACATGTGTGCAGTCGTCCAGACATACCACGATATCCGTGCCATAAGCGACCTGGAGCTGGACGCTCTTCTCAGGTGTAAGCTGAAATTTGCGTTTGGAGCCTTCCGGCTGGAAATTCAATCCTTTATCCGTCAAATTCCCATTCTTTGGGTTTTGGCGGATCAATGAATAAGCCTGAAAACCACCCGAGTCCGTCACGATTGGCCCATCCCAGCCGCTCATGGCGTGCAGCCCACCCAATGACTGGATGGTAGACGATCCTGGTTTTTGCATCAGGTGGAAAGTGTTCATCACCAACGCCGGGATTTTACAATCCCGCAGGTCTTCCGCGTCCACTGCCCGTACCACGCCATAGGTGGCATCTGGCAGGAAAACCGGGAAGCTCAAACAACCATGAGGCACACAAAATTCTTGAATTCGTTTCTCTTCCTGAGGATTCATTATGGCCTCATTATGCCGTATTCCATTGAGTTCCGCAAGCCGCACCTTAAAAACACAGGCATCTCCAACCGGATACCTGGCCACCAGCAAAGGCAGGGAATTCTTTCTTGTCAGAGATGCCGCGTTCGTTATGTTATCGATTGGCGAGGCTGATCAGTGTCCGGAACGCTTTATACGCGGTCAGCATATCTTCAAACTGCGCTTCGACTTTCTTGCCGTTTAAACGCTTCGCGCCGGGGAACAATGCCGCGCCATCCGCCTGAGCGGAGTTGATGAACTCAACCGTGACCTTCACCGGCGATCCGATTTTCACTGGCCTGGTGCCCTTACCAGCCAGGAATTTAGCCACAGCACTGTCCGCCTTCTCGGAAATCAGTTTCTGAGAAACCTGCGGCGGCAAACACTCCGCCGAGTAACGGCTGGTCGCCCGCTTGACCACAGCCGTTTCAATGCCTGAGATCCACTCCGAAGCCTGCGCGCACACCGTCTGGTCACCAGAAATCATCAAAACCGGAACATCAAAATACCCGCACAAAGTCGAGTTCAGCTCGGTCTCACCCACGATCCTGTCATTGAGCCACAGGTTCGCCACTCGCGTGCTGGACCAGGTGTGATCCAAATTCGCCGCTTCCGAGCCCATCCGGGCATGGTAGCCAACCAATATGGCGGCATCCACACCCGTTTCTACACCCTGTGTCATGGCCAGCGGAGCGGCATTCCCGGAATGCAGCCTGGCTCTGGGATCCAGCTCCTCGATCAGGATATTGCAGCCATCCCAATGCCCGTCAGCGACAATAATCTCATCCGCGCCAGCCTGCGCCGCGCCGGCGATTGCCGCGTTGACATCAGCCGTCATAATGCTGCGAAAACGCTCATATTCAGCGTGTCCCGGGGTAACCTGATCCCAATTCACGACACCTGAAATGCCCTCCATGTCCACTGCGATTAATAATTTCATCCTTTTTTTACTCCTTGCCTTGATGATTGAAGCCTCACTGAAAATAGTATACTATTGATCGCTGGACGACCAGGGAAAATGACATAGATCTTCTTCGGGCGGCAGATCCAGGTTTTCGGGTGGGTAAAACTGAATTGCCCAAATGCCGCTGCCTTCTTCCACTTTTGTCCTGAGATCAAAATAATTCTGCGAATCAACAGTTTCATGATAGGGTGTATTGCGCGGGATAATGACCACCCATGTTTGCCCATTCTTCAGCGGGAAAGGTTCGCCTTCCGAGTCTGTAAATCGCACCGGTCTCAATCTGCCGGTCTTCTTTTCATAATCCTGGTTTCCCGTAGTCCAATAAATTTCGTACATTTTTCCATCGCGAAACGCCAGCGCGGGCAGGCGGGTAATATATTGCAGGTTAATATCAAAGAATACATCGGTGCAGAAATAATGATCCGCGAATATGTACATAACATTCTCAAAGACAATCGGCTCACCGGTTAAGGAGTCTGTGTACCGCTCAAACTCAGAAACCTCTTCACCCTCCTGCCACCGCAGATAACCCTCCGCAGCGGGATCATACCGCCAGAAAATCTGGTCGGTGTAGTGATATGCAGTCCAGATTGATTTGGCTGGCCTGCCGTCAGGCGGTGGTACCGGGTCAAACAGCAGCCCAGTCAAACCCGGCTCTCCCAATCGTTCCTTGCTCTCCACTGCGATTTCTTTGAGTTCGGTCATGGGCATTCGGGCGCTGATCAGGTTGGTGTTATCTTTCCCATACACTACAGTATATTCATCCAGATAGGGATACACCCAGCTTGACGCGGATGCGAACACCAGGCTGCCCCGGTATAATTGCCGCAGACTCTCATAGGGAATTCTGCCGGATCGGATTGGTCCCACCTCAGCATCCTCACTGACATCTGGATACTCCCCATAAAACAGTGTCAGAAAGCGGGATACCCCAACACCGATGTACATCTCAAAAACCAGCGGGCTGAAAGAAAGCCCGGCCTGAGGACGGCCAGCTTTCGGATAATTGCTGATGGATACCAGCACCGGCGGGATACCCAGGTACTCAGGTTGTTTGACGGGAAGGCCGGTTAACGGGTTGGTACCCGGCGGAAAATTATCTGGCCCAACCCGTTCAGGCTGCGGCGCACTGGCAGGGGTCAGGGTCGGCTCAAAAGTTGGCTGGCGTGTAGATGCCAGCATTTCAGCCGGCAGAGGCGTCTCTGAAGGTGCGGCAGCCGCCTCTGTGGTTGAAATGTCTGTTGAGCCAGCGGCGCTCCGGGTCGGGTTACTCGTTTCCCGTGCTGACTGGGTCCCCTTTGCTGGCTCATTGAAACCGGCCGGACTGCAACCTGTCACCAGTTCAGCGCAAAACACAACCAGCGCGACAACAGCCAACAACCTGTTCAAACGTCGGGTAAATTCTGATTGATTTTGCCGGATATTCATCGTTTCATTGTAACCCAAAAGAAAAAGCGATTCTCGCTAATATATTGTGGGAATCGCTTCTATTTTACAAAACTAATCTTTGATTATTTTCTGAGCTGCTCACAAACCGCTTCGTCATAGTTGATCAGAGAAGCGTAATAACGCGCCACCCAATTTCCTGAACCAGGCTCTTCTTTATTCAATAAATTGTACAGCAAACCCTGTGGATTCTGAGAAACCCAGGGAGAGCTATTCAGAGAAACTGTTTCAAAATCTGGCGCTTCCCAATATGGTGTTCCCAACGGTACCAGATGAATCCAGGTCTGGCCTGGTTTGAGCGGAAAAGAGTTGCCTTTTTCATCAATGAAACGGATCGGGCGGAGTTTTCCGGTTGTCTTTTCGTACTCCTCATTCCGTGTCGTCCAATAAATTTTATAAACCTGTCCATCGCGGAACAACAGCGCGGGTGAACGGTCGATATATTTCAAGTCAATGTCAAAAGCCACTTCTGTGCAGGCACGGTGATTGGCAAACAATACCACAACATTTTCCATGGTGAGGTCAGCGCCGTTCAACCGGTCTGAGGCCCGCACAAAAGTCTTGCCATCCGCGTTATCCTGGTAGCGCAGGTAAGATCCGGAGCCAGCATCATATTTCCACACAATCTGATCAACCGCGTTGTAAATGAACCAGAACTGGTCAGCAGCGCTGCCGCCTTCCGGAGCTTGTGTCTCAAACTCCACTCCGCTGAGCGCGGCTGGCTCCAACTTCTTTTGATTGTCCCGGGCGATGTCTTCCAGCTTTGTCACCGGGATCATGGCACTGTTCACATCATCACCATCCGAACCAAAAATGCTGCTGTGCTGGCTGAGGTTCGCCGCGACACCTTTATAAGCTGAAGCCATTACCAAAAAGCCATTGTAAAGCGACCGCAGGCTTTCATAAGGCAGTCTTCCAGAACGGATCGGGCCAATTTCCGCATGGTCACTCTGAAGCAGTTCTTCGCCATCCATCGAGGGAGCCTCTGCCGGATAATCGCCATAGAACATTGCCAGAAAACGGCTCATTCCTTCACCGATATACAGTTCAAAAATGATCGGGCTGAAAGACAGGCCGGCCTGTGGGCGGGCTGCAGGCGGCCAGTTGGTAACTGAAACGAACGCGGGCGGCAATGACAGCATCTCCTGATTCGCGACAGGTAAACCGGTCAATGGATTCAGCGGCTCTGCTGGTTGAGGTGGCGGTGAAGATTGAACTGTGCTCTCTGAAGAGAGTTTTTCCCCCTGGCTTGCCGGTATCGCAGTTGGAGTTGAAGTTTTCCCGACCCCTTTAACCAGCGCAGGCGTCGACCCCTTGATCACAGCCGCGTCTTGTTTTTGCGGTGCGATAGGCTCTTCACCAACGGGAACTTCCGGCTGTGTGTTGTTTGAGCCTGAAAAGCCACACGCCATTGAAACCAAAGCCAGCACCATTATTAATACAAATAAAATCTGTCCTCTCTTCACGAAAGCACTCCTTTACCCATAATTTACAATTTACTTCAAAGAATATTGAGCGAGATCAATTTATATTATTTATTATCCCACAAATTTTATCCGATTCGGTATACAGTTTTGTAATGTGGGATAGGGATCATTGCGCAACGCTTCTTAAGACCAGCCAACCCCTGATGTTACTCCTGCCTGCTGGCTTCGTCCAGTTGGGACAATTCACCCTCACTTAAATCCATCTCAAGAGCGCCTAAATTATCCTGAAGCTGGTCCAAAGTCCGCGGGCCAATGATCGGACTGGTGATATCAGGTTGGTTCAACAACCAGGCCAGCGCAACCTGCGAAACTGTCCCATTTTTAGAAGCCGCGATTTGATCCATCAGACTCAAAAGCTGCCAGTTTTTATCTGTAAAGTAACGTGAAGCACTGTGCTGCCTCGCGCTGGAGATATCCGTTTGGTCGCGCCTGTATTTGCCGGTCAGGAAACCACCCGCCAGAGGGCTGTAAGGGATCACGCCCAAGCCATATTCCCAACACACCGATGACAATTCCCTTTCAAATTCCTGCCGGTGAACCAGGTTGTAGTGCGGCTGAAGGCAATCAAACCGCACCAGATTCATCCGGTCAGAAGCCCACAAAGCCTGCACCAGACGCCATGCCGGAAAATTGGAACAGCCAGCATAGCGCACTTTTCCCTGACGCACCAGATCATCCAGCGCGGATAATGTCTCCTCAATCGGGGTGTGCTCATCAAACCAGTGTGCCTGATACAGATCAATATAATCGGTGTTCAAACGGCGCAGGGATTCCTCCACAGCGTGAAGGATATGAGTGCGAGACAACCCCTCATCGTTGGGACCGGACCCCATTTGTCCGCGCACCTTGGTGGCAATGATAACCTGATGCCGTGAAATATTGAACTTCCGCATCCATCTATCAATGATTTCTTCAGCCACCCCACCGGGGTTGCCATCCACCCATTTCGAGTAAATATCAGCGGTATCGATGAAATTAATTCCAGCCTGATAAGCGGCATTCAATATCGAAAAAGACAATTCTTCATCGGCCGTCCAACCAAACTGCATGCTCCCCAAACAAAGTGGTGATACTTTTAATCCTGTGCGTCCCAGATTACGGTATTCCATAGAACCCTCCTCAAAGCCATTGAAATTCTACTTTTATTATAGGGCTTTCCCATCCGGTTGACATACTGATATAAAAAACCATACGATCTACCGGCATAACAACCTGTTTGCCCCATATCAGGAGGAATATCTATATTATTGGTGGCTTTTATCAATAAGGTAATCCGTAATAATACGGTAAAATTTTTAACAGGTGAAAAATCGGTAGAGGAACAAATTGTCCAGTCTTCCTCACACCTCAATCTAATTACACTCATAAGGAATTCCTATGCCAGAAGAAGATCCCCGAATTCTTGAACTAAGAGCGATGCGTGAAAAAACGATGCAAGGGGGCGGAGAAAAGAGAATCGCGCGCCAGCATGCCAAAGGCAAATTGACCGCACGCGAACGGATAGCCCTCCTGTCTGACCCAAACACCTTTCAGGAATTAGAGCCGTTTATCATTCAAAGGGCTGATCATCTGGATTCAAGCGATGACCCTTATCTCGGCGATGGTGTCGTTACCGGAAGCGCAAAAATAAATGGCCGCACAGTTTACATTTACGCCCAGGACTTCACTGTTTCGGGAGGTTCTCTCGGAGAAATGCAAAGCCGGAAGATCACCCGTGTGATGGACCTGGCCGTCCAGAGCGGATGCCCAATCATCGGTCTGATCGACTCGGGCGGCGCCCGCATCCAGGAAGGTGTTCGCAGCCTGGGTGGGTACGCTGAAATTTTCCGCCGGAACGCGCAGTATTCCGGTGTTGTGCCACAAATCAGCCTGATTTTAGGCCCTTGTGCTGGCGGTGCTGCTTATTCCCCTGCGGTTACCGATATGATCATCATGGTGGATAAACAATCCTACATGTTTCTGACCGGTCCTGAAGTCATCAAATCGGTAACTGGTGAAGTGGTCGATTTTGAAAGCCTTGGCGGGGCAGAAGTTCACCTGGCTGTGAGCGGCATCGCCCACTTAACCACCCCATCTGAACAGGACGCTCTGGCCACCTGCCGCAGCGTTATCGGTTATCTCCCCTCCAATAACATTGAGAATCCTCCCTTTGTAAACACAGGAGACGACCCCGAACGAATGGAGGAAAGCCTGAACCACCTGGTTCCTGCCAATCCGGCCACACCCTACAGCATGCATGAAGCGATTGAGAAAATCGTTGACAGCGGTTCATTCCTGGAACTGCAATCTCGCTACGCATGCAACGCGATTGTGGGGTTGGCACGTCTGGGCGGGAACAGTGTCGGCATCGTATCCCAGGAACCCAATGTTCTGGCTGGTATTGTTGACATAGACGCGGCAGATAAAATCGCCCGCTTTGTGCGTTTCTGCGATTGCTACAATCTCCCGATCATCACCTTTATCGACTCGCCGGGCTTTTTACCGGGCGTCGATCAGGAACACAGAGGGATCATCCGGCACGGCGCAAAAATTCTTTATGCATACGCCGAATCCACCGTTCCCAAGATCAGCGTGGTCACCCGCAAAGCGTACGGTGGTGCTTATGTGGTGTTGAGCAGTAAATATATGGGCACTGACGTGACCTTTGCCTGGCCCAGCGCTGAAATCGCTGTCATGGGACCTGAAGGCGCCGCCAACATTCTTTACCGAAAACAGATCGACTCTGCCGAAGACCCTGAGAAGGAACGGGCTAACCTGACTGATGAATATCGAAAACGGTTTTTGAACCCATACGCAGCCGCGCAAGCAGGTTACATCGATGATGTCATTGAACCTCGCGAGACCCGGTCAAAGCTTATCGCGGCCTTATCCGCCATCCGTGATAAAAGTGTCACAACCCTGCCGCGCAAGCACGGCAATATGCCGGTATAACCAATAGCGAGGTATTTTAGCCATGAACACACCGATTCAAAACGCATTGCTGATCACTGCAATTGGGATGGGTTTGGTTTTTGTCGCCATTATCCTGCTGTGGGGAATGATGGAATTGATCGTCAAAAGCACCGCTGGCAAACCAACTCCCAATGAGCAACCGAGCGAGCCGCAAGAAAATACAGAGTCCCCCCAACCAGCCCCTCAGACAGATCAACTTGCCAGAAGAAAAGCGGCTGCGGCAGCCGTTGCTTTTGCCATGGCCGCTGAAAGAGCCGCCGTCCCATCTCACACAGCACCACCCCATGAAAATATCAGCACATGGCAGGCAGTGATGCGCGCCGGCAACCTCAATCAAATTTCGAACTTCCAAAAACGAAACCCCAGAGGATCCAGATAATGAAATTGCGTGTAAAAATTGACGAAACTTTCTATGAGGTTGAAGTTGAAAATATTAACGCCCGACCTGTGATCGCCAGGATAGATGGAGAAGTGTTTGAAGTTTATCCTGAAGAGACTGCCGCATCAGCCTCCACGGTAGTGTCTGAACCTGTCCCACAGACAAGTGCTCCACCCTGCCCTCCCCAGCCGGTTTTTGCCGCGCCAAAAGTCACCGCGGCATCCGCAGGTGGAAACGCGGTACCGGCTCCAATTCCTGGTGTAATTCTTTCCATCAGCGTGAAAATCGGTGATGAAGTTACTGCGGGCCAGGAATTGTGCATCCTGGAAGCCATGAAAATGAACAATGCCATCCGGGCCAACCGGGCCGGCAAAATCGGCGCGATCTATGTAACGCCCGGTGATCATGTTACCCACAACCAGCTTTTGATGGAATTTGCCAACTGATAGGAGCTCGTGATAATGGATTTTTCCGGAATATTGAGTGAAATTACCCGTGGTTTCACCTCCTTCTATTGGGGAAACGCCGTCATGATTGCGGTCGGATTTATCCTGATCGCGCTGGCCGTCATCAAAGAATATGA
>Ga0068713_1001546_pt1 | contig 29333 bp, 28 predicted proteins | sample MTBAKSrepl2MetaG_FD_62223 | JGI IMG/M metagenome (GOLD analysis project Ga0068713, IMG submission 62223) | Enrichment culture microbial communities om Arthur Kill intertidal strait, New Jersey, USA, that are MTBE-degrading - MTBE-AKS2 (Arthur... | ecosystem: Environmental > Aquatic > Marine >...
TATTTCCGAAGAGATTTTAAGAAAAGCCGGGTATGATCCCGGAGACAGGCCCCGTGTAGTCAATCCCCTCAACCGTGAGATGGAGTATATGAATCCCGAGCCGCTGCTCGGGCTGGTCAAAGCCGCTGAAACGAATCTGAAAAGAGGGGCCGGGGAGGTCCGGCTGTATGAGTGGTCAAAAACCTATCCCTCCTTTGAGGGAGAAGAAGAGGTCCTCTCTTTTCTCTGTGCAGGCGAAGAGGCTAAAACGATCTATTCCCCGGGCCACAGCCTGGATTATTTCGATGCCAAGATCATCGTTGACGGATTGTTGAAGAAGACGACAGCCGTGAACGTGGAAAGAAAAGAGAGCACCCGCCCTGTCTGGGCGCCCCGTTCGGGGTTTGTCTATACCGCCGGCGGAGAAGTGCTTCTGGAGATAGGACTCCTGCGAAAAGAGCTGGCCTCACTTTATGATATCCGGCAGGATGTCTGGGGCGGATATGCGCGGACATCTCCCCTTGCAGAAGCGTTTCAGGCAGGGCGTTCCTTTGTCCCGTTTTCTCTTTTTCCCCCGGTCTATTACGATCTTGCTTTTGTTGTGGACTCCCCTCTCCCTGCCGGGGAGATGGAAAAGGAGATCATTTACGAGGGCGGGGCTCTCCTTGAGGCGTGCCGTCTTTTTGACCGGTATGAAGGAGAACATCTGCCCCGGGGAAAGAAGAGCCTGGCCTTCTCCCTGACATTCCGGTCATCTGAAAGGACTTTGACTGAGAAGGAAATCGATGATATAATTCAAAAGATAATAGCCCGGATGAAAAAGGTTTTTCATGCGGAATTGAGGTAAAATGGAAAAACCCTTGGCAGTCCTGGAAGAAAAAGTCTTCGTCCTTATCGAAAAGGTGGAAGAACTCAGGCGCCAGCTTCGGGAAAAGGAGGATGCTCTGACTGAAGCGAGGGAGTCCCTCAGGATGCTGGAAGAGACGAGGCACAAAGAGCAGCTTCGGCTCCAAAAGATCGTAGACACCATTGAAAACCTCGGAGTATAGAAATGAATACCTTAGAGCTTGATATTTTAGGAAAAAAGTATAAAGTGAGTTCAGATAAAGGCAGTGGGGAGATCACAGCCATGACCCGGTTTCTTGAAGAAAAGATCGAAGAAGCCAGGATTGCGGGCGGGATGGAGTCTCCCAAAGATATCCTGGTTTTGACGCTGTTGACGATAATAGAAGAATATTGGGAGTTGAAAGAGGAGCACCGGAGGATCGTCCAGGAGATTGATGAAATAGAAAAAACCATAGAGAGACACCTATGAATTATATTGCATTGGCACCGGTCAAGTGTTATTATATAACTGCCTGCGGCATGAGAGGATGCCTATTTTTGTTGAGCCAACATTTTTCCCTTGGGAGCCTAATTCGGGCGGTGGAATGGAACCATGAAGCCGCTTACAGGGCGCCCACTTGTAAAAAGGGACTCAACTAAAAAGGAACGCCACTCTGTCGCGGGCTTTTTCTTTTCATCCCTTCTCCTGAGCTCCTCCCGGAATAACATATCGGAGGTGTGCATGGAAACCACGTTGATCACCGTACTCGTTTCAATAGGAGTCCTCCTTGGATTTTTCTTGCGAATATTCATCGGGAAACTCAATAAAAAAAGTGCTGAGATGCAGGCGGCGCATATCCTGAATGATGCCCAGAAAGAGGCGGAATCCATCAAAAGAGAAGGGCAGCTTTTAGCAAAAAGCGAGCTCTATGAGATGCGCAACAAGTTCGAACTGGAAAAAGACGAGAAAAACCGGACGCTTCAGAAATTTGAACAGCGTCTCCTTCAGAAGGAGGAGAACCTCGACAAACGTATTCTGACTCTTGAAAAAAGAGAGCGTGAACTTGTGGAGACAGAACGCAAATATGAACAAAAGGAGAAAGAACTTGATGAGCGGTCCCGTGAAGTGGACGCCATGAAACAGAGGGAGATGGAAGAGCTCAGCGCCATCGCCTCTCTTACCCGGGACGAAGCCAGGGAGATCTTTCTGGAAAAAGTAGCCCGTGATTCCAGGGAAGAGGCAGAGCATCTGGCCAAACGCGTCAAAGAAGAGATCCTGGAAAAGGCGGATGAAGAAGCCACAAAGATCATTGTGGAAGCGATCCAGCGCACAGCCGTGGATACGGTCACAGACCATACTGTCTCTGTAGTGGCTCTCCCAAGTGACGAGATGAAGGGGCGGATCATCGGGCGCGAGGGGCGTAACATCCGAACATTGCAGCGTGTCACCGGGGTTGACATCATCATCGACGATACTCCGGAAGCTGTGACCCTTTCCTGTTTCGACCCCATCCGCCGTGAAGTGGCCCGGCAGGCCCTGGAGAAACTCGTAGTAGACGGCAGGATCCATCCCGGGCGGATCGAGGATATCGTTCAAAAGTCACGCAAAGAGGTGGATAAGAAGATCCGTGAAGAGGGAGAGAAGACCATTATCGATCTCAATATACCCCATATCCATAAAGAGGTGGTCAAACTCCTGGGACGGCTTCAGTACCGGACCAGTTACGGGCAGAACGTCCTGAACCACAGCAAAGAGGTCGCCATTGTCATGGGGATCATGGCCGGAGAGCTGGGCCTGAACGTCGCCCTGGCAAAGAGGATCGGCCTGCTCCATGATATCGGTAAAGCTGTTGATTTTGAGATGGAAGGGACTCATGCCCAGATCGGAAGCGACCTGGCTAAAAAATACGGGGAAAAACCCCTGGTGATCAATGCCATCGGAGCTCATCATGCGGAAATCGAACAGGAATCGGTCTATGCCGTCTTGCTTATGGCTGCCGACGCTATCTCCGCTGCCCGGCCCGGGGCCCGGCGGGAAAGCATCGAGTCTTATATCAAGAGACTGGAAAAACTCGAAGGGATCGCGCAGGGGTTCAAAGGTGTGGAAAAGGCGTATGCCATCCAGGCGGGCCGTGAGATCCGTATCATCATCTCTCCCGATGACGTCGATGACATGAATGCTTCTAAAATGGCTCGCGAAATCGCTCAAAAGATCGAAGGAGAACTTGACTATCCCGGGATGATCAAGGTGAATGTCATCCGGGAAAAAAGATATATCGAGTATGCCAAATAAACCTTTCAGGACCCTTTTTGTAGGGGATGTCTATGCCGGCCCGGGCCGGGAAGCGTTCAGTGCACTGACGCCTCTTCTTGTCCGGGAGCATGACATCGACCTGGTCATCGTCAACGGCGAGAATCTTGCCGGCGGGACCGGGTTGACAAGAAAAACCGCTGATGAACTGTTCCGTGCCGGAGCGGCCTGCATAACATCGGGGAACCACGTCTGGCGCCAGAAGGAAGCCGGCGATGTTCTGGAGGAGGATAAGCGTGTCCTCCGGCCTGCCAACTATCCCCCCGGCGCACCAGGGCGGGATTATGTCCGCCTGCGTATCAGAGGGTGTGATGTGGCGGTCTTCAACCTTCTCGGACGTGTATTCATGGAACCGGTGGATTCTCCTTTTTCAAAGGCTGATGCTGTCCTGAACGAGATCGGGCCGGAAACAAAACTGATCTTCTGTGACTTTCACGCCGAAGCGACTTCAGAAAAAATGGCCATGGGATGGTTCCTGGCCGGCCGGGTCACTGCTCTCATCGGGACCCATACCCATATTCCCACAAGCGACGAGCGGATCCTGAACGGCCATACGGCTTATCTCACAGATGCCGGCATGACAGGGAGTTATCATTCTGTGATCGGTGTGGATAAAGAGGTTATCCTTAAACGGTTTATCACCAATCTCCCTGAGCGGTTCAGGGAAGCCCGTGATGATGTCTGGTATAACGGCGCGGTGATCGAAGCCGATCCCGTGAGCGGGAAGGCCCTTTCGATCAAACGTATTCAATACAGGGGGGTGGAGAAAAATGGCTACTTTGTTAGAGGGGAAGAGGCTGGCCGGTCAGATTAACGAGGATACAGCCGCTTACGCTTCACAGCACGATTTGACGCTGGCGGTCATCCAGGTGGGAGACGACCCCGCCTCCAAAGCCTACAGGGAAGCAAAGAAACGCCAGGCTCACCGCCTGGGGATTATCTTTGAAGAGTATCTTTTTGACACCTTTGTCCCTGTTCATGAGATCGAAGCCCTCATCCGGCAGCTGAACAGCCGCGAAGAGATCACAGGGATTTTCATAGAACAGCCCCTGCCCCGGGGATATGACCCGGTAAGCCTTCTGGAACTTGTGGACCCGGCCAAAGATATCGACGGAGTCACGGCAGCCAATGCAGCCAACCTCTATTTCAACCGTCCGGGGCTTTTCCCGGCTACTGCACAGGCGCTGGTCAGGATCCTGGATTTCTATCATATCGAGCCCCGGGGACGGGAAGCCGTCGTCGTAGGACGCAGTAATATTGTGGGGAAACCCGCCGCGCTTCTTCTTCTGCACCGTCATGCCACGGTCACCTTATGTCATTCCCGCACGCAAGCCTTAAAAGATGTGGTGAGAAGAGGCGACATCGTCATTGCCGCTGTGGGAAAATCAGAACTTCTCAAAGGGGATTACTTTAAAGAGGGAGCCGTGGTCCTGGATGCCGGATATAATGTGGACGAGGACAGGATCACAGGAGATGTGGATTTTGAAGGGGCTCTGCCCCGGGTTTCTGCCATAACGCCGGTTCCCGGAGGTGTGGGCAGTGTCACGACGGCCTCTCTCTTCCACAATCTGGTGAAAGCCCGTCAATTGCAGTATGGAACCTAAGACCTATACCGTCACTGAACTTAACGCTCTCATCGGGAACCTTATCGAAGACTCCTTCCCCCGTGCTCTTTATGTAGAGGGCGAGATCGGGGATTACAAAAAAAGCGCTTCGGGACATGTCTATTTTACCCTCCTGGATCAGAAGAGCCAGATCCAATGCATCTTATGGCGAAGCCGCGCCGCGCTCCTGCCTGAATCGGTTGCCGACGGAACAGGGGTGATCCTCCGGGGGAAGCTGAATCTCTATCGTGAGGGGGGGCGCTACTCTCTCATCGTGGAGACCGTCGAAGTGGCCGGGAAGGGACTGAAAAGCCTTCGTCTGCGGGAGCTTAAAGAAGCACTGGACAAAGAGGGGCTCTTCTCTCCGGAGAGAAAACGTCCCCTTCCCTTCCTTCCCGGGACGGTAGGCGTTGTGACATCCCCCACAGGGGCGGCCTTTAAAGATATTGTCAAAGTCATCAGAAGGCGCAATCCTCATGTTTCAGTGATCCTCTCACCCTGCAGGGTCCAGGGAGAAGAAGCGCCTGGAACCATTGTCCGTGCCCTGAAGAAGCTGTCAGCCTCCAAGGAAGTCCAGGTGATCATCGTGGGCCGGGGAGGCGGAAGCAAGGAGGATCTCTCGGCCTTTGACGAGGAGGGCGTGGTCCGTGCCGTAGCAGCATCTCCCTGCCCTGTGATCTCCGCCGTGGGGCACGAGATCGATGTCTCTCTCACAGACCTGGCTGCCGATTTCAGAGCCGAGACCCCCTCTGCAGCGGCTGAGCTGGCTGTGAAAAGCCTTTCAGAACTGGATCAGGAGCGCTTGAAAAGAGAGATGGCCCTGGTCAAGGCTGTCCGGGCGCGGCTTTATGAGCAAAAAGAGGAACGGAACCGTTTGAACCAGCGTCTTCGCCGCCGTTCCCCGGACTCTGTTCTCAGTTCACTTTTTCTCAAGACTGATGAGATAGCCGGACGGCTCCTGCGCTTGGCGTCTATGACCGCAGAAAAGACGAGGCAGAAGACGGACACTTTGGTGAAGAGATTGTTGACACAGGCAGGCCACCTTCTTCTGCGGAGGACACAGGAGTGCGGAGTCCTGAAAGCCCATCTTGGAAGGGTCGCCCCTGTCAACCGGCTTCAGAAGGCGGTTTCGGAAAAAGAACGCATGAGAGCCCGGATGGAAGAAAGGCTCATGTTCCTGATGAATGAAAAGAGAAATGCTTACATGGATTTCAGAACCCGTTTGCAGGGTTCCAGCCCCCTGGATCCGTTGCAGCGGGGGTATGTCATTGTCCGGAAAGAGGGGGAGCTAGTTAACGACCCGGCTTTCCTGTCTCCAGAAGATGCTGTGGAGTTGGAGTGGAGAAAGGGGCGGGCGAAAGCCCGGGTTACAGAGGTCACCCCCGGAAAGGATGAAAATGGATCCCTTTGAAAAGAAGATGGCCCGGTTGGAAGAGATCGTAGAGCGCCTGGAAGAACGGGATATCCCCCTGGGTGAAGCCCTTGCGCTGTTTGAAGAAGGGGTGGCCCTGGTGCGTGAAGTCGATGCCATCCTCCATGGAGCCGAGGGAAAGATCCGTGAGCTTATGGATGATCTCAGGCTCAGGGACCTGGACACCGAGAACCCCGAAGAGACCCAATAAGAGAGGGCGTTTTGTGAAAATCGCCGTATCCGCCGCCTTCGGCCTGGAAAAAGTCGTCTCAAAAGAACTCGCCGCTCTGGGCCTGGAGAAATGCGGAGGGGAAGACGGGATGGTCCTGGTCGACGGGGATGAACGTGCACTGGCCGCAGCCAATATCATGCTGCGTTCAGCCGACAGAGTATCGCTTCTTTTAAAGGAGTTTGAAGCCTCCGCTTTCGAATCCGTCTATGAAGCTGTCCGGTCTGTCCCCTGGGAAAACTATCTGAAAAAAGAGTCAAAGATCATTGTCCAGGCCAAAAGTGTCAAGTCGCGACTTTCTTCAGAACCGGCTCTTCAGTCTGTGGCCAAGAAAGCAGTGGTGGATTCACTGCTGAACCGGTATCACGGAAGCGTGCTCCCTGAAACGGGGTTCCCGGCACGGATCTTGATCAGGATCCTGAAAGACCGGGCACGTCTTTTTATCAATGCCTCGGGAGAAGCGCTTCATAAGAGAAACTATGCTCTGAAGAGGAGCCGGGCTCCTTTGCGGGAGACATTAGCTGCGGCCCTTGTCCTTCTCAGCCGGTGGAAAGGACGTGAAATCATCGCGGACCCCTTTTGCGGCGGCGGGACGATCCCCATCGAAGCAGCCCTGATCATGAACCATATCTATCCTGCGAGAAAACGGCGCTTTGATGCAGAGTACTGGCCCTTATCCTTACGGGAACCCTGGGAAGAGGTGCGGCAGAGCGCCTGTGAAGAGGAGCGTGACAGCGGATGCTTTGTCCTGGGAAGCGATATCGATCCTGAGATGGTCGCTCTGTCAGAGGAGTGCGCCAGGAGAGCCGGGGTGGAGAAGATGGTCCGTTTTGAAAGGGGAGACGCCCGGTCTTTGAAACTCCCCGGAAAAAAGGGGCTTCTTATCACAAACCCTCCCTATGGGGAGCGTCTTCTCGACGGAGCGGAGACAGCCGGGCTGATGAAAGCGCTGGGAGAGGCCATGGCGCAGTATCCCGGGTGGGACATCTCCCTTTTGACAGGGATGGAGGCATTTGAAAAGGCCTTCGGGCGGAAAGCCCACAGGAACAGAAAGCTTTATAACGGTGCCCTGAGGACATATCTGTATCAATATTATGGAGAACCACATGGATAAAAAATGGCTGGCCATCATCAACCCTCATGCGGGAAGCGACAGAGGATTGAGACACTGGGACAGGATTGAACGTCTTCTCATGGAAGAGGGGGTGGAGACGGCCCCTGTCTTCACAGGATACAGGATGCATGCTGCAGAGATCTGCAAAAAGAGCGTGGAAGAGGGGTGGCAGCGCATCCTTGCTGTGGGGGGCGACGGGACACTCAATGAAGTGGTCAACGGCCTCTTTTCTCAGTCGCGGGTCACTCCCCGGGACGTGACCGTGGGGCTCTTTCAGGTGGGGACCGGTAATGACTGGGCCAGGACCATGGAGTATCCTTCATCATATGAGGAGATGGCGCGCTGTCTGGCCAGGGGAGAGACGTTTCTTCAGGATGTCGGAGTCGTGGCCCTGGGTGAGGAGAAGAAGCGGGAGCGGGTCTTCGTCAACGTGGCCGGATTCGGATTCGATGCCTGGGTGGCCGAGAAGACTAACCGGGCCAAGGACAGGGGGAAAGGGGGGAGGCTCGCCTATTTTTCGAGTTTGATAAAAGGATTGGCCGCTTACAAGGCTTCGCGGGCCACACTGACGATAGAAAATAGTGTCCGGGAAGTGGATCTTTTCAGCCTGGGCGTGGGGATCGGAAAATATAACGGCGGAGGGATCAAACAGCTCCCCCATGCGGTTATGGATGACGGGCTCTTTGACATCGTCCTTTATAAGAAGATGTCTCTCCTGCAGATGCTTTCCAGCCTGAAAAAGTTATATCAGGGGGCGCTTGAACACCATCCGAAAGTGGAATATCATCAAGCAGGCAGAATCACACTCAAACACGCCCGGGATCTGATATGTGAATGTGACGGAGAGTCTGTGGGTTATGGCCCCTTCAGTATCCGGATCATCCCCAGGGCCTTAAGGATCGTGAGCGCCTGTGCGAAAGGAGAGGTATGAACGTTTCATCAGAGATGAGCCTGTTTGCCCGGAAAGTGGAGCGCTATCTCGATACGGCCCTCCCTTCAGATGATCTTTTTCCCCAGGAGTTCCACAAAGCCATCCGTTACAGCCTTTTTGTGGGAGGAAAACGGCTCCGGCCGTTTCTACTGGCCACTGTATACGGGCTTTTCCGGGATGACGCAGAGCGGGTTCTTCCCTTCGCAGCAGCTCTGGAGATGGTTCACACCTATTCACTGATCCATGATGACCTGCCCTGTATGGATAATGATACACTCAGGCGGGGAAAACCTACGAACCATATGGTGTTCGGAGAGGCTAAAGCCATGCTTGCAGGGGATTCGCTCTTGACCTTTGCATTCGAACTCATGGCATCCCGGTCTGATTTTGATCCGGCAGTGACGCTTCAGGCGATTGCACTGCTTGCGGGAGCCGCCGGATTCCGCGGGATGGCAGGCGGGCAGTTCGCCGATATCGATTCAGAGGGAAAAGAGATGACCCAGCCTCTGCTTGAATACATCCATACAAGAAAGACGGGAGAGATGATCAGGGCGTCCTGCCTTATGGGGGCTCTTCTGGCCTCAGCCCCGGAGAGTGAAAGAGACGCTGTCAATGAGTACGGAAAATGGCTTGGGCTGGCTTTTCAGATCCGGGATGATATTCTGGACCGGACCGGGACGGCTCATCAGCTGGGGAAAAACCCGGGAAAGGACATGACATCAGACAAAGCCACCTATCCGGCTCTATTCGGGATGGAGACCTCTCTTCATCTTGCCCGGGAGGCGACAAAAAAAGCTTTTGCTGCTCTTTCGCCCCTGGGAGAGAAGAAAAGTGCGGCATTGAAAGATGTGGCGGATTTTCTCTGTTGCAGGGAATCATGACAGGGCGTCCTCTTCCCGCAAGCCGTAAAGAGATGGAAGAGCGGGGGTGGGAGGCCTGCGATGTCATCCTGGTAACAGGGGATGCCTATGTGGACCACCCTTCCTTCGGTGTGGCCCTTATCGGCCGGCATCTGGAATCTTTAGGATATCGCGTGGGGATCATTGCCCGTCCCAGGGTGAAAGAAGCCGGAGAAAAAGAACTGACCGGCCTGGGGCTCCCTCGTCTTTTCTGGGGGATCACAGGGGGGAATGTCGATTCCATGGTGACGCGATATACCGCTTCAGGCCGTCTTCGTCATGATGATGCCTATTCCCCCGGGGGGAAAGCCTTCTTCGGAGAAGAGGGCGCAATCCGCCGTCCTGTCCGTCCCGACAGGGCCGCTGCAGCCTATGCCGTTGCTGTGAGGCAGATCCACAAAGGAGCTGTGATCGTCCTGGGGGGGATCGAAGCCTCCATGCGCCGTCTCTCTCACTGGGACTTTTACCAGTCGAAGATCAGACATTCCATACTTATCGATTCAAAAGCCGACATCCTTGTCTACGGGATGGGTGAGCAGGCGGTGAAAGAGATCGCCCGGAGGAGAGAGGCCGGGGAGCCCCTGGAAGGCATCCCCGGAACGGTCCTGAGAAAAAACAAAGCTCCTCTAGCTCCCTTTATCCGCCTTCCCTCCCATGAGGAGCTGCTCTCTTCCCCTGTCCTTCTTCATCGCCAGGCGGATGAGCTTCTTTCTCAAAAGGAGAAGCTTCTGGTGGAACAGGACGGGGCCTGGTATCTCTATCACGCTCCGCCGGCGGTACCCCTCTCGACTCAGGAGATGGATGCTCTCTATGCCCTTTCTTATACCCGACGGCCCCACCCCGAATACCGGGAGACGATCCCTGCCTGGGAAATGATCCGGTACTCTGTAACGGCCCACAGGGGATGCGCCGGAGGTTGCCGATTCTGCGGGATCACATTTCATCAGGGCAGAGAGATCGTTTCGCGCTCGGAGGAATCCATCCTCAACGAGATCCGGTGCATCCGTGATGAAGAGGGCTTTCCCGGCCATATTACGGACATCGGAGGGCCTTCGGCTGATATGTACGGAGCGCGGTGTCTGCGGGCTGGCAGAGATTGCCACCGTGAATCGTGTCTCTTTCCCTCTCCCTGTCCCTTTTTTAAAAGTGATGTCCCCCGTTATCTGAGGCTGCTGGAGAAGGCCGCACAGCTGGTGAAGAAGGTCAGTATAGGAAGCGGCTTGCGCCTGGACCTCTCTCTTTCTCGCGCACCATGGAGAAAAGTGATCATTGGAAAATACCTTTCCGGATATTTGAATATCGCTCCGGAGCATGGCAGCGCTGCCGTCCTCCGGGCCATGGGAAAATACTCTCCTGAGATTTTAGAGGGGGTTCTTTCCGCTCTTCGTCAGGAATTCCCCGTCAAAGGCCTGTTCCGGATCAGGGCCTATTTTATCGCAGGACATCCCGGGGAGACAGAGGAGGGAAATAGAAAGACAACCGCCTTAATCAGAAAATACAGGATCAGGGCCGAAGCGGTCCAGATCTTCACCCCCCTTCCCATGACGCGTTCTGCGGCTTTTTATGCTTCGGGGCGAGACAGACAGGGAAGGACTCTTCCGGTCCCTCTTCCGGGAGAAGCGGCCCGGTTCAAGAAAAAGCTTCTCTCTAAGGGGCCCCGAGAGAAAAATTGACATCAGCGAAAAGCCTTTTATACTAAGAGATCAGAAAGGAGGATTTCATGAAGGAAAAAAAAGCGAATCTTTATCTGATGATCACTGCACCGGGAGCGTTGCTTTTCTCGATTCTCAATCCCAGCCTGGCCGTGGTCTTCATCGTTCCCTTTGTCTGGTATGCCGCCCGACTCTGTCCGGGGAAGAGTGTCCGCTGGGGGATGATGTATGCCCTTTCTGTTATAGCCGGGGGCCTGGGTATTGTGATCACTCTTGTGCGTGTGATCCTTTATAATATCGGTTCCTAAAAAAAGGAGGTTGTCATGGGAGTCTTGTTTACACTGATTATAACCATCGTCTTTATTGTCCTTTATGTGAACCGCAAAAGGAGCGGGGCCACTGATCCCCGGTTCCGTGGGATGCAGAATATTATGCTCCTGGCTGCGGTCATCTTTGGTCTCATCACTCTGAGCCACTTCTTTGTCATCATCGATGCGGGAGAAGTGGGGGTCCAGGTCCTCTTTGGAAAAGTCCGCGAAAGGACTCTCAAGGCGGGGATCAATGTGGTGAATCCTTTTGTCACTATTGTGAAATATCCCACGCGGATCCAGGAATATACCATGAGTATAGACATCAGTGAAGGAGCCCGCCGGGGGGATGACAGTGTTAAAGTCCGGACGCTGGACGGACTTGAAGTAGGCGTGGATCTCACTGTCTGGTGGAAGATCGACCCAGATAAGGTGAACAAAGTCTATGAAGACCTGGCCAAGAGCACTTACGAGCTGGAGATGAAGATCATCCGGCCGGCTATCCGCACCACAGTCCGGGATACCGCCGCAATGTTCAAGATGGATTCTCTCTATACAGGGGAGCGCCTGGACTTTACCAACAACATCAATGATACCCTGATCACTCTTCTCACACCCAAAAGCGTCGTAGTGGATAAGGTCCTGGTCAGGAATATCTCTCTGCCCAAACTCGTGGAGAATGCCATCGAAGAGAAGATGAAGGCAAAACAGCAGGAAGAGGCCATGGAGTATAAGAAGAATATCGCCAGCCGGGAAGCGGAGATCAAAGAGATCGAGGCCAAGGGCCTGGCCAACGCCCAGCGCATCATCAACAGCACGCTGTCAGATAAATATCTTCAGCATGAGGCGATCATGGCCTATGAAAAACTGGCCAATTCTGAAAACACAACCTTTGTTATTATGCCCACCTCCCCTACGGCCACAGGGATGCCGCTCATCCTGGGAAAATAATTTTTTTTTGCAGGGGGGTTCTCCCCCTGCAACACTTTCCTCTTTTATGCGTATAAAGATGTAAAGATCCTCCACGCACATTGTTTCTCTATATCTATCAAGGCTTTTTATGTCTATTTATATTTGATTATAAGCTAATATTATTCGTTATGTGTTGTTTTTTTTCTCTTTTTTCTGAATATTGTTAATTTTTTCCTTGACATGCATTTTTTTGACTTTATCCTTTTAAGATAACAAGGAGGTTATGTATGGGAAAATGGAAGAAGTTGCTTGCGTTGGCAAGTATGGTGCTCATCTTATTCACAGGGGGGTATGCTTTGGAAAAAGCGGATCTTTCCTCTGTGGAACGTTTCGAGGCCGGAGAAAACCTCACTCCCATTGTGATGAGGGGTATCCTGGCCAAACCCACAAAGACTGAAACGGATCCCGTGAAAGTCTTTCTGGGCTCATTTGACAATGTCTTCCGTGTGGAAGGCCTGCAGGAGAATGTCCGCCAGGAGCGCATCGTCGTGGACGAAGCGGGCGTGCGTCATATCCGTATGCAGCAGACCTATCAAGGTCTTCCGGTCCACGGAGGCGAGTTCTATCTCCAGGTGGAAGGGGAGGCCGTCACCGGTTTTGCCGGGACACTTCTCCCTGCTGTTCAGGTGGACACGGTTCCCGCCCTTTCCGCTTCAGCCGTTGCGGAGCTCGCATCGAAAGCCGCCCCGGGCGAGGTGGAAAAGACCATGGAACCTGAGCTTCTCATCTACCCGGTGGGCAAAGAAGAGTATGTTCTGGCCTACAGGACCGTGAGCCTGGGAGAAGGACTGGCCCAGGTGGCTTTTGTCGATGCGCATACAGGGAAGATCCTTCTCAGCTATAATGATATCCAGTCTGAATCCCGCAGTATGAACGCTTACTATGAAGGATATGTCACTGTCTATACCACGACAGAAAGCGGAACGACCTATATGTATGATACCGACACCGGCGCGGACTACATCCGTGTCATGACGGCAAACAACGGGACCAGTATTCCCGGGTCGCTCATCACGCTGAATGCCGGGAGCACGACGCTCTCCAAAGCCGCCCAGATGCTGTATGCTCTGGAGCGTAGTTACAACTTTTTCTACAGTAATTTCAACTATCGCTCTTATGACAACGGAGACGCTCCTCTGACGGCGACTATCGAATACAGCAGGAATTATGCCAATGCCTATTGGTCTCCTTATGATGCCCAGTTCGTCTTTGGCGACGGCGACGGCTCCACCATGACCTATCTGGGAGCCATCGATGTGGTAGCGCATGAGTTTTCACATGCCTTCTGCTCTTCTACAGCCAACCTTCAGTATTCGTATGAGTCCGGCGCTCTGAACGAGGCCAACTCCGATATCTTCGGAAGCCAGATCGACCCCGACCAGGATTGGGACATGGGTGAAGATGTGATGGTGGGCTCTCAGCCTCTCCGTGATATTGCCGATCCTCAGAACAGCTATGGTTATCCTCTTCCCAGGTATTACGCCGAACGTTATACCGGAAGCGATGACAACGGCGGTGTCCATATCAATATGTCCATCGGGACAAAGTTTTTCCAGCTTCTTGTGGACGGCGGAAGCTGGTACAACGGCAGCGAGACCGTGGCGGTCTCAGGGATAGGCAGGGATAAGGCTCTGGATATCTGGTACCGTTGTATGACAACAAAGTTCACCACCACCACAAACTATTCTCAGGCCCGGGCCTATACCATCGCAGCTGCTGAAGAACTTTACGGCAGCGGATGTGATGAAGCTGACCAGGTCATGAATGCCTGGGCGGCTGTGGGCGTGGGGGAACCGGCTTCCGGCGGAGGCGGTGGAGGAACCACCACAGACACCTATGAGCCGAACAACTCCACAAGTGACGCCTATAGTGTGAGCTCGGGACAGAGTTATGATTCTTATATCTATTCGTCATCTGATGTGGATTACTACAAATTCGTGGCTTCATCTGACGGAACCCTGAGCCTGAGCCTGGGGAACCTGCCCAAAGATTATGATATGTTCCTTTATAATGCTTCAGGGACAGAACTCGCCCGGGCTTATACAACAAATAATCCCGAGACCATCTCCAAGAGTATTACCAGCGGAACCTATTATATTAAAGTCAATGGTTATAACGGGGCTTACAGCGCCACATCCGCCTACAGGCTTACAGTCTCCTTCACCGGCTCCGGCGGAGGCGGCGGGACCACAGATCCCTATGAGCCCAATGACACCACATCACAGGCCTACACGGTGAGTGCAGGGAACACGTATCAGTCCTATATCTACAACTCATCTGACAAAGATTACTATAAGCTGGCTCTTTCTGAATCGGGGACTCTGACCCTGACTCTCGGGAATCTGCCCAAAGATTATGACATGTATCTCTACAATGCTTCAGGGACACAGCTTGCCCGGGCCTATACCACCAACAACCCGGAAAAGATCACCTATGAAGCCACAGCCGGGACCTATTATATCATGGTCAACGGCTATAACGGAGCTTACAGCACAAGCAGCATGTACTCCCTTGCCATCGCCTTTGCCGGCAGCGGCGGAGGAGGGGGCGGAGAAGCCCAGTGGTATTATGAGACGCTTTCTCCCGCAGTGGAGACTCCTCATAACTACGCGAATAACTGGACAAACTCCATCTATTACCAGAAGACCGGAGCACAACAGGTCGCTGTCCACTTCTCCACCTTTGAATTTGAATCCAACTACGATTTTGTCTATATCCTGGACAAAAACGGAACACAGCAGGCCTCTTATACCGGGACAAAAAGTGCCTTCTGGGCTGTGGTCGACGGAGACAAGATCACCGTGAAGACAGTGACCGACTATTCTGTGACAAAATACGGTTATGTCATCGACCAGGTGGCTTACTACAGTGAGGGGCCGCTAAGCCTCACAGCCTCTCCTGCCGGTGATGATATCGTGGCGGCGGAATCTGTGGATTTCATCCCCGGAGCGCCCATCAAGGCCAAGACTGTGGAAAATTATCCCAATCCTTTCAATCCGGAAACGGATATCTATTTCCATGTCCCGGCTGAAGGCCGTATCAGCGTGAAGATCTTTGACAGAAACGGACGAGTGGTCAAAGAACTCGTGAACGAAGATCTGGCTCCCGGCCAGTATCAGCGTCACTGGAACGGACGCGACAAAAACGGTAATGAATGCCCCAGCGGTATCTATTACTGCGTCGTGACCGGAGAAGGGTTCAAGACCTTCCGGAAGATGGTCATGCTGAAGTAGTCTTTCCCAGACTCGCACTGCAGGAGGCGCAAGCCGCGCCTCCTGCTTTCTTGATTCTCCACGAAAAAAACGATATACTCCCGGAAAAGGGAGGCTGTGATGGCATCGACGACCTATGTCAACGGACATGTTTATACAGGAGAGGGTTTTACTCATACCTTTACTGTCAAGGATGGCTTTTTCGCCACTCCTGAAGCGGGCGGTCAGCAAGTGGATCTGAAGGGGGCCACTGTTGTCCCCGGGTTTATCGACTCCCACACTCATATTCTCCCGGCGGGTCTTTATGCCCTGGGGACTGACCTCTCACAAGCATCCTCTCTTGAGGAGGTCTTTTCTCTCATCAGGGCGGATCTGGCCTCTCCCCGGACGGAACAGCCCTTTGCCTGTGTCTTTGACGAAACACGGCTTACAGAGAACAGGTTCCCCTCCCTGGGGGAGCTGGATGCTGTCACCGGGGATATCCCCTTTTATATAACACGGATCGATCTTCACTCCATGATGGTCAACTCGGCTTTTATGAAAAAATATGATTTAGAGGGAGCCGCCCCTCTCATCAGGGCAAAGGAGTATGATGCCATGGTGAAACGGCTGAGCAGGGAGATCCCTTTCCGGGAGAGGAAGCTAGGACTTCATGAAATGGAGAAGAAGGCCTTTCAGGCGGGGGTGACCGCTCTCCACAGCATGGAAGGCGTGGAGGATGATTTTGAAAACATCGATGCCCTTCTCGAATTGAAAAGCCAGACAGCCCTTGAGATCCTTCTTTATCCCCAGGTCATGGATCTCAGCGGTGTCCTGGACAGGAAAATCCCCCGGATCGGGGGATGTATTCTCATCGACGGGTCCCTGGGATCCAGGACGGCTGCCATCTCATCTCCATACGCCGATGTTCAGGGGGAATCAGGACGGCTCTACCTTGATGATGAGACTCTTTTTTCTTTTATGCGCCGGGCCCATGAAGCAGGCCTGCAGATGAGTTTTCACGCCATCGGGGACCGGGCTGTGCATCAGCTTGTACAGGGGTATTCTCTTTTGGGACGTGACGCGGGAAAAAGGCATCGTATTGAGCATGCCATCCTGGTGGATGAGAGGGATTTCGATATCATGGCCGAACTTGGCTTGTGGGTTGATTTCCAGCCCATGTTCCATGAGTACTGGGGAAAGCCGGGCGGGCTTTATGAGCAGAGGCTGGGGAAAGCCCGGGCCCGCAGGATCAACAGGATCCGGACCTCTGCCCGATACGGGATCTCCTTCGCCTTCGGGTCTGACTGTAATGTGACTCCTCTGGATCCCCTGGGAGGGATCGCCGCTGCTGTGGAGCATCCTGTTCCGGAGGAGCGTATTTCTGTAGAAGAAGCGGTGCGTGGTTTTACTCTTTATGCTGCACAGATCGGGCGCACCGAAGACCACCTGGGATCTATCACCCCCGGAAAAAGGGCTGATTATGTCCTATTAAGTGATAATATCTTCGAACAGAAGGATATAAGAAGTATTACCGTCCGGGCGACCTACATTTCAGGAAAATGTGTCTATCAGGCCGGGGATCACGAAGAGACCGCATGAGCCATCCGTTTCAGCTGAAGAAGGCCCCTGGAAAAGGAAGAGTCATCCATATTCATATAGGCCAGCCTGAAAAAGCGGCGGTTTCCTGGCGAAGGTGAAAAGAAGCGTCCTTCTGTCCAGGGCGGGTCTGTGACGTCCAGAGTCGTCTCCCGGCGGATCCACAGCCAGAATCCGAACTGGCTCTTCTGAACGGAAAAGAGCGGAATGTTCTTCAGAATTTCTCTGAGTTTCTCACGCCGTCTCTCATGAACAGGAAGGATACTGTCCACAAAGGCTTGGAAATGGCCGTCCCGGATAAACCGGGCTGTCACACGCTGCAGAAGCCCTGAAGTGGAGATGTCCGTCAGGGATTTGGCGGTCATCATGGCGTTAAAGAAGGGTGAAGGGGGGACAAGGATCCCCAGCCGGTTCCCGGAAACGGTGGATTTGGCAAGGGATTTGATGTAAAAGGTGCGTTCAGGGGCCAGGTCCAGGAAACGGGGAGAGGGATCCGGGAAAAACTCTGAGAGGGAGTCGTCCTCGATGAGGTAGAGGTCCATTTCTCTGGCAATGGCGCAGAGATCCCGTTTCACTTGTGGGGAATAGCGGTATCCTGTGGGATTATGAACAGAGGGGATGGTATAGAGGAGCCGGGCCCCTGTGCGGAGTGTTGTCTCCCTCACCAGAAGAGGGTCGGGCCCATCAGAAGTCATAGGAACGAAGCTCCCGGGCATGAAAAGAGCCGCCGCTCCGGGATAACTGGGGTCCTCAAAAATTATCTGGGAGGGATCCCTGATATCAAGGACAGAGCGGGTGATGTCCAGCCCCTGCTGGGCTCCGGACACGATGAGAAGCCTCTCTTTAGGAAGAGAATAGAAGCGGCTCAGTGTTTCAATGAGAGCCGGATCTCCCGGGAGAGGAGGCTGTTCAAGGCAAGCAGCTCCATCGCGTCTGAAGAGGTCCTGAAGAAGAGCCGAAAACGTCTCGTGGGGAAAGAAGGTATGAGAGATATAAGCGGACTGAAAAATGGCTCCTGAGGCGGGGAGGGCCATCGTGCGTGGCACAAAACTGCCCCGTCCCACGATACTGGTGATCACACCCTCTTTCTGAAGAATATCATAGGCTTTTTGCGCCGTTGCCTTATTGCATCTGAATTCAGCGGCGGCCTCTCTTACCGTGGGGAGACGCTCCCCCGGCCGGTAAGCTCCTTCCCGGATCCTCTCTGAGATCACAACGGCTATCTCCCTGTAACCCAAAAAACCTCCTTGACAATATAGGACAATGTATTTATTGTCCTATTACATTAAGCCTTGTGGCGCTCTTCACCAAGTATAGCAGGATGCTGAAAAAAGAAAAGGAGGGTTTATGAAAGAGCAGGAAGGGATCAACAGAAATTTTGCAGGGATGTTCAAGGGGGGGGTTATCATGGATGTGACGAACCCTGAAGAAGCTAAAATAGCGGAGGGATCGGGGGCCTGTGCTGTCATGGCCTTGGAGCGGGTTCCGGCGGATATCCGGGCGGCAGGAGGAGTGGCGCGAATGAGCGACCCGGCCATGATCGAGGCGATCATGAGTGCCGTGACCATCCCTGTCATGGCCAAGGTCAGGATCGGCCATTTTGCCGAAAGCCTGATCCTTGAAGCGCTGGGTGTTGATTTTATAGATGAAAGTGAAGTTCTGACGACTGCCGATGAAGAGTTTCACATTGATAAGAGAAATTTTCGTGTTCCTTTTGTCTGCGGGGCAAGAGATCTGGGAGAGGCTCTCCGACGGATCCAGGAGGGGGCATCGATGATCAGGACAAAAGGAGAAGCGGGAACAGTGAATATTGTTGAAGCGGTCCGTCATATGCGTGCTGTGACCTCTGAGATCGCCCGTCTGTCGGGGGCCGAGGGTTCTGAGCGCCTGAAGAAAGCCAGGGAGTACGGGGTCTCTGTGGAACTGGTGGAAGAGACGGCTCTCCTCAAGCGGCTTCCTGTGGTCAATTTTGCTGCGGGAGGTATCGCCACACCTGCGGATGCGGCTCTGATGATGCTTCTGGGAGCGGACGGTGTCTTTGTCGGTTCGGGGATCTTCAAATCGGAAGATCCAGCGAAAAGAGCTGAATCCATTGTCAATGCCGTGGTCTATCATAAGGACCCTGCCCGGCTTCTGGACTCATCAAGGGACCTGGGAGCTCCCATGAAGGGGATCGGCGTGGTCATGGAGAAGATCAGCGGACGGGGAAACCCGTGATCATCGGGGTGGCCTCCTTTCAGGGTGCCTGCAGCGAGCATATTCCCCATCTTCGTCAAAGGGGTTGGCAAGAACGCTTTGTGGTGAAAGGAGAGGACCTTGAGGGGCTGGACGGCTTGATCTTTCCCGGAGGGGAGAGTACAGTGATGAGACGTTTTTTTTCTCAACCCTCTTTCCAGAAAGCCTTGTCTGTATGGAAAAAAGGGGATCGCTCGGTGTGGGGGATCTGTGCAGGGGCTCTTCTTCTGGCCAGAGGAGTCGACGGGAGTGAAAATCCCCGGGGATTGGCGGACGCTTCTCTGGAACGGAATGCATACGGACGGCACAGGGAGAGCGGATATCGCGAAATTCTTTTTCAGGATGGAACGTCCTTTCAGGGGCTCTTTATCAGAGCCCCCCGGATCTTGTCCACAGGGAGGAGTGTCCAGATCCTGGCCCGGTCGGGAGAAGACCCGGTGGTGATCCGTGATGGAAATGTGTGGCTCACCACATGGCACCCGGAGCTGGCTGAACGGTCACCTCTCTACGACATGATCTTCGGCTGAAAAAGACCCCTGTCTTGACAAAGAATAGAATCGGTGTATTATATCGACAGATGTCGATATAAGGAGGGCATTATGCTGGTCCCTGTGTTCAAGGCTCTGTCTGAAACGACACGCCTCTATATCCTGGCGTCCTGCAGCCAGAACGAGTTTTATACCTGTCAGCTGGTGCAGGCACTCAACCTTTCACAATCCACAGTCTCCAGCCATATCAAGATCCTCAAGGAAGCCCGGCTCCTGAAAAGCCGCCGCTACAAGACCTGGAGCGGCTACTATCTGAACCCCGACCTTCCCGCAGAGATGAAACAGCTGATTCAGGATATCCTGGCCCGCGTCTATCGGGACAAGGAGTGGCAGCAGTTTCATGAAAGGCTTCTGGAAGCCAGGGCCCGCCTCGAGGTATGCCCTTAAACAGAAAGGAGAAGATATTATGGGAATTTTCAAAGAAGAGGACCGGCAGGAGATCGCAAAGATCCTCAAGGAGAAAATAAAAGCTGACGTCCATGTGGACCTCTTTATCAAAAAAGGGTCAAAGATCATCATCCCCGGAAAAGACCCCTCCGAGTGCCCTGCCTGCGAAGCTATTGTGGAGATGTTTCAGGAGCTGGAGGAGATCGATAGCCGCCTCACCCATACAGTCCACGATATGGCTGACAACGAAAAGAAAGCCGCGGAGATGGGGGTGGATCATGTCCCGGCCATCGTTTTCAACGGAAAGAAAGAGGGACAGCTGATCTTTTACGGTATTCCTTCCGGATACGAGTTTGCCAGTCTCCTTGAGACCCTGGGAGCTGTGTCAGCAGAAGATGCCCCGCTCTTTTCTCCCGAGATGAAGGAGTATCTCAAGGGAATCGCCTCTCCGGTGAATTTCAAAGTCTTTGTGACTCCCAGCTGCCCTTACTGTCCCTCAGCGGCTCTTTCAGCGCTCATGGCGGCCAAGCTCAATAAGAACATCAAGGCGGAAGTCTATGAAGTCACCGAATTTCCCGCTATAGGAGACAAATATAAAGTGGAAGGGGTCCCTAAGACTGTCATCAACGAGACAGAAGAGATCGTAGGGGGATATCCTGAGAGCAACCTGAAAGAAAAGTTAGAAGGGCTTCTTTCCTGAAGCCTGATTATCATCAGGGCGGCCCCTGCAGGCCGCCCTCTCCTTTGAAACGTCCCGTGTTAAAGAAGTTGACAGCCTGAAGAGCTGTTATATAATGTTAACCATAACTTTACGAAAAAAGGGGTCGTTTATCATGAAATATGCTTATACATCCAAAAAGAAAATCTGGTTTCTCTTCTCTCTGACATTTATCCTTCCGTTGATCCTTATCCTGGGTATTGTCGGGGTTATGGCAGCAGGCCTGCCTTCCTCAGCCTCGATACACGCCTTTGAGCCCTATGTGGGGACAAAGATCTATGATATCAATGATAAGCTTCTCTACGAGTTCTATAAGGAAAAAAGAATCATCCTCCAGCCGGATGAGATTCCGCCTCTCGTGAAAGGGGCTTTTCTGGCAATTGAAGATGCCTCTTTTTATCACCATTCGGCTATTGATATCTTCGGGATCCTCAGGGCGGTCTCTCAGAATATCTTCAAAGGCCAGCTTGTCCAGGGAGGGAGCACCATCACCCAGCAGCTTGCCAGGAATATGTACCTTTCTCATGAACGCACTATGACACGGAAGATCCGGGAGATGGTCCTGGCCTATAAGATCGAGTTCAACTTCAGCAAAGAGGATATCCTGGCCATGTATCTCAACATCATCTATCTGGGAAACGGCTCTTACGGTGTAGGGGCTGCAGCCCAAAGCTATTTCAATAAATCAGTGGAGGAGCTCTCCATTCCCGAGATCGCCCTTCTCGGGGCCCTGGCCAAAGGCCCCACCTATTCCCCCTACAGCTACCCCGAACGGGCTCTATCGCGGAGGAACCTTGTCCTCTTTAAGATGTGGGAAGAGGGGCTCATCTCAGAAGAAGAATACCGTACTTATGAAGCTCTGCCCATTCAAGTGGAGCCGCGCAAATCCCACCTGAATGAACTGGCGCCTTATTTTATCGAAGAGGTCCGCCGGATGCTTGTGAGAGAGTACGGAGACGACGTTATCTTTACAGGGGGACTCAATGTCTACACCACCCTTGACCCCCATGTTCAGGAGCTGGCCAATGAAGCCGTGGCCCTCAATCTGAAAAATATCGAAGCAAGGAACCGCTATAAAGCCCTGGAACTCAAAAATTTCAAGGACCTTGAAAAAGAGCTTTATCCCAACATGATCCTCAAAGGAAAAGTCAAAGAGGTGAAGAGCTCCATTATGGAAGTGGACCTCGGGAAAGGATTCATCGGAGTCATCCCCATCGACAGGGAAAACTGGATGTGGGATTTCGATCCTGCAGATTTTTTCAAACCTGGAGACGAGATCTTTGTCAAATACCGTTGGGCTAATTTTGACGAGAAGATCATGGGCGTCTTGTGGGAACAGCGTCCTTTTCCACAGGCAGCCTTCGTGGGCATGGACCCCCGGACAGGATACGTTACCGCTCTCATCGGTGGGGCTGATTTCCGGGAAAGCCAGTATAACCGTGCGACTCAGTCCAGACTTCAGATCGGCTCTACGGTGAAGCCCCTTTTCTATACAGCAGCCATCGATACAAAAAAATATACAATGGCGTCGGTCTTCGTCGATGCTCCCTTTGTCTGGCCTTTGCCGGATCAGAACCCCCCGGAATGGAAGGTCCGGAATTACAATGCCGAATTCCGGGGCCCCATGACGCTCCGCAACGCCATCAGCCTCTCTGTCAATGTGGTGAGTGCCAAGCTCATGCGCGAGATCGGGCCCACAACGGCAGTGGAATACCTCCACCGGCTGGGCATTGAAAGCCCCATAGCCGCTGTGCCGGCCCTTTCTGTGGGGATCGCCGAAGTCTCTCCATTGGAACTGACAAGGACCTTCTGTACCTTCGCCAATATGGGAGAGCGGGTGAAACCCATCTTTATCAGGAGGATAACAGATGCCGGCGGCAGCATCATCAAAGAGAACATCCCCCAGCTCACCCGTGTGCTGTCTCCCCAGACGGCTTTTATCATGAACAATATGATGAAAGCCCCCTTTGACAGCGGGACCGTGGCCTTTCTGCGCCAGGCTCCGTTCAATCTCAAGGGCATAGTCGCGGGAAAGACGGGAACAACGGATGATGCTTCGGATCTGTGGCTCATGGCCTATACCCCTGAATATGTCCTGGGAAGCTGGATGGGGTTCGATTATAAAGAGACCCTGGGGATGAAAGAGTTCGCCGGCCTGGCCCACGGAGAGGGATTCACAAAGATCATCAACGATCTCAATGAGACCATAGAGACAAAAGACTGGGAGAAGCCTGAAGGAATCGTTGAAGTCCGGGTAGACCCCTGGAGCGGGAAGCGGATCCCCGACAGCCAGGAAGGGGGCGTCGTCATGTATTTCTACAGAGGGACAGAACCTGTGGATTATACTTCGGAGACTCCCGAAGAGGAAAATGTCGACATCAATGACCTGTAGAAAAGGAGACCTGATGAATATTGTCATGGCCAGTGATCATCGCGGGATCGCATTGAAAAAGAAGATCAATGAGATTTTTACAGCCAACGGCTGGCAGCTTTCTGACCTGGGGCCTGAAACCGACGAGAGTGTCGATTATCCCGATTTCGCCCTCAAAGCCTGTCTGGAAGTCATCAGCGGCAGGGCCGATATGGGGATCCTCATCTGCGGAACGGGGATCGGGATGTCTATTGCGGCCAATAAGGTCTCCGGGATACGTGCGGCGCTCTGCTATAATCCCGAAGTGGCTCTCATGGCCAGAAGGCATAATGATGCTAATGTGCTGGTCCTTTCTGCTGATTATACCGATGAAAAGACACTCGCTGTCTTATTGAGCAATTTTCTTACAACCGATTTTGAAGGCGGACGCCATCAAAGACGCGTGGATAAAATGAGTCATTTGGAACATCAGGAGTATGAGACAACAAAAAACAAAAACGAGGAGGAGTTATGTTGAACAGGGATTTAAGATCTGTGGATCCTGAGATCAGCCGGCTGATGGATGATGAGGCTAAACGCCAGACATTCGGGCTGGAGCTCATCGCATCGGAGAATTTTGTCTCTGAGGCCGTTCTTCAGGCGGTGGGATCTGTGATGACAAACAAATATGCAGAAGGGTATCCCTATTTTCGTTCCAAGGATGCGCCTGAAGTGACAGATTACAGCCGGAACGGCCGCTATTACGGCGGCTGTGAGATCGTGGACAAGGCGGAAAAACTGGCTATAGAACGGGCCATGGCGATCTTCGGTGCGGAGCATGCCAATGTCCAGCCCCATTCAGGGTCCCAGGCCAATATGGCGGTCTACTTTTCGGTGGTGAAGCCCGGCGAGACAGTCATGGGAATGGATCTTTCACATGGCGGGCATCTCACCCATGGCAGCCCGGTGAATTTCAGCGGCCTGTTTTTCAACATCGTCCCTTATGGAGTGGACGAAAAAACAGAGACTCTTGACTATGATGCGGTCCGGGCCATCGCGAAAAAAGCAAATCCAAAACTCATCGTCGTGGGGGCCAGTGCTTACCCCCGCATCATCGATTTTAAGGCTTTCCGGGAGATCGCAGAGGAAGTCGGCGCTCAAGTCATGGTGGATATGGCCCATATCGCAGGGCTCATCGCAGCAGGGCTTCATCCCAATCCTGTCCCCCATGCCTCTTTTGTCACCACGACCACACACAAGACGCTGCGCGGCCCCCGTGGAGGGATGATCCTCTGCACGAAAGAGTGGGCCAAAGAGATCGACATGAAAGTCTTTCCCGGGATCCAGGGAGGCCCTCTCATGCATGTTATCGCCGGGAAAGCTGTGGCGTTCAGGGAAGCCATGGAGGAAGGTTTTAAGGAGTATCAGAAACAGGTTGTCAGCAATGCCAAGACTCTGGCAGAATCTCTTATGGAGAAGGGTTATCGTCTGGTGTCCGGCGGGACAGACAATCACCTCATGCTCGTGGACGTCCTTGCCTCTCTTGAGATGAGCGGGAAAAAGGCTCAGAACCTCCTGGGCCAGGCTGAGATCACAGTCAATAAAAATACAATCCCCTTTGACAAAAAGAGCCCCTTTGTGACAAGCGGGATCCGTTTAGGGACTCCGGCTCTCACCACAAGGGGAATGAAAGAGGCTGAGATGAAGACGGTTGCCGGGCTTATTGATGATGTCCTTCGCTCAGAAGGGGATGAGGATGCTATCGCCAAGGCCAGAAATGAAGTCCGCGCCTTATGCGAGTCCTTTCCTCTCTATCAGTATAAACTGGAGAAATGATGAAGGCCCGGCCGAGTTGGGACCACTATTTTTTTGAGATCACCAGACTAGTGGCTACGCGCAGCACCTGCATCCGGAGGGATGTGGGTGCTGTCATTGTCAAAGACAAGAGGATCCTGGCCACAGGGTATAATGGAGCGCCTTCGGGATTGCCCCATTGCCTTGATGTAGGATGTCTCAGAGAAGAATTGAAGATCCCTTCTGGAGAGCGTCAGGAAATCTGCCGCGGGATCCATGCAGAACAGAATGCCCTGATCCAGGCTGCGAAATTCGGGATCTCTGTAGATGGGTCCATGATCTATGTGACCCATCACCCTTGTGTCGTCTGTGCCAAACTGCTCATCAATGCCGGGATCCGTGAGATCTGTTATCTTGAAGACTATCCCGATGAGCTTTCCAAGTCATTGCTGAAAGAGGCCGGAGTGGTGATGAGGAGAGGAACCCTGTGAAATGTCCCCATTGCGGCTTTTCAGACAGCCGTGTCGTCAACTCACGCCCTGCACAGAATGACAAAGCGATCCGCCGGCGCAGAGAATGCCTGCGATGCGGAAAACGGTTCACCACCTATGAGACCGTTGTGGAGATTCTTCCCCATATCACCAAAAAAGACGGACGGAGGGAAGATTATGATCGCTCCAAACTGGAGCGTGGGATCCGAAAAGCACTGGAAAAACGCCCTATCCCCGAAGCGCGCGTGGAGGAGCTCATCGATTCCATCGAAAGCGACCTTTACCGCGTGGAAGCTGGAGAGGTCCCCTCATCTCATATCGGCGAACTGGTCATGGAAAAACTGCGGCTGCTTGATATTGTAGCTTATGTCCGGTTTGCTTCTGTCTATCGGGAGTTTAAAGATCCCAGGGACTTCATAACGGAATTGAAAGAGTATCTTGAAAATAAGGGATAATATGTTCGCAGGAAGTATTTTTTATAAAGCTGCGGACGGAGAGATCAAGGAACTCACTGCCGGCTTTCTCCGCGATAAGGTCCGCGGGAAAAAAAGCGGGATCGGGCCCGAAGACCTTGAGGACCTGGTCCGGGTCATGGCCTATTATATCCAGTCCCGGGATGAACGGGAATTGATCCGTGAGGAGGATGTGGACCGTCTTCTTCAAAAGCTTCTCCCCGAGACAGAGGGGGAGACACTTCTTGTGGGGCAGAATACAGCGGGGAAGGCGTGGCTTGAAGAGTACCTGGAACGCCGGGCTCCGGGCTTGCCCGAACCTGTGAGAAAAACGGTAGCCTCACGCCTTACGGGGACGCTGGGTCATCTCAGAGAAGCGGGACTCAGGGAGATCCTCCCTGAAACACTGGATCAGCTCTGTCAGGAACAGCTCCGAAGCATGGGATTCGGATTCTCCTCGGCTCAGCGTCTTGTCTTCCCCCTGGAAGAGATCCTGGCCATCTATTCACGCTTTTCTCCTTTTCAGGCGGGGGACTATTTCAGTGAGATCGTCAACATCTATCTCTATAACCACTTTTTCATGGATGATGAGGTCCGGGCTCTTGAGTCCCAGGGGATCCTGACAAGAAAAGAACCCTCCTTTTTCCGTGTGGACCGTCTGGATCTTTTTGACGCTCCACGTGAGGAGTCCCGTGAATCCAGCGAACTGGCTCTGCTGAATATTTTTTATTCCCGGGCCCGGTATGACGCCTTTTCAGGGGAGAACAAGGCACTCTACCGGCACGGGGACGGGGACAAAGACGCCCGGCGTATTGTCTCAGGGGAACATTTTATTCCCTGGGATGAACGGATTTTGGCGTTTACTTTTATCTCTCATGAGAACTACTCCCTCTTTTCTCTGGATGAGAGCGGTTTTCCCGTCTATCCCTCCTGTTACAATGCCAAAGTCAGCCTTCCGTTGTGCATGGAGAAACCCCTGGATGAACGGCTGGCGCTCCTGGACCGGATGGCCGCTGCCCTGAACCGGTTTTACAGAAAATACAGTGAATATTTTTATCTTGTGGATATGCTCAAGGGAAGACATCTTTATATGAATCTTTACCTGGACCGGGATGACCCTTTATATGACGGGCTTCTGGCCAATTACCTCAAGAGGGCTCTGGATAATGAGATGATAAGAGTCGTTCTGTATAACTCCACAGGGACTCTTGAGAAGATGAGACGCATTCCTGTTTCCGGAGAAGGATTTCCTGTGGAACTCACTTTGGACCCGGAGAAGTGGGATGAAAAAGCCTGGCGTTACTGCCGGAAAAATGGCGTCTATATGGTTACATTTGAGAAAACTTAAAGGAGGATTATGAAAAAAGTTCTTTTTATTCTTATGGTCGTTGTCTTTTTTGCCGGTTGCGGAAAAAAGGAAGCGGCTCCCTCGGCAAAGGAAAGCCCCTTTGGTGTGGCGGAACTGCCGAGTTTTGTCCTCAATGACCTCTCCGGAGCCTCGCATGATCTGCAGGATTACAAGGGGAAGGTCCTCATCATTGATTTCTGGGCCACCTGGTGCGCTCCCTGCCGCAAGGAGATCCCTGATTTTATTGCGCTGAAAGAGGAGTACGGCGAGAAAGGCCTGGAGATCATCGGAATATCACTGGATGACTCTATCAATGACCTGACAGAATTTGTCAAAACGAATAAGATCAACTATACCATCCTCTACAGGGATCAGGAGCGGAAGATCGTCGATGTGTTCGGCGGGATCAAAGGGATCCCGACTACGTTCATCATCGACCGTGAGGGAAAAGTCGTGGATAAGTTCGTGGGACTTCGGGAAAAAGAGGTTTTCAGAGACGCTATCGAGCCTCTCTTATAAGGTGTCCGGGCCCGGGGAAAGGAATCTTTCCCGGTCTTCGAGATACTGACGGAAACCGGGGGGGAGAACGCCCGCCCTCCCGGCTTTCCGGAGAAGAAGGCAGAGTTCCATTTCGCCCAGAAGAAAGGGACGGGGTGTGAAAAAGGCGATTTCCGGGCCATCAGAGATCTCCTTTTCCAATCCATAGAGGGCTCTTAACGCCGTGAAGGCGTCTTCTTTCTCAAGGTAGACGGCGATTTCATCTGTACAGCGGCGCACAAGCCTCCCCAGGGGAGCGGCCGGCATCTCTTTTTTCATCTTTAATTATACGGCGGAAAGGAAAGATTTTAAAGGGTTTGAAGAAAAGGGGCTGAGGGAGCCCCGAAGAAGAAATTTTCTTGACAATACCGGACTCTTTCCTATACTATTCCTCATAAGCGGGTATAGCTCAGTTGGTAGAGCGTCAGCTTCCCAAGCTGAATGTCGCGAGTTCGAGTCTCGTTACCCGCTTATTTCTATTTAAGGAGGATGCATGTCGGAAAAGATTATCGGCGATGGAATCACGTTTGACGATATTCTTCTGGTGCCCCGGGCCTCCAATGTCAACTTATCAAAGATAGACATGAAGACACGCCTTTCACGCAGGATTGAGCTGAATATCCCCGTTGTCAGCGCGGCTATGGATACCGTGACCGAATCGGCCCTGGCCATCGCCCTCGCTTCTGAGGGCGGGATCGGGATCCTGCACAAAAATATGACACCCGAAGCCCAGGCCATCCAGGTGGATAATGTCAAGAGGTTTGAAAGTGGAATGATCACCAACCCGATTACCCTGGAGCCGGGAGACAAGATCCGCACGGCGCTGGAGTATATGGAGCGTTACCGCATCTCGGGGATCCCTATCACCGTGGGGCCCAGACTCAAGGGAATCGTCACCAGCCGTGACCTGCGGTTTGCACGTGACCTGGAAGCGCCCATCGAATCAGTTATGACCCCGGACGCCAGGCTGATCACCGTCCCAGAGGGAACGAGCATGGAGGAAGCGAAAAAGAAGCTTCATGAGCACCGGATCGAGAAAGTCCTTATCGTGGACAAAGCATTCAACCTCAAAGGGTTGATCACGGTTAAAGACATTCAGAAGAATATCGATCATCCCCTGGCCTGTAAAGACAGTCAGGGCCGTCTCAGAGTAGGAGCCGCAGTGGGGGTCTTGGATGATGCCTTTAAAAGAGTTCCGCTTCTTCTCGATGCCGGGGTGGATGTCATTGTAGTGGATACCGCGCACGGGCATACCAAAAATGTCATCGAGACAGTCAAAGAGTTGAAAAAAAAGGTGGATATTGATGTTATCGCGGGGAATATCGCCACGCATGAAGCAGCCAAAGCGCTTATCGATGCAGGTGCGGATAGTGTCAAGGTGGGCATCGGCCCCGGATCGATCTGCACCACGAGAGTCGTGGCCGGCGTGGGGGTCCCCCAGGTCACAG
>Ga0068713_1001572_pt1 | contig 28597 bp, 18 predicted proteins | sample MTBAKSrepl2MetaG_FD_62223 | JGI IMG/M metagenome (GOLD analysis project Ga0068713, IMG submission 62223) | Enrichment culture microbial communities om Arthur Kill intertidal strait, New Jersey, USA, that are MTBE-degrading - MTBE-AKS2 (Arthur... | ecosystem: Environmental > Aquatic > Marine >...
GGACCGGGGCCTGAAGCGGGCCCGGGACCCGGAGGCGGAGCGGGGCCCGGCGCTGGAGCGGGGACCGGAGGACCGGCGCCCGGAACAGCCACAGGACCGGGGCCGGGAGTGGGCCCTGGACCCGGACGCGGAGCGGGGCCCGGCGCTGGAGCGGGGACCGGAGGACCGGCTGCCGGAACAGCCACAGGACCGGGGCCGGGAGTGGGCCCGGGACCCGGACGCGGAGCGGGGCCCGGCGCTGGAGCGGGGACCGGCGCTGGAGCGGGGACCGGAGGACCGGCTCCCGGAACAGCCACAGGACCGAGGCCTGAAGCGGGCCCGGGACCCGGAAGTGGAGTGGGTCCCGGCGCTGGAACGGCAACCGGGCGGCCGGGAACGGCCCTGGCTCACCAACTCGATCTGATCAGCGACGAGATCGAGAAAAGCATGCGCGGTGAAGGTGAGGCGGATATTCAGGACCTGGCCATGGCGGTCTTTCAGATGAAGACCGAACTGATCCAGGGGATCGAGTCCCAGAAGGCCCTGGGCATTGCCTATGAAAACGAAGAGGCCATCCTTGAAAAGGCCAATGAACTCACGGACAAGGTCTTTCTTCAACTGATCCGGGACGAATACCGTTCCGGTAAGACGTCCACCGGCCGCATGGCCCAGATCCTTCGAAGGCTGATCCCGGATCCCGACGAACTGAAACGGCTCCTTCCCAAGATCAAGACCGCCCTGCTTTCCGAGGGGATGCCCCTGGGCGAGTACCTCAAGCTCATCAAGGAACTGGGCCGGGAACTCCAGGATGTGGGGCTGGCTCGCATCCTCCAGGAATCTGCGGAACAGGTGGGGGTGGACGGCGAGGAACTGATCGAGGAGATCAAGAAGGATCCCAAACAGGCCGCGGAACTCCTGGTCCTGGCCGCCGAGCTGCGAAAGGGGGATGGGGATGATCAGGCCCTGACCGACATCCTGGTGGAATATGTGGAACGCCTGGGGTCCAGCATGACCCGGGACGCGGCACTCAAGGACGGGGGAGACAACGAGGACCACCTGCGCCGTGTGATGACCGGCGTGGAATCCAAGCTGGTGAAGCGCTTGCGGGAGATGGACGTTCAGGACGATGTCCTCTCCCGAATCGAAGACAAGTTGAACCAGCGGCTGGAGTCCATTGTCCAGGATATCAAGCTGGACTACATGCGATCCACCGGCCTCGGCTCCTCCGCCAAGGAAGTCGAGGAACTGACCGTCCTTCAGACCCTGGAACGGAGTGTGAGCGAACGTGACGAACTGGCAGAAATCCTCAAGGCCGTCCGGATCCAAGTGGAGGCCGGGGCCGTAGATGAGGACGACTTCTCCCAGATTTACGCGGAGATCGACAGACAGAAGAAGCTGCAGGAAGAGATGGAGGCCAATCGGGAGATGCCGCCCGGCGTTCTCTCGGCCAAAAATCTCACTCTCTTTATCGAAAAGGAGATCTCCAAGGCCATCCGGTACGACCTCCCGTTTTCAGCCGTGGCCTTTTCCGTGGTCCAGGCCAGATACCTCGAGAAGCGACCCGGCACGAAAATTCCGGCAGACGAGCTGTTGGAGAAGGTCCTCGAACGGCTCGCTCGAATCGTTCGAGACACGGATGTGGTCGGCAAGCTTCGTAAGAATCAGATGGTGGCGCTGCTGCCCCTGACGCCCCTGGCGGATGCCAAGCTGGCCCTTCGACGGACCATGAAACTGCTTCACGGCGAGGCCTTTGAGATGCAGGGCGTTCCTCTGGAGGTCAAGGTCGCCGGCTCCATCACGCCCTTTCAAAAGGGCAGGACCCCCAACACAGAGACCTTTATCGACGCCCTTTCCAAAGACCTGGTGGAGATGACCACCCGCGTAAAGAACATTCACGCCCTCCTCTGAACCTCCCCATTCGTCCGCACACCGCCGTTCCCGCCGATCAGGCGAAAGCGGATCACCTCGTCAAGATCGGACGGAAGCTCGCGGCCGAGTCCGATGACGCCTGCGCCGTCAAGAGGGATTTTGTTTTTTCGAAGCAACACCTCGTCCCCCTGATCAAAACGGATCAGGGTCCCGTTCAGGCTCAGGTCGAACAGGGTGTACCTCTCCTCCAGGTAGACGATAGCGGCATGGGTCCGCGACACCCTGCGGCTTCGAATCACCAGATCGTTGTGTCGTTTCCGGCCCATGGTCAAGACAGGCCTGGCCGGATCCATGTGCACGACTTTCCCGCCCAGGCGGACTTCCAGGTCCACGGTGAGCCGCTTGGGTGAGGCCACCTTGATGACCTCACTGCAATTCCGGCAATGGATGTACCCGGGGGAACGGTCCACTTCCTCCTGCGTTAGTTGAATGCGCGCACCACACTCCTCGCAAAAAGTGATCATCACAGAGGCCTCTCGTGGAGACAGGAGCATAGGCTTATGGCATCCCTTTCCATGGGGATGAAGGAACCGCGGCATCGCTGGGTAAATCCAGTGCTCCTTCTCCCGGGCGCAGGTGCAGAGACGGAGGCATATCCTAGTGTAAGGAGGTGATTCAAAGAGTCAACCCCTGATTATCAGGTAGCAAACAGGTATTCAAAATACCGACGGCGGGATCGTTCGCCGTTATACACGCGCTCATCCCATCGGCTTACACCGTTTTCTGATCCCCAAGACCCGAATGGGTTTCATAAAAAATATACATGACCAAGGGCCCCGGTCACCCATGCTGACGATAAAGCCTCGATGGGTTCCGCGGTCGGTGTGGATGGGGGTGTCACCGGTCCGTGTCCGCGGCCTGTCTTTTTTGAGGAAAGCCGGACGGCTCAAAAAAAGACTTGAAAACGCTCCGCATGATCGATAATATATAGGTGAACTCCCCTTCCATTCCATAATAGCATATACGACGGATCCTACGGCGGGAATTGTATTGGGATCGTAAAAGGCCGGGAAGTCCATTCGTCCCTGTCATTCGGACAGCCGGCGGCGGTCGCACGGGCCTTTACGAAATCATCCACTTTCGGTTTCCTTTTTTCAGGGCCCCATGTCTGCGCCGTGACGAGACTCCGTCGGCATGAACGTGAACGCCGGGAGGCGGCATGCGCGTCCGGTCCAAGCACACTGAGAGGGGATTCACCCTGATCGAGATGATGGTGGTCGTCACCATTATTGGAATCCTTTCATCCATCGCCATTTACCTGACCCTCAGCCTGAACGAGAGAGGACAGATCACCGCTATCAAGTCCGACCTCTCCGCCGCCTACAAGGCATCCATCGCGTTTTACACGGATCATCCCGATCAGGAAATCACACCGGACACGCTCGAGGAATACGGTTACCGCGGGAGCCGTGGCATTCAACTGATCGTAGAAAACGGGTTTTATGAGACCCTCTCTGTCGCGGCCACCCATCCCAATGTGGCCGGGGCCTACCGAATCAACCGTGACGGTCGCATCATCTCCCCATGAACCGGAAGAATAAAATACGGCGCACCCATTATCTGATCGACCCGCGTCTCCAGTTCGGGCTGATAATCCGCCTTCTGGTCCTGATGGTCCTCTTCGCCCTGTTCATGCTGTTGGAGGCCGCCATGGCCTTCTGGCCTGTGGTCTCGCACTATGTACCCGATGTGCTCATACCTTCCGCCCTCAGGCATATCCTCTTCCGGCTGGCCTGGTTCAGCCTTCCCATCGCTTTTGTCATAGCGGTGATCGTTGTTGTTCTGACCCATAGAATCGCCGGCCCCCTCTTTCGCATAGAGCGTGTCCTGGACGCCCTGATTCAAGGAAACGAGACCGAGCCCGTTCATTTGAGAAAGAACGATGAACTGAAAGGGCTGGCCCATCGGATCAATGCATTGATCCCGCTGGTCCAGGGCAACCGCAAGCCGCCCGCCAAGCCGTGCAATCCGTCGAAACCGGACCGGCCTGCCTGATCCGCACCACACCGCCGTTGCCAATTCACAGACAAAAAGGTACAAAGGAATCGATTCACGGATCGATTCAACCCGGGACCCGAACACGACGGTGTACCGCAGGAACCACTTCACACGGGCAGAATCATCCCCATGGGAACCCTTCGATTTTACATGGGCAATCGGCTGGAAACACTGGCCGACCTGCTTGCCGAGCGGCTTGCCGGCCCCCTTGTCTCGGTCATGGAGCCGGAACTCATTCTGGTCCAGAGTCAGGGCATGGAGCACTGGATCTCCCTGGAACTCGCGCGCCGGCACGCCATCTGCGCCAATGTCCAATTCCCCTTTCCCAACCGCTTCATTGAAGAGATCCACGCCCGTGTCACAGGGGCCTCGCCTTCCGCTCCCGCCTTTGCGCCCCATCGCCTTCGCTGGCATATCTTTCGTGAACTCGGCAGGCGCATGAAGGACACGCCTTTCGAGGATGTGCTTGCATACCTCACGCAGGACTCGGGCGGCCTTCGTCGCTTTCAACTGGCCGACCGAATCGCCGACACATTCGACCAATACCTGGTCTTTCGTCCGGACATGATCTTTCGCTGGGAGGCCGGGGACAAAGGAGACTGGCAGGCGGAACTCTGGCGGGCCCTTGTCCACGAGCTTCCTGGTGAGATCCACCGGGCGGCCCGGGTTCGAGAGCTCTTGAAGGCCCTTGAATCACCGGCCACAGCCCAAGTCCTGCCGTCCCGTGTATCCGTGTTCGGCATCTCGGCCCTTCCCCGATTTCACATGGACGTGTTGGCCGCCATGGCAAGGTTTGTCGAGGTGAACCTGTTTCTCATGAACCCGTGCCGGGAGTACTGGGGGGACATCGTCAGTGAGCGCGACATGGCCCGCACATCCGCCCGGAAGGCCCCCGGCTCCGATGGGGAGGACCTCCATTTTGAAAAAGGCCACCCCTTGCTGGCCTCAACGGGCATGATGGGCAGGGATTTCTTCGACATGATCCACGACTTTCCGGTCGAGGAGATCGAACGCTTTGAGGACCCCGGACAGGACTCCCTGCTCCATGCCCTCCAGTCGGACATCCTCCTTCTCAGAGAGCGGGGCAGAGACGAGCCCAGGACGAACCTTTCCGCCGACGACGACTCCATTCGGATCCATTCCTGCCACAGTCCCCTTCGGGAGGTGGAGGTGCTGCACGACCGCCTGCTCGAACTCTTCGAACAGGAGACGGACCTTGAGCCCGACCACATCCTGGTCACCACGCCGGACATCGAGACCTATGCCCCCCTGGTCCGGGCCGTCTTCGATACGGCGGGCCGCGACCAGGATCCGATCCCATACAGCATCGCCGACCGGAGCATTCGAAGAGAAGGCGCCGTCATCGATGCCTTCATGGCGCTTCTCGATCTGGACAGAGAGCGTTTCGCCCTTTCCAGGGTGATCGCCCTGCTGGAATCGCCCTCCGTGTTGCGACGATTTCACCTCACGGAAACCGAGATGCAGACCGTCCGCCGGTGGATGACGGAAACCGGTATCCGATGGGGGCTTGACGGCCTTTACCGGGGACAAAAAGGCCTGCCGCCCCACGAAGAGAACACATGGACCGCCGGAATCCAGCGGCTTCTCCTGGGATACGCCATGGCCGGCCAGGATGGACCGCCCTTTGAAACCATCCTGCCCTACGACCCTGTGGAAGGTGGAGAAGTGGAAATCCTCGAAAAACTCCTGGACTTAACCTCTGCGCTGTTCCCACTCCCGCCATGCCTGAACCGTCCCAAGCCGCCCTCTGAGTGGGGGGCCGTCCTGCTCGATATCCTGGATCGCTTTTTCGCGCCGGACGAGGATACGGAGAGAGAATTTATCCTGCTTCGGCGCTCCCTGAATGAACTCTCGGAAGCGCCCGATTCCCAGGGACCCGCGTCGGACGAGCCCATCTCCCTCGATGTGGTTCGATGGTTTCTGGGCCGGCGGTTCGACCGGGAAGGACTGGGGTTCGGATTTATGACCGGCGGAGTCACCTTCTGCGCCATGCTTCCCATGCGAAGCATCCCGTTTCGCGTGATCTGCTGCCTGGGCTTGAACAGCGACGCCTTTCCCAAGTCCCAACGGGCCCCCGATTTCGATCTCATGGCCCGGAATCCGAGACCGGGAGACCGTTCCCGAAGAAATGACGACCGGTATCTCTTCCTTGAGACCATCCTTTCCGCCAGGACCCACTTGCACCTGAGCTATGTGGGCCGAAGCCAACAGGACAACGGCCTCCTGCCCCCTTCCGTGCTGGTCAGCGAACTGATGGACACCGTCGCACAGGGTTTTGACACGCCCGAAGGCGATATCCAGGAACGACTGCTGGTCGAGCATCGGCTTCAGCCTTTCAGCCCGGCCTATTTCTCAGGCGCCGGCCCTCTCCGCAGCTATTCACGGGACAACCTCGCCTCCGCGAAGGCCCTGGTGGGGACCCCCGTCGAGCCCTCCGCCTTCATCCCCGCCCCCCTGGATCCCCCCGGCGCCGAGTGGCATCAGGTCGCCCTGGACGACCTGGTCCGGTTTTACAGGAACCCTTCGGCCTTCCTCCTCCGTTCGCGTCTCGGAGTGGCCCGGGAGGAGAGGGCCGATCCGGCCGAGGACCGGGAGCCCTTTTCCATCGAGGCCCTGGAGCGCTATATTCTTGGACAGGAGGCCCTTGAGCGTTCCCTGAACGGCGAGGATCCGCGAGCCGGATGGGAACGGGCAAGGGCCTCGGGAGTGCTTCCCCATGGTTCTCTGGGCCGGACCCTCTATGATGGCCTGGCCCGGACCGCCGCGCTCATGGCTGAAGGCGTGGCCCCCCACGTGCAGAACGATCGTCTTGAACCCCTGCCGATCCACCTGGAGATCGGGGGCTTTCAGGTCACGGGATCGTTGGACGGTCTGGTCGCGTGCGGAAGGATTCAATACCGCTTCGCCCCTATTCGCCCCAAGGACCGGCTGAGCGCCTGGATTCTCCACCTGGCCTTGAACGCCGCGGATCCCCGGCCCGTGGAGTCCAGGCGAAGCGTTCTGATGGGTCTGGCCTCCGGAAGTTCCTCCTCCCATTGGGAGGAAGTGTTCTACGATCCCGTGGAAAAGGCCGAAGATCTCCTTCTGGACCTCCTGAAACGTTACCTCCGAGGTCTTTCTCTCCCCCTCCCCTTTTTTCCCAAGACCTCATGGGCCTATGCCCACGCACTGCGGGTCGGGGAACACTCGGAAGCAAAGGCCCTGGAACAGGCCAGAAAGACCTGGGAGGGAAACGACTTCGTCCCCGGGGAGTGCATAGATTCACACGCGGGCATCTGTTTCCGGTATCAAGACCCCTTGGAGACCCGCGCCTTTCACGAGGAAGCCACAGGCATTTTCGGCCCTCTCATCGATCATGAAAAAAGGCCGGCCCCATGAACTCCCTCCATGCCTTCGATACCTTTGACATCCATAAGGCCCCTCTCGACGGCACCACCCTGATCGAGGCAAGCGCCGGAACCGGCAAGACGTACACCCTCAGCGGGCTCTTCCTTCGACTTCTGGTGGAAAAAGCGCTCCCCGTGGACCGCATCCTCGTGGTCACCTTCACCGAGGCCGCCACGGGGGAACTCAAGGAGCGGATCCGCGCCAGGCTTCGAAGCGCCCTGGACGCCCTGTCGGGCCGGGTCACGAAAGACCCCTTTGCCGCAGCCTTCGCCGAGACCGTGGACAAGGGTCCGGCGATTCGAATCCTGCGTCGGGCGGTCCAGGATTTCGACCGCGCAGCCATCTTTACGATACACGGGTTCTGCCGACGAGTCCTCTCCGAGTACGCCTTTGAGACCGGCGTGCCCTTTGATACGGAACTCCTCACGGACACCCGCGACCTGAAACGGAGCATGGTGGAGGACTTCTGGCGCCGACGCATGCACGCCTCCTCCCCCCTGTTCGTCGCCTATGCTCGGGACCGGGGGTTCACGCCGGACAGGCTCCTGAGGCTCATTCAGACAGGTTCATCTCTTCTGAAGCCGGCTGTCATTCCACGGCAGGAGATTCCGGACAGTTCCGCCGGGGAATCGGCCTGCCTGGAGGCCTTCCAGCGGATCGCCGAATCCTGGTCCGAGAGCCGCGTCGCGGTGGAGGAAATCCTTGCCTGTGATCCCGCACTCAACCGGAACCAATACAAGAGGACCGCGGTCCAGGGTTGGTTCCGACTCATGGATGCCTTTGCGGTTCCCGGCCGCCGCGACGCCCTGCCCTTTCCGGGCCTTGAAAAATTCACCTCATCCCAAATCCTTCGAGCGACGAGAAACGGGCAGTCCCCACCGTCCCACGCCTTCTTCGACCGGTGCGACCGTCTGATCGAATGCTGGAAGAGTCTTTCCGCATCGTTCGACCGCGCCCTTCTCGGCCTTCAAGCCGCGGTGTTCGATGAAGTGGAAGCCGGGGCCGAGCAATGGAAGGCCGCCCGAAACGTCTGGTCCTTTGACGACCTGCTTCGTCATGTCCACGCGGCGCTTCAGGGAATCGAAGGCGGACGGCTGGCCGTCGCCCTCCGTTCCCGATACCGTGCGGCCTTGATCGATGAATTCCAGGACACGGATCCTGTTCAATACGGCATTTTTCAGAAGGTGTTCGGGCCGAACGACACGCCGCTCTTTCTCATCGGCGACCCCAAGCAGGCCATTTACGGCTTTCGGGGGGCGGATATCTTCGCCTACCTGGATGCGGCCCGCCATGCGACTCGCCGTGCCACCCTTCTCCTGAACCACCGCTCCGAGCCGGGCCTGGTGCGAGCCGTGAACACGATCTATGCCGGCCACGAAAATCCGTTCGCCTTTCAGGACATCTCCTTCCACGAGGTGGAACCGGCCCGGGAAAAGGGTGACCTGCCGCTCCTTCAGGTGAAGAGGCAAACTCGGCCTCCCCTGCAAATCTGGTTCCTGGAGGAGGAAGAAGCAGCCGGCCGAAACGGGAAAATCCCCAAGGACACGGGGCTCAAACGGATACCCGAGGCCGTGGCTCGGAAGATCCGGCGGCTTCTCGCCCAAGGCCGCGCCGGTGAACTCCTTCTCGGAGAACGACCCGTTCGGGAAGGGGACATTGCCGTCCTCCTTCGCACCAACCGCGAGGCCCGAATCGTCCAGCGGGCCCTGGCCCGCTGGTCCGTTCCGGCCGTTCTCTACACAGGGACCAGCCTTTTCGATTCGACCGAGGCCGCGGAGATGATCCTCCTGCTGGAGGCCCTGGCCAGGCCGGATCGCGAAGGGCTGTTCAGGGCCGCGCAGGTCACCTCCATACTGGGATGTGACGGCGCCGACCTTCAGGCCCTGTCATCGGACACCGGACTCCTGGAAAACCGCCTGCTTCGGTTCCGTTCCCTCCACGAGACATGGAAGAGCCGCGGGTTCTACAGCATGCTTCGAGACCTCCTGCGTACCGAAGAGGTCCTGCCCCGTCTGCTCCGCATGCCCGGCGGAGAGCGAAGGGCCACGAACCTTCTACACCTCGCCGAGGTTCTCCATCGAGCGGAAACCGCCCAAAGGCTCGGAACGGGCGGGCTGATCCAGTGGCTCGCGGAACAGTGTGATCCCCGGACACGGGAATCCGAAGAGGAGCCTCTCCGCCTCGAGAGCGACGGAAACGCCGTCAAGCTCGTGACCATTCATAAGAGCAAGGGCCTGGAATACCCCATCGTCTTCTGCCCCTTTGCCTGGCATGGATCCGGCATTCGAAGCAAGGGGCCGTTCTCCTTTCACGATCCTCAAAACGGCTTCCGGCTCACCCTGGACCTGGGCTCGCCCGAACCCGATCGAAGAGAGCACGCGGCCCTGGCGGAAAGGGAGAATCTTTCCGAGAATATGAGGATCTTCTATGTGGCCGTCACCCGGGCCCGAAACCGCTGCTACGCGGTCTGGGGACGATTCAACGAGGCCGAGACCTCGGCCCCCGCATATCTGTTCCACGCCAGGCACATGGAGCCCGAAAAGACCCCGGTGGAGACCTCAGCCCTCCGCTTCGAAGAAAAGCAGGCCCCGGAGATGCGGCAAGACCTGGAAACCCTGGCCGAGGCCTCCGGTGGGACCATGCGGGTCTCCTCCCTTGAAACGGGCGATGCCGACATTCCGGTCCCTCGCCAAGAGAAAGGGCCGGTTCTGTCCGCTGCAGCCTTTCGGGCACGGATCGAACGGCCCTGGACCATTGCCAGCTTCTCCTCCCTCACATCGTCCCATCGGTATGCCGGAGATGCAGCGGATTACGATGCCCATCCCACCCCTGAAGAGAGACGTGGGATCATGTCCGAAGCGGCTCTTCAAGGGGAAGGGCCCGGCGAAGGATTTCGAGCCTTCCCCCGGGGCGCCCGGTCCGGGACGTGTCTTCACGCCATCTTCGAGGCCCTGGATTTCATGGACCCGGGAGAGACGATCCTCTCCGAACGGGTCCGAAAGACTCTTCTGGAATATGGTTTTGATCCGTCGTGGGAACCTGCGGTCTGCGACATGATTCGAAACGTGGTGGCCCTGCCCCTGGACGTGGAGTACCCCGGCCTTCGTCTGGAGCGGATCCCCATGAAAGACCGCTTGAACGAACTCCCGTTTTTCTTCCCCCTCAACCGGATCACGCCCCATCTCCTCGGGGCACTGATGGCTGACCACGGGGAAACCGGATCCTACGCCGACCTCCCCGAGCGGATCGGCCGGCTCGGATTCGCTCCGGCCCGCGGTTTCATGAGGGGATTCGTGGACCTGGTCTTTCGCTACGAAGAACGCTACTTCCTGGTGGACTGGAAATCCAACGACCTGGGCCCCACATTGGAGCACTATGCCCCGGAAAGGCTGAGCCGGGCCATGGTGGACGGGCTCTACCACGTCCAGGCCTTTCTCTACACCCTGGCCCTGGACCGGTACCTGGCCCTTCGACTGCCCGGTTACCGATATGACCTCCATTTCGGAGGGGCCTACTACATCTTCCTGCGCGGGGTGGACCCTGAAAGAGGTCCGGGTTCGGGCGTTCACCGGGTGCGGCCCTCCACGGCCCTGATGGAAGATCTTCGAAAGGTCCTGATTCCCGAGACCATGGAACCTGGACCGAAGGAGTCCCACTCATGACACGATCACGTTCATCCAGACCCTTGCCGCCTGGGGCGGCACGGAAACCGGAACAGCCATGACCATGGATCCTGTCTCCATGCTGGAGGGGCTTCTAAATACAGGCGCTCTGACGACCCTGGACACCAAGTTCGCGCTTTTCATGGCCGAACTTTCCGGTGATGCGGCGTCTCCCGGTCTTATCCTGGCCGCGGCCTTGACGAGCCGGGCCACCCGGACCGGCCATGTCTGTCTGGACCTGGCCCGGGCGGAAGAGGTCCTCTTCCCGGAGGGGAGACCGAACGGGGGCCCCTCCCTTCCCCCTCTCCGCCAATGGAAGGAAGAGATCCGGCGCGCCCGGGTCGCTGGTTTCCCGCAGGAACGCACCCCCCTGGTGCTGGACGAGGACGGCCGCCTCTATCTCCACCGCTACTGGTCTTACCAGGATGCCCTGCGCCGATGGATTCTCGATCAGTCCGTTCGTGTGCGCCGGATCCGGGACATGCCCTCGCTTCAGAACACCCTCTCCCGGATCTTTCCTTCGAGTGGATCCCGGTCCACCCATCCGGACTGGCAGAAAATCGCCGCCGCCGCCGCCCTTCTTCGACGCTTCACCGTGATCTCCGGGGGACCCGGGACCGGAAAGACCACCACTGCGGCGCGAATCCTGGCACTCATGCGAGTGCACTCCGGAGAGAGGCCGCCCAGGTTCGCCCTCGCGGCCCCCACAGGCAAGGCGGCGGCCCGCCTGGGCGAAGCCGTGCGATCGGCCCGATCCGCCCTTCCCCTGCCGGATTCCCTGGTGGCGGATCTTCCGGACCGGGCCACCACCATTCACCGGCTCCTGGGGACCATACCCGGCTCCCCTTATTTCCGTCATCACCAGGGCCGTCCCCTGCCCGTGGACGTGCTGGTGGTGGACGAGGCCTCCATGGTGGATCTGGCCCTGATGGCCAAACTCGTCCAGGCCCTTCCCCCCGAGGCCACGCTCATTCTCCTCGGAGACCGGGACCAGTTGGCCTCGGTGGAGGCGGGAGCCGTGCTCGGCGACATCTGTGGAACCGCGCCCGACCCCGGGTTTTCTCCCTCTTTTCACGCCCTGCTGGAAAAGGCCACAGGGGAAGACATCCCGGGACCGGAGACGGAAGACACGGCGGGGCCTGTGCGAGACAGCATCGTCCTGCTTCGACAAAGCCGTCGTTTCGACGAAGCAGGCGGCCTGGGGAGTGTCAGTCGCCTCGTGAATGCCGGGGACCACGAGGCCGTGATATCCTTCCTGAAGGACTCCCCCCGAGAGGATGTCCTCTGGAGGCCCCTTCCCCGGAGTTCCCACCTGGGCCGGGCCCTTCGGGACCGCGCCCATGGGCCCATGGTGAAGGCCCTGAAGGAACGTGAGCCCATGCAGGCCCTGGCCCGCTTCGATGAATTCCGCATCCTCTGCGCCCTTCGTGAGGGACCGTTCGGGGCCGCCGCGGTCAATCTCCTGGTGGAGCGCCATCTCGCAGACGTGGGCCTTGTACCCGCACAAGGCCGCTGGTACGCGGGAAGGCCCGTCATGATTGCACGAAACGACTACGCCCTTCAGCTCTTCAACGGCGACATGGGCATCGTACTGCCGTCGCCCGAGGCGGAGGGGGACCTCCGCGCCTGCTTTCCCATGCCGGACGGGTCCATACGAAGCATACATCCCATGCGCCTTCCCGAGCACGAGACCGCCTTTGCCGTGACCGTTCACAAGAGCCAGGGATCGGAATTCGAACGGGTCCTTCTGATCCTTCCGGATCATTCATCTCCCATTCTGACACGGGAACTCCTCTATACGGCCGTGACGCGGGCCCGACGATCGGTGGAGATCTGGAGCCCCGAAACCGTGCTTCGAGAGGCCGTGGGGCGTAGAACCCGCCGGTTCTCCGGACTTCAAGACGCGTTATGGAAAACCTGATCCTCCGATCCCTGTTCGCCGGCTTGCCACCGGTCGCCCCCGGCCTGGGACAGGGTTTGTGCGTTGCGCGCGCAAGGCCGGTTTTCGCTTGCCTTGATCGGCGGCCGCGGTAGACTGGGCACGGCCCCGTCCACATTCTTGGGAAGGGCCATGGACCACCACCGGGCAGGACCCTTGCCTTCCTGAGGGACCTCCATTCGGGAGACGAACGTCGTCATCTGCCGGGCGCTGCGATGTGAAGATCCATCAACCCCAGTCCGTACACCGCGGGTGAAGAAGGCGGACACCATGACCGAACTCCGCTGCCAGATCGAACGGATCACCTACACGAACGAAGAGAACGGCTATACCGTGGCCCGCGCCCGCGTGGCAGGCGAACGGGACTTGGTCACTATCGTGGGGAACCTCATGGCCGCGGCGGCGGGCGAGGTCATTCACATGACGGGTGAGTGGACCACTCACTCCCACTATGGAAAACAGTTCAAGATGGAGCGGTACCGATCCATCCGGCCGGCCGGTGTGGAGGGAATCGAGCGGTATCTCGGCAGCGGCCTGATCAAGGGGATCGGTCCGGTGATGGCCCGCCGCATCGTGAGGGTCTTCGGGGAAAAGACACTGGATGTGGTGGACAACCGGATTGAAGAACTGGCCTGCGTAGAGGGCATCGGGAAGAAGCGGATCGAGTTGATCCGCCGGGCCTGGGAAGACCAGAAGGACATACGCGAGGTGATGATCTTTCTTCAGGCCCAGGGGGTCAGCTCGGCTTACGCCACGCGGATCTTCAAGCATTACGGAAAGGATTCCATCGACGTCGTGAAGGAAAACCCCTACCGGCTGGCCTACGATATCTTCGGAATCGGATTCGTCACGGCGGATCGAATCGCGGAAAAGCTGGGCTTCTCCAAGGAATCGCCGGTGCGCGTGGAGGCGGGCATCCTCTACGTCCTGAACCATCTGGCCGATGAAGGGCATGTCTACTTTCCCCGCGGCCCCCTGATCGCCCAGTGCCGGGAAATCCTTCAGGTCCCCGAAGACCTCGTGGCCCGGTCACTGGACGCCATCGCACTGGAGGGGCGGGTCGTGGTGGAGGACCTGTCCGAAGAATCGAGCGGCACGCGGAAGGACACCCGCGCCGTGTACCTCGCTTCCTACTATACGGCAGAGACCTCGGTAGCCGAACGGATCACCACCCTGGTCAACACACCGTCGGCCGTTCGTTCCGTGGACACGGCCAGGGCACTCTCCTGGGTCCAGGACCGCCTCTCCATCTCCCTGGCTGAACGCCAGTCCGAGGCCGTTCGGTGCGCCCTCGAGAACAAGGCCATGGTGATCACGGGCGGCCCCGGCACGGGGAAGACGACCATTATCAACGCCATTCTTCGAATCCTCTCCCGGCTGGACCTTCGAATAGAGCTCGCCGCCCCCACGGGCCGGGCCGCCAAGCGCATGACCGAGGCCACGGGCTTCGAGGCCAGGACCATCCATCGCATGCTGGAATACAGCTTCAAGAAAGGCGGATTCCAGCGCAACGATCGCACACCCATGGAATGCGACGTCCTGATCATGGACGAGGTCTCCATGATCGATACGACCCTGATGCACCACCTGATGAAGGCCCTGCCGCCCCAGGCCGTCCTGATTCTGGTCGGGGACGTGAACCAGCTTCCATCGGTGGGAGCGGGCAACGTGCTGAGGGACATCATCGCCTCCGGCATCGTCCCGGTGGTGACCCTGAACGAGATCTTCCGGCAGGCCCGGGAGAGCCGGATCATCGTGAACGCCCACAGCATCCTTCGAGGCGAGATCCCCTCCCTGGATCCGGCCGGGCCGGACGAGGATTTCCATTTCATTCACCAGGAAGACCCGGAAAGGGTCCTGAAAATCATCCTGGACCTGGTGCGTGAACGCATTCCGGCCCGGTTCTCCCTGGACCCCGTGGACGACATTCAGGTCCTCTCCCCCATGCACCGGGGAACGGCCGGGGCCGAGAACCTCAATCATGCGCTTCAAGAGGCGTTGAACCCTTCCGGAGAGGGGATCGTCCGGGGAACCCGCCGCTTCCGGGTGGGGGACAAGGTCATGCAGATTCGAAACGATTATGATCGTGAGGTCTTCAACGGGGACATCGGGCGCATCGATCGCGTGGATCCGGAAGCCCAGGAGGTGACCGTGATCTTTGACGGGCGGGCCGTCCCATACGATTATTCCGATCTGGACGAACTGGTTCTGGCCTACGCGGTCTCCGTCCACAAGAGCCAGGGGTCGGAATACCCCGCCGTGGTGATCCCCGTGCTGACCCAGCACTATGTTCTCCTGCAGCGGAACCTGATTTACACCGCCGTGACCCGGGGAAAGCGACTGGTGGTCATGGTGGGAACGGCCAAGGCCTTTGCCATCGCGGTTCGAAACGACCGGACCGAAAAGAGATACTCGCACCTGGACCGGCGCCTGCAACGGACCGCGTCCCCTTTCACGAAAACCGCCCGGGCCAAGGCCTGAACGCGAATCCCCGGCCCTGCGGACCCGGGGGGTCGGAGCAGCCCGGCACGACCCACACAACCATTCTTCGAGGGAGGTCCATACCCATGAGGCATTCAACAAGGCTCCTCTTTCCACTCGTGATGTTCATGATCCTCTTTCCCGCGCACCTCATTGCAGGCTGCCTGGAGGGCAACTGCGTCAACGGTGAGGGAGTGGTGGAATACCCCGATGGAAGCGTCTACCGAGGAACCTTCCAGGACGGCAAGGCCCAGGGCAAGGGCTCGCTCAAGATGCCCGACGGGTCCGAATACATCGGGGACTTCAGGAACAACGAGGCCCATGGGACCGGAGAGATGAAACAGCCCGACGGGACCCGGTATGTGGGGGAGTTTGAAAACAACATGAAGCACGGCCGGGGAGTCCTGACCTTTCAGAACGGGGACACCTACGAAGGTGAATTCCGAAACGACGAGATGAACGGGCACGGCGCATACACCACCGCGGACGGCGGGTACACGTACGAGGGCGAATTCAAGGACGGAAAGGCCAACGGCCGGGGCCGAGCTGTGTTGAGCGACGGCATGCGGTACGAAGGCGAGTTCATGGATGATAAGGAGCACGGCCGAGGGACCGTCGTCTATCCGGATGGCTCCACCTATGCGGGATCATTCGTGGAAGGGAAGCGCAGCGGCCAGGGCAGACTCACCTTTTCCAACGGATCGGTCTACGAAGGGGAGTTCCGGGACGACGAGATCACCGGCCAGGGAACCTTTGAGGGTTCGGACGGGACCCGATACACCGGATCATTCCGGGAAAGCCGCTACCACGGCCAGGGAACCCTTGTCCGACCCGACGGCCAGAAGTATTCCGGGGATTTCGAGGACGGAGTGGAACACGGTGGAGGGGTGATCACCTTCACGGACGGCTCCATATACAAGGGAGAGGTCTCCAACGGACTTCGACACGGGCAAGGCGTCTACACCTTCCCGGACGGGACCGCATACACCGGTGACTTCGTGCAAGGACGCATGGAGGGCAATGGGCGGCTGACCCGCCCTGACGGGACGGATTACGTGGGCGGCTTCAAGAATGACGACTTCCACGGCGAGGGTCTCCTCCTCCACTCCGACGGTCGCATCGAGGAGGGCATCTTTGAAAACGGGGGATATATGGGCCCGGCGTACTGAACTCGTTTCCGTTCAGGGATACAGGAAGGGATTAGGACCCCGCAGTCCGCAGAACCGGATTCGGTTCGATCACACGCATCCGTTTCCATTGGCCTCCGAGGTAGCGGAGAAAGAAGGCGACGCCCAGACCGCAGATGTAGAGGGTGGCCAGGACCCATACCCAGAACACGCCCGCACCCATGAACTCCACCGCCAGATACACTGGGACAATCATCATTCCCAGGGAGAGAAGGCCGATGGTCCACATGATGAACCGCGTGTCCCCTGCCCCCTTCAAGGCGCCGGAAAAAATCAGGTTCAATGCGTCGAAAAAGGAGAACAGGGCAACGAATCGCATCAACGGCACTCCCAGGGCCATGACCTCGGCATACTCGGCCCCGGTATGGTGCCCGGCCTTGAACAGGCCCAGCAGGGGTTCGGGCAACCCGACGAACACCACCGCCAGACCGCCCATGTAGACCAGGGTGATGTGAAGCGCACTGATGGTGGCGTATTCGCCGTCCCCGGGCCGGCCCCGTCCCACGGCCTGGCCCACCAGGGTGGCGTTCCCGATGTGAAATCCCACCATGGGCATGAACGAGAGGGACTCGATGGAAAGCACGATGTTGGACGCAGCCAGTTCCAGATCTCCGAGTCTCCCCACCATCTGGATAAAAAAACCCATGGCAAAGATCTCCATGAAGAACTGGACCCCGCTGGGTGTGCCGAAACGCATGAGCCGGCCGAACAGGTCCCGGTCCAGGGGTCTTCGAGGCCAGGTCCCGAACATGGACCGGTTCGACCTGCCGAAGACGAGGAGTCCGAGAAACAGCACGATACATCCCGATGCCGCGACCGTGGCGACGGCCGCCCCTTGAATGCCCCATTCGGGAAAGGGGCCCACACCGTTGATCAGGCAGTAGTCCAGCGGGATATTCACCGCGGCCCCGGCCATGTGGACCACCATGACCACGCGCGTGAGGCCTCGCCCCGTGAAAAAGGAGGCCAGCGTGGATCCGAGGACCACCAGCCCCGCCCCCAGGGTAAGGACATCGAAGTACGCCGTCTCCAGGGCCTGAATCCGCTCTGAGTGCCCGATGACGGCAAAAAGCGGGCCGGAAAACACCACGAGACAGGCCAGAAGGACGGCCGACGCCAGGGAGAAATAGATCCCCTGCCACAGGGCCGCCCCCACACGATCCGAGGCTCCCGCCCCGGTATACTGGGCGACAAAGGTGTTGGTGTAGCTGGCCACACCCATGAAAAAAGCGATTGTGGTGAACGAGGCAATCCCCCCGGGCAGGGCCGCGGCAATGGCGTCCACCGAGTAGTGGGCCAGAAACATGCGGTCGGTGAACTGCATCAGGGTGATGGACCCCATGGACGCCACCAGGGGGAGGCTGATGCGCAGGACATCCCGGTATCCGTTCGGTGCCGACCATCGGCCCATACTGTTCCCCTCTCCGTCTCGCGAATTCCCCGATCCTTGACAGGGTCCGGTCACCGGGGGGCCATAGGATGCCCGGTTTGCTCTTCAGGGTAAAGGGGAAAGGAGAGGGCATCGAATGACGGGGCTCGGGGGTCGCGTATCCGGGATGGCGGATCGGGTCCGAAGTCCATGCACCGAAAGGGGTCTCATGATCTCGGCCGGCAGGCAGGCCCAGGGGGAACGCCTTGGGCGATTCTCTCTTGCGCGTCCGCTATCGGGGCGGTATATTCATCGCATTCGAGAACCGGCCGGAGCCTTTTCGTGCCCCCTTTCCGGCATCGCACTCCTCTCAGAACAAGGATGATTTCATTCATGAAAAAAGTGCTCCTCGTCCTCTCGGCCTGGGTCCTTTTCCTCCCGACCCCGGCTTCCATATCCGCGACGTCCTCCTTCTCCATGGAGGGGACCGGAATCGTTACAGCCGCCTTGTCCAACTGCGCGGGCGACTATTTCTGTGTGCTCAATCTGTTTCAAAACGCACCGGCCCGGCACGCCGGGGTCAAGATCGGGGACCGTATCGTGTCCGTCAACGGCAAGGCCGCGAAGGCCTTCGGCAGGACGTTCGAACTGGACAAGGCCCTGAATCCCCCGGCAGGAAACACGGTCCGTCTCGAAGTGGAACGCATGGGCCGAATCGTGGAAGACCCGAGAAAGTCCCTGGTCTTTGAGATCCAGTCCCAGGTCCTGGATCTCGGTCTCATGAACATCCCGGACCTGGGTTTTCCGCTGGTGCGGGTCCTGTCACCGGGGACCCCCCACGCCTATGGCACGACCCTCCGTTCGTCGGATCCCGTACGGCAGGGGGACCAGTTTTTCGTGTTCCGCCAGGGCCGATGTCTGGGTGGGCTCCATCTGGGCCGAGGGCGAGTCCTTTACCGTCCGATTCAACCATCCGCCCGGCTCCCGGGACCTCTCATCCCTTGAGGGGACGCGGCTCGTCTTTTACCGGCCGGTCAACCAGTCCTTCCATGCCCGCCAGACCACCCAGAGGACGTGGCCCGAACCGCCTCCCCAGCCCAGGCCCAACCCCCTCTATGTCTCCTACTCCCAGCGTTCCGACCTGGAGAGCCTCCTGGGCCAAGTGCTTTCCCACGACCCGCAAGGCCGGGTCCTTACCCTCAAGGTGGTCAAAGACGTACACTCCGTACCTCTGTCCGGGCCTCCTCCTCCCGGAGGAACCCACTACAACATGGTCACGACGCGGTACGAACACCTGACCGTCCACTACCCGTCCCGAGTGGACGCCATTCCCAAAGACGCCCCGGGCCGGATCGAGAGGGACGATTACGTGGGCGTCTACTTCAAGAAGCAGGGAGATGAGATCCACGCCCTCATGATTCACCTGCTTTCATCGAAGGACCGGCCATAGGCCCGAATGAGTGGGAACGGCCCTTTCGAGACCTCGCCGCACGGCCTTCCGCCCCTCAGGAGAAAAAGGAGGAAACCGATGAATCTGCCCGAATACATCACCCAGGACGAAGTGCGAAGGATCTGCCGGGAACTGGGTCTTGGGGACTGGACGGCCATGGGCGACTCGAGGGTGGACCCCCGGGAGGCCCGGGTCATCCTCGATCTGGTAAACACGGCAGGCATGGACATCGACCCCGAGGCCTTTCGCACGGGGCTCGAGGTGGAACTGGAGCACGGGACCCGCTTCCCGGACGCCAACGTCACCAACAACCACCCGGTCCTCACCGGGCTCATCGTCCTGGCCCATCTCAAGGAATCCCTCGACTACTACCTCCTGCTCGATGTGGCCGAACTCGAAGGGGATCTCCTCAAGGCCGTGGCCCGGGGCGACGCGGCCAAGACCAAGACATATTACGCCCGTCTCGCCAGGGCACGCATCGCCCTGCGGGAGGCGGAACTGTCCCGGCTGGAAGGGTGATTCGAATCGGCTCACGTCCTTACGTCTTCCCAGTGGAAACGAGATTCGTTGAAGAGCGTAAGGCACGCGTCGACCACTTCCGAATCGTATCGCACTCCCCGTCCATCGAGGAGCTCCTTAAGGGCCGTGTCAATGCCCAGGGCCGGACGGTAGGGGCGATGCGAGGCCATGGCTTCCACCACGTCCGCCACACCTAGAATGCGGGCCTCCTCCAGGATCTCCCCGCCCTTCAGCCCCCGCGGGTATCCGGATCCATCCAGGCGCTCATGGTGCTGATGGGCCATGTCCGCCAAGGGCCATGGGAACGCGATGCTCTTGAGTATATCGTACCCCACCCGTGGGTGCTCCTGAATCAGCTTGAATTCGTTCTCGGAGAGGCGGCTCGGCTTGACCAGGATCTCGGCAGGAATGGCCAGCTTCCCCAGATCGTGGATCATGCCGCCCATTCGAATCCCCGTGACGCGTTCTTCATTCAGCCCGCGCTCCCGGGCTATGGCCGAGGCCAGTTCCGCCACACGTCTCTGATGCCCGGCCGTATAAGGATCCCGAATCTCCACGGTGAGCATCATGGCACGAATGGCGCCGTGAAGGGCCCTTCGAAGGGTCTCGGTCCGCTCCGCCACCTTTTCTTCCAGGAGCCGACTGTGATCCCTTTCGGCCCTCTCCAGCCTGCGGCGTTGAAGCGCGTTGTATACGCTGGTCACGATCCGGTTCGGCTCGATGGGTTTGGTGACGTAGTCGTACACGCCCGCCTGAAACACGAAGGCGGCCGTCTGCGGATCGTCCGTGGCCGTCACCATGATGGCGGCCGTGTCCGGGTAAGAGAGCAGCGCGTCCTGAACGAACTCGATCCCGGATTCACCCGGCATATCGATATCCGACAGGATGAGGTCGAATCCCCGTTCCCGGAGGCATTCCCGGGCTGCGGCCGCATTCAGCGCGGTCTCGCAGGCGTAGCCCTCGGCCGTGAGGATTTTGTCGAGCAAGCGGCAGATGGACCGTTCGTCATCCACGATCAGGATCCGTTCCATGGCTCTCCTGAATGTAAGGCCCGAAATCAGGGCGCGACAAAGGAAAAAGAAAATCCGGCGTCACTCGGAACAGGCATCCGGGTTGAGAAGGAGACGGATCGTGTCTGCCAGCCTGCCGCTCACCAGAGGCTTCAGCATGAATGCCCGGATTCCCATTGACCGGGCCTGAACCTCGTCGATCCGTTCGCTGAACCCCGTACAGAGGATAACGGGAAGATCGGGTCGCAGGGAGAGCATCTCCCGGGCCATGTGGTCTCCCGTCATGCGGGGCATGGTCATGTCGGTGATCACGAGATCGAACCGATGAGGATCGGCTCGGAACCGATCCAGGGCCTCCCGGCTGTCGGTGAAACTCTCCACCCGGTAGCCGATTCGTTCCAGCATCTGCCGGATCATCTTGGCCAGGATGGCCTCGTCATCCACGACCAGAATACGCTCGTTCCCCGTTTGAAGGGTCGCGGTATCCTGAGGGTCTGAATTCGTCGGCTCCGGATCGGAGGCAGGAAAGAGCACCGTAAAGAGAGACCCTTTCCCCGGCCGGCTTTCCACGGCAATGCTCCCCTTGTGGGCCTTCACGATGCCGTGGACCACGGACAACCCCAGGCCGGTCCCTTTCCCCTTTTCCTTGGTGGTGAAATACGGTTCGAAGATCCGGTCCCGAACGGCCGGCGAGATGCCGTGTCCGGTGTCCTGCACGGTCAGTTTCACATGGACCCCCGGGCCTTTGAGATTCCTCAAAGCCGCTTCTTCGGCGTTCAGATCCACCTCCTCCAGGCCCAGCGAAAGGACCCCGCCCTGTCCGGCCATGGCCTGGCTGGCGTTGGTGCAGAGATTCATGACCACCTGGTGGAGCTGGGTGGGGTCCCCGAGGATCGGCACACACCTCCGGATATCCTGGCGCATCTCGATGTCACTGGGCAGGGAGGAACGAAGCAGCTTAAAGGCCTCTTTGACGATGAGATGGTATTCGATGGGCTGGAACTCCTCCTCGGTTCGGCGGCTGAAGGCCAGGATCTGGCGAACCAGGTCCCGGGCCCGCCTGGCGGCATGGGTCACCTCATTGAGGTTGTCCCGGTCCGGACTCTCACGGGGCAGGTTCCGAAGGGTCAGCTCGGTATACCCCAGTATGGCCGAAAGGATGTTGTTGAAGTCATGGGCAATGCCGCCGGCAAGAGTGCCGATGGCCTCCATCTTCTGGACCTGACGGAGCTGCTCCTCCAGGGCCGCCTCCTGGCTCACATCGCGCATGACCACCACTGCGTTGGCGATCCTGCCTTCCGAGTCCTCCACAGGGGAGATGGTGGCCGCCGCCTCGAACCGTTCTCCGTCCTTTCGAATGCCCGGGAGGCGGCCGGTCCAGACCTTCCCCGCCTTGACGCTCTCCCACATGCTGCGGAAATCCCCCCTGGGATATTCGGGGGAGCGCAGCAGACCCGCCCACATGCCCTCGGCCTCCTTGCGCGAGTACCCGGTGATGCGCTCAAAGGCCGGATTGACAAAAAGGATGGTCGCATCCATGTCGGTTACGTGGACGCTCTCTGCGGTACACTCGATGGCGGCGGCAAGTCGCTTGAGGGAACTCTCGGTGATCTTGCGTTCGGTGATGTCCCTGAGGGAGGCAATGGAGACCGGCTCGTTGTTCAACATGGTCTTTACCACGCGCATCTCGGCAATGGCGGTTTCACCGTCGGGACGCGGAGTTTCAATCTCCATGGTTTCCCCTTCCTCCAGAGGAAACCCGAATCGGGTCCCCTGAAGGCGCCCCTCTTTCATATTGAAAAAGGCCCTTGCCGCCGGGTTGGCAAAGAGGACCCGGTTCTTCCCGTCGATCATGACAATGGCATCGGGCACGCTTTCGGCGAGAAGGCGAAACCGCTCTTCGCTTTCCCGAAGCTGCGCCTCCACATTCAGTCGTTCGCTGATCTCTTTTCGCAGGCGGTCGTTCGCCCGGGACAGCTCGGCGGTCCGCTCTCGAATCCGTTCCTCCTGGCCCTTGTACGCGGCATCCAGGCGTTCGATCATCTCATTGATCTCTGTGGTGAGTTCCTGGAGTTCGCGCCCGAATGGGGCCGGGATGTCCCCCACCTGACCGCGGCCGGCCTTCTGAGCGATCTCCCGGGCCTTTTTTCGAATCGACTCCAGCGGGGTGATGAAAAACATCTTTCCCATGGCATACTGAATGCCGAAAAGCACTAAAAACAAGGTCATAACAGTGGCTGAAAGAGGATGGGTGAGCCGGTTGGCCCAGGAATAGATGGCGGCCATGGGGACCCGCACGGAAAGGGCGGAAGAGACCATACCCACCCGGCGGTGAAACGCCTTTTCGCTCCCGTAACGGGCCACGAGTTCGGCCGGGGCATCCTTGGGGTCACCATGACAACGGAGGCAGCTCTCTTCCATGACCTCGCCCCGCCGCATGAGCACCAGGAAGAGACCGCCGTCAATGGAGCGGACAGCTGTTTCTTCCATGAGATTCTGACGACGGTTCAACTCGGCCAGAAACGCCCGCTCCCATGCGTCGGCCTCGTTTTCCGGAGATCGGGCATCCACGGCGCATTCCTTGAAAAAGATCCCTTCGGGATCCCCTGCCGAGGGCTGGGTATAGGCGTAGATCCTTCGAACGGCAAAGGTGGAAGACATCCAGACGGGATCGAACCGGTCCGGATCCTGCAGGGGTGCAATCAACCGAAAGACCGCAGGCTTGAGTTCGCGGGTGAAATAGGCGTGGATGGCCATGTTCCGGTCGAGATGGGTGCGGGCCAGAATTTCCGCATCTTCCATGGCATGCTGCCGCAAAAAATATGCCACCAGGAGGATCGTGGCTATGCCCAGCAGGAGAAACAGCCCGCACGAGACCAGGAGAGCGGCCGTTGTCAGGCGAACGGATGATCGGCGTCGTTTCATGGGTTGCCCCTTCGGCCAAAAAATCCTTTCAGGATGCAACTAATCATATGAAAAAAAAGGGATTTTCGCAAAGAAGAAAAAAAGGGCCCCTTTACTTGCCACCGGTACCGGAGCATAATGGTATAAAATAGTGGAGCAAACGGCAATCACCGGGATCGTTCCCTTCGGTCGGCCGTATGCGGGGCTTGGATCTCTTTCCGGAATGCCATCTTGTCGCCTGCCCCTCATGCGAAACGGTTTCAGGAAGGACGCCGCCATGATCCGCAGGACCCATCCGGTAAAGGCCCCGACCCTGGAGAGCATCGAGAAGCGGATCTGGCAACTGACCCTCTTGATGACCCTGGTCATCCTCTACCTGACGCTCCTTCTCGTGCTCCTGCAGATCTCGGGTTTCATGGGGCTATCGGAAAGTGTGGAACTCCCGGAAGACACGTTCAAGTACGCAGTCTCCCTCTCCGTCCTGGTCCTGCTGTTCTGCAGCTACGTGATCCTGTATCACCGGAGGCTCTTCACACTGTCCCGCGCCTTTCTCGAGGAGCAGGATCGAACCCGATCCCTGACTCAGAGTCTCCTGACCGTGAAGTCCCTGCTCCGTGTGAGTTCCAGCATCAACGTCAAGAAGGATCTATCCTCCATCCTGGGCCTCATCGCCGGAGAGACCATGGAGGCCTTCGAGGCGGATTCGGCCTCCATCATGCTGCTCGATCCAAAGACCCGGTCACTCAGGACCATGGCGTCCTGCGGCCCGGGCTCCGGGCATCCCGGAGACGCCCGGATGGGTATCGGGGAAAGCGTGGCCGGCTGGGTCCTTTCAAACGGCAAACCCATGCTCCTGAACGGTCAGATCAGCTCCAATGACGCCGGCTGTCCGGAGCGGACGACCGAACCCGCCTCATCCTGCCTCTGCGTACCTCTCGAGTCCGGCAGCGGCACCATCGGGATCATGAACGTCACACGTTCACGGGGCGGTCCACCGTTCATCGAGGACGACCTGGAGCTGCTGACGGTGTTTGCAAACAACGCGGCCATTGCCATTTACAATGCCAGGCTGTATGCCAAGCTGAAGGAGTTCAGCGCACACCTGGAAAAAAAAGTCCTCCATCGAACCCGGGACCTGGAGATCGCCAACCGTGTGAAGAGTGATTTTCTCGCAGGCATCAGCCATGAGTTCCGAACGCCCCTGAACGCGGTGATCGGATTTTCCGACGTACTGCTCAAAGAGACCTTCGGACCGCTGAACGAAGAGCAGAGAGAGTACACACGGGAGATTCTGCAGGGGGGAAACCGCCTGCTGGAACTGGTGAACGCGGTCCTCGATTTTTCCGCCATCGAGGCGGGCCGAATGGATCTGGAGGCGTCCCCTGTCCGGATCGCCCCCGTGATCGAGAGGGTCTCGGCCGAGCTGCACCGGGTCGCCGCCTCCAGGGGGCTCCGCCTCGAGACCCGAGTGGACCCGGGCCTCGAGCACGTGCGCCTCAAGGCGAATGAAAAGGCCCTGGAGCAGGTAGTCCGGCATCTCCTGTCCAATGCCGTCAAGTTCACGCCCCGCGGGGGGGCAGTCCAGGTGGAGGCGGAGCCGGTGGCCGACTTTCGGGCCCGGATCAGCGATCGGATCGCCCTTGGTCTGCTTCCACCCGGCGATTCGGACCGGTCCCGCGGCCCGGCCGGACGTCGCGGGGTGGAGGTGACCGTCGCGGACACCGGGCCGGGGATCGAATCGGACCACCTCATGCGGGTCTTCGAACCCTTTTTCCAGGCAGGGGAAGGCCTGGGCGGGAAGCGGCCGGGCACGGGGCTGGGCCTGGCCATCGCCGGAAGGCTGGTGGCGATGCTCGGCGGCCGGATCTGGGTCGAGAGCGACGGAAAGGCTCAGGGAAGCCGGTTCGCCTTTCTCCTCCCGGTGGAACGGGAAGAATCCGAGGACCGGTCCCATCAGGTCGAATCCTCGGGAAAAGACCGGGAAAGCGGTCATCGGCGCCCCGGGGACAACAAGAGCGTCCCCCATGCACCCGGAGGTCCATGACATGAAACCCGCCTCAGGCAGGACCATCCTTGCCGTGGACGACGAACCCGGGAACCTCAAGCTGTTAAGGGCCGTACTCCGTCCCGAGGGATATGCAGTGGAGATTGCATCCAGCGGGCGCGAGGCCCTTCACCGGCTGGCGTCCGGAGGTGTGGACCTGGTGCTCCTGGACGTCATGATGCCGGGCATGGACGGGTTCGAGGTCTGCCGGCGCATTCGAAGCGACGCCTCCATCTCCTACATCCCGATTATTTTCCTCACCGCCATGGCAGTGGACCAGGAGGGTGTTATTCACGGGCTGGACATCGGCGCCGACGACTATGTAAAAAAGCCGTTCGACTCCCTCGAACTGATCTCCCGCATCCGCGCCGCGCTTCGGGTCAAGGTCCTCCACGACAAGCTCAGGCGGGCCAACACCGAATTGTCCCGGTATGTATCCCTGGCCACGCTGCAGATGGTGGAACGAGGGGAGTCGGATATGGGGACTCCGGTCGGCAAACTGGCGGATGTGACGGTCCTCTTCTCGGACATCCGGGGGTTCACCCATATTGCAGAAGACAAGGACCCCGCAGAGGTCTTCCTTATACTGAACCGACTCCTCTCGGCCCAGCTCCACGTGATTCTGGCCTATCACGGAGTGGTGGACAAGCTGAGCGGCGACGAGATCATGGCCGTGTTCGAAGGACCGGACATGGGCGAAAACGCCCTTGCCTGCGGCGCCGCTATCGTGGAGGTGCTGCAAGACCAGGAGCGGCTCTCAGGGGCCGATTGGACCGGCGTGGGCATCGGGATCAACAGCGGTCCGGTGTTCGTGGGGAGCGTGGGTTCCGAGGTCCTGAGGGATTTCACCGTGGTGGGGAATACGGTCAACATTGCGGCGCGTCTCTGCGGAAAGGCCGATCGGTTTCAGGTCCTTTTTACGGGGTCGACCCGAAACCTCCTGGGAAGCCGCAGGCACCGGTTTCACTCCATGGGTCCCACTCCCCTCAGGGGCGTGACCCGTCCCGTAAGTGTGTTCGAACTGGTCTTGCCGGCAGTGAACAAACCGGTTCAAACGCCGCTTGAGAGGGATTGATGAATTGACGGCTTCGCATAAACCCGTTCAACCGACGGCAGCAAGGCCATAACGGCCTGAAGGCGTCCGGGAGAGTCTGAAGCCTCAGGGCTTTTTACATCCTCATCCTATTGGGTGGTATGAGATTCAGTTGCCCGCTTCGCGGGGTCTTGAACCCCATCGGGCAAAACGCAGAGGGCCCGGAGAACACAATGAAAGCACATCTCAGCCTGGTCGGCCCTGCCGGGCGGTCCCTTCTCTGCGGGATCATGGCCCTGTTGACGCTGTCGGCCTTCGGGATTCGTCCGGCGAACGCGGAGGGGCGGGTGGTGACCGTGGGTCTTTATGAAAACGCGCCCAAGGTCTTCATCGCAGATTCGGGTGAACCGGCGGGCATATTTGTCGATATCATCGAACACATTGCAGCGGCCGAAGACTGGGACCTGAGGTACGTCACCGGCACCTGGGGAGAAGGGCTGGACCGGCTGGAGAGGGGAGACCTAGATCTCATGCCCGATGTAGCCCACACATCGGACCGGGAAAGGGTGTTCGCCTTTCACAAGGTGCCGGTCCTCTCTTCCTGGTTTCAGGTGTACGCCCGCCGGGGGAGCGGAATCGATTCGATTCTGGATCTGGCCGAAAAACGGGTCGTGGTCCTGGAGCGCTCGGTACAGCAGGATGCCTTTGCCCGGCTGGCCGATGGATTCGGGTTGAACGCCACCCTCATTGCCCTGCCGGATTATCACGCCCTCTTCGAATGGGTCGCCCGGGGGGATGCGGATGCGGCGGTCACCAATCGTTTCTACGGGCTCATGCACGCCCGCAAATTCGGCCTGGAGGATACGGCCATTGTTTTTCATCCCACCAATCTCTTTTTCGCGGCCCCTGCAACGGCCTCACGCACACTGCTGGATGTCATCGACGGCCATCTGGCCCGGTTGAAGGAAGACCCCGGGTCCGTGTACTACGAGTCCCTGAAACGATGGACGTCGGAAGAGGTCTCCTTCACCCTGCCGGCCTGGGTCAAAATCGCCGGGATCGTCGTCGCAGCCGCCCTGATCATGAGCCTTGCCGGCGGCATGGTACTCAGACGCCAGGTCAATGCCCGCACCAGCGAATTGCGGCAGATCAACCGGGAGATGGAAACCCGGATCGAAGAGCGGACCGCCAAACTGGCTACGGCCATGGAAAAGGCCCGAGCGGCCGACCACCTCAAATCCGCCTTTCTGGCCACCATGAGCCATGAGCTGCGTACCCCCCTCAACTCCATCATCGGGTTCACCGGCATCATGCTCCAGGGTCTGGCCGGGCCCCTCAACGAGGAACAGCACAAGCAGATGCACATGGTGCAAAACAGTTCCCGCCACCTCCTGGCCCTGATCAACGATGTGCTGGACATCTCCAAGATCGAGGCAGGCGAGTTGTCCCTTTCCTTCACTTCCTTTGACTTGAGGGCTTCCATCGAAAAGACGGTCGAGATGGTCCTGCCGCAGGCGAAAAAAAGGGGGATCCAGGTGATGCGGGAGATCGGCGGCGATGTGGCGACCGTATCCTCGGATCAGCGCCGCCTGGAACAGGTCATTCTCAATCTGCTGACCAATGCCGTCAAGTTCACCGAGCAGGGGCATGTGCGCATCGTCTGCCGGTCGGACAACGATCAGTAT
>Ga0068713_1001585_pt1 | contig 28436 bp, 21 predicted proteins | sample MTBAKSrepl2MetaG_FD_62223 | JGI IMG/M metagenome (GOLD analysis project Ga0068713, IMG submission 62223) | Enrichment culture microbial communities om Arthur Kill intertidal strait, New Jersey, USA, that are MTBE-degrading - MTBE-AKS2 (Arthur... | ecosystem: Environmental > Aquatic > Marine >...
GAAGAAGTAATAAGAAAATATGTTGAAAGTCAAGGAAAAGAGAAAGAATATAATATAGTGTTTGTTCAGCAACTCACTCTCTACTGATACTTCGGGGCTCTGCCCCGGGGTAGTTCATTACGGATTTGAAAATTTTTCAAAAAATTTTTATCCGTGAAAGCCAATGTTTATTACATATTTTATATCTTTCGGCTTTTTTAAAAATTGACATTTTTAAGTGATTATTATTGAAAAAAGTACACTTTTCTGACTCAGATATTATGGTGGAGGAGAAGACATAACAGGAAGGGTGGATAATATATATAACATAAATTATAATATTTATACAGCTGATAATAAAAAAAAATTCAGATTAGCCGGCGACTTGACATGGACCTTTACATAAATTATGAAGAATCACAATTTTTTATTCATCCTGGTAAGTGGTTAATGAGTTACATCACTGTTTTAAATTAATTGATTTTGTGCGAATAGACACAATGTTAACTATTAATGCAAATGAGGACTAAATTTTATTGTCTTTAAATATACTAAAAATTAATAATTTAATGAAATGAGAAGAGATAACAAATTTACAAAGTTACAGTTTACATTTTTGCTTCTGCTGCGTTTTGCAATCGGCTGGCATATACTGTATGAAGGGATAGCCAAGCTTCTTGATTCGTCGTGGTCATCAGTTGAATTTTTAAGGGAATCCCAATGGGTTTTATCAGGATTTGCACAGTGGATAATATCAGACCCTAACGTATTATCCGTTGTTGATTTTCTGAACACATGGGGATTGATCGCTATCGGGCTGGGGCTTATTTTCGGACTTTTCAGCAGGGTTGCATCTATAGCAGGAGCACTTTTATTACTTGTTTATTACCTGAACGCACCCCCTCTTACCGGAATTGAATACACACTTCCGGCAGGAGGTAATTATATAATAGTGAATGAAACTTTAATTGAAGTAATAGCATTGTGCGTATTGGCATTATTCCCAACAAGTCATATATTTGGATTTGATGCCTTTTTTAATGGAGTTTGTAAAAAAGAGAGGAGTTAATTATGAATGATAAAGTGAATTCAGAAAAAAAGGTCACCGGAAACAATATTGAAAACGAAAAAAGTACAGGTATGCCCCGCAGAACGGCATTAAAGGCATTAGCGGGAATACCGGTGGCAGGAGTATTAGGTTTTGAGATATGGAAGAAAACAAAATATGATAATAACAAAAGGAGTTCGATTGTTAAAGAGTTAGGACTTGATGATATAGAATTTCCCACGTCTGATTATGGTTCTGTAAAACATACAGGTGATCTGATCAGGGTTGGTATGATTGGATTCGGATCACGGGCCGGTGCTCTTGGCAGTGCACTCGGATTCAGACATCCTGATAATGTTGCTGCCCGAATGGGAACTAAAGCTTTAAATGACTGGATGCAGCAGGAGTACCTGAATGTAGCCATTACAGGTATATGCGACGTATTTGACATGCATGCAGAGAATGGTCTGGCTACTGCCAAAAACAGGGTAAGACCGGGGGGTGAGAGTGCACCTGATCTTCCTGTCAAGCGTTATCCGACATACCATGATATGCTGGCAGACAAAGATATTGATGCTGTAATGATTGCTACACCCGACCATCATCATTCACGTATTGCAACTGATGCAGCCAGGGCAGGGAAGCATGTGTATGTTGAAAAAAGTGTTGCTTTGAAAGAGGATGAGCTCAATGAACTTTATAATACAGTTAAAAGCAGCAATATTAGATTTCAGTTAGGTCACCAGATTACACAGAGTCTTGTATTTCAGCAGGCTAAAGAGATAATAAAGAGAGGACTTCTTGGTAAGATCACTCTGGTTGAGACTACAACCAACCGTAATAATGCCAGCGGTGCCTGGATAAGACATTTGGATGCAAATGGTAATCCAAAGCCTGGCAGTGAAGAGACCATCGACTGGTTACAGTGGCTGGGCAATGCTCCTTATGCGCCTTTCAGTGTCGACCGTTTTTATAACTGGACAAAATGGTTTGATTATGATCACGGAATGATAGGTCAGCTCTTTACTCATGAGTATGATGCCGTAAATCAGTTGCTGCATATCGGAATTCCCAAAACGGTTTCCTCATCAGGTGGTATATATTTCTGGAAAGATAATCGTGATATGCCTGATTCACTTCATTGTGTTTTTGAATATCCACAGCATGACCTTACACTTCTGTACAGCGGCAACCTTATGTCGAGCAGGAGTCGCGGCAGGATATTCATGGGCCGTGATGCCTCAATGGAGTTGGGGGGTAATGCGATAATAACAGCCGACAGTCAGTCGACCCGTTATGCAGATGCAATAAAATCAGGACTGATTGATACCAGTTCTCCTATGATATCCTTTAATCCGAATGCCGGCCAGATAGATGCCATCACTTCAGCCTCGGAGAAATATTATGCATCGAGAGGACTTACGACCACTACAGTCAACGGCAGAAATGTAGATGTAACCCATCTTCACGTGCGTGACTGGATTCAGTGCATCAGGTCAGGGGATACTCCATGTGCAAATATGGATGTGGCTTATGAGGAGGGTATCACATGTATTATGGCCCATCAGTCATATTTGCAGAGGAGAACCGTTGTATGGGATGAGGTGAACAGAAAAATTGTTTAAAACCAGCATTATTAAATGGTACCCGGAGAAGGAAGGACAGAGTTCAAATCTAACCTTAAAATTGATAATATGTCAGAGAAAAGCAACAAAACAACAAGGCGTACCTTTTTGTCTCAGACAGGTTTGGTAGCCGCCGGACTTACTCTTGGTGCCAATTCTGTAAGCACCCCGTCTTATGCAGGAATCGCCGGAGCCAATGAAAAGATCAGGGTCGGATTTATTGGAATCGGAAACAGGGGATCACAGCTTTTAAACCTGTTCATGCTGCAGCCTGATGTTGAGGTAGCAGCACTTTGTGATATTTATGAACCTTACCTGCATCGTGATCGCAATAAAGTTGATGCCAGATGGTTAAAGGATCTTGGGGAAAGGATTCCCAGGATGGGTGAGAAATTTCCGAATACTCCCAAAACATATACAGACTACCGGAAACTTCTTGAAGATAAAAGCATCGATGCGGTCTGCATTGCAACACCGGATCACTGGCATGCAGTGCAGACAATAGATGCACTTTCTGCCGGTAAGGATATTTATGTTGAGAAACCACTGACAGCTACAATCGTTGAGGGACGGAAAATGGTGGATGCATGCAAAGCAGCAAACCGTGTTGTAAGTGTTGGTCTTAACCGCAGGGGTAATCGTGCATATCAGAAACTTGCACAGGAGATCAAGGCAGGCAAGATAGGTCAGGTATCTGTCGGACGGGCTGCAAGGATAAGCAATATGTTTCCCAATGGAATAGGTAAGCTGAACCCGGAAGATCCTCCCAAAAATTTTAACTGGGATATGTGGTTAGGACCTAGGGCTTATCGTCCCTATCAGTACAATATTGCACCGTATATGTTTCGCTGGTGGAGCGATTATTCAACGCAGATGGGCAACTGGGGTGTCCATTATATGGATGCAATAAGATGGCTCATGGGAGAGACTGCCCCTGTATCGATCAATGCCCAGGGTGGTAAATATGTTATTGACCATGATGCAGATATACCAGACACCATGCAGGTTACTTTTGAATTTGCATCTGGTAAGATTATCTCATTCAGTATCTATGAAGGCTCAGGAGGAGAGATGTTTCAATATGGTGAACTTGAGCTGAGGGGAACAAAAGGAAACGTTTATGCCAATGAGAGAGGATACAGGATCATTCCTTCGAGAAGCGGCCAGTTCCAGAACTGGGAAAGGCAGATTAAAGAGGAAGAGTTTAAGAATCCAAGCACCATGCTCGAAGATGGCAGCGCTGCAGACAGTACATCCGGACTGATACGGAATTTCCTGGATTGTGTTAAGAGCCGTAATGAACCTTTGTGCCCTCTGGAAGAAGGTCACCGTTCAACCTCTTTTGCACACCTTGCAAATATATCCCTTGCTGTTAAACAAAGACTTGAATGGGATTCTGTAAATGAACGTTTTACAAACAGTGAAAAGGCTAACGAATTATTGCATTATAATTACAGATCACCCTGGAAACTTTAGAATAAACTGATAATATTATCCTTTTGAAAGGGATCAGTCAGGTTGCTGATTTATAGTGAATTAGTTGATTATCAAAGATTTTTTGATATATAGCAGGTTATCCCGGCTTTTGCCGGGATTCTGTTGTTTTTATATATTTGTCTTGAAATCCGAAAATTTCATAAAGATGAAGAGAAGAAGTTTCTTACATCAGTCAGGCGCAATCTGTCTGTTTAGCTGCTTGAATTTCCTTCCCGGATCATGCAGGAAACCGGGTAAAAACATTTCCATAGTCGATGTAAAAGATGCTGTTGAAAAAGAGCCCCTGTTACAGCCCTTTGGTTTTAAAGGAGGATACTTAAGTGAGCTTTGGCAAACAGTGGCAAAAATAAGCAGTTCATCCGGCAATCATGCCATCGGTCTCGGAACCCAGAGTGTTCTCTGGTCTGATGCCTCTGTTTTTGTTAACAACAGTGAGGAAGAGGGTAACAGAATGATGTATTCCATTACACAAAAGGCCCTGGAAATTATTAAAGGGATGGATTTTGTAAATCCAATTGACCTTCTGGAGAGCATTTTTGATGAAGTTTATGAAAACGGGAAGATCATCACAGGCAGGAATGACCTGCGAAAAACATTTGCTCTGAATGCATTGGTGCCGGTTGATAATGCTTTGTGGCTGCTATATGCAAAAGAGAATAATATTACCAGCTTCGACAAGATGATACCACGGGAATTCAGGTCGGTATTATCAGAAAAGCATGAGAAAATTGCTGCAATACCATTGATCTCTTATGGAGTTACTATTCCCCAGCTAAAAGAGACAGTCGACGACGGATACTTTTTTATGAAAATTAAGATTGGTCAGCCCGGCTCACAAGAGGAGATGTTGCAGAAAGATATGGAGCGTCTTTCAGAGATACATAATACACTGAAAGAAGTTCGGACGTCACATACCAAATCAGGTAAACTGCCATACTATTTTGACGCTAACGGAAGATATGAGTCAAGGAATCTGTTTCTCAGATTTTTAGATCATGCAAAAAAAATAGGTGCTTTTGATCAGATAGCTATAATTGAGGAACCTTTCCCCGAGGAGAACGAGACAGATGTAACAGATATCCCGGTGCGGCTGGCTTCAGACGAAACTGCCCATACCGATCAGGATACTATTAGGAGGATTCAGATGGGATACAGGGCAGTTGCATTAAAACCTATAGCCAAAACCCTAAGCATGACGATGAAAATTGCCAGAGTATCCGCAGAGAGAGGGGTCCCCTCATTCTGTGCTGATCTTACCGTTAATCCCGTTTTAGTCGAATGGAATAAAAATTTTGCTGCCAGGCTAAGGTCTTTTCCCGGTCTGGAAAATCTGGGACTCCTGGAAAGCAACGGACACCAGAATTATACAAACTGGGAAAAGATGAAAGGTTATCTGCCGACACATAATAAACCGTGGGTTGAAGTTAATGACGGTCTTTATCTGACAGATAAAGAATTCTATGAAGCAGGCGGAGGAATATTTGAAAATATGCCCCACTACGAAAATTTGTTCAGATAATAATAGTCGCTAAATTTATGTTCAAAAATTGAATCCGGGTTGAAATGTTCAAAATGTTTTCTTAAACAATTTTAAAAATTAATATTTGACTTTTGCCGGTTTCTGAAAAATAAATTACAACGGAAAGATCATAAAAATAATAAGAATATGAGGATTCTGTTTACACTATTGGTTATACCTGTTCTCTTAATACAATGCAAACATAAAGAGAAGTATGAGTTGTTGGAACCACATAAGATATTTATTGAGAATATTACCACTAAGAATGAATCCTTTTACTCTGTTAGTGAAAAGGTCAGAAAAAAGCCGGAAAGCAGCTGTGCAATAGGCATGTTCGATTCAGGAATCGGAGGTTTAACTGTTTTCGATGCAGTTGTAAATGCCGATTTTTTTAATTCAGAAAGGGAGAAGCTGCCTGACGGAGTTAAGGATTTCAGTCATGAACAATTTGTCTACCTGGCCGATCAGGCCAATATGCCCTACAGCAACTATGCAGAGGAGGGGAATACAGATTTACTCGTGGAACATGTTTTAAAAGACGCTCTTTTTCTGTATAATAACAGATATCATGTTTCAGCCGGTTCAGATGAGGTGATGTATGATAAGCCGGATATCAAAGCTCTTGTGATTGCCTGTAATACTGCAACAGCTTATGGGAAACAGCATGTAGAAGAGTTAATGAAAATGACAGGATCAGGAATTAAGGTTATAGGCGTTATTGACGCGGGATGCAGGGGCGTACTTGAAATTACCGGCAAAGAAGAGGACGCAGCAATTGCAATATTTGCCACTCCCGCTACAGTCAGTTCGGAGGCTTACGTCAAAACCCTGAATAGTCTGAAAAGTCAGCATAAAGGGGATATCAGGATTATACAGCAAGGTGGCAGAGGTCTGGCCGAGGCAATCGATAATAAGCCTGATTTTATCAATACCGGCTACAAAAAACCTTATCCTGAATATAAAGGACCATCTTTATGGGATCAACAGTATACTATTCATAAGCATCTTCTGCCCTATTATAATTTCGACACTACTGCTTACAGGATGCTTTATAATAAAAACACTTTGCAATTATCTGACACCATAGAGATCAATTCCATAGAAAATTATACAAGATTCCATATTGTGAGTCTTGCCGAAAAACTCAGAACTGCAGAAGACACCATACCTTTAAAATCGATAATTCTGGGGTGCACACATTACCCGTATACCATAGAAATAATCCATAAAGTTCTGGATGAGCTGAGGAATACTGAAAGATACAGCCATTTCATATCTGATCCTGTTAATCTTATTGATCCTGCGCTTAATACGGCAAAAGAGTTATATCAATATCTGGCAGATAATGAACTTTTTAATGATGCAGGAGAAGCACGTCTTGAGAAGAGCAGGTTCTATATCAGTGTGCCTGACATATTTGAAGCATCAGTTGAAACAGTTGACGGGAAAAGGTTTACTTACGATTATCAGTACAAAAAGAGGAAGGCAAACCAGCTTATTGATTATACTCTGATTGTCCCACTGAATGAAGAACTTGTTTCCTCAGAACAATTGAATATTATTGAAGAGAGGTTACCTTATACCTACAGGTTAATTATAAACAAATGCAAATAAACAAAAAGTATTTTCTCCGTATAGTTATTTACAGCATTTTTGCAAGCCTGACAGTCATATCATGTTCAGCCGGGAAAAGCGAAAGTAATGTTGGCAGTGAACCTGAGACAGTTCTTAAGTTATCACCCTCAAATCATAATCCCCGTAACAGCGAGGGTGATTTTATTACACTTAAAGATGGCCGGATACTATTTATCTACAGCCACTATTACGGAGAGTCGGGCAGTGACCATGCTCCCGCATATTTAGCCGGCCGTTATTCGGAAGATGGCGGTAAGTCGTGGAGCGCTTCTGATGAAACAGTAATACCGAATGAAGGAGATATGAATGTTATGTCCGTTTCGCTGTTAAGACTCAAAAACGATAAAATAGCCCTGTTTTATCTTAGGAAGAACTCAACTGAAGACTGTATTCCATATATGAGAATTTCAACTGATGAAGCAGAGTCGTGGAGCGATCCGGTTAAATGTATAACCGATAAGCAGGGGTACTTTGTTCTTAACAACGACCGGGTAATACAACTGGAAGACGGCAGGCTCTTAATGGCTGTAGCTTTGCATAAAGTGCCGGGTGTGGAGTGGAGTGCAAAAGGTGATCTTTATTGCTATTATTCAGATGATAACGGAATAACATGGCGTTCGGGTGATAAAGTTCCGGACACTACTGAGATCATTACGCAGGAGCCCGGATTAATCGAAATGAAAGACGGGCGGATAATGATGTTCATCCGCGCCGGCGGAGGATTTCAACAGTTATCCTTCTCTTCAGACAGGGGAGTGACCTGGAGTCATATTGAACCGGGCAATATTCCTTCACCAGTTTCGCCCGCAACAATTGAGAAAATTCCGGGAACAGACGACTGGCTTATGGTTTGGAATAATAACGACGGAACTGATGAAAAAATCAGAGGCAATCGAACCCCTTTGACAATAGCCATATCGGAAGATGAAGGGAGAAGCTGGAAATTTATTAAAAATATTCATGATGATCCGGACGGATGGTATTGCTATACTGCAATTCATTTTGCAGATGACGGAGATATTCTGTTAAGCCATTGTGCTGGCAGCAGGTCCTCCGGAACCGGCTTGGCTGTGACTGATATCACACAGATAAACAAATCGTGGTTATGTAGATAAACCAGGATTATTTTTTAAATTGTTGATGTAGCAGTTTAAAAAAAACACTGCGAGTTATGTTGATATATGTGATTATTTTTCAATAAATTACAAGATCAAATTAAGGAGTATATGTTTTTATAGCATGAATACTATCACTTTATAATTGTTTTGGTTTGTTCCGTTTTATTTGTTAAATTTATAACTGTTTATCAAAAAAAAATTGAACTTGCCTAACTGCAGGGATATTGAAATTTGGACTTCATTTAAGAAAGGAGAAGCGAGTGCGTTATCATTTATTTTTTCTGATAATGCAGAGAAGCTTTTTCATTATGGATTAAAATTCACTTTAGACAGGGACCTGATTGAAGATTTAATTCAGGATCTTTTTTGTGAATTGATGGAACACAGGAGAACCCTTGGAAATACTGATAATATTCTTTTTTATCTTCTTAAATCTTTCAGAAGGAAATTAATGAGAAAGTTAAAAACCGAGCAAAGAACTGAACACACCATAAACTTTGAAGAGCAAGCATTTAATGTTGAATGGTCAATTGAACATGAATTAATTTCAAATGAAATCTCCAGGCTAAAAAATAACTGTCTTATTAAGGCACTTAAAAAACTTTCATCACGCCAGAAAGAAGCTGTCTATCTTCGTTTTTCAAGAGAATTGGATTATAAAGAGATTGCCAATATAATGGATATAAGCGTTGAGGCTTGTCGTAACTTAATTTCCAATGCAATAAAGAGGCTGAAGCAATCAATATCAGCTAATGAAAAGAACTCTGTCATAGGATTTCTGTTTGTAAATGAAAAAATTCCACACTGAAATATTTAGTGGATCTTTACAAAATATATTCTTAGGCTTTAAAGAATCATACGTCTGACTTTATACTTTGTAAATATTTTGCAACTGGTATATATCTTTAAGTATATAATCACATTTGGTTTATGAATTGTGTGGTGTGCATTATTTGTAAGTCAAGTATTATACAAGGTAAATTATTAAAATGTATATACTTGAATTATAGTTATTTATAAATAACATCATGCAATCAAAAATATAAATTTCAAAGCTCTCCGAAGAGTGCGGATTTAGATTCAGTTTCTCTGAAAAAAAATTCAAATAATTATGATGATGTTTTAATACATGTTGTCTTTATTATGTATAAGATTAAGTTCATGGAAATAGAAAATTATAAAAATTATACTACCGAAGAGTTTATACTTGATAATGATTTTATGGACTGGGTGTTGCATCCCAATCTGGACAGTAATAGTTTTTGGACTGATTTTATTGTCAGTTATCCTTATAAAACAAATGAGATACAGGAAGCAGTATTTTTAATTAAAACTTTATCTGTTATTGAACCTTCAATATCGCAGTTTCAACTTGACAGGTTATATTCTAACATTAAATCTTCCTCTTTACATACATGGGGGAAAGGCCGTTTTTTAGCAGGAGTTGCTGCTGTTTTACTATTGCTTGTTTCTGTTTGCGGTATATTGTATTATTTATCGCACCAAAAGCATATTTTACCTTTTGAGGCAGTAAATGAACTTCCGGTGAAGGGAAAAGTGATACTGCCTGATGGACAGGTGAATGAATTTGATACCGAGCAAACTCTTATAAAACAGAATTCCAGCGGACAGCTGACTATTAACAATGACACGGTCTTTCAGGGTAATTCATCTGTCAATCATGAAAAGGGAGAAATGACACATGTTATAATTCCTTATGGCAAGAGATCTGAGATTACACTTTCAGATGGAAGCAAAATATGGCTCAATTCGGGAAGCCGTTTATCATATCCCGTTAATTTCAATGCGGGCCCCAGGGAAGTTTACTTATCGGGAGAAGCATTTTTTGATATTAATGGTGGCTGGTCAAAACCCTTTCATGTAATTACAGGTGATTTAAAAATACTGGTATCAGGTACCAGGTTTAATGTATCATGTTATCCTAATGATGAGACTACCCAGGCTGTACTGATTTCAGGGAGCATTACTGCAAGAAAAAATAAGCGATTTACAACCACAGTAGATTTGAATCCGGGAGACAGAATTATATACAACAAGGAGCAGGACAATATTATTAAAGACCATGTTGATGTGGAGTTATATTCATCCTGGATGAATGGATATCTGATCTTTGAGAAAGAACCTCTTACAGACATATTCAAGAAACTTAAGCGCTATTATAACAAAGATATTTTAACAGAGAATCTCTCCGGCCAGTTAACTTTTTCAGGTAAACTTGATTTGGCCGACGATCTGGAAAAGGTATTGAAAAACATTTCTTTTACAATCCCTTTTTCGGTGGTGTGTGAAAATGACATTTACATTATTAAACAATAATATTTTAAATCTAATGCCTATGAATTAAAACTAAAAGACTGATTAACAGATTTAGGGAAGAAACCGGGCAATGCGGCCAAACAGAACCCGGTTTAAGTAATTTATTTTTAATAAATAATAAAGTTAACAAAAATATGAAAAAAAAACAGGATAAAGGGGATTTTATGAATAATATCCTAAAAACTATGCGTGTTATGCGAATCTGCTTGTTTTTATCAGTAATAAGTACCTCTCTGGTATTCAGTGCCTCCACATATTCGCAGAGCACGAAACTAACTTTGAATTTAAATGATGTAACAGTGAAAGAGGTAATTCAGACGATTGAGGATCAAAGTGAATTTATTTTCTTTTACCAGGATCAGCAAATTGACCTGACCCGCAGAGTAAGTATCCGCGCTAACGATAAAAATATTGAAGAAGTACTAAACAAATTGTTTGAAGGTACAAAAAATATTTATGCAATAAGCGACAGGCAGGTTGTTGTCGGTCTGTCACGAAGGCAGGCAGAAGAGGCTTTGGCATCTTTAAAAAGAATTACTGGGCCATTAGAGAATTTGGAGCTTCAGCAAAAAAGTATCAGCGGTTCAGTTACTGACAGCAACGGATTACCATTGCCAGGTGTTTCAGTTATTGTAAAAGGCACAAGTATTGGAACGGTTACAGGAGCAGATGGCAAATTTTTACTCTTTATACCGGTTACTGCCGAAATCCTTCAGTTTTCGTTTGTCGGAATGTATACTCAGGAAGTTGTCATTGAAGGGCAGACAACTTTTAGCATTGTGATGGAGGAGGAGACAATTGGATTAGACGAAGTTGTGGCAATTGGTTATGGAACTATGAGAAGAAGTTCTGTCACAGGAGCTATATCAAGAGTAGAAAATATAACTCTTGACCAGGTTCCTATTTCAAGTGTAGGTAAGTCTTTACAAGGCCGATTGGCAGGAGTTCATATTTCAAATCCTAATAATTCACCAGGACAACCTGCACATATTATAATAAGGGGAAGGGGATCCATTTCAGCAGGTAATGATCCTTTGGTTGTTGTCGACGGTTTCGCCGGAGGAAGCCTTGAACAGCTGAGTATGCATGATATTGAGTCCATTGAAGTTTTGAAAGATGCAGCGGCAGCAGCTATATATGGTTCAAGAGGCTCCGGGGGAGTAATTATTGTAACAACAAGAAAAGGTAAAACCGGTGCTCCGCAACTTAATTTTAATGCATACGCAGGTTATTCCATACCATTTATGTATGATGACTGGGCTGGTCCGGATGAGTGGATATACTGGCAGACAAAAAATATGAATCGCTGGTTTGCCAATGACGGATATGATCCTTCCATACCCATTTTTGGTGATCCCCGCAGGCCTCTTGCTTATCAGGTTAACCCGGCTTTAGCAGAAGGCCCATGGTCTAACTGGGCTGAGAAAATTACCAGGTTAGCACCTATGCAAAATTATAACCTGTCTGCCAGAGGTGGAACTGATAATGTTCAATATTATGTTTCAGGCACTTATAATCATGAAGAAGGATCGCTTCTGACAGAGTACTATAAATCATATACTTTCAGGGCAAATATTGATGTAAAGGTCAGGGAAAATATAAAACTGGCTGCTTTACTTAATCCTTCTTTTTATGATCGACGTGAAGCAGGTCATTCCATGCACGATTTATACAGGCATCCGCCTTTTGTTTCTTCAGAACAAAACCCTGATGGTTCATGGCCTCAGGGAAGGGATTACTGGGCATATAGCACTATGAGCTCAGCCAGTCCCTTAGACAGGCTTTATAATACAGAATATTTCAGAAACGGTTTTAGTAACCTGGGTGAATTGTCTTTAAGTTATGAACCGATTAAGGGTTTAATACTTAAATCGTCTGTCAGTACCAATATTTCCTTTGCACAACAGGACAACTGGTCGGGAGTACAGAAATTAACATTTGATGGAAGTGCGGTTGATTCACGGGGGATTAACCTCCTGAATGAAAATATACTGACGTATCATAAAACATTAAAAGATGTGCATGAATTTAACGGACTGCTGGGAGCATCCTATCAAAAAAGTACTTCGCGGTCAAATCAGGTGGTAGCAATCAGAAATTCATTTGCAAACGACATTATTCATACTGTAAATAATGCCCAGGCTCATGCTACAAGTTCTTCTTCAAGTAAGTCACTATGGGGCCTGGTTTCATATTTCGGCAGGATCAATTATGGTTATAAAGAGAAGTATTTGTTATCAGCCTCATATCGGACAGACGGATCCTCACGGTTTGGCAAAGACAATAAATGGGGTGTTTTTCCTGCATTAGCCGGTGCCTGGCGCATAAGTGAGGAAGGTTTTTGGCAGTTGTCTGCAATTAATGAGTTAAGACTCAGGGCAAGTTACGGAGTTACCGGAAATATGTCGATAGGTAATTTTGCTGCACTAGGCAACATGGGTACTTTCTATTATACACCAGATGATGTCCTCACAGCCGGTATGGTACAGACTTCTTTCGAAAACAGGGATTTATCATGGGAAACTACACACAGTTATGATTACGGTATTCTTTTAGGATTGTTGGATAACAGGTTATTATTAAATTTTGATTATTATATTAAAAAAACAACTAATTTATTATATACTGTTTCTGTTCCTACTATCACAGGTTTTTCATCTGCTCTTGACAATATCGGTGAAATTGAAAATAAGGGTTTTGAAATAGAGCTTACTACCAAAAACCTGACGGGTAAGTTTACATGGAATACCTCTTTTAATATGGCCCGCAATAAAAATCAGGTAATTGATCTTGGAGGAATTCCTGAGAGGATAGCGACCAATGAGATGATTTATTGGTTATTAAGGCCGGGTGAGCCTATGTTTTCTTATTATGGTTATAAGATTGTCGGGATATTCATGAATTCAGGAGATTTGGAAAAGTACCCAAAATTATCTGTAAATAAAGTAGGAGATCCCATTTTCCAGGACACAAACAAAGACGGGGAAATTACTCCCGATGACCGGGTAGTGTTAGGCAATTATCACCCTGACTATACAATGGGGATGGTTAATGATTTTACATGGAAAAGATTTGATTTGAATATTACCATGCAGGCCTCACTGGGAGGTGAAATTCAGCATATGATACAACATTACCAGATGGGAAGGGATAATGGAGGAATCCGGCTAAGCGTTGTTAAAAATCAGTTTTGGTCAGAGGATGATCCGGGTGATGGCAAAACTCCCTCATTATGCAGGACCCGCTATCAAATTTACAATTACTCAGACTGGTATCTTGCCAACGCATCTTTCCTGGCAATCAGGAATATTAATCTTGGATATACTTTGCCAATATTTATCAGCCAAAAAGTTGGCATTAATAATTTAAGGATTTATACATCAATAACCAATCCACTGGTAATTACATCTAAAGAGTTTGACGGAGTAAATCCGGAAGGTATGTCAAGGTATGATCCGGATTCAGCCTATCCCGGAATTGACCGTGGATCTGTGCCACTTACCACTAATATTTCGTTAGGTGTTAATGTAACTTTTTAACCTTATAATTGAAGTGATATGTTTAAAAATATATTCTTTTTTAGTCTGATCTTCACAGCTCTTGTTTTTACAGGATGTCATGAAGAGTTGCTTTTTCCCGAACCTCCGTCAAATATAACAACTGCCAATTTTTACAAGACAGCTAAAGATATTGATATGGGTGTCATTGCAATTTACGGCAGATTGCAATACAGAAAAGCAAGAGTCCAGAGCATGGAAAATTCTGATCTGACATTTATGGAACTTCCCGGAGATAATATGTATAAAGGGACCTGGGCACGACATTATGAACATGTCGATGAGTGGAATTGCCTTCCTACCAGTACAGGCATGGATTATATGTGGACGCAATCATATAGTGGGATTTTTTATGCCAATAGTGTATTGGAGAATATCGATAATCCTGTAAATTATGTAGCAGGTGAAAAAGAAAAATATCTCGGAGAAGCAAAATTCATGAGGGCATTATTTTACTTTGATTTAGTGCGCCTTTACGGAGGTGTTCCAAGGATTGATAAGACGGTTTCAATTGCTGATAGCAGAAAAGTCGGAAGAGCACCGGAAGCAGATATATATAATTTGATAGTAGAAGATTTAAAAGCTGCGGTTGATAATCTGCCAGCGCAAAATACACCAGGCCGGGCTTCTAAAGGTGCTGCGGTTGCACTTCTGGCTAAGGTTTATGTCTATCTTAAAGACTGGTCCAACGCAAAAATATATTTTGAAAAATTATTTTCCGAATTTAATTTCGAATTGCTGCCTGATGTCACTAATATTCTAAAAACTGAAGACAATAAAGAGTTAATATTTGTCGTGAAGTATGTTGATGGAACATATGGGCAATTTTTAAGTAAGGAAGGACTTCCTTACCAGGGTATATTCAAAGTCTTGAAAGATGGAGGTAACTGGTGTCCCTCCTGGGATTTGCTTAAGCGGTTTGATCCTGAAGATACAAGAAAAGAGGCTGCAATTACAGAGATGTGGAAATCTTATGCAACAAAAGAGGCTGATGAGCCAATTTGGAATCCATGGATAAATAAATGGTTTGTTCCTGAAAGAATGAATGTTGCTACAACAGTTGGCTGTGAGCTGGATATACCGGTCCTGCGTCTGGGGGATATGATTTTATTATATGCTGAAACACTTTATGAACTGAATCAGACCGGACCTGCATTAGTACAATTGAACAGGATTAGAGAGAGGGCTTTTAATGGTAGTACCCATAATTACAGTGATTCAGATATTCCAAACAAAGAGGCATGGCTGGAAAAACTACATCTTGAACGCAGGTTTGAATTATGCTTTGAGGGTGAGCGCTGGTTTGATCTTGTTCGAAGCGGATTATACCTGAATCTCCACGAATATGAAACTTATAATGATGGTCAGGGTGTTATATTAAAGAGAAAATTAGATCCAAAACCATGGAAAAAGTATTTCCCGATACCACAGTCTGAGATTGACCAGTATGATCCTGGTGTTTTAGTGCAGAATGAAGGATATGATTAGTGTGATCTGGGATAGTTACTATACTACGAATGGCATGAGTTAATAAAAATTTGACAGAGCAGGGAAAAGGTATCCCGGTAATGTCTGATTATCAAAATTATAATGTAACTATTAAAATAATAATTGATAATGTATGGCTTTACCGGGATTGCAATAACTCTGCTGAAAATAAAAGGCTAGTAATTTTAAAAATTACAATAATTAAAAAAATGCTATGAGGATGAAGGGAAAAATTGGGCGTCGTCGATTTTTTTCAGATGCTGCCATTGCAGCAGCCGGCATTTTATTGAGAAGCAGTATGAAGGGATGTTCCCCGGGACATGACAATGAATTTTCTTCATATGATATTGTCCATGAAATAAATAAATACCGGAAGATCGATGCCCATACTCATATTTTTTCTGCTCCTGATCAGACACCTGAATGGCATCTTGATATTGCAGACAGACTGGGAATTGAAAAGCTTCAGATTTCAAGGCCACGTCTTGCTGGTTTTGGTGGCACAGACGGGCCTGATAATCCTGAACAGGTGAGGCAGTTAAATGATATTATATATAAAGCTATTAAGCAATATCCTGACAGGTTTATAGGCTTTTTTACTTTGAATCCGGTTTTTCAGAGGGAGTCTCTTGAGGAGATAAAGCGATGCGTAGATCTGGGATTTGCAGGGTATAAAGGATTTGTTCAGGTTAAGGTAAACGACCCTTTATATTACCCGATCATTGAAAAGCTTATTGATCTTAAGATGCTATGTTTCATGCATTCTGAATGTGAGCTGGGTCAGGGAGGATACCGGATGAAATATGACAAACATTCGTTTCCTAATGTTACTATTCCTGAGGATATGGCTGATATAGCCGGACGATATCCGGAGGCTATGTTTCAGTGGGCTCATATTGCCTCAGGGGATTTTGAATATATTAGCAAATGTATTAAGGACCATCCCAATATCTATGTTGATATATCATCCAGTAATAATGAAGAAAGCCATGTTGATTACTGCATTGAACAACTAGGAGAGGACAGGATATTTTTTGCATCAGATAACTCATATTACCAGGCTGTAGGAAAAATACTTGCATCAAATGCTACTGAAACTCAGAGAAGGAAAATATTTTTTGACAATTACAATAATATCTTAAAGAAAGGAGGTCATGGAATTGATTGATATTATTGACGGTTTTATCATTTTAGTTTATATCAGTTCTGTAATCCTTAATGGGAGAATCCTGACACTTTAATTAACGACAGGTGAACTTAAAGTGCCGGGGATTTGAATTATTATCTGTTAGTTAATCATATTAAAATTTTATAAAAATGAAAAAGAGAGATTTTACAAGAAGAAAATTTATTACCACTGTTTCCGTCGGGTCAGTTGCTGCTGTGGCTGCGGGACCTGCTTTCCCGATTATCGGGAAAACATCCGGTAATGCACAGAAGCTTGCCGTACTTGGTGGTGAACCTGTTCGAACTAAGGAATGGCTAGACTGGCCACTGGCAGGAGTGAATGAGCATGTGATCAATGAAGTCATGAATACTGTAAAAAGTGGTAAATGGGTACGTTACTCAAGTGACAGGGTGAAAACCTTTGAGAAAGAATGGGCAAAAATAATAGGTAGAAAAGAGGCAATATGTGTAAATTCAGGAACCTCTGCATTAAATACGGCAGTCGAGGCCTTGGGAATTGGAGCTGGAGATGAAGTTATAACTTCTCCTTATAGCGATATCGGTACAATTATGGCAATTACGGTCAGTCGCGCACTTCCTGTAATGGCGGACCTTGATCCAGAATCTTATCAGCTTGATCCCGAAGATGTTGAGAGGCGTATAACTTCAAACACAAAGGCTATTATACCTGTTCATATTATGGGTGTGTCCTGCGATATGAAGCGTATATTGGAGATAGCTCAAAAGCATAATCTGAAGGTAATAGAAGATGCCTGTCAGGCACACCTTGCTGAATTTAATGGCAAGAGGCTAGGCACTTTAGGAGATTTGGGATGTTTCAGTTTTCAGGGCAGCAAGGCAGTTGCCTGCGGTGAGGGAGGATCGATAGTTGGAGATGATCCTGAACTGATGCATAATGCCTGGGCTTATGAGGAAAAAGGTTATGCACGTCATATAAAAGCACCCAATAATGCCATAAGGATAGGCCCAAAGTACCGGATGCATGAATTTGAAGGTGCAATTCTTATGGGTCAGATACCAGGGATGGAAGAACGTTTTGAAAAGCGCAATGCAAATGCAGATTATCTGACATCAAAGCTCAGTGAGATACCGGGGTTTGTTCCTCAAAAGAAGTATCCCGGTACGGGTAAATCGACCTATTGGAGATACGCTGTTTCCTATAACAAGGAGCATTTTAACGGGGCAGACCTGGATACTGTTTCCGGGGCAATCAGGGCTGAGGGAGTACCGTTCAGTCCGTATATCAGGAATGGCTTCCATAAACAGGGTCCATGGTATGAGTATATGTTGAATATGAAGGAATACAGGAATACCTATTCCAAAGCAACCCTGAAGAGGTATCGCGATGAATTCAGCTATCCCAACTGTGACAGGGTATGCAATGAAGTACTTGCTATTTATGGCATGGGAGTTTTGCTGGGTAGCAGGGAAGATATGGATGACATTGTGAATGCTGTAAGGAAGGTTTACGAAAACAGAGATCAGCTGAAATCAGTTTAGTCATATTCTGTTCAATTTGAAATAACGGTTTTGTAAATATTTTATGAAAGAGTTATGGCTATAAATCGGAGAAAGTTTTTTACGGATACCGCCCTTTCTGCTGCCGGACTTGCTCTTGGCAGCAGCATTGGCGGATGTACCTCAAAAAGAGAGCGTTCAGAGGCAGTTGCCGCATATGATGTCGTCGGGGAGATGATGAAATACAGCAAGATTGATTCCCATGCACATGTGGGCCTGTCCGGTACACTTCCCGGAGATGCTGACCGGCAAATTGATTCTGCCGACCGCATGGGTATTGAGTTTCTTAGTATTTCTAATCCCATAACCAGGAGGGATGGTCCGGGTTATCCTGAAGAGGCAAGTGAAAGGAATGATGTTATTTACCAGGCTATGAAGCTTTACCCTGACAGGTTTATCGGATTTTTCACAGTGAATCCTCTATTCCAAAAGGAATCCCTTGAAGAGATCAAAAGATGTGCTGATCTTGGATTTGCAGGATATAAGGGCTACATACAGGTGAAGGTCAGTGATCCTTTATACTATCCTATAATTGAAAAGCTCATTGATCTGAAGATGATATGCATGATGCATGCCGAATGTGAACTGGGTGTTGCCGGATACCGTCCCAGATATGACATAGGAACCCGTCCGCAGGCAACGATACCGGAGGATATGGTTGACATAGCCAGGCGTTATCCTGAAGCTATGTTCCAGTGGGCTCATATCTCATCGGGTGATTTTGAGTATATATGTAAATCATTTAAAGATTATCCCAACATCTATGTGGACATATCGGGCAGTAATAACGACGAGAAATACGTAGATTATTGCCTGGAACAACTCGGTGAGGACAGATTGTTTTTTGGTTCTGACAACTCTTATTACCAGAGTGTTGGTAAGATACTTGCATCCAATGCGACTGAGGCACAGCGCAGGAAGATATTTTTTGACAATTACAATAACATGTTAAAGAAAGGAGGTTATAATGTTGCTTGATATTAATGCCAATATTGGTCACTGGCCGTTTATGCAGCGCAGATTCACTACTTGTGAATCACTTCTGGGAAGAATGAACAAGTTTGGGGTTGACATTTCTGTTATAAGTAACATGCATGGTATTTTTTATAAGAATACCCAGTCTGCAAACGAGGAGTTGTATGAAGAGATAAAATCTGATAACCGGTTTAAAGATCGGTTCATACCCTTTGCGGTAATAAATCCCATTTATGCAGGATGGAGGGATGATCTGGAGACATGTGTAAACAAGATGGGTATGAAGGGAGTAAGGTTATATCCGAAGTATCATGATTATGAGATGACAGATCCTTCGCTTGTTGAGTGTGTGAAGAGGGTGCGTGACCATGGATTGCCGGTTGCATTTACTTTTCGTATGGTGGACAGCCGTACACGCTCATGGATGGATATATCATATGTTGTAGGTACACCAACACCGGAGTGGACAATACAAAACATAGTTCCGATAGTAAGGGCTGTACCTGATGCGAAATATTTGATTTTGAATGTTGCCAACGGCATCATGTTACGTGATGAGGAAGACATGGACCTTTTCAAAAAGGCGGATCTGTTATTTGATACCTCCGGCAGGCAGGTAAACTCTCTTCCCGATCTGCTAAAGAGTTACGGGACTGACAAATTTGCCTTTGGCACACATTCACCATTTCTGGATTACCTGACAGGAAGATTGCGTATTGAAACACTTCGCGAATCCGAAGCTGATGAAACGACCAAAGAATTTATAAGGTCGGGTAATGCAAAGAGAATGCTGGGGATATAATTGATTAATACATATCCAAAATATTTAAATAAATAAATATTACAACACATCGGGAAACATATCTGGATAATTTACAGGTCCTTGAAATAAACCAGGACAAGTTACCGGAAATATTAAAACATTTAAAATTATAATAAAATGAAAAAAAATGATTTCACAAGACGCAAGTTTATTGCTACTGTTTCTGCCGGTTCTGTTGGAGCGGTAGCTGCGGGTGGTTTTCCTACAATTTTAATTAAAAAGGAAAGTGCACAAAAACTGGCTATTCTTGGTGGGGAACCTGTCCGTAGTAAAAGCAAACCCTGGCAACCCTGGCCATATGTCAATAAGCAGAGGATATCTAATGAGCTTACCGATACGGTTAACAATGGAAGAAATTGGGTGCGGGGATACGGAGACGGAAGAAAGGTTTCCACCTTTGAACAGGAATTTGCCAGGGTATTGGGCGTTAAACGTGCCGTAGGTACCAATTCGGGCACTTCTGCTTTACATTGTTGTGTTGAAGCACTTGGCATTGGAGCAGGGGATGAGGTAATAACTTCCCCGTACAGTGATTTTGGAACGATTCAGTCGATCATGTTAGCCAGGGCCTTGCCAGTTATGGCTGATCTGGATATAGAAGCATGTGGTCAGATGGATCCTGATGAAGTGGAGAAAAGGATTACTAAAAACACAAAAGCTATAATGCCTGTTCACATTCATGGGGTACCGTGCGATTTGGATCGGATGATGGCTATTGCTAAGAAGCACAATCTATTGGTAATTGAAGATGCATGCCAGGCAGCTTTGGCTGAATATGGGGGCAAAAAGTTGGGAAGCATCGGAAATATCGGTGCCATCAGTTTTAATGGAAGTAAAGCAATCAGCAGTGGTGAAGGTGGAATGATAATTGGCAATAACGACAGTTTGATGGACCAGGCTCATGCCATGATGAACAAGGGATCACACCCTGACTCAAAAATTGGCACAATAAGGATAGCGCCAAAATATCGAATGCATGAATTTGAAGGGGCAGTATTGATGGGTCAATTGCCTGATATTGTCAAAGATTTTGATACACGCAGCAAAAATGCTGAGCACCTTACCTCAAAGCTGAAGGAGATACCGGGGATTGTTCCCCAGAAGCTATATCCTGGTACGGGACGCTGTACTTATTGGAATTATGCAATTTCTTATTACAAAGATAATTTCAGCGATGCCGACCGAAGCCTGTTTTTGAGGGCCATAAATGCCGAATGCGGTGTTTCATGGAGGCCTTATATTAATGCCGGATTCCATAAGGACGGTACCTGGCATGAATATATGCTGAACATGAATGTATATAAGAAATTTTACACTGCTGCAAGGCTTAAGATGTACAGAGATGAGTTCAGTTATCCCAATTGTGACAGGATTACTGATGAATTGTCAGTTACCTTCAGAGGAACAAATATTCTCTTACATTCGAGGGAGGATATGGATGATATTGTAAATGCATTTATAAAAGTTTACGAAAACAGGGACCAGCTGAAATCAGTATAATAATATAATGCACTACACTTTTTCAAATAGATATAGGTATAAATAATTTATGAAAGGAATAAGTATATTATTGTTTTTTGTATTGCTTGTTTTGTCATATTCTGTTAAAGCCGGCAAAAAGATAACTATTGAGGATATTCATTCTGTCAGGCAGGTTGGTGTTCCGAAGATTTCACCTGATAATTCCAGGGTTATGTTTTCAAGCCAGGGTATAATATGGCTGGCAGATTTGAATAGCGGTGAAGTTTCCGAATTTACCAGGGGCAGGCCTGTGGGTTGGTCTTCTGACGGTGACAGGATCATGTTTGTCAGCGAAGGGAAGACATGGTTTCAACCTGTTAAAGGGGGAGGCAGAGTAAAGATTGTTGATTTTGATTTAGGGAGGATTGTTCCTTCTAACGATTGGAGAAAGATAGCATATTTAAAGCAAGAGGAAAGTCCTGATAAAATTGAACCTGAAGAGAATGACAAAAGGGGTAAAAATATTATTATTGTCGATGAGCAGCCTCGTTTGAGGACACATATTTGGGTTTATGATATTAAAACGCAAAAATCGAAGCAAATAACTTCGGGCGATTATGATGATTTTTTTCCGGTATGGTCACCTGATGATAAGCGTATAGCTTTTTTATCAAAAAGGGCTCCCAACGAAGATGACCACAGGAATTATGACATATTTGTAGTTTCTTCTGATGGGGGTGAAGCTCTGAGGCTAACCACCAATTCCGGACCTGACATTTGTCCTGTCTGGTCACCGGATGGTGAATCGATAGCCTATGTTGATAACAGGCTTCCTATCCGTGGGCATGCAGATAGTGATTTGAGGATCATTTCCTCGGGTGGTGGTATTTCGAAAAATCTTACTGAAGATTTTGATTTTTCCGTTGGCAGAATGAAAGGTGAAATTGAAAGCGGAATGAATATCTGTTTTTCTCCTGATGGTGAGAATATTTATTTTTCTACAGCGATCAGAACTGCTGAGCATCTTTTTTCAGTTCCGTCAAAGGGTGGGCAAGTCAGGCAGATTTCAAGGGGGGATGCGATGTACGATGATTCGTTCCATTTATCTAAGGACGGCACAAGGGTTGTATTTACTATGATGACGCCATTGAGTCCGAATGACATCTATATTTCGGAATTGGACAACTGGGATCCCCGGAGGCTTACTGACGTGAATCCCCGTTTAAGGGAATTTGATCTTGCCCGCACAGAGGTGATAAGTTGGGCAGGCGCGGATGATTGGAAGATCGAAGGGGTTTTGGTATATCCGACATATTATGAACCGGGTAAAAAATATCCGTTGATAGTTCATCCCCACGGGGGTCCTTATGACAGTGCGGGTCTGGAATTTAACGGCAGATATTCTCATAGCAACTGTCAGATATTTGCATCTGAGGGTTATGCTGTATTGATGCCTAATTTTCGTGGAAGTTCCGGTTACGGTGGTGAGTTTGCCATGGCCGACCAGGGTGACTGGGGAGGCAAAGATTTTACGGATATAATGAAAGGCGTTGACAAAGTCATTGAGATGGGAATTGCCGATGGTGACAGGCTGGCAATTATGGGAGCATCATACGGAGGATTTATGTCGTTCTGGGCGGTTACACAGACAAACCGGTTTAAATTAGCTGTTGCAGGATGCGGAATAACAGATTGGATTTCGCAGTATGGTATAATGGATGATCCTAATATGGTGGAGTTTGGTTTAAAAGGTAAACCATGGGAGACCGGGGAGATCTACGAAAAATTTTCGCCGATTCATTATGTTGAAAATGTAAAAACTCCACTATTGATCTGGCATGGTGAAAATGACCAGAGGGTTCCGATATCTCAAAGCTATATGTTTTACCGGTTCATGAAAAAACTGGGGAAAAATGTGGAGTTTGTGATATATCCCGGAGAGGGTCACGGGGTGCATAAACAGGATTTTAAAATTGATCTGTTAAACAGGCAGTTGGATTGGTTAAAAAAATATCTATGAAATAAGCAATGCTAAAAATCTATTAGTCATCATATTCATTTTAGTTAAAAAGAACGGGATAGTTGTAAACTATTTTATTCTGTACTCAATAATTGGAAATAAGTCGGATATTAAAAATCATCTATATGTCAAAAAAAATTGATCGCAGGAAATTTTTCACGGATACTGCCCTGACTGCAGCAGGAATTGCCATTGGAGGCAGTATTGCAGGATGTACATCACAGCGCGAAGAGTCTGCTTCACATTATAACCTAATGCAAGAGGTTATGAAATACCGCAAAATTGATGCTCATGCACATGTATATTTTAACGATAGGTCAGCTACTTACCAAATGAATTTTGGAGAACGTCTCGGAATTGGTTGGCAGAGCTTTTCAAGGCCAGTTTCAGGTACCGGAGCCTCTTCACCTGAGATCGCTACCCCGGAAGAAGTTCGGAGATGCAATGATTTGGTTCATAATGTTTTGAAACAGTATCCTGATAAGACAATAGGATTTTTTACTCTTAATCCATATTATCCCAGGGAAGCCATGGAAGAGATTAAACGATGCGTTGATCTCGGATTCAGGGGATATAAAGGTTACACGCAGGTCAAAGTTAATAACCCGTTATATTATCCGATAATTGAAAAACTTATTGATCTTAAGATGTTATGTTTTATGCATGCCGAATGTGAGTTTGGTGTGGCCGGATACAGGATGAAATATGATAAAGGGCTGCAATCAAATGCAACTATACCCGAGGATATGGTTGATGCTGCAAGGCGTTATCCGGAGGCTATGTTTCAATGGGCTCATATTGCATCAGGTGATTTTGAATATATATGCAAATGCATTAAGGACTATCCTAATATTTATGTTGACATATCGGGCAGTAACAATGATGAGAAACAGGTTGATTTCTGCATCGAACAATTGGGAGAGGACAGGATCTTTTTTGGCTCTGACAATTCATATTACCAGAGTACAGGCAAAATTTTAGCATCCAATGCCACTGAGGAACAGAGAAAGAAGATTTTCTTTGATAATTACAATAATATGTTAAAGAAAGGAGGTCACAGTGTTGCTTGATATCAATGCCAATGTAGGACACTGGCCGTTTATGCAGCGCAGGTATATTACCTGTGATGCCCTTCTCGGGAGGATGAATGAGTTTGGAGTGGATATTTCCGTTATCAGTAATATACATGGTATTTTTTATAAAAATACGCAGTCTGCTAATGAGGAGTTGTATGATGAGATAAATTCGGACAGGCGTTTCAGGGACCGTTTCATACCCTTTGCCGTTCTAAATCCTATTTATGCCGGATGGAAGGATGATCTTAAGACATGTGTAAATAAGATGGGTATGAAAGGAGTAAGGCTGTATCCTAAATATCACGATTATGAGATGACCGATCCTTCACTTGCAGAGTGCGTGAAGCGTGTTCGTGACCATGGCCTGCCTGTTGCATTTACAATACGGATGGTTGACAGTCGTATCCGCTCATGGATGGATGTAGATTATGTCAGAAAAACACCAAAACCGGAATGGGCTGTTAAAGATGTGGTTCCGATAATAAGGGCTGTTCCTGATGCGAAATATTTAATACTTAACGTTGCCAATGGTATTCTGGTAAGAGATGAGGATTTGGAGTTGTTGAAGCGTGCGGATATTTTATTTGATACTTCGGGCAGGCAGGTAAATTCATTGCCTGACCTGCTTAATAGTTATGGAAGAGAGAAATTTTCTTTTGGCACACATTCACCATTTTTGGATTACCTTACTGGAATGTTACGAATAGAGTCACTCAGAGATGATGAAGCCGATGAGGCTACAAAAGAACTTTTAAGGTCGGGTAATGCAAAAAGAATGCTGGGGATATGATTAAGGTTTTTTTGTCAGTAGGAAATTTATTTCTTTTAAAAGTTATATGAAACAAGACGAAATATCTGGAAAGGTATTAGTTATTAATAGGTTAACCTAAAATAACCGGACAGGTTATATTATAAAAAAATAACATAAAATGAAACAAGTCATGCACTTTCGTTCACACAGGGATATATGACGAGTTCTCCCGATTTTCATCGGGATTACCATTAAAAATTATAAAAATGAAAGAAAATGATTTTACAAGAAGAAAATTTATTTCTACCGTATCTGCAGGTACGTTAGGTGCAGCAGCTTTCCCTACAATTATAAATAATAAGGGTTTTGCCAATAAACTTGCGGTACTTGGTGGTGAACCTGTACGTACCAAAAGTTTTTTACGATGGCCACAGGGAGGTTTGGTAAACAGGGAAAGGATTTTGACCGAATTACAGGATACTCTTTGGAATGGAGGAAGATGGGTCCGAAATCTTCGTACGGATTCACCTCCATATTCAAGCAAAGTAGATCAGTTTGAAAGGGAATTTGCAAAATTAATTGGTGTTAAGCGTTGTGTTGCCACCAATTCAGGAACTTCGGCTTTGCATGTTGCCGTAGAGGCACTGGGAATCGGAGCAGGCGATGAAGTCATTACTTCTCCTTATAGTGATTACGGTACCATTCAATCAATAATGTGTGCACGTGCATTACCTGTTTTTGCAGATTTGGACCCGGAGGCATGCGGCCAAATTGATCCAAATGATATTGAAAAGAGAATTACGGAGAACACCAGGGCTATTATGCCGGTACATACTCACGGAGTTGCATGTGATTTAGCTTCGATAATGGCTATCGCAAAAAAACATAATCTCTTTTTAATCGAGGATGCCTGTCAGGCTCATCTTGCTGAATATCAAGGTAAAAAGTTAGGAAGTATTGGAGATATCGGGTGCTTCAGTTTTAACGGAAGCAAGTGTATCGCCAGTGGGGAAGGGGGGATGGTCACAGGGAATAATGAAGAATTGATGGTTCAGGCATGGGCTGTAATGAACAAAGGTGATAATGAGACTAATACTGTGAGAATAGGACCGAAATACCGTATGCATGAGTTTGAAGGGGCAGTATTGATGGGACAACTGCCTGATATATATGATCATTTCAACTTACGCAACAAAAATGCTGAATACCTGACCTCACGGATTAGTGAGATCCCGGGAATTGTTCCGCAAAAGCATTATGAAGGAACTGGTAAGTCAACCTATTGGAATTATGCTATGGCATATCATAAGGAGCATTTCAATGATGCTGAACGCAGCCGGTTTTTCAAGGCTGTTAATGCAGAAGGAATTAATTTAAGCGGATGGGTTAGTAGTGGATTCCATAATAATAAGGAATGGATTGATTTCATGTTGAATTTAAATTCCTATAAGAAAACATATTCTCCCACCCGGCTCAAGAGATACCGGGAAGAGATGTATTATCCTAATTGTGATAAAGTTTCGTTTGAACAGTCGGCTACATTCGAAGGAAGGGGTACTCTTCTGCATGCTAAAGAGGACATGGGTGATATTATCAATGCTATACTTAAAGTTTACGAAAACAGAGATCAGCTCAGATTAATATAAATTATGGGTATTCCCGGCAGATAGAATGTTGATGATAAACTGCATTTTTTTTGTATTTAGAACAGTGTACTTAACTTTTAATCAAAAATATCATGTCAATAACAATTAATCGCAGGAATTTTCTTGCCAATAGTTCTATATCAGCCGGAGGAATTGTTTTGGGAGCTAAACTTACGGGATGTAATCTTACGGATGAATCTGTTATATCATCGTATGATATTATGCAGGATGCCATGAAATACCGGAAAATAGATGCACATTGTCATGTCGGACTGTACGGACCATTGCCCGAAGATGCTGATAAACAAATTGATTCTGCGAATCGGATGGGCATTGAATTTCTTAGTATTTCCAAACCGATAACAAGAGGTGAAGGAACACCTGAAGAATTTAAAGAATATAATAATACGATTCATAGTGCAATGAAACTTTATCCCCAAAGGTTTGTAGGTTTTTTTACAGTTAATCCTCTTTATCAGAAGGAATCACTTGAAGAGATAAAGAGGTGTGCTGACCTGGGATTTGCAGGATATAAGGGCTACACACAGGCAAAAGTCAATGATCCTTTGTATTATCCGATAATTGAAAAGCTCATTGATCATAAGATGATTTGCTTTATGCATGCTATTTGTGAGTTGGGAAGAGGAGGCTACCGGATGAAATATAAAAGTCCGTTGGAACAACTTAATTATCCTACTATCCCTGAGGATATGGCTGATGCTGCCGGCCGTTATCCGGAAGCAATGTTTCAGTGGGCACATATTGCATCCGGGGATTTTGAATATATCTGCAAATGCATCAAGGATTATCCCAATATTTATGTTGATGTTTCGGGGAGCAATAATGACGAGAAACATGTTGATTTTTGCATTGAACACCTTGGAGAGGACAGGATATTTTTTGGCTCTGATAATTCATTTTACCAGAGTGTAGGTAAAATTTTAGCATCCAATACTAATGAAGCTCAAAGGAGGAAGATATTTTTTGACAATTACAATAATATCTTAAAGAAAGGAGGACATAATGTTGCATGATAATTTTTTATATAAAACTTAAATTATTTAATCATAAGAATTCCTCGAGGCTCTGCCTCGGGGTATAGAGGAAAGTTTGAAAACCTAAGGTTTTCATAACGCTTTGAAAAAGCGTATTTTTACAGAATGAGTGAACATATT
>Ga0068713_1001595_pt1 | contig 28260 bp, 25 predicted proteins | sample MTBAKSrepl2MetaG_FD_62223 | JGI IMG/M metagenome (GOLD analysis project Ga0068713, IMG submission 62223) | Enrichment culture microbial communities om Arthur Kill intertidal strait, New Jersey, USA, that are MTBE-degrading - MTBE-AKS2 (Arthur... | ecosystem: Environmental > Aquatic > Marine >...
ACCCCTGGCGGAAGAGGCGGCGCGGCCGGGTCACCCGAGAGGAGGATGACCGGAGCCCGCTCCTTTACCGCGGGGATCGGCGCACGCCGCCGGCCGGAGTCCAGGGCCCCGGCCCCTCACGCCGCCTGGGCCTGTAGCTCTCCACCAGATCGCCGATACCGGCCTTCTTGAAGTCCCGGATCTTGAGCCCGACCTCCCGGCCCACGGCCGCCTTTGCCACGGCGTCCCGCCCGATGTGGAGGGATTCGATGACGCCGTGGTATACCGGGCCGGCGGCCTCGATCAGCCGGAACCGGTCCCCCAGGGCGAGCTGCCCCCGGAGCACCCGGCACCCGAGGATGATCCCCTTGCGGCTGCTCTTGAAGAGGGCGATCACCTCGGCCTCCCCGAGGACCTCCTCCCCGGCCTCCTCCGGGAGGAGGCTGCGGACGATCTCCGTGAGGTCGGCAGTGAGGTCGTAGATCACGTCGTAGAGCCGGATCTCGACCCCGTCGCGCCGGGCGGTCTCCTCCACCCTGGGGGCGAGGCCGACGCCGAAGCCGAGCACCAGCCGGCTGCCGGTCACCGCCATTGAGAGATCCGACTTCGAGACCGGCCCCACGTCCCGGTGGATCACCGCCGGGGCGACCTCCCCGGCCCGGACATCTCCGATCGCCTTGCACACCGCGTCCAGTGTGCCCGCGGTGTCCGCCTTCACCACGACCTCGAGCCTCGGGATCTTTCGGGCCGGCCGGGCATCCTGCGGCCCGGCCCCGGCCCGTGCCTGATGTTGTGCATCGCGCCTGTCTTTCACGGCAGCCTCCAAGTCCGCTTCATAAAAACAAGAAATCCGCGATCCCGAAAATAGAGCCGGCGCAGCCGGAGAGAAATCTCATCGAAATCTCCCGGCCGCCCTGCCACGTAAGTGATCACAGGGTTCGGCACAGCACCAATGCTGAAACTTTCCGAACCGGAAGGCTTCACAGGGTGCTCCAGGTGCAAGGCGGCGGGCACGCGGACGTACTCCCTGTACTTCAAGTGCCCGCCAACACAGCAGATGCGGTACCCTGTGAAGGCTTACCCTGCCACCGGGCAAGAGGGCCACGGAATTCCCCGGTGTGACTCAAAAACCGTTGAAAACGAAGTCCAGCGCCGCGATGATAGTGTCCCGTTCGCCTGCCAGGGAGGCCACCTTCTCCCCGACACACTGAAGAGGAGCGCCTGCCAGCTCGGTTGCGGCCATCATCAGATCCTGCCCCCGGACGGAAAAAACCGGGTTGAGGCGCCCCATGGGCCGCGATGTTTCATCGGCCGGGACGAGGGGGACCACGACCCGGCTCTGCAGGTCCGAGAGCAGATCCGCCTGGACGTCGAGCAGGTAGGGCACGGCCTTCCGGGTTCGCGGATCCGCGTTCCGGTATACGTCGAACTGCCCCATCAGAATCGGCGAAGCCCCTCGTTTGCCATCCCGTCCCGCACGATCCGTTTGTTGTATGCCTCGATGGCCTCCCTGTTTTCGCTCAGCCACCGCTTCCCGCCTTCCGCCCGCACGATTTCAGCAAGGCGCTCCTCGAACACGCGCGAAAGGTTGATGCCCAGCTCTCGGGCCTTTTGGAGGAGATCCGCGTTCACGCTCAGATTGGCCGGTTTCTTCGGGGCGTCAAGGTCGTAAACGTCGGTTCCCATGGGACCCTCATACGTAAATGATATACGCATATTTTATGCGCATGATTTTTGCCGTCAAGGCTGCATGAATGCCGTGGTCCAGGTCCTCCGCCCATCCACGCCCTCCCCAAGACGGAGGATCTTCAGGTTCTGCCGGCACGATGCATGGAAAAAAGGACATTGACAAACCCACAGCATGGGTATAAATGCCCGCCGTTGTCCAGAATTGTCCTGTTGGAGAGAGAGATGAGATCTCCAGGGAGGGGGGGCGGCATCCATGAAACTCCGTGTCAAGGACGCGGCAGGCCTGCTTCAGGTGTCCGAAAAGACCGTGTACCGCTGGATCGCCCAGGCCAGGCTCCCCGTCCACCGGGTGAGCGGGCAGTACCGGTTCAACCGGGCGGAACTCCTCGAGTGGGCCACGTCGAACAGGGTTCCGGTCTCGCCCAGGATGCTCGAGGAGCCGGAGGAAGCCGTCATTCCCTCCCTGGAGGAGGCCCTCCGGGCCGGGGGGATCTACTACCGGGTGGAGGGCGGGGACACCCCCTCGGTCCTGCGCAGCGTGGTGGGCATCCTGCCGCTCCCGGAGGAGGTGGACAGGCAGTTCCTCTTCGAGGTCCTTCTGGCCCGGGAGTCCCTCGGTTCCACGGCCATCGGGGACGGCATCGCCATCCCGCATGTGAGGAATCCCATCACCCTCCACGTCATTCACCCCGTGGTAGGCCTCTGCTTTCTCGAGACCCCCATCGACTTCCACGCCATCGACGGAAGACCTGTCCACACCCTCTTCACCATCGTGAGCCCCACCATCAAGGCCCACCTGAGCCTCCTTTCCAAGCTCTCCTACGGGCTCCGCTCCTCGCCCCTGGCGGAAGCGGTGGCCCGGGTGGGCTCCCGGGAGGAGATCCTCAAGGCCGCGGCGGAGCTTGACGCCCGGCTCGGCGAAATCAGGGCCGCCGGAGGCAAACGCCCGGCATGATCATGCATTTTCTGGTCGCATCGCTCCTGGTGCTGGCCGCTGGGGGCGGGGCGTGCGCCCTGGCGCGCCGCCCTGGAAACGGCGTCTCGCGCCTGGGGGCGGCCGTGAGCGCGGCCGGCGCGGGTCTCGCGCTCTGGCCCGCCGCGCGGGTGCTCTGGAGCGGCGAGACGGCCTCGCTCCGGCTGCCGTGGGGCGTCCCTTTCGGCGCGTTCCACCTGGCCATCGACCCCCTCTCGGCCCTCTTCATCGTGGCCATCTCGGTGGTCTGCGCCCTTGCCGGCCTTTACGGGACCGGCTACCTCGCCGCCCATGCGGGCAAGAGAAACCTCGGGGCGGCCTGGTGCTTCTTCAACCTCCTCTTCGCGAGCATGCTCCTCGTCGTGACCGCCCGAAACGGCGTGCTGTTCCTCATGGCCTGGGAGGCCATGACCCTCGCCTCGTTTTTCCTGGTAATGTTCGAACACGAGAGGCCCGAGGTGCGCGAGGCCGGCTGGATCTATCTTACCGCCACCCACCTGGGGACCGCCTGCCTGCTCGTGCTTTTCGTATTGCTCGCCGGACCGGAGGGCGACCTGGATTTCGAAGGCTTCACGGCGCCGGCGGGTCCCGCCCGGGCGGGGGTGCTGTTCATTCTCGCCGTCCTCGGCTTCGGCGCCAAGGCGGGCTTCATTCCCCTCCACGTGTGGCTCCCCGAGGCCCATCCCGCCGCCCCCTCCCATGTCTCGGCGGTGATGAGCGGGGTGATGATCAAGACAGGGATCTACGGGCTGGTGCGGATCGTCTCCCTGCTCGGGGCCCCGGAGCCGTGGTGGGGCTGGACTCTGCTCGCTGCAGGCGCGGCCTCCGGGGTCCTCGGGGTACTCTTCGCCCTGGCCCAGCACGACCTCAAGCGTCTCCTCGCCTATCACAGCGTCGAGAACATCGGCATCATCTGCCTGGGTCTCGGGCTGTGGCTCCTGGGGGTTGCCTCGGCGAAACCTGGCCTGGCGGCCCTGGGGCTTATGGGGGCCCTGCTCCACGTGTGCAACCACGCCCTTTTCAAGGCCCTCCTCTTCCTCGGGGCCGGGGCCGTGGCCCAGGCGGCCCGCACCCTCGATATCGACCTCCTCGGGGGGCTCCAGAAGGCCATGCCGAAGACCGCCCTGGCGTTTTGCATAGGGGCGGCGGCCATCTGCGGGCTCCCTCCCCTGAACGGTTTCGTGAGCGAGTTTCTCATCTCCCTGGCGGCCTACGGGGCCTTGGCGCACGCCCGTGCCCTGGACGGACCGGCGGCGGCGGGCCTGGTCACCCTGGTCTCCCTGGGACTGATCGCCGGTCTCGCCGCGGCCTGTTTCACCAAGGTGTACGGAATCGTGTTCCTGGGCGAACCCCGGAGCTATCACGCCGCCGGCGCCGGCGAGGCGCCGCTCTCCATGCTCCAGGGCATGGGTGCCCTGGCCGCTCTCTGCGCCGTGCTCGGGCTCGCCGCCCCGGCGGGGGTGCTTCTCGTCGCCCCCGCGGCGGGGCAGATTCTGGGACCTGCGGAGATTGCCGCAGCCTCCGCCGGGGTCCTGCCGATCCTCCGGCGCGTGGCCCTGGCCGGCGGGCTCCTGGTCGCCGTCTCGGCCCTTCTCTGGGCCCTGCGGCGGCGTCTCCTGTCGGGCCGGGCAGTGACCGAGGGGCCGACCTGGGACTGCGGATACGCCGCCCCGGATGCCCGGATGCAGTACAGCGCGTCGTCCTTCGCGTGGCCGGTGATCTCGATGTTTCGTTGGCTGGTGCGCCCCCGGCTCGATTTCCGGATGGACCGGGGTCTCTTCCCGGGGCACGCGGAGATCTCCTCGCACACGGGCGACATCTTCCGCGAGGGCCTCTTCGCGCCCCTTTTCCGGTCCGCCGAGGCCGCGGCCCGCCGGCTCCGCGGACTCCAGCAGGGCCGCAACCAGGTCTACGTGCTCTATATCGCCGTCACGATCCTGGCGCTCCTGATTCTCAAGGTGAGGTGAAGCCCGTGAACCTGGCCGCCCCGGTGTTGTCCTGGTTTCTGGCTCTGGCCCTTGCGCCCCTCATGGTGGGTGTGGTGAACCGCACCAAGGCCTTTTTCGCCGGCCGCAAGGGCCAGCCCCTCCTGCAGGCCTACCACGACATCTTCAAGCTGCTCGGGAAGGGGGCTGTCTACAGCCGCACCGCCACATGGGTGTTCCGGGCCGGGCCGGTGATAGGCCTCGCTGTGGTCACGGTCTGCCTGGCGGTGGTCCCGCTCGGCGGGCTCGAGGCCCTGCTCGCCTTCGATGGCGACTTCCTTTTCCTCGCCTGCGCCCTGGGGCTGATGCGCTTCGCCACCGTGCTCGCCGCCATGGACACCGGGTCGGCCTTCGAGGGCATGGGCGCAAGCCGCGAGGTGCAGTTCGCCCTTCTGGCCGAGCCCGCCCTCCTCCTGGGGCTGGCGGTACTGGCAGCCGCCACCGGGGAGCTCAGCCTCTCCGGCATGTACGCCGGCATCTGGTCTCATCCCGCCGTGCCCGCCGACTCCGCGGCCCTCCTGGTGGCCGTGTCGCTCCTCATCGTGCTCCTGGCGGAAAACGCCCGCATCCCGGTGGACGACCCCACCACCCACCTCGAGCTCACCATGATCCACGAGGTCATGGTCCTGGACCACGGCGGGGTGGATCTGGCCTTCATCCAGTACGGGGCGGCGCTCAAGCTGTGGTTGTTCGCCGTCATGCTCGCCGGTCTCGCTGTGCCCGTGCGGACCGGCCTTCCGCTCCTGGACCTGCCCGCCGGCGTGGCTGGGGTCTTCGCCGCGGCCGTGGCTGTCGGGGTGATCGAGTCCACCATGGCCCGGCTGCGCCTGCTGCGGGTCCCTCAGATGCTGGTGGTGGCCCTGGCCCTGTCGCTCGCCGCGTTCTTCTGGGTATTGAGGTGAAGGCATGACGATGTGGACCGATATCTTCATCCTGGGCCTGGTGCTGACGAACTTCCGGCTCCTGGCCACAAGCCGGCTGGCCGCCATGATCGAGACCACGGCCCTGCAGGCCGTGGCCCTGAGCCTCATCCTGCTCGCCCTGGCGGGCCGGCCCTGGCCCCCGCATCTCATGGCACTCGTGGCGGTGACCCTGGCGGTCAAGGGCATGCTCCTTCCCTGGCTCCTGCGCCGGGCCATGCGGGAGGCAGCGGTCCAGCGGGAGATCGAGCCCTTCGTGGGCTACAGCGTCTCGGTGCTCATCGGAATGGCCCTTCTCGGGCTGAGCTTTCTCATCGCCCTGCCGCTCAAGGCCGCGCCCTCGCCGGAATCAGCGTTTCTCCTCCCCGGGGCCCTCTTCACCACCCTGACCGGCCTCATGATCATCGTCTCCCGCCGCAAGGCCCTCACCCAGGTGGTGGGCTATCTCGCCATGGAGAACGGCGTCTACGCCTTCGGCGCGGCCCTGGCGGTGGAGGAGCCCCTGCTGGTGCAGATGGGCGTGCTCCTCGACGTGCTCGTCGCGGTCTTCGTCATGGGGATCACCATCTACCAGATCAGCCGGGAGTTCGACCATATCGACACCGATCGGCTGTCGGAACTGAGAGATTGAGGCATGCTGCTTTCCATCGTCCTGATCCCGGCCCTCCTGGGCGTCCTGGCCTTTTTCCTTCGGGCCAGGGGGTCGAGGCGCGTCCTGCTCCTTGCGGGAAGCTGCTTCCATGCGGCGGCCGTGGGCCTTGCGGTGCTCCGGCGCGAATCCTGCTCCGGCGGGGCCTGGATCGGCCTGGACGCCCTGGGGCTCCTGTTCCTCGCCATCACGAGCGCGCTCTTCCTCGCCGTCTCCGTCTACACGGTGGGCTACCTCCGGCGGGAGTCGGGCCGCACGGTGCGGGACGCCGTGGAGGGCTTCCTGTTCCGCAACGAGCCCGAGGCGGTGCTGATCGGATGCCTCCTGCTATTTCTGGCCACGATGAGCCTCGTGTGCCTCAGCCGGGACATGGGGCTCCTCTGGGTGGCGGTCGAGGCGACGACCCTTGTGAGCGCCCCCCTCATCAGCTTCCATCGCCACCATCGGAGCCTCGAGGCCACATGGAAGTACCTGCTGGTCTGTTCGGTGGGGATCGCCCTCGCGCTCCTCGGGAACTTCTTCCTCGCCTTCGCAGGCCACGGGAAGGTGCACCTCCATCTCGACGCCCTGACCGCCGACGCCGCCTCCCTGGACCGGCTCTGGCTCAAGGCGGCCTTCCTGATGCTCCTCGTGGGGTACGGCACGAAGATGGGCCTTGTACCCATGCATACCTGGCTTCCCGACGCCCACAGCGAGGCGCCCTCCATGGTATCGACCCTCCTCTCCGGGGCTTTGCTCAACTGCGCCTTCCTGGGCATCCTCCGGGGCCACGGAGTTCTGGCCGCAGCCGGGATCGGGGCCTTCAGCGGGGAGCTGCTGGTGTTTTTCGGCCTCCTCTCCATGGGCATCGCGGCGGCGTTTCTGATCCGCCAGACCGATTACAAACGGATGCTCGCCTACTCGAGCATCGAGCACATGGGGATCCTCGCCCTCGGGGTGGGCCTGGGCGGCCTCGCCGGCTCCGGGGCCATGCTCCACGCCGTGAACCACTCCCTCACCAAGGGGTTGCTGTTTCTCTCCGCCGGCCAGCTCCTCCACGCGTACGGCACCAAGGCCGCCCCGGACGTCCGCCACGCCCTGCAGACCGTTCCCCTCACGGGAATCCTCTGGCTGGCCGGTTTTCTGGCCATCACCGGCTCGCCCCCCTTCGGCCTGTTCCTGAGCGAACTCACCATCCTCAAGGGGGCGCTCGACGCGGGCCGTTGGGCCGTGGCCGCAGGCTATCTCGCCGCGCTCGGGGTCATCTTCGTGGCCGTGGCGCAGACCGTGCTCCCCATGGTGTTCGGCAGGCCCGAGGGCGGGGGACCCCCTGCCGCCCCCGCGTCCGTCTCGGGCGAGGCGCTGTGGTACAAGGCCCCGGCCCTGGCCATGGGGGCCTGCGTCCTGCTCCTGGGACTGTACGTCCCCCGGCCGCTTTGGGAGTTTCTCGTCCATGCGGCGGCCCTGGCCGGAGGCCCGTGATGCCTGCGGACGCCCTCCTGAGCCTCAGAAACGGCGATGCCGCAGGGATGGACGCGCTGCCGGCGGTCCCCTTCGCCGGATTCCGCGGGGCGGTGATCGACTCCGTGGCCGCGGGCGCCAGACTCTCCGCCCTGCCGATCTGGCAGCCCCGGCCCGGCGCCCCGCTGCGCATGGTCGCGGCGCTCGCGCGGCCTGCTTCCGCCGATGTGGGGGTCATCTCCTGCGATCTGCCCGAGGCCTGGCCCTCCATGACCCCTGAATGCCCCGCGGCCCACTGGTTCGAACGGGAGATCGCCGAGAGGTGGGGGGTGCGGCCCGAGGGGCACCCCTGGCTCAAGCCCATCCGATTCGAGCCCCCGAGGCGCCCCGCCGGCGGCGGCTCCGGGGCGGTGCCCGTGGGGCGGGCGGATTTTCTCACCATGGCCGGGCACGAGGGCCACGAAGTGGCGGTGGGGCCGGTGCACGCCGGCGTGATCGAACCCGGCCACTTCCGCTTTCTGTGCCACGGCGAGACCGTGCGCCACCTGGAGATCTCGCTCGGCTACCAGCACCGCGGCATCGAGCGGGCCATGGCCGGCGGCCCCACGCTCCGGAGCATCCATTACATGGAAACCCTGGCGGGGGACACCACCGTGGGCCACTGCACGGCGTACTGCAGGGCGGTCGAGGCCCTGGCCGGTACGGCCCCCCCGGCCAGGGCCCAGGCCATCCGGGCCGTCGCCGCCGAACTCGAGCGCATCGCCAATCACGTCGGGGACCTCGGTGCCCTGGCGGGCGACGTGGGCTTTCTCCCCACCATGAGCTACTGCGGCCGGCTCCGGGGCGACGCCCTCAACCTGACCGCCGCTCTGTGCGGCAACCGCTTCGGCCGGGGACTGCTCCGGCCCGGGGGGGCGGCCTGGGACCTCGATCCAGGCCTGAGCACCGCGTTGCTCGAGGGACTGGACGCATTGGAGAGGGACGTCTCCGGGGCGGTCGAACTCATGTTCGACACACCTTCCGTCCAGGCCCGCATGGAGGGGACCGGCGTCGTGCCCGCGGATACCGCCCGGCAGATAGGCCTGGTCGGCGTCGCAGCACGGGCCTGCGGCCTGGACCTCGACGTGCGCAGGGAATTCCCATACGGGGCCTACCGTTTCTCCCAGCTGCCGCCCTGCACCTGGACCGGCGGGGACTGCTTCGCCCGCGCCTCGGTGCGCTGGCTCGAGATACAGGCCTCGCTGGACTTCATCCGGCGCCAGCTCCGCGGGATCCCCTCCGGCCCCGTCTGCCGGGAAATCGGCGGCCTGAGGCCCTCCGCCCTGACGGTGAGCCTCGCCGAGGGCTGGCGCGGGGAGATCTGCCACATCGCCGCCACTGACGGCGACGGGCGCTTCGCCCTGTACGCCGTGGTGGACCCCTCGTTCCACAACTGGTTCGGCCTCGCCCTGGCCCTGCGCGGCGGGGAGATCTCCGATTTCCCCCTGTGCAACAAGAGCTTCAATCTCTCCTACTGCGGCCACGATCTCTAAGACCGGAAAGAAAGACCCATGCTCAGAATCCTGAAAACACGGCTCCGGCAGGGGTACCGCACCATGGCGTACCCGGACGGCCCGCCCCCCGAACTCCCCGCCCGCTTCGCCGGCCGGCCGGTGATCGAGGCCGACAGGTGTCCTCCGGGCTGCGCCGCCTGCGCGGCCGTCTGCCCCACCGGCGCCCTCGTCCCGGCCCCCGGCGGGGGCGCCCCTGCCATCGACACCGGCCGCTGTCTCTTCTGCCGGGCCTGCGAGAACGCCTGCCCGCACGGGGCAATCCGCTTCGGCCGGGAGCACCGCCTGGCCTCGGCCCTGCGGCAAGACCTGTTCGTTCGGGCAGGATCCCCGGATCATGCGCCGGCCCGGAACGACCTCGCAGCCGGGCTCTTCGGCCGCTCCCTGAAACTCAGGCAGGTCTCCGCCGGGGGGTGCAACGCCTGTGAGGCGGACAGCAATGTGCTCGGCACCCTGGCGTGGGACATGGGCCGGTTCGGCCTCCAGTTCGTCGCCTCTCCCCGGCACGCCGACGGGCTGCTGGTCACCGGGCCGGTGACGGAAAACATGCGCCTCGCCCTGGAGAAGACGTACGCCGCCCTCGCCGAGCCCAAGATCGTCGTCGCCGTCGGGGCCTGCGCCATCTCCGGCGGTCCCTTCGCCGGCCACCCAGAGCAGCATGGAGGCGCCGCCTCCGTGGTCCCCGTGGACCTCTTCATCCCCGGCTGCCCCCCGCACCCCCTGACCATCCTCGACGGGCTCCTCCGGTTCATGGGGAGGATCGATGGGCCCGGGAGTTCGGAGCGGTAGACCCCCGTTTTCGGGGACGCGCCCCGGAGCCGCCGGATTTACTCTGGTTTTTTAAAAAAACATCACGGGGTTCGGAACAGCCCCAATACGGCAAATCCCCGGACTGGAAGCCTTCACGGGGTGCTGCAGATGGAAGTGGGGCAAGGGGAAGACCCTCGGAAAAGGCAGAGACATGGTTTCTCTGCGGCTCTTTCTCCCCCCTGTGCCTCCGCATTTGTGTTCCGGCCTGAAATCACCGAAAAGCGGAATAGGGGAAGGTTCCGGCGGGAAGGAACCGGTGCATCCAGAGGGGGGAGGGTGTAACGGAGAGCCGGCCCTGCTGCGAGCGGGGTTCAGCGGGGGAAACATACAGATGATCCCGCTGAAAAAACCCGATCTGCGGCGTTGCTTCAATTTTCCAGTCACTGCGGCGTACGCTCATGCGTACGCTCAGTACGCCTCATTCCTGGAAAATTTCGCGCCTTGCATCTCGGGCTTTTTGAGCGGGATCAGATTTTGAGGTTTTTGCAGTGCGATCACAGATGACATCGCCCTTTGCCGCATTTCAGAGCGCAGCCTGCGGGCATCTCCTGCAGGGGTGCTTCCTGCTTCTCATCTCACTCTCGCCGGCCCTGTGCCCGTATGCCCTGGGAGGGGACTACACGGATTCGGCCCACGGGAACGCTACCTACGGCGTGGACAGGTCGGACGCGGCCCTCGACGGCTACTCGACCGGCAACTGCGCCCACTGCCACGAGATGCACGGGAGTATCGAGGGAGGAGAGCCGTGTCCGGCCGGAGGCCGCCCGTCCCCCTACGCGGTGTTTGCGGACAATTTCGATACCGCGGCCGCCACATCGCCGTACCTGGAGGCGGACAACTTCTGCTTCTACTGCCACAACAGCGTGGGATCGGCCCAGCAGGTGGACAACGACGACTACAGCACGGCCTTCGGCTGCGCCACCGCGGGCGGTCCTCTTTCCATCTTCAGCGCCTTCAACCTCCTTTCCTACCACAACCTCTACGACATCCGGGACTTCTCCCGGACTGCGTTTTCCTGGTTCAGTGACGACTCCAACCCCTGCAATGCCTGCCACAACCCCCACCTGGCCAAACGCAATTTCGCGGACCCGGACAATCCGCTGATGACCGCCGTCACCATGCCCTCGGACCACTTCGCGCTCTGGGGAGACAGCGCCGACAGTTCGGAGAGGATGTCCACGTACTCGAACTACAGGGCGCCTTACTGCTCGATCACCGTGACCCGCGAGCCCGCGGGGCAGGGGGCCGGAAGCGGGTCGGAGATGCCCGATTATGTGGAATACTGCACGGACTGCCACAATCTCGCCAACACCATCTCCAGCACATCCCTCCTGCGGAACGTGTTCGCGATCGACTGGTCCTTCTCAGGAGACCTGCACGGAGACCGGGCCAGGACCGTCGACGTGGATATCCGGGAGCCCTACGCCTCGGAGAAGGGGGCGATCTCGAACTTCCTCCTCTCCTGCATGGACTGCCACGAACCCCACGGTTCCCAGAACGTCATGCTCATCCGCCGCTGGGTGAACGGGGCCGCACTCTCCGGGACCATCACCGCCTACTCCACGCCCAACACGGGGTACCTCTGCGCCCGGTGCCACATAAGCGACTGGAGGGGGATCCACCACAACAACGCAGGCGGCTTTCCCGACGCCCCGTACCAGGGGATCACCGGGTCAAGCAACTGCCCGAAGTGCCACGATTCCTCGGGTCCGAAGCCCCTCGACTGCACGAACTGCCATTTCCACGGGAGCGACGACGCCTGGGCCCACGACGACTACGAGACCGGCCGCACGACCTTCTAGCCGGACCAGGAGCGGAAGCCCCTCTCCGGGCAGGGTGCGTTGGAGGAGTTTCAACGGCGTCAAGAGGGCTTGAACCATCCCCTCTCTGCCGCAGATGGTGTATTTTCTGGGGCATCATGCCTGCTCTCCCGACAGCGGGAAAGAGGGGCGGAAAGGAGCCGGGGCCATGGGAAAGACCGTGATCGTTTCTCTGTGGATGCTGTTGTGGGCCCTTGCGGGAATCGGGGGCGCGGAGGAGGCCCGATACGCCCTCGATCCCGGGGGCCGCGTGGCGGTCATGACCCGGAATCTGTACGTGGGGACCGACCTCTTCCGGCTCCTCGCCGCCGATGTTGCGAGCCCCTTCGAGGCCCTCCTTGCCGTGGGCGACAGGGTGCTCGACATCGTGGACTCGGACTTCCCGGAACGGTCAGCCGCCCTCGCCCGTGAGATCGAGGAGGCGGCCCCGGACATCGTGGGAATCCAGGAGGCGTCCCTTCTCCGGGGACAGTATCCAGGGGATTTCCTCCTGGGGAATCCCGAGGGGGCCGAGGTGGTCCTCTTCGATTTTCTCTCCCTGCTCGAAGACGCCCTCCGGGCCCGGGGACTTGACTACCGCGCCGCGGTGGTCCTCGAGACGGTAGACATCGAGCTTCCCGCCCTGGTGGTCCTTCAGAACTTCGGGCTGTTCCTTTTCGACGTCCGCCTCACCGACAGGGATGCGGTCCTCGTCCGCCAGGGAGTCGAGGTGTCGAACGTCGCCGCGCGCCTCTATGCCCACGCCGTACAAGTCGAGGCGGGAGGCGCGGTGTTTTCCCTCCCCCGGGGCTTCGAGGCCCTGGACGCCGCTGTGGCCGGGAGGACGTACCGGTTCGTGAACACCCACATCGAGGTGAGGGAGCTCGACGGCGGCGCAACCCAGGGGTTCCAGGTCCAAGAGCTCATGGAGGAACTGGCCGGCGAGGCGCGGCCCGTCATCCTCGTCGGGGACCTCAACAGCCTCCCCTCCGACCCGGCGCCGCTGCCGTACGGGACCGTGAGGGAGGCGGGCTTCGTGGACATCTGGCAGCTCCGCCCGGGCCCGGCCGAACCAGGCTTCACATGTTGCCAGGCGCCCGAACTCACCAACGCCGATTCGGCCCTGAGGGAGAGGATCGACTTCATTTTCGTGCGGAACGACCTCGGGGAACTCCCCTTCTCGGTTATAGGAGAGGTGCAGGCCGATCTCACAGGGGCAGGGCCTGTCGACCGCACCCCTTCCGGGCTCTGGCCCTCCGATCACGCCGGTGTCGCCGCCGATGTCGCGATTCCCCTTCTGACCCGTATGGTGCCGTGAGGAGGGCCTCCTCCCGGGGCATAGAGGGGTCTGCCGCGGGGACGGCCGAATAATGCTCATCATGTGAGGAAGCCCTCGCACGGGTTTTCAGTCCCCTTCGACGCAGCCGAGCTCAGGAGGTCGGCGGGGCGGGTCCCTTTTCGGAACCCGCTGTCCGGAGGGGCCCGCCATGGACGGCGGGCGGCCGCAACCCCGGGGCAAGGACCCCCCGTTTGCGGTCCCCGAGCCCGCCGACTCAGTGCGGGGAACCCCCGGAGCGGGCAAGTCGCCGGGGCTCCCTTTTGTAACTGCTCACAGGGTTCGCACAGCACGAATGCTGCAATTTCCCGAACCGGAAGCCTGCACAGGGTGATGCAGATGCGAGACGGCGGGCACGCAGACGTACTCCCTGTACTTCAAGTGCCCGCCGACACAGCAGATGCGGTACCCTGTGAAGGCTTACGCCCTTTCTTTCGGTGCCTTTTCTTTGGGCGCGCAAAGAAAAGGGACAACAGGCGGTGCAGCCAGGAAGGAAGCAGGGTATACCGGACGGAATCGCTCCCACGAACAGGGGCCTGTCTCAGTGACCGGACGGTTTTACAAGGCTCCTGCAGCGCGAAACGGACGGCCTTAAGGAGAGATATCAGTGACATGGATGAATCCCTGCAACCTGCCTGGAATGATTCCAAGAAGGATCCTGGCACCGGCCGGCCTGGGCCCGGAATGCCACCGGGCGGGCAGGAGGTCTGCCGCGAAGCGGCTTTCCTGAACATTTGTATTGTAAGATTCCATCTTATTTAATACAATTTATCCATTAGAAATTTGCCCCGATATCCTGGGCGACCGGGGCGCGCCTGCCGAGTTTCCATGGGTATGGGATTCACGGCAAGACCAACGGGAAAAGACGATCGGACAATCAGACGGCACCAGCCATGCGATACGGCCAAGGGGCCGCTCTGCACGACGGGATATGGACGGCGGAATTCACCGCTCCGGCTCATTCAAAAAATGGAGTGCACATATGCCGCAAACAAGACCGAGCATCTTCGCAAAGCTATCCCTGGCATTTCTGGCCGCTATTTTCTGGGCCGGCGCTGCGAATGCCGCACCTGAAAGGGACGGAGTCACCATCGCCGTGATTCCTTGCGGCAATGCAGTGGCCGCTGTGAACAAATTCAATCCATTAATGCAATATCTCAAGAAAGAAACCGGATTCAATGTGAATTTAGCAGTCCCAATCACTATAGACTACCTGGAAAGCGGTTTACGATTAAAGGATATAGACTTTGTTTTGGCGAGTCCTCATGTATACATTGCACTGGCCGATTTATTTGATCGAAATTCACTCTTGCGATCTTTAACAAGTGATGGAAGCACCTCCGAGGCAGGGTTAATTGTAGTAAGAAAAGACAGCGGGATAACAAAAATTGAAGATTTGAAGGGAAAAACCATAATGTTCGGCCCAAAACTTGCATCTAACAAATTTTTCGCTGCGCTCCTCCTATTTCGATCGAAAGACATCGACATTGACCAAGACCTCCAGGCCTATTCATACGGCGGGTGCTGCGAGGATATAGTCTTCAGCGTTTTTCTCAAAAAAGTCGATGCCGGGGTGACATGCGATCATTTCCTGGATCATCCACCTGAAACACGGAGTGAACTTGGAATAACATACGAAGAACTGACAGTAATAGAAACAACGAAGCCTGTACCTACGAGGGTGTTCGTTGCTCGTAGCGACATGGCTGAAGATATAACCCGAAAAATAAATCAGGCACTATTGAGGCTCAATATAAAAAATGCTGAATCTGAGCATATATTTCAAAGCTGTGAACTGGGGGGATTTCAAGAAGCAAAAGACAGCGACTATGATGATCTCAGGGCCATGTTGAATCTACTGAATACGAGAGAGTAGATATCAATGCGAAGAATTTTGGAATGAATCAGCCGCAAAACAGAAGATACATACCCATAAAAATAAAGCTGATTCTATTAATAGAATCGCTTGTTGTGATTCTCGTCATAACGACGGGTATAATCGTAACGGCACGCGAAAGACAAGCCCTGGAAAATGAATTGCACAAAAGAGGGGTCGCACTGGCCAACGACGTCGCGAAAGATGCCGCTGGACCTTTCCTGACCGAAGATCTGGCCGCCCTGCGCAGGGTGGTTCTCTCCGCAACGCGACAGGACTACGTGACCCAGGTTGTCCTCCTCGACAACAATTGCAGGGTCGTCATGCACAATGACCTTTCTCAGGTCGGCAAAAACTATGAGTTTCTTGTGGGCGGCCGCGATGTCTGCCCCGGAGAACATACCCGTGGACACTATGAAACCGGCTCCCATCGACACAAACAGCTCGATATTTTTGTGCCCATCACCGCCGGAAGGGTGGAATTGGGGACCGTTTTCCTGGGATATTCCTACATGGCCGTGGCGGAGAAGGTCGCCGACGCCGAAAGGCGGATTTTCCTCGTCGCGCTGGCGACGTTGATTTTCGGCGGGATATTCGCCTTCATTTTGGCCGGCTACATCTCCAGACCCATACGGAGGATTACCGGCGCTTTAAAACAAGTCGCCGTGGGTGACACGGATGTCCGGATCGAAATCGACAGGAATGATGAAATAGGGATACTGGCCGGATCGTTCAATCAAATGGCGCATGATCTGGGGCGGTACAGGAAAAACCTTCAGGAATTGGTCCAGGCGCGTACGGCGGAATTGGAGAAGACCAATGAGATGCTCATTCAGGAAATCAGCGACCGGAAGCGGGCACAGGAAGCGCTCATCGTTTCCGAGGCGAAATATCGCAATCTCGTAGATTCCAGCCTTGTAGGAATCTATAAAACAAGTACTGCCGGACAAATTCAATATGCCAACAATGCTCTTGCAAATATCTTTGAGTTCAGATCTCCTGAAGATATGATGAAAGAAGACGCATTGATGCGATATAAAAATCCGAAAGATAGAAAGAGATTTTTAGATATAATTACACGGCGCGGAAAGATTAACGATTTTGAAATTGAGGTTATCACCAAGAATGGAGCATATAAAAATATACTTTTAAGTGGAGTACTTACAGATCATGAGATATCTGGTATGATTATAGATATCACACATCGCAAGCAATTTGAAGATCAGTTACTCAAGAGTGAAGAGAAATATCGTAATTTATTTGAAAATTCACTCGATGCGATTTACATGACTGATGAGCATGGGTCAATAATTGACGTAAATGAATCACTGATGCGACTCTTCGGTTATCCAATCGAAGAAATATATGGGATGAGCATCGGCGATCTTTGTGCGCGTCCGGAAGATAAACAACAATTGCTGGGGCAGATGGAGGACGGAGAATCTGCGAGAATGCATGAAATCGTGTTCCGGAAGAAGGACGGCACGGAGGTCCAGTGCCTTGTCGGTTCCACATTGCGGCGCTCGGATGATGGAAGCATCACGGGCTACCAGGGCATTATAAGGGACATCACCAAGGAGCGATTCCTGGAGGCTCAACTGCGCCAGGCCCAGAAAATGGAGGCCGTGGGGACCCTGGCCGGAGGCATCTCACATGATTTTAACAATATTCTGCAAAGCATCCTCGGGTACATCGAGTTTCTAATGATGAGGAAAGGAATCGATCATCCCGATTTCAAAATGTTGCAACAAGTTGAGAAGTCCGCCCAGAGGGCTGCGGAACTCACCAAGCGGCTCCTGGTTTTCAGCCGTAAGGTGGAAAGCAATCTGATGCCCACCGATCTCGACCTCGAGGTGCTTCAGGTTCAGAAGCTGCTCCAGAGCACCCTGCCAAAGATGATCAATATTCAGATAAAGCTGGGGGAGGAGGCGAATATCATCAATGCGGATTCGGTCCAGCTTGAACAAATCATGATGAATCTGGCGGTGAACGCCAAGGACGCCATGCCGGAGGGTGGAACGCTCCTGTTTGAGACCGAGAAGTTGGCGCTGGACGAGGAAACGAGCAGGCTCTTCGTGGGATGTAAACCAGGGGAATATGTGGTGTTGAGGATTTCGGATACCGGCCACGGCATGGACGAAAACACCCTCAAGCGCATGTACGAGCCATTTTTCACCACAAAGGCTGAGGGACGCGGCACCGGACTCGGCCTGGCAATGGTGTACGGTATAGTTAAGAGCCATGGGGCATGCATTCGATGTACGAGTGAACTCGATGCCGGCACTGTTTTCGAGATCTATTTCCCGGCATTAGAGGATAACAAAATACACGAACAACAAGATAAATCGTCTGAGACATTATTGATGGGTGGAAATGAGACCATATTATTAGTGGATGATGAACAGTCTATAATTAATCAAGGAGAGGAAATATTGTCGGGATATGGTTATAATGTAGTAACTGCTCATGATGGTGAAAGCGCTATCGATATATATAAGGAAAATAAAGAAATTCGTTTGGTCATTCTGGATGTCAATATGCCTGGGATGGGCGGGCACAGATGTATGAACGAATTAAGGAAAATTAATCCGAATTTAAAAATAATTATTGCAAGCGGCTACTCCTCAGACGAAGAGTTGATGAGAAAAGTCAAGTCAGGGCTGGCTGAATTTGTTGCAAAGCCATATACAATCGCTGCGCTGATAAAGAAGGTAAGAAATCTTTTGGATAATCAGAAAGCGCCGAAAATCCGAGATCCAGCCCGCCGCGCTGACGCGCAGCAGGCCGGGTCATTCCCGCCGGCAGTGCGACCTCAACACGAATAAGCTTTCACAGGGCACAGCATCTGCTTTGTTGGCGGGCACTTGAAGTCAGGAAGTACGCCTGCGCGGCCGCCGCCTTCCATGAGAAGGCACCATAAAGGCTTCCAGCTCGGGCAGTTGCGGCATCGGGGCTATGCCGAACACCGTGATCGGGTATCAACACGGCGATAACGTAAGGCGCCCCCTGTCCTCCGGGGCCGGCGACGCCCCATTTCAGGCGTCGCCGGCCCCGAATGCATCGGAGCGGCGAAGGGCGATCCCGCCCAGTAATCCGGGGATGGCGGCCAGGAGGAAGAAAATACAGGCTGTTGCGGCCACGGTCTGATTCGCCGGAAGGTCCCATGTCAGGGCGACGGCGAGGCCGAAGAGGGTGGAGAGGAGCGCCGCCCCAACCGCAAGCGCCATGACGGTCTTCAGATTTCGGCTGAGGAGCAGGGCCCCTGCCGGGGTGACCACGAGATAGCAGAAGATGAGAATGGCCCCGGCGGCCTTCGAGCCCGCGGAGACGGCGGCGCCCAGGGCGAAGAAATAAAAAAACTCCCAGCCGGCCACAGAAATTCCGAGCACGCGGGCCGCGTCCCTGTCCAGGAAGGAATAGAGGATGGGGCGGAGCCCCAGGAGGCAGGCGGCGAGCGCCGGGAGCAGCACGGCGGCGATGACCGCGAGGTCCGCGGTCGAGGTGAGGATGAGGTCTCCGTAGAGCATGGCCTTCACCTCGTGGAGGCCGAAGCCGCTGCCCGCGACCAGAAGCACGGCGGCGGAGGATGCCGCCACGAAGACCACACCGAGAACGGCGTCCCGCGGGATCCGCGATCCCTCGAAAGGCAGGGCGAGGAGGGCCACGGCAGCGAGGGTGAAGGCCCCGGCCCCGGCGTACGGGGGGAGGTTCATGGCGAGGGCCGCGGCCACGCCGCAGGCCGCCGTCTCGGAAAGGGTGACGCCCACGAAAACCGCCCTCTTGAGTATGGAAAAGACCCCGAGCACGGGGAAGACCACGCTGAACATCACCCCGGCCAGAACCGCCGAGGAGAAGAGCGAGAGGAGCTGGGCGATCTCGGTCACGGCCGCCCCCCTTCCCCGGCCCGGGCCTGGACGAGCCGCACCCGCCCCCGTTCCACCTCGCACACCAGGGGGGCATCGATCCCCAGCCGGGCCGCCCCGTGGTGGGCCATGAGTATGGTCTTCCCCGCGGCGCTCATCTCCAGAAGGAGCGAGAGAACCGCCCTTTCCGATCCCGCGTCCAACTCCGAGGTGGGCTCGTCCATCACCAGCACCTCGGGCCTCCCGGCAAGGGCACGGGCGATGAGGGCCTTCTGCTTCATCCCTCCCGAGAGCTCGCCGAAGGTCCTGCGCCCGTGGGCGGACAGGCCGAACCGGTCGATGAGCCGTACCACACGGCGCCTCTCCTCCCGCCCCGGACGCCTCCAGGGCCCGAGCGACGGGTAGAGGCCCATGGCCACGATCTCCTCGAGAGAGACCGGATAGAGGGGATCGACGGCCCTGTGCTGCGGGACGTAGCCCGGCCGCGATTCGGAGAACGGCGTGACCACCTCTCCACGCTCCGGCCTGACAAGCCCGACGATGGTGCGCAGGAGGGTCGTCTTCCCCGAGCCGTTGGCGCCGACCACCGGGAGAAACGCCCCCTTCGGCACGGACATTGTGACGTCCCGGAGTACCCGTTCCTTGCCGAAGGAGACCGAGACGTTCCGGCACTCGATGAAACCCATCTCAGAGCCCTCCGGCAATACTCGTCACGATGAGGTCCATCAGGGCCGGATACTCCACGGCGCCCGGCGCCCCGCCCACGGAATTGGGGACCACCAGGACCGAGGCTCCGGTCCTGGACGCCACGAAATCCGCCGCCTTCCTGCTGTAGTAGGGTTCCAGGACGACGGCCCCGATCCCCTGGGCCTCCATGAGGCCGACCATGGCATTCAGGTGGGAAGGACTCGGGGGTATGCCGGGCTTCGGTTCGAGTTCCCCTGCCACCGTGAGGCCAAAGCGCCGGGCGAAGTACACCCAGCTCCTGTGGTGCGTGACGATCTTCTTCCCCCGGTGGGGCGCCATGAGTGCGGCCCATCCGCCGAGCCTCTCCGCGAGCCCCCGGGCCTTGAGAAACGCGTCCAGATCCCCCCTGAGCGCCAGGGCCCAGAGGCGCGATCCGCCCACGGCCCGGGTGAGATCGGCCCCGAACATGGCGCGATCCAGGGTTTCCTCGAACCCCCGGAGGCCCGCATCGAAGCGATCCGCCTCCTCCGGGCGGATCTCCTTCAGCCTGGCCGCGATCTCCCCGGCGACGATCCGCACGTTCAGGGGATCCAGCCAGAAATGCGGGTTCCCCTGGGGATGGACGTCGCCCATGGCCCTGGTGACGCGGGTCGCCGGCACATCGAGGGGCAGTATCTTCTCGGAGGCGTCGAGGTGGCCCCGTGACCCCACGGCGATCCTCGGGTTCCTGCTCCCGGCGAGGATGGGGGGCTCCCACCCGATCTCGAGATCCATACCGATCCTGATCCAGAGGTCGGCGTTCCTGGCTGCCATGATGAAGCTCGGCTTCGCCTGGAGAAAGTGCGGGTCCTCGGTCCCGCTGCAAAGGCTCACCACCTCCGCCCGATCCCCGGCCACCGCCCTGACAACGGCCGCCAGGTCCGTCGTCGTGGTGACGACCCTGAGCGGGCCTGCGTGGCACGGAACGGCGGCAAGGGACGCTCCGGCGGCGAATACGGCCCACAAAACACACCCGATCATTCTGCGCATCGACATCTTCCGTCCTCCTCTCGCCGCGAGGCGAAACGGCGCCGGCCAGGGGCGGCAAGAGCCTGGCTCCCTGCCGGACGCCGCGCCCCGCAGAGGTCAAAATTTGTGGGCCCCGTGGGTCCCGAGAGAGATCATGAGCTGGAGCAGGAGTTCCCAGGCATCCCGGCCGCCCCCGTCCTCCATGGCGTACCGCCCCCTGTTGGCCTGGAGGCGGAGCCGGGAGAACTCCGTGGGGCTGAAATCCACCATGCCGGAGAGCCGCCAGGTCCCGTCATACCCTGCCGTCCCGCTTCCGGGGAGCTCGGCCTCGTTGACGAGGCCCACCTGCTCCCACCGCAGGCCCGCCCGCCAGCGAGGGAAAAGGCCGTATACACCCTGGAGGTAATACCCGTCCTGCCTGTCCTTCCGGTCCAGGCCAACGAGGGCTGCGTCGAAGTGCCCCTGGACATCGAGGTCCTTTTCCCTCTGGAAGTACTCCCCCTGGATGACGACGTCGCCCGCCCCGTGCTCGCGGCCCGAACGGTACTTGTAGACGAGATCCGCCCCCCAGAAATTACTCCGGCCGTCGAGCCAGTGGTCCGCTTCCCCGTCGCCGTTCCCGTCGTGGGCCTCCTGATGGGCCCCGGACCCGCCGAAGATCCCGGCCTGGAGCCCGTGCCGGCCGGGGAGATCCGGGGCGAGCTTGAGCCACCCCACCCAGAGCCTCGGGCCGTCGCGCGAAGGCAGGTGATCGCCCCCGAGGGAGGCGAACATCCGCTCGTTCTCCCCCTGGAAGGCCTCGACGCCCCCGAGCAGGAAGAAGGGGGCCGGGGCCAGCCAGGAGGCCTGCACGCCCTTCTCGTTCAGGCCGTGGTCTCCGAGGGTGAGCCTGTAGACGAGCGGCTGGTCGACGAAGTCCCACTCGTGCGAATGCTGGCTGTTGATCCTGCCGAAATCGCTGAAAAATTTCCCCGCCCGGACCTTGAGGCCCGCCGGCAGGGACGTGGTCTCAACCGCCGCCTCCTCCATCTCCGCGTCGCCTTCGGAGACCGCCGCGATGGCCCAGGCCCGGAAGTACGGGTCCACCTCGCCGGAGAGGTGGAGTTCGAGGTGCCGCATGTTGAACCCCTCTTCCATGTGGGCATGGCCGTGATCGCCGCCGTGGACGTGCCCGAACCCCGCCGCGGCCCCGGCGAACTCCTCGATCCCCCCGCCCGTGTCGTCGGTGTGGTAATACGTATCGACCACCACGGAGATGTCGGGGTTCATGCTCTGCACGGCCCGCCCTGCGGCGGACAGGGCACCGGAGACGCCCCCGCCGGCTGCCGAGGCCCGCTCCGCCTCCAGGGCCTTCTCCAGCTCGTCATCCGGCCGGGCCTGCGCCGCCAGCGCGTCCATCCTCTCCTGTATGGCCTGGAGCCTCGCCTCGTAGGCCCGCCGCTGGGCCTCCATCTCTCTTTTGAGGGCCTCCATTTGCTGCCTGAGTTCGGTCATGGGATCGGCGCCCGCGCGGGCGGGTCCCCCTGCCGACAGAAAACAGGCGCACAGAAGGATTGCAGGTAGGAGCCTTCCTGGTCTTCTCATAGGTGTTCCTCCCCGGGTCCGGCGGGAGACGGCGGCGCCGCAGGCGCACGGGTCCCCCCGACCGGAACCTTCTCTGTCTGTTCACTGATCCTGAAGGATGCCGGACTTCAGAGCAGAAAGGAGGGGGGCGCCCTGGGAGATGGGATGTCGCCCGGGCGCGGGACGGCGGGGGGGTCGTACGCCGCCGGACTGGCTGGCGCGGCCGCCGCCGCGCACCCGATCCCGGGAAGGGCGAGGTGGCCCGCCACGAAAAAGACGGCGAGGAAGGCGCAGACCGGGCAGGGCCTGCGGGCGGACTCGACCGAGGAGGGCACATCCGCCTTCCGCCCTCCGGGCGAGGAGGCGTGCGCGAGGTGCTCATGGCCGCCGCCCCCGGTGTGGGCGGGGGAATGGAAGAGATGGATCCCCGCCGTCGAGAAGAGGATCCCGGCGAGCGAGGCAACTACAAGGATTTTCTGGAAAATTGCTTTCATTCCCCGACATCCCCGGAAAAGTGCGGCGGAGTTCCCGTGCCTCCCCGCCGGGAGCCGCAGGCACGGATCCCTCTTGTTACCCGGGCCGGGGGGTCGCGTCAATCCCCGGGGCAGGATCGGGACAAGGGCGTGCAGTTCCTGGGAGGCGCCGCAGGCGCCGCCAGACGCAGCCCTCGGAGAGGAGGGTACAAGGAGGAAGAACGGCATCGGGCTTCAAACAAAAGCCTCCTGGGCTGGAAGTACAGCGGCGCCTGAAACTCAGGGATCACAAACTGGAATGGAAATCAGGAGGCTTCCGGCCTTCCGGCACAGAGGACACAAAGGAAAAGCCAAGGAGAAAGGCGATTCTTCCCTTCGCCGGGGCGATGCCGGCGAGGGAAAGACCCTCGGGCAGACCAAGGGTGCCTTGAGGTCTTCTCTGTGCACTCTGTGTCTCTGTGGTGAGAAAAGGTTTGAGTAAAAGCAAATTGAACCACGGAGGCACAGGGTAATGCCGGAATACGTGATCGAAGGTGCCATCGACCCGCGTGATTTGAGGCTGGATTTCCTCCTCCGCCCTCCGGGAGTCGGCGCATAACGTACGTTTTTGATTGACATACGTACGTTAAGGTGCTATTCTGGCAACATCGAAACCCAAACGGCCCGCGGGACCGTGGGCGGGCATCAGTCTCTCAGGAGGGTGGCGTATGCTGGTGACCGTATCCAGGCTGCGCAGCAACATCTACCGGCTGCTGGATCATGTTCTCGAAACCGGAGAGCCCATCGAAATCGAGCGGAAGGGCAGGAAACTGAAGATAATCGCCCAGAGGTCCGGAGACCGCTTGAGCGCGTTGCGCAGGCATGACGGCTACTTGAAAATTGCCCCGGAGAGCATTGTGCATCTTGACTGGACCGGGGAATGGCACCGTGATTTACCTTGACACCCATGTCGTCGCCTGGTTGTACGCAGGCCTGCCGGACCTGCTTTCTGCTCCGGCCCGGGATTTGTTGGAAAGAGGGGAACTGCTGATTTCCCCCATGGTCCTCCTGGAACTCGAGTATCTTTACGAAACGGAAAGGACCACCGTGGAGGGGGCAAAGGTCTTCACCGATCTTCAGGCCGCCATCGGGCTTCAGCTTTGCAACAAAGAGTTCCCTGTGGTCGTCGCGGCGGCCGCCGCCTTGAGATGGACGCGAGACCCGTTCGACCGGCTCATTGTCGCTCAAGCCGCGGTGAACGATGACACCCTCATCACAAAAGATCGTACAATTCTGGCGCATTATCCGCGCGCCCTGTGGTAGGAAGCCGCTCAAGAGAAATCAAACCGCCCTGCCCGTCTCTCTTCTGGCTGCATTCCACCATGACGATTCAAAGACCAATTGAACCACAGAGACACAGAGGACACAAAGGAAAAGCCAAGGAGAAAGGCGATTCTTCCCTTCGCCGGGGAGATGCCGGCGAGGGAAAGACCCTCAGGCAGACCAAGGGTGCCTTCAGGTCTTCTCTGTGCACTCTGTGTCTTTGTGGTGAGAAAAGGCTTTTCAATTTGAACTACGGAGGCACAGAGGACAAGGGTCGAGGATGCCGAGAACCGCGGGCGCCCTCCGAGAAAAAAACGAGCGGACCCTCTCTGTTGAGGGTCCGCTCGTTTCGTTTGGCACCGTGGGCAACCCGCAAGTGGTCAACGAACACCCACGGGTTTTGCGGGATAGGGCTAATCGGCCCCAGGCGCCTCACACATCTCAGGAAAATAGTGCGGGGCATTCACATTGCAGTGGCAATCCCTGCAACTGGTCAAGTTCCCCGGGAGTTCCCCTCCTTCTTTAAAACCCGGATGCCCCTGTGCGATGCCGATTGCCACCACCAACATCATTCCCAGCCCGAACAATGCAACAAGCTTCTTCATACGCTGTACCTCCTCGCCGTATCGTGGTTTATCTCCCCTGGGTGCTTCCCAGGGGAAAGGCCTGCCTCAGGCATTCAAGATACACGAGGAACCGCGCAAGGCAAGGGGAATGAAGCCCCCTCGGCGCGTGCCGAAGGCCAGGGCCAATTGAGCATCACGGCACCGGGGCGAGGGCGGACGGAAGGAAAAACTCAGGTATCCCCCTTCACTGGTTTTTCTGGCTGCATTCCCGCTGATCGTCACGCTTCCGGCCTTCGCGGTTCAAAAAAATCCGAAAACTAGACCTGAACCGCCCGCTCCAGCTTCACCAGGAGCCCCTGCATGGGCCCGAAGGTCACCGCTCCAAAGGCGGCAAGTACGCCGAGGCTGTTGGCGAGCATGTCGGCATACTCGAAACGGCGCGCCGTGCCCTGCGCCTGGACGAATTCCATCCCGACCCCAAGAAGCACAAAGGAGAGCGCCCAGGCGGCCCGCGTCAGGGGCCGGCGGGAAATTTGCCCGAACCAGAATGTCAGCCAGGCGTAGGCGAGAAGGTGGTTGAATTTATCCCACCGGAAGAGGTCGATGTCCGGGACGGGCGGCGCGGGCGCGACGGAAAAGTACACCACGAGCGCCACCCACACCCATCCGAGACCCAGCCACAGGGGCCGCCATCGCAATTCCGGCGCCGTCATCGCGAAAGAAAAACCCAAAAAAGCGCGGCACGCAAGACTGCGCGGTAAGGCTCGGCAGGCGGAGGACCGGACCCTCGCCTTGACTGTGCATCTGGACCGCCCCTCAGGGCGCAGGTCTTTGGGGGGGAATGGCGGCCACTGGCGCTTCACACATCAGATGGGGGTGTTTTCAGCGGCATCAAAAAGCGCTTGAACCACCGGCTCGAAGGAAGTAACCTTACACAATCTCTGCCAGGTCAGTCGCGAGATCATGTGTTGGCGATGAGGTCACCATGAGGCCTTGGCGGCAGCTTTTGGGGGCCTTTTGTTGGGTAATTCTGGCCCTTCCGGTGCAATCCGCCGGGGCGGCTGAGCCCTTGCAGAGCGGGGTCCCCGTCCGGGGAGTCCTTGCTCCGCTCTCCTACCTATCTTATTACATAGACGTCCCTGCCGGCGCCTCTGTTATGAGCGTGCGGATGGAAGGCGAAAGCGGCGATGTGGATCTTTTTGTCCATTTCGTGAGCGAGCCGCAAGGTGAAGGTCCTGACTTTGTCTTGGATGCGGATTTCCTTGCGACATCCCCGGAGGCGGTCGAGACCATTGAGGTGAACACCGCATCAACCCCGCCGCTCGGGGCGGGGAGGTGGTATGTCATCCCCTACAACTGGAACGAGACCGCCACGGCCTTCGAGTTGACCGTCTCCCTGGAGGTTGATGGGGACGGGTCCCCTCCGGCACCCGGTATACCCCTTCCCGTGGGGCATACAGCGTTTCCGGCATTTCCTCCCATCCCGTTCGCCGTTGCCGGCACGGTTCCCGGCGAGGCCCGTCCCATAGGGGTGGGAGCCGCGGCGGAGGATGGGGATACGGTGTTCGTGGAAATACGGCTCGAAAGGTGTTCCGGCCCTGCCGACATTTATTTCGGGCTTTATGCCCAGGTCGGCCAGGCCCCGGAACTCATCCTCCTGGGGAGCGACGGCGCTCTTCACGCGTATTCGTCTTCCGGCCTGTTCACGTGGAAAAGCTCCTGGCAGGCGGCAATCGAGGACAGGCCCCTCGGTGAGATCGCCCGCTCGGCCCTTCCCCCGGGAAGATACTTTCTCTATCTCATGCTTACTCCCGCCGGCACTCTTGAGGCCTCCTACCTCTGGAGCACCTATTTCGATGTGCCCGGCGGAGGCGGTTCGATCCCGGTCGGTAGCGCGGGATTCACCGGCGGCAGGGTCATGGCGCCCGGGGGCCAGATCCTCTCGGAAGGGCGGGTGTTTCAGGGTGAGGCGGAGGTGAGCGGCAACGCCCTGGTAGCCGTCTACATCAACGGCGAGGTGCACCTCTATCATCCGGCCCTCGGGACCGCCTCCCTGTGCCGTGAAACAAGCCGCCTTGCCGTACGCAGTTTTCTGAACGGGATCCTTGTGGAGGATCTCGCCGCCAGAGACGCCGCCGCACCGAAAGCCGGATATGAGCCTGAAATCACCATTTCACCCGGCCAATCCGTCACCCTGGGCACTGGTTTTGAAATAGCGATGAGCGAGAGCGGGGCACTGCAGGTGACCAACCAGAAACGCCGCTGGGCCGCGGTGGTCACCGACTCAGCGCCCTCGCCGTATTTTTTCGTCCCCCGCGGGCTGGCTCTGCCCACAAATGCCTTGGAACTCCTGGACCGGATCAGGCAGGGCCGGGTGGAAAATCTGGTCTGGTCGTATCACAGCAGGCCTGACGTTGAGGCCGGCGAACTGCTGGAGACCTTCGGCGCCTTCTGGAGAGGCTTTAAGTTCTCTGGAAATGATACGTACACCAACCAGATGCTCATTGCGGTTCACGCCGCTCCGGACCTGATAGAACTCCTGAACGATCTCGACTTCACGTTCTTCGCCATGGACGCCGTGAAGGCCTTCGGAGGCCTCGTGCCCTGGGAATGTTCCGATCTCTTCATCAATCTGGCGCATCTGGGTGTGGGTTCACTGGCGCTGCGGGAGCTGAACGATGCGGGCCTGAGTTGGCAGGGTGCCTTGTGGAAAAATGTTTGGGACGGCGCCAAGGACGTCATCCAGAGCGGCGCTGTATGTATAGGGCAGGTGCTGGCCAATGCGGGGACCCCGGCGACCGGCCTTGCGGCCTGGTTGATCTCCGAATCGGTCATGCTGGTCCTCGACATCATCACGGCGGCTGACTTCGTCGTCGAGGACGTGGGGGTGGCGCCTACTCAGATGCAATATGCGTTGAAACATTACGAGCCTCTCGCAATAGACAGGGAACCTCCCGAAACCCCCGATTTATCCTCCATCACGCAGTGCTTTGTCAGCTACCGGCTTTTAACGAAATATCGGTCTCCATATCATGATTCAAGCGACTGGGCGGTGCGGGCCGATCGTTTCCATGGGGTGGGCCGGTACAACCCGGAGAGCAATATGTTCGAGGGAACGCTCGATCCGGCGTTTCACCCTCCGAATGTCTGGAAAGACAACGATATGTTTTTTATCAGGATCAATCCCACAACTCTCATGGCGGAAGCCTTCATGGTATCCAAAAAATGGCAATGGGACCCCACCGAGTACAGGACGTATTCCGCTACCGGAGGTGAAATTCCACTTCAGTGGTTTCAGTGGCCCGACGACCATTACGGTGGTGAGGTGCAAGGCATCGAGGTCTGCTCGGGGCGGCACATAGAAACTGTGCACTGGGAGGGCACCAAAAACGGCGAAATTGTCATGGAGTTGCTGGAGTGGACGTGTGACGGAGACAGTTATGTCCACATCGGTTGCGAGTAAACGCTCCCTCCTGTAAAGCGGGGTTGCGGAGCATGCTGCGGTCGATGTGCCATGGCGCCTTCACACCTCTCAGGAAAACAATGCGGGGCGTTCCCTCAGCGCCTTCGCGGTTCGAGAAAAGATTTGAAAAAAATCGACCCGCCCGCTTCGAGCCCGGCTGGGGGGAATGCCGGCCGGAAATCTCTCCGGCAGAGAGGCGGAAGGTGAATCGTAACTGATCACGGGGTTCGCAGAGCACGAATGCTGCAACTCCCCCGGACTGGAAGCCTTCACAGGGTGCTGCAGATGCGAGACGGCGGGCACGCAGACGTACTCCCTGTACTTCAAGT
>Ga0068713_1001602_pt1 | contig 28200 bp, 26 predicted proteins | sample MTBAKSrepl2MetaG_FD_62223 | JGI IMG/M metagenome (GOLD analysis project Ga0068713, IMG submission 62223) | Enrichment culture microbial communities om Arthur Kill intertidal strait, New Jersey, USA, that are MTBE-degrading - MTBE-AKS2 (Arthur... | ecosystem: Environmental > Aquatic > Marine >...
GAACATGAACACCGAGGATGTGGGCGCCATGGGATTGACCTCCCTGGAAGTGGATGACGTGGTCGCCTTTCTGATGAGCCTGACCGACGATCTCAAGATGGGGCCTTGAACCCGCGTTCCGGATGGAGAACTGAAATAAACCCCGCATGTATGATGCGGGGTTTGCTTTTCAATAAGCTTGCGGCATCGAACGGACTAATGCCCGCCGCCACCGCCACCGCCGCCGCCACCGCCACCACCGCCACCACCGCCGCCGCCACCGCCACCACCGCCGCCGCCACCGCCGCCGCCGCCGCCGCCGCCGGAACCTCCGGCACCGTCTCCGGATCCGGCGCCTGCGCCTTGGCCTTGGCTTTGACCCGCGCCTTTACCGCCGGCTCCCGGGCCCGCGTTGCCGGCGGCAGCGCCTTTGCCTTGGGCGGCGGCCGGTTGCTGGGAGTGCGGCAGGCCCAAGGCGCGCTGGGCCTGCTGGGCGGTTTGGACGCCGGCCATGACTTTCATGGCTTCGGCCGCGATGGTTTCATCGGCCCGACGCTGTCCGCGGGCGGCTTTGACGGTAAAGGCCAAATCCACGGGGAAGGTTTGAAAATAGTGTTGTTCCAATCCCTTGGCGACCACTTGATGGGATAGATCGGCGGGCAGGCCGGCCTGTTTGAGCACGGCATAGAAGGTGAGCGCTTCCACGCGTTCGTTGAGCCCCACGGCCGGTGCGTCGGCGAACACCTGTTGAATTTCCGCGGGGGTCAGACCGGCGGCCAGCAGATCGGCGGTGCGCACCACGGCCGCCGGTCCCATGGGGTCGTCCCGGCTCCAGCCCTCGACCAGGTGATTCGCCGTCTGCAACTGCCCGATCTGGCGGTCCAGAACTGCGTCGATGCGGGCCGGAGCGATCTTTTTGGACAAGCCCTCCTCCAGTTTATCCACCAGGGGCCCGATGGGCAGCCCCTGGCGGGCGGCGGCGGCAACGGCATCCACCCAGTGGGCCAGATCCTTTTCGGGAATCGCGTAACGGTAGCCGGCGGTGAGCATGCGGTTGAGGTCCCGCTCCGACACCCCCGCCGCGCGGGCCTGCTGGACGGCCGAGCTCACCGCCCGATTTTCCTTGGCCCAGGCCGCCGACAGACCGGCGTGAAGCAGACATACACACAGAAGGAGAAGCTTAAATTTCGTTTGCATCCAGTTTGCCATTTTCAACAATGAGGGCCGAGTTAAGGTTGCCGAAGCCGTCGTCTTGCTGCAGCAACGAGTGCGGGTCCGGTACGTGCCATTGGTCGTCGATCAAAAAAGCATAGGCATAGCGGCCTTGGGATAGCTCCAACTGCAAACGCCAGGGTCCCTCCGGCGTGTCGCGCTGCATCTGGTATCCTTCGGGGTTCCAGTGGTTGAAGGAGCCGATCACGGCCACTTTACGGGCCGTGGGCGACTCGAGCATGAAAGTGATCGGCTGGGGGACGGCGGAACCGGATGGCGGCGATAAGAATGCGTCCCGATCGGAGGTGAAGAAGAGGGCCGCGCCGCCCGCGAGCAGCAGCAGGGCGACGGCTACGGGCAGGGCCCGGAGCGGGATCGCGGCCCAGGGGGTCTGGATGCGGCGCAACCAGTTCTGCCACCAAGGCCGCTTTTTAGGCTGAATGCGTCCCATGATGGCATCCACCAGCCCGGGGGGCGGCGATGCGTCGGGCAGGCGGGCAATCCGGCCGGCCAGAATTTTCAGATCCTCATGGGATGTTTCTTTTGGTTTGGATTCAGGCACCGTCTGGTTTCCTTTTCAAACGCAACTTGTCCCGCAGGCGTTGCAACCCTCTTTGCACGCGCATTTTCGCGCCGCTGGTGGAGATCCCCAGGGCCAGGCCCACGTCGCGCATGGTCAGCCCTTCGTGAAAACGCAGGATCAGGGCCTCGCGATAGTCTATCGGCAGCGCGGCCATGAGTAACGGCAGGCGCTCGGCGTCTAGGTGTTGCAGGTAAGCGGTGTCATGGTCCGGCTGCCCTTGATGGAGATCGCACGCATCGAGCTGCAGCTCGGCGGTTTTTTCCACCGCGTTTTTTTGCCGGCGCAGATGATCCCGGGCCAGGTTCAGGCCGATGGTGTAGAGCCAAGGGAAGAATCGGCCGGAGGGCCGGAACCGCTCCAGATTCTCGTACACCTTGAGAAAGGCCTCCTGGGTCAAGTCGGCGGCCTCCTCCGAATGCCCGGTCATGCGCAGCATCATATTATATATGGGTCGCTGATAACGGCGCACCAGCACTGCGAAAGATTCCACTTCGCCGCCGAGGATCGCGTTGATCAGCCTGTTTTCCTCCGTGGTATCCATTCAATAACAGCCGGTTGGTTCCCTCCATGCAATGCCTGCTGTGCATTATACGCTTGCCGAGGCATAAGCGTCACAAACTATTCGATCATCGCCACCGAGTTTTGCTTGCCGAAACCGTCGTTCTCCACGAAGAGCGCCTTGGGGTCGAGCACCCATTTCTTGCGGTCCACCACAAAAGCGTAGTGAAACGGACCCGGCGGCAGTTGCAATTCGATGGACCAGCGGCCATCCGGCCCCCGTTGCAGGCAGTGGCTGTCGTGCGTCCACTGATTGAAATCGCCGGTGATGCAAACCGTCCGGGCACGGCCTTCAAAATAGAAGGTCACCGCACGCGGTTCCGTATAGTAGGATTTGCCCGGCCCCGGGGCGGCACATCCCAGCACGGTCCATAGCAGGGCAATCCAAATGGCGAGCTGTTTTTGCATATCGGTTACTTGGTGCCTCCGCGGTTTTCACCCTCAACCCGCCAAATCTGATAGTAGGGATATCGCTCGGCATGCAAACTGAAAACCGCAGGGTCGTTCTTTTGAAATAGAAACAGGCGGCCGAAGAGGCACTCGCTAAAGGTCCGATCCATCAAAGCGCCGCTTTGGCTGGGCCCATGATAGGTGAAGATCAGCCCCTTGTCACGGCCATAACGCCGCTCGTTCCAGCCTTGGCCATCATAAATATGAACCGCGGAGAGGGCATAGGTTTTGCCGTCGAGGGTGATGCGCCCCTGGTGCAGATCCGCGCTGAAATTTTGAGCGGCAATGGTGGCGTCCATCCGGCGGCCGCCAGGCAGCCATTTGAAGAGGGGGCGCCCCCCCTCCCGGCGCCGGGGGTCCCAGGTGCCGAACCAGTACCACCAATAGGCGGTGCGCGCCAGGCGCAGGTCCAGAAAAAGATAGATCTCGCGGCCGGGGTCGGGAAAGAAAAAGGCGTGCCACTCCGCCAACGGCCCCAGGCCGGCCTGTTCGATCAGCGGCGCGGCCTTTTGCGGACCGGCGGCCAGCACCGCCTTGAGCAGTTCCAGGCCGGCGGCCGCGCCCTGGGCGGCCTCAGAAAGCTTTTGCAGTCCGTCCGGCCCCTGCACGGCATAAAAGCGCATGAAGCGCGCCGCCAGGGCCTGATCCGGCGCGACCAAGGGAATGGCATTGCTCACGGTGCGCACACCGCCGTGCAGGCTGCCGTCGTTGATGGTGGCGCGTTGGCTCCAGTAGCGCAAAGGGTAGCCATGGTCCCACCAGGCCCACACCAGCGCATTTTCATCGGTGCTGCGGGCCAGGTGGTCCATGCCCGCGATATAGGGGGGCGATTCCTTGGGCCAGTAGACCCGGGCCAGGCTCTCCCTGAAGGGCAGGAACACCACCAGCGCGATGAGCAGCGGCGTGGCGTACTTCAGCAATGCCCAGCGCCGGCGCTGCCCCCAGGCCCACTGGGCTGCATACCCCAGGCCAATGGCCAGGAAGGGGGTCAGAAAGATCAGGAAACGCCGGGCAAAAAGAAAGGTCAGGCCGCCCACGGCAACGGGCACGATCAAGGCCGCGGCTTTGCGCCGGTGCCGCTGAAAAAGGGCGGCCAGGCCCACCAGCCCCAGGACAAAGCTCAGCGGGTGGCCGGTGCTCATGGCGACCATGTCGGCCAGGGCCAATTGCTTTTGCTCATGCACCGAAACGCCCACATTGGGAAAATCGGTCGCTTGGCGCTGGGCGATATAATCGAACTGTTCATAGGCGTGGCGCAGGGGGGCCACCAGGACCCGGGGCCCTTGCCAGACCGCCACGGCCGCCACCGCCACCAGGCCCGCGCCCAGGGCCAGGCGCAGCTCGCGCCCCCGGGGCCGGTAGTAAAGCAGCAGCACGATCGCAAGCGGTGTCAGGCAGAGCAGCGAGACAATGGCCGGGGTCTGATCCCACCAGAGCAGAAAGAACAGATAGGCGGCCAGGCCGCCGGCCAGATAGGCGTAGCGCCGCGGGCCGGGGCTCAATCCAAACCGGATGAAGAGGTAACAGATGGTCAGCAGGAGGGTGACATTCAGGCAATCGGTGTCGAACCAGCCCATGTGGCTGCGGTAGACATAGTAACGGGGAAAAAGCGCCATGGCCACGGCCACCAGGGACATGAGCCGGCCGCCGTAGAGCCGGCTGAGCAAAATCACGGGTGCGGCCAGGCTCAGGCCGAGCAGGGGCGGCAGCAGCAAAGCGATCCATTCCAGGGGCCGGGAAGTCAAACGCGCAACGGCCGCGGTCAACAGCGACAGCAGGGGCGGCGGCACGGGCCGGGGGGGCGAGGCGGGCACGCCGCGCAGGCTATCCAGCGCCGCATAGCTTCCCTCGAGGACATCCCGGGCCAGGGACAGGTAGTAGTATCCGTCGAAGGTGATCAACAGCGGCCGGCCGTCGAAGAAAGCGTGCTGGGGACGCTGGCGCCAGGCGACCAGATCGTCCACCCGCAGCCAGAGGGCCCCCAGCAACACCACCCCCAGGAGGCACCAATAGATGACCGCCGGGCGGGTGATGCCCGGGCCCGCGCGCTGGGGTGGTGTCTCGGAACGCTCGGCCATGGGTGGACACTTACCTGACGATGGTATCGTGCTTGAACTCTTCTTTGCGGATACCGTACTTGCTCATCAACTTATGCAACTGGCGCGTGGTGATGCCGGCTTCGGTGGCCGAGATGTTGATCTTGCCGTGGTTGCGCGCCACCAGCTCCTTGATGTACTGGCGCTCGAAATCTTCCAGGGCGATCTTGCGGGCGTCGGAGAGCGGCAGCCGGGCATTGATGGGCATGACCGCCGAGGGGCACTCCCCTTCGAAGAGTTCCAGGGGAAAGCTTTCGGGCGTCAAGTTGGACGTGTTTTCCAGGATGTAAGCCCGCTCCATGAGATTTTCCAGTTCGCGCACGTTGCCCGGCCAGTCGTAGCGCGACAACCCCTCGACCACCTGGGCATGTACGCCGTGAATGGACTTCTGGAATTCGCGGTTTAATCGTTTGAGAAAAATATCGATGAGGTGCGGCAGATCCTCGGTGCGTTCGCGCAGGGAGGGGATCACAATGGGAAAGACATTCAAACGGTAGTAAAGATCCTTGCGGAACTGCCCCGACGCGCTCAACTGCTTGAGATCCGAGTTGGTGGCCGCGATCACCCGGGCGTTGGTCTGGATGGTCTCTTCGCCGCCCACGCGGCTGAAGGTGCCGTCCTGCAGCACCTGGAGCAGCTTGATCTGGGCCGGCGGCGTCAGGGTGCCGATCTCGTCCAGAAAAATCGTGCCGCCATTGGCGATTTCGAACTTGCCCAACTTCTTGCGCACCGCGCCGGTGAAGGCCCCTTTTTCGTGACCGAACAGCTCGCTTTCCAGCAGCGTATCGGGGATGGCGCCGCAGTGCACGCTGATGAATTGGGCGTTCTGGCGGTTGCTGTGCTGGTGGATCAGCTTGGCCAGGACCCCTTTGCCGGTACCGGTTTCGCCCACCAGCAGTACGGTGGTTTTGGTGGAGGCCACCGAACGGATTTTTTTAAATACTTCGAACATGGCCTGGCTCTTGGTCTGCACCACGTCCAGGGCTTCGCTTTTCCAGAACTTGTCGCGCAGGTAGTCCAGTTCCGACTGGCGCAGGATGGATTGGGCGATGGAGTCGGTCACCAGGCGCACTTCGTCCCGGGAGATGGGGTAGCTGACATAATCGCGGGCGCCGGCCTTGACCCAACTCACCGCGCGGCGAATCTGGGACGGGGGGGTCATGATCACCATTTCGATGGCCGGGTAGCGCTGCTGGAAAATCTGCAAGGCGCTCTCGGGGCCGCTGTCGGCGGTGTAGGCCGAGATGATCTCCAGATCCACGAAGATCAGATCATAGCGCGAGCGGTCCAGGGTGCGCAGCGCCGTGGGCACATCGACGGCCGTGCTGAACCGGAATTCGGGCCCGAAGGCGTTGCGTATGGCGGCACTATCGTCCGCGACCGCACAAATTACCAGGGCCGAACGCATGGGCCGCCTCCAGGATCAAAGCTTGTTTCTGATTTTTCAGCAGTCATTTGGCATGCAGACCAAGGTTGGTATGGGGATCATGCTTAAAAGCTACTCTTTTTTAGTCGAGAACGGAACCCCAGGCAAATGTTTTATTGTAACCCGCGCCGAAAGCGGGCCCGGGAGGCGCACCCTAATGCGACTTGACCCCGTTGCGAACCGCTGCTATGGATAGTGGGCCTGCATCGAAGCGATCTCCTGGCTGGTGGAGCGGTTTGCGAAAAAACCAGAGGCATTCCCCGATAAGAGACTTATCATTGGCAGCAAACATTGGGACCCCAACTATCATCGGCAGGGCCCATAAGCAACGCCGGATTCAAAAGGGCCGCGCCGATGGGATTCGTCCATGAATGCGTCATCCGATAATAGCCCGAACGGCCGGGTTCAAGTGGAGGACCCGCCGCTTTTGACCGGTCGGCCCAAGGGCGGCAATCTGCCCGAGCGCTACAGCGTCAAAGCCAACGGCCAGGATCGGGTCTTGACCTGCCTCGAGGCGCCCAACATCAACGTGCATATCGAGGCCCGGCTCTCCTTTCCGGCTTCGGTTGCCAGGAAATCCCCCCCCAACACCATCTTCGTGGACGGCGTGGCCCAGTGCGAACCGTTCATGGATCACGAGCACCAGGTCTACAATCTCGACCACCACGAAGGTTGCGTGCGCTCGTTTACCCTGTCCGCCTGCGAACAGGCCCTGGTGCTCTACATGAAAGGGCTCGACCTGCAGAACCGGGAGTGGAACGTTTTCGCCAACGAGCCGGACCTCGACACGCTCCTGGCCATCTGGATCATCCTCAACCACGCCCGCATCGCCCGCCAGGACGCCACCCAGCAGCGGCTGCTCTTCGCCCTGGTGCGCTACGAAGGGATCATCGACGCCCTGGGCCTGGAGCTCAAGGAGTTGAGCGCCCTGCCCCCGGAGCTGATGCGTAAGATCCAGCGGGTCATCGACCATCTGCGCAGCGAAGAGATCGCCTTGAAAAAAGAGGGGCGCTGGGAAAAAGCCGACTACCTCACCTATACCGCCGCCATTTTGCACAAGATCGATCAGATCTTCTACAAGCCCAGCGATTTCGCCGATTACTTCGGCGTCGAGGAGCTGGCGCGCATCGATCTGACCGATCAGCGCATCGCCGTGGTGGTCGAGGCGGACATGGGCATCTACGAAATCGAGCCCCACCTCAACAAACTGTACGGCAACCGCCTGGGGATCGTCTTCCTCAAAAAGGGCCTCAAAAACTACACCGTGCGCCAGATGGACATGTTCATGCCCAGCACCCTGGATGAAATTTACGAACGCCTGAACTTCGTGGACCGGGCCGTTAAAAACCGCACCCTGAGCAACAAATGGGGTGGCGCGGCCGACATCGGCGGCGCGCCCCGGGAGAGCGGCACGCGCCTGAGCCCATCGGAGATCGTCCAGGCCTGCCAGGAAGCGGTGCGCAGACCCGATCTGGCCCAGAAAACCTACCGCTTCGGCCTGGCCGCCGCGCTGGCGGCCTTCATCGTGCTGTGCGCCCACATCGTGCACCTGATCTGGCATCCGGCCGCCTGGTTGGATATGCCGAGCCTGCATCCGCTAGTGGCCGATCCCCATTTCGGTCTGGTGCTGAGCTTGCTGCTGGCCTCCGGTCTGAGCCTGGCCCTGGTGGTCGACGCCCGGGGGTGGCAATATGGCTGGACCCGCCCCATCGGCAGCCAATGGTGGGTCTTCCTGCCGGCCGTGCTGGCTGGCGGCGTGGCCGGCGGGGCCTGGGCGCCCACCGCCTGGACGGTCACCAGCGAGTGGGGCCCGATCGTCTTGCTGGGCCTGGTGGGCATGCCCCTGGCCGCGGAGATTCTTTTCCGCGCCCTGACCCACGGCCTGTTGGCCCAATACGGCCGCATCCAACGCTACGACACCCGCTGGTTTATCTCCTGGCCCAATCTGGGCAGCACCTTGCTCTTCATGGGCTTCGCCCTTTCGCTTTTGCTTTGGGGCCAGGGCCAGTTCACGCTGAATACCCTCAAGATCGTTTTGTGCCTGTTCGGCGCCATGCTGATGGGCCTCTCCCTGGGAATGGTCCGGGAGCGCTCCCAAAGCATCTGGCCGGCGGTCTGTTTTCACATGCTGGCCAGCGGTGCCGCATTTTTAATGCCCCTATTCCTTTAGCCTCCGTCTTTAAAAGCCGATATACCTGATCGGCCACCGCGGCGACCGTCGCCGCGCGTTCCGGCCGGATAAGGTTCTCTTTGACATCAAACGTGTTTTACACTTATAGTGCCGAATTAAAATGGAAATTAGTTAAAAATGCATTGGTTCGAATCAAGGCACAGCGGTACGGTCTGGCGTAACCCACAAGGAGCAGGGGCATGGATCAACGGTTCATCGAGGAAATTCTAACCGGGGACAGCGATGAGATTGCGGAGTTAAAGTCCAATCTGCCTGTACTGGAGGGCTTTATCGCCCTGGCCCGCGAGTTGGATACCTTGCCGGAGATCAGCAAGCGCTTCTACGAGGAATCCCGCAGTCTCTATCAGGCCACCTGCACCGACCGCAAGATCGCGGACCTCGAGGCCTTGCTGACCAAATACTTCGGTCCACCGGTCAAACCCGCCGGAAAACCGTTGTCCCGCAAGCTGCGCAAAAATTCTTCGATCAAATATCTGGGAGGGGTGGAGAACGATCAGTCCCTGTTTTTGTTGCCGCTCAAAACCGGCGAATTCTATGGCGCCTTGTGGCCCTGGCGGCGCAACAAGGCCAAGATCGAAATCCACATGGGCTATTGCTCCGACTGGATCGTGGATGACCACTACCACCAGTTGGAGACGCTGGTCAAACGCTGCCTGAGCCAGGGGGTCATGCAACAGGTGGGCAACGGCGTGGGCGGCCAGATCCACGGCATCAGCCTGCCCTCGTTCCTGCAGATGGCGGAGATGGAGCAATCTTCGTTGACCCTGCGCGTGAGCTCCGCCGGCCGGGCCGGAACGCTGCATGTCCACCAGGGCCAATTGATTCACGCCGAAACCGATGCTTTTGGCGGCTGCGACGCGGCCTATCGCATCATCAGCTGGGACAACACCACCATCGAAATGGTGCCCGCCGATCCTTCCCAGGAGGACACCATCAAGCAGCCGTTGATGCAGGTGCTGATGGAGAGCCTGAAGATCAAAGACGAAATTACCGGCCCCAGCGAGCAACCGCCGGCACCGCCCATGCCCATGGAACGCCGCGAGCGGCCGCTGAGCGCGCCGCCGAAACGTCTGGTGCGCCTGGAACGCACCCCCGAGCCCCAGCTCCGCAAGGCGGGCCGGCGCTTGATGACCCTGTTCGCCATCGCCCTGGGAATCTTCACCGTTCTGGCCACCGGGGCCGTGATCGGCTTCTACATCATGGAGAGCCACAGCGTCTCGGACAAATACTACAAAGTGCTCGCCCAGGTGGAAGAGGCCGACGCCATCGAGCAAAAGATGGCGCTGCTGCAGGAGTATTTGCAGGACAACCCGGCCACGAACCACTCGGCCGAAATCAAGGGGCGCCTGGACCAGCTCAATCAAAGCCGGGAAGATCGCGATTTCGAGCAGACCATTCTTAAGATCAGCTCCCTGCCGGTGGACGAGCAGTACGAACAGAAGGCCGTCGGTCTTTACGGCGACTTTCTGGAAAAGTATCCCAACAGCCGCCACCAGAAACGCATCGTCTCCTCCATGAGCGACATCAAAAATCTGGTGGATCAATACTACTACGAAGAATTAAAGCGCGCCGCGCGCATGGATTTCAGCCAGCGCCTGCAGGTGTACAAAAGCTACCTCAAGCGCTTTCCCTCGGGCCGCTACCAGGCCGACGTGGACACCCTGCTCAACGAAATGGGCCAGCAGCACCTGAAGTACCTCAAGACCGAAGATGCCAAATGCGAACAGACCCAGCGCTGGGAACCGTGCGTGAAGCGCTATGAAGCCTTCATCGCCGAGTTCCAGGCCATGCCCCTGGCCGACGCCGGACGCCGGATGCTGGCCGAGTTGCAGGACAAACGCGATCTGGCCCAACTGCACCGACTCAAAAACGAGGCCGGCACCGATTACGAAAAGGTTACCCAGGCCTACCGGGAATACTTGGACACCCATCCCGAGAGCACCCAGCGGCAGCTCCTCGAAAGCGAGCTGGTCGATCTGAACAAGAATCTGGCCCTCCAGCGCCAGTGGCAAACGGTTCAGGCCTATACCCTCAATTCCGGCAACAGTTTATATGAACGCACCCAGCGGCTCGATCGCTATCTGCGCGACAACCGCTCCGGCCCCTATACGGGTGCGGCCCAGGCGCTGATGAGTGAACTGGAGGCCCAACGCCAATTGTCCTTGCAACAGCAGAAAGACAAGGCCCGCCAGCAGGAAGAACAGTCCCGACGCCAGCGCGCCCAGGAAATGCAGGACCGCCAGCAGCAGACCGCGGCCCGGGCACGCAGTGAACTCACCCGGCAGTTGAGCACCTCGACCCGTTTTAAGCTGAATGGCGACGGCACCTTTACCGACAGCACCACAGGGCTGACCTGGAACCTTCTGGACAGCCATCAGGAGCTGGGCGGATGCCTGGATTACGCCGCCGCCCAGCAGTACACCCAGTCCCTGGCCATCGGCGGTTTCGGTGACTGGCGGTTGCCCCAGGCCGCCGAGTTGGGTGTCCTTTATAAGCAAAAGCCCTTCTTCCCGGCCAGCGGCGCCCAATGGTACTGGAGCGCGGAGGCCTACACCCGGGGGTACCACGATGTGGTGGACGTGGTGACGGCCAAACCCGAGACCGTCTTCCAGCGCCAGCAACGGCGGCAGGACCAGTGCGGCAGCGTGCGTGCCGTGCGCCCCTGACCCGACACACCCCAAATGGTTTTTGATTGAAAATTGCCGCGGAACATACTATAGCGGGCAAAAAATTTTTCGAGTTCGCCACGAGGGGGGTAGCAGATGCGCAAGACGTTGTGGATCGCAGCAGCGGCGTTGGTTGGGTTGGTTATGGTCGGGGGGACGGTCTGGGCGGCGGAATCAGAAATGTGCGTGCCCATGGGAACCATCACCCTGGAGCCGCTTTCGGCCGAGGCCAAACGGGTGTCCGTGGAGTTTCCCCATGCGGTCCATTTCGGCTACAATTGCCAGCAATGTCACCACACCTGGGATCGTGAATCGGTGATCGGCAGCTGCAGCACCCAGGGGTGCCATGACCTTGCCGAAGCCCCCAAGGGCGAGGATGGGCGTCCGTCCAGGGATCCGGCCTTGCAGGTGCGCTACTTCAAAAACGCCTATCACACCATGTGCATCGGTTGTCACAAGGCGGTCAACAAAGAGAACCAGAGACTCCAGGCAACCCGCATTCCCACCGGCCAGAAGCTGGCGGCCAGCGGTCCGACCGGATGCATTCAGTGCCATCCGACGGAGTAGCCCGATAGACCTGCTTTAATGAAAGCCGTCGCCCCCAAAGGGGCGTACGGCTTTTATGCGTTCCGCGGCGAATTATTTGGATTTGGAATCAGGGGCTTCGGGCGGCGAGGCCAAAATCCCCCGGTTGAAAATTTCATAGGCCAGCTTGAGCGTCTTTTTCAGATGATCCTTCTTGTCGTCGATAATTTTCTTGCTGGCCTCCCACAGCACCACGCCTGAAAAGAGCGACCAGGAGATGTCCGAGAGCGCCACCGGGTGGCAATTGATGAACTTGCCGGCCTCGATGCCTTCCTGGAAAATCTTGGCGATGGCGCCGATGGAGTTGCGCGACAGAGTCTTGATCTCCTCGATCAGCTCCGGCGAGAGATTTTTCAAGGTTTCGCTGGATTGCAGGTGAAACATGTTGATGATGATCAGCGGATCGAAGTCGTAGACGTCGAACATCACCTCCTGGAGCGCATCCAGCTTTTGCATGGCGTTGAGTTCGGTCTGGTTGATGACGTGCGAAACCCGGATGTGCAGATACTGCAAAATCCGCAACGACAAGGAGGCGTAGAGCTCCTCCTTGTTCTTGAAGTACAGATACAAGGTGCCGGGGCTGAGTTCAGCCTCCTTGGCGATGTCCTCCATGGTGGTTTTGTTGAAGCCTTTGTCCGAAAATACCCGCTTGGCGGCAACGATGATCTGCTGGCGGCGGCGCTCCTTCTCTCGCTCTTTACGCTCTTGGATGCCCATTCTTTAGTGTCCTGCCTGAACTTGAATTTTAATATGTTTTGCCCGCAAGGGCTAATTCCGCTGGGTTGTTGGCAAAATAGATGAATGAAAATTCACGAAATGTCAATTATTTAATAAATGTACAGCAACCGCCGCCCCCCTTGTCCATCGGTCCGGAGTTTTCAGGGTCCGGCAAAAAACCATCCAGGTCGCGGGCCGAGCAACCGCGGGCATAGGCCACCACCCACCGGCTGTAGCGGCCCAGATGCAGCAAACGGTCAAATGCCGCCGCACACGCATCGCTGTCCAGATAGCCGGCGGCCCGCAGCACCTGGGGACAGAGCAAGGCATTGATGTACGGAATCCGGCGGCTGCGGCAATGAATTGCCCCCTTGCGGTCGTCGATGATCACAAAGCGGGCGGCCCCAAGCTCGAAAGCCCTGAGCGTATCCCGCTCGCCGGCACCCAGGCCGGCCATGGGCCCGCCCTCGGGCAGGTCCGGCGGCGCGACCCGCTTAAGGCCGCCGGCCGCCAGCGCCGCCTCGAATTCGACGGCGCCTTCGCGCCCGGCCACGGCGATCTCTTCAAAAACCGCCGGCACCACGTGCAGCTCGAAGACTGCGGTCATGAGCTGCAACAGATCGGCCTTGAAGAGCAAGATGGCCGAGGAGGCATCGATCAACGCCGCTTTCATCTACTGGAACAAGGCCGTGCTGATGTAGCGCTCACCGGTGCTGGGCAGGATGGCCACGATGCATTTGCCGGCATTCTCCGGACGCTTGGCGACTTGCACAGCCGCCCAGATCGCGGCGCCCGACGAAATCCCGCAGAGCACCCCCTCCTGGGCCGCCAGGCGGCGCGCGGTATCGAAGGCGTCGTCGTCCGCGACCGTCACCACCTCATCCACCAGTTTCATATCCAGCACCTTGGGCACAAAGCCGGCACCGATGCCCTGGATTTTGTGGGGTCCCTTGGGCTTGCCCGACAGCACCGCCGAGCCGGCCGGCTCCACGGCAATGGCCTTGAAGGCCGGATTCTTGGATTTGATGTACTGACTCACGCCGGTGATGGTGCCGCCGGTGCCCACACCTGAAATCAAAATATCCACCCGCCCCTCGGTGTCGGCCCAGATCTCCGGACCGGTGGTTTCGCGGTGGGCCTGAACATTGGCCGGGTTTTCGAACTGGTTGGGCATGAAGGCGTTGCGGTCCTGCTCGAGAATCTCCCTGGCCCGGGCGATGGCGCCGCCCATGCCTTCCGGACCGGGGGTCAGCACCAACTCGGCCCCCAGATGGGTCAACAGCTTGCGCCGTTCGACGCTCATGGTTTCGGGCATGGTCAGCCGCAGACGGTAGCCTTTCACGGCACACACAAAGGCCAGACCGATGCCGGTGTTGCCGCTGGTGGGCTCGACGATAATGCTGTCGGGTCCGATGCGGCCCTGAAGCTCGGCATCGGCGATCATGGCCGCGGCGATGCGGTCCTTGACGCTGCCCAGGGGGTTGCGGAATTCCAGCTTGGCCCATATTTCGGCCGGTACCCCGGCCGCCAGACGGTTCAAACGCACCAGCGGCGTGCGGCCGATGGTGGCGGTGACAGTATTGTAGAGTTGCATGTCAGGCTCCTTTGGCGGGATTGTTAGCCGACTTGTTGTTAGCCGACTTATAGATCAGCCGGGGGTGTTCCATCATCACCGTGGTGTCGGGCGGCACCGATTCGGTGAGCCACACATTGCCGCCGATCACCGTGCGTGCGCCGATCACGGTATCGCCGCCCAGGATCGTGGCGCCCGAGTAAATGATCACGTCATCTTCGATAGTGGGGTGCCGCTGTTTGCCCCGGTACTGCTCGCCGGCATTCTTGGGCAGGCTCAAGGCGCCCAGGGTCACCCCCTGGTAGATGCGCACATTGCGGCCGATGCGGGTGGTCTCGCCGATCACCACCCCGGTGCCGTGGTCGATGACAAAGCTCGGCCCGATGGTGGCGCCCGGGTGGATATCGATGCCGGTGAGGCTGTGGGCATGCTCGTTCATGATGCGCGGCAGCAGCGGCACCTCCAATTCGAACAGGCGGTGGGCCACCCGGTGCACCATGATGGCGAAGATGCCAGGATAGCTGAAGATAATTTCATCGTGGCTCTTGGCCGCCGGGTCCCCCTCGTAGGTCGCGCGCACATCGGTGGCCAGCACGCGGCGGATCTCGGGGATCGATTCCAGCATGGTCAAGGCCTTGGCCTGGCCGCTCTGCTGACACTCGCTGCACGGCAGGTCGTAGCGCAGGCAGTCGTGGCGCACATGGTGGGCGATCTGCTCGGCAAGCATATCGTAGAGCAGCGTCACGCTCTGGCCCAGGCTGTACTTCATGTTGGTGGGGTCCAGTTTGCTTTTGGTAAAATACCCGGGAAACAATATTTCGCGGAAGCGGTCGATGAGATCGGCGACGAAACCTTCGGCCGGGATCGGCTCATAGTCGATATGGGTGTAGCATTCATCGGTCTGGCAATGGGCGATGATCTGCTCGGCAATCTCCGGCACCCGGGCTTTCATCTGTTTGCAGGCCGCCACATCGGCTTTGCAGGTATCGGCTTCCATCTCACAGGTTTTCGAGGATTGAGCAGGCTTTTCCATGGCGGCCACTCCTAAACCGGCTTCAGCCGGAGATTCAAAAGGGTTCGAAATCCCGAAGCACGCGGACTCGTTTAAGTAACGCCAATAATAAGGCGATTCGTTTGGGACGCAAGCCGGCGGCCCTTACCAAGCAATGGCGACGGCTTGCTTTTTGACCAAGCCGACCCAATTATTGCCTTCAGCAGCCAACTCGCCGGCCGCGATCCGCCGGCGCCGTTATCGAGGGAGGATTTGCATGACAACACCCCAACGCTACGATGTGGTGATTCTGGGCACCGGACCGGCGGGTTTGCAGGCCGCCATCCATGCGGCCCGCAAAAAGGTGTCGGTCATCGTGCTGGGCAAAGAGAACAAAAGCAGCTTGTTTTATGCCCACATCGAAAATTTTTGTTGTCTCTTCAACGTGGCCGGCGAAGAGATGATCGCCAACGGCCGCCAGCAGGCGGCTAATTTTGGGGCCCATTTTTCCGAAGACGACGTGCTGGCCATCCATAGCCGGGAAGATCTGCTGGTTCTGGAAACGGACGGCGGCGCCAACTTGGTCACGCCGGCCCTGATCATCGCCACCGGCACCCACCGCAACCGGTTGGGGGTCAACGGCGAAAAAGCGCTCGTCGGCAAAGGGGTCAGCTACTGCGTGGATTGCGACGGCCACTTCTATGCCGGCGAAAAGGTGGCCGTGGTGGGCAACGAAAGCGCGGCCGTGGACGGCGCCCTGACGCTGGTCGATATCGGCGCCCAGGAGGTGCACCTGGTGTGCGAGCACCTGGAGGTGTCCCCGGCGCTGAAAGCCAAGCTGGAGACCAGCCCCGTCCAGATCCACCAGGGGGCCAAGGTCAAGGCCATCCAGGGCACCCGTCAAGTGGAGGGCCTGGTCTTGACCGACGGATCGGTCCTGCCCATCGGTGGTGTTTTCATCGAACAAGGGGCCAAAGGGCTGTTGCAATTGGCCACCAACCTGGGCATCATGCTCGACGACGAGATGCGCTACATCCGCACCGACAAAAAGCAGGCCACCAACATGCCCGGCATCTATGCGGCCGGCGATGTGTGCGGCCCGCCCTGGCAGATGGCCAAGGCGGTGGGCGAAGGGTGCGTAGCGGGCATCAACGCGGCCGACTACGCCAAGAAGCACAAACTGTGAATTCCTAAACCGTGAATCCTAACATATAAGGAGAGAACCATGGCCAAGTGTGTCAGTATCGATGAAGAGGAGTGCGTCGGCTGCGAAAGCTGCGTGGAGATCTGCCCGGATGTCTTCGAATTCGACGAGGCCAGCGGCAAAGCCAGGGTCATTAAACCCGATGGGGTGGAGGATTGCATCGAAGAAGCCATGGAAAGCTGCCCGGTGGAGTGCATCAAGTGGGAATAGGCGCAATCACAGGGCCAACGCCGTGCTTGCATCGGTCCTGTCCCTGTGGATAAGATAGCGCCATGAACGATCATGTGGTCATCATCGACGACGACCCCATCACCCTCAAGCAACTGCGCCGTATTCTGGAAAATCAAGGGTGCCGGGTATCGGCCTTTTCCACGCCCCAGCGCGTTCTGCAACACCTGGAGCGCGAGCCGTGCCATCTATTGATCAGCGATGTCAGGATGCCGGCCATGAGCGGCATGGATCTGATGGCACGGGTGCGCGGCCGATTTCCGGCCGTGGAAGTGATCCTCATCTCGGGTTACGCCTCCCTGGACGGCGCCGTGGCCGCCACCAAAGAAGGGGCCTTTCACTACCTGGCCAAACCGTTCACGCCGGAGCAGTTGCGCCAGCGGGTGGGTGAGGCCCTGGACCATGGCCGCACCAAACGGGCGGCCGCAGCCCCCGAGGGCCCGGCGCCGGGAACACCGCCCCTGATCGTCGGCGCCAGCGCTGCCATGCGCCGGGTGGAGGCCCTGGTGCGCCAGGTCGCCGCCGCGGAGTGCACGGTCATGATCACCGGCGCCTCGGGCACGGGCAAGGAGTTGGTGGCCCGGGCCCTGCACGCCCTGAGCCCGCGCGCCGCCAAGCCTTTCATGGCCTTCAACTGCGGGGCCCTAACCGAAACCTTGATCGCCAACGAGCTGTTCGGTCATGAAAAAGGGGCCTTCACCGGTGCCGACGCCTGCCGCCCCGGCCTGCTCGAAATGGCCGAGGGGGGCACCCTTTTTCTGGACGAGATCGGCGAGATGCCCTTGAGCATGCAGGTCAAGCTGCTGCGGGTCTTGCAGGAGAAAGAGGTGATCCGCGTGGGCGGCACCCGGCCCATTGCCCTGGATGTGCGCATCGTCTCGGCCACGGCCAAGGATCTCAAGGCCGCGGCGGAGAGCGGGGCGTTGCGCAACGATTTTCTCTTCCGCGTCAATGTCTTCAATATCCACTTGCCGCCCCTGCGCGACCGCCGGGAAGATATTCCCCTGCTGGCCTATCACCTCTTGCGGCGCCTGCAACGCCGCGGCGGACGACCGGTGAGCGCCATCTCCCAGGAGGCCCTGGCGCTGCTGACCCGCTATGCTTTCCCCGGCAATGTGCGCGAACTGGAGAACATTCTGGAGCGGGCCGCCGCCATCTGCCAGGCCGACGTCATCCGGGTATCGGACCTGCCGCCGGACCTGACCGAACTGGAATTGCGGGAGTACAAGCGGCCGGAAGGTCCGTTGATGACCCTGGAACAACTGGAGCAGGATTACATTGCCCATGTGCTCAAGCTCACCGAGGGCGCCCGCGCCCGGGCCGCCGAGATCCTGGGCATCGACCGGGCCTCGTTGTGGCGCAAACTCAAAAAGTACGGCCTGGAGTAAGCGTTGCCGATTGCAACGCCGGCGTTCGGGGTTGCAACATCCCGATCCTTCCCCTGCACCGCCACGGATCGCCCCCCGCCATCGTCCCCACGACGTTGCGAATCGCAACATCGCGGTCCGCCGGGCATCGTCGCCCTCCTGCATACTCATCATGATAACAGACACTTAATTCATTTTCTGCTTCTGGCAGGCCCTTTGCTATGCACGATCGGCAAAAGCAGGGGGTTGCATGTTTCAAGACATTCTCATCGTTTTCGACGGCCTGACGGTCAGCCCGGAGACCTTGAGCTACGCCCGGGAGTTGGCCCTGCGCATGGATGCCCGGGTGACCTTGCTGATGCTGGCCCAGATGCGTTTCATGGAGCGCACCGTGCTCGACTCCAAACGCAGCGCCCTGAGCCAGATGGAAGACCGGGCGGCCCAGCTGCTGACCCAATCGGCCGAGCCGTTCATCCAGCAGGGCCGCGAGGTGCGCTCGGCCTTCAGGGTCGGCGATCCGGCCCAGGAGATGTTGAAGTTCCTGGCCGACCGGCCGCCCTTCCAGGCCATCGTGTGGGGCAGCACGCTGGATCTGCCGCCCAAGGGGCATTGGATCGGAAGAGTATCGGGCCACATGGAGTGCCCGTTGATCACCGTGAGCAAGAAGGAGAAGCGCTGAATGGAACCGTTGACCCTGAACATGATGCTGGTGATGGGCATGATCGCCCTGGCCATCTTTCTCTTCGTGGTGGAGTGGGTTCGCGTGGATGTGGTGGCCATTTTGATCATGGTGGCCCTGCCGTTGCTGCACCTGGTGACGCCCAAGGAGGCCTTCGTGGGCCTGAGCAGCAATGCGGTGGTCTCGATCATCGCCGTGATCATCATCGGCGCCGGCCTGGATAAAACGGGCATCGTCAACAAGCTGGTGGCGCCGGTGGTCAAGGTGGCCGGCAACAGCGCTTCCCGGGTGGTCATCGCCATTTCGGTGGTCATCTCGATCATCTCCAGCTTCATGCAGAACATCGGCGCAGCGGCCCTTTTTCTGCCGGCCATTCAGCGCGTGTCCAAGGCCCAGAAGATCCCGCTGAGCAAACTGCTGATGCCCATCGGCTTCAGTTGCATCCTGGGCGGCACCCTCACCCTGGTGGGCAGCAGCCCGCTGATCCTGCTCAACGACCTGTTGATTCCGTTCAACCTCAAGCCCTTTGGCCTGTTCGACGTGACCCCCATCGGCGCGGCGCTGGTGGCCGGCGGCATCGCCTGCTTCATCCTCTTCGGCCGATTCATTCTACCCCAGGGAAAGGCAGAAGAGGGCGGTCACGGGGACCCGGCCGCCGTTCAGGAAAATGGCTTCGGCCCCTTGGGAGAGATGTATGAATTGACCACACCCGAGGATTTCACCCACTACCGCGATCCGGTGACCGTGCGCGACTTGCGCGACCGCTACCTGTGCAACGTGGTGGCCATGACCGAGCCGCCGGACTTCAAGACGCTGTCGCCGTCGGCGGATATGGCCCTGCGCGCCAACAGCGAGATCGTGGTTTTCGGCCGCAAGGAGGACGTGGACCGCTTGGCCGCGGCCGAGGGCCTGGGCGTCCGGGACCGCCTGGAAACCTACCAAATGGAACTGGAAGCGGCCCAATCGGGGATCGTGGAGGCCGTGGTGGCCCCGCGCGCGGCGCTCATCGGCAAGACCCTAAGGGAAGTCAACCTGCGCGATCGCTTTCGCGTCAGCCCCTTGAGCATCTACCGCCAGGAGGAGACCTACCGGGCCAGGATGGGCGAAATCCCTCTCCAGGTGGGCGACGTGATTCGCCTCTTCGGCACCTGGAAGCGACTCAAAGCCTTGCAACGCGAAGGCGGCCTGCTCTTCAGCGTGCCCACCGAAGTCGAAGAGATGCGCCCGGAAAAGGCGATCTGGGCCACCATCTGGCTGGTGACCGCGTTGACCATGACCATGGTCTTCAACATCCAGTTGTCGGTGGCCCTGATGACCGGCGCCCTGGGCATGATTCTGACCCGGGTGCTGACCATCGACGAGGCCTATGCTTCGGTGGACTGGCGCACCATCTTCCTGCTGGCAGGCCTGATCCCCCTGGGCATCGCCACGGAAAAAACCGGCACCGCCGCCTGGATCGCCCACACGGTGCTCGGCCTGATCGGCTCCGTGCCGCCCATCGTGCTGCTGTCGGTGATCGGCATCCTGGCCACGCTTTTTTCCCTGGTGATCTCCAACGTGGGGGCCACCGTGCTGCTGGTGCCGCTGGTGGTCAACATGGCCGTGGCGGCCAATGCCGATCCGCGCATGGCGGCGCTGGTGGTGGGCCTGGCCACCAGCAACTCCTTCGTGCTGCCCACCCACCAGGTCAACGCGCTCTACATGGGGCCGGGCCGCTACCGCACCACCGACTTCATCAAGGCCGGCACCTTGATGAGCGTGGTCTTCCTGGTGGTCATGATCGCTGCGATTGCGCTGTTTTACGGGGTTTAAACAAAGAAGTCGGGAGACAGAAGAGAAGGATCGAAACCATTTAGATGGGCAGCTCCCCTGCATGGGCCTGCTGAAAAGTTCGGACCCCGCGACATTCTGACTCCTGAATTCTGAATTCTCTCATGAATACTTCAAAGGAGCTTTTTCCAATGGCCATCATCACGATATCGAGAGGTTCTTACTCCATGGGCAAGGCCGTGGCCGAGCAGGTGGCCGCCTGCCTGGGGTACACCGTGATCAGTCGGGATCTGCTGCTGGATGCCAGCACGCGCTTTCAGATTCCGGAGATCAAGCTGATCCGGGCGATCCACGACGCACCGGGCATCTTGGCGCGTTTCAGCCGCAGCCAGCAGGCCTACCTGGCCTATATCCGGGCGGCCCTGACCGAACGGGTACGCGACGGCAACGTCGTCTACCACGGCCTGGCCGGCCATTTGCTGCTCAAGGAAGTACCCGGCGTGCTCAAGGTGCGCATCACCGCCGATCTGGAGCGCCGGGTGGAAAACGAACGCCGGCGCGAAGGCATCAGCGCCCAGGAGGCCCGGGAGACGATCCTCAGGGACGATCAGCAGCGCCGGGGGTGGACCCGGAGCCTGCACGGCGTCGATCCCTGGGACAGCAATCTGTATGACCTGGTCGTTCGCATCGGCGCGCTGACCGTGGCCGACGCCGTGAGTTTCATCTGCGAAGCGGCCCGCAGCGAAGGCTTCCGGGCCACGGAGAAGAGTTTACAGGCGATCAGGGATTTGGCCCTGGCCTGCCGGATCAAGGCCGAGCTGGTGGAAGAGTTCCCGGCGCTGGGCATCACCTGCCAATATGGCAACGCGATTGTCTACACCCGGGACAAAAGCGCGGGCGGCGATCGCCTTCACAAGCGGCTCGACACCCTGGGCAAAGAGATCCAAGGCATCTTCAACCTGGAAGTCCACTCGTCGGAGGACTGGCCCCCGGACGCCGTTTAAGCACCGGGCCACGGGTGGGTGGCCATACAAAAGGAGAACGTCATGCCCATTATCATCATTTCTTCGGAGGCCCCGGCAGTGGAGGAACAGATCGCGGCGCGCGCCGCCAAGGCCCTGGGGTACAAGACCCTGGGCCCGGAGGTCCTGCCCGCCATCGCCGCCAAGCATGCCATCCCCGAGGCCAAGCTGGCCGAGAGCCTGGGCCGGACCCCCACCCCGTGGTGGCGCCGGCAGGCCAAGGGCCGCCAGCAGTATCTGGCCTGCCTGGAAGCCGAGGTTCTGGATCGACTGGCCCCGGATAATATCGTATGCTGGGGCCTGGCGGCGCACCTCTATGTTCTGGGCGTCTCGCATGCCTTGAAGGCCCGCCTGCTGCCTGACAACGCCCGTCTGGCCGAGGAGCTGGCCGGGCAACGGGGTGTCACGCCGCACAAGGCCGCCAAATTGATCGAGGGCGCCCGGCTCAAGCGCTCCCAATGGTCGCTGGCGGCCTTCGGGCAGAACGAGCTGGAGCCATCCATGTACGATCTGGTGATCAATCTGGGCCAGATCGATCCGGACGAAGCCGTGGGCGCCCTGACCACCGCCGTGGGCTACCGCAAGTTCCAGCCCATGACCTATTCCACGAGCAGTCTGGCCGATATCGCCCTGGCCGCCAAGGTCAAAGCCCGGCTGCTGGGCTCGTTGAGCGACATCCGCGTGCAGGCCCGGGACGGCACAGTGGTGGTCACCAGCAAAGCCCTGAAGCGCGAACGGCGCAAAAAGACGGCCGCTATCAAGAGCCTGGCCGGCGAGGTGCCGGGGGTCAACTACGTGGAGGTGCACCTGATCAACTACGTCATCCGCGCAGCGGCCGAAAGCTTTCGATAGTGTCCATCCAGGAATGGCTATTTCCGCCGATTTCGGCGTTGGGCGAAAATTTTAATCCTCGAAATATGTCCATATATTCCTGCGGTTAAAATTTTCGTCCGCCTTCCGTCTTCGCCTGGCGGCTACGCCGAGACACGTGAACGCGACGAAAATATCTCATCCCTGGATGGACACCAGATAGAAAAGGAGGGCACTATGTCCGACGCATTGGAAATTTTGTTGCTGGACGATGAACCCATCGTGGGCAAGCGGCTCAAGCCGGCCCTGGCCAAGATCGGATGCAACGTGGAAGTATTCCAAGACCCCATCGCCGCCGTGGATCGCATCGAGAAAAAGAGCTTCGACATCGTGGTGACCGATATCCGCATGGATGAGATGGACGGCATGCAGGTGTTGGAGCGTGTCCAGGCCCGATCCCCGCGCACCAAGGTGATCATGATCACCGGCTATGCCATGATCGCCCTGGCCCGGGAGGCCATGGAAAAAGGGGCCTTCGACTTCATCGCCAAGCCCTTCAAGCCCGACGACCTGCGCAAAGTCATCGCCAAAGCCGCCGAAGCCTTGGGCTCGTCGGTGGATTTCAGCGCCGTCAACGAAAACACTTAAGCGCGCAGGTTTCGCCGAAGTCGCAGCGGTGCCTTCTTTCGAGGAGATGGTATGGCAGGCATGGACGGCCAGAACGGCAATATCCAGGATGTCTACGACCGCATGGAGATCATCGGGGACGCGCGCCGAGCGCTGCTGGAGCGAAAACGCTTCAACGTCAAGACCCAGATTTTCATTGCCAACGCCCTGGTCTTCGTGTTGGCCCTGGGGGTGGCCGTCGTCCTGATCGCCAACATTTACCGCATCCAGCGCCGCATGGAGTTTCTCGAATTCGCCAACGAATTCTCCATCGAAATCCAGCAGGCCCGGCGCTACGAGAAGAATTTCTTCCTCTACCGCACCAACCTGGAGGATGCCCTGGAGAACATTCACGCGGCCCAGGCGGTTTTCATCGCCAACGCCGAGCCGTTCGCCTCGATCCTGGGCCGCACCCAGCAGCAAAGCGTCTTGCGCCAGTTGGAAACCTATACCGACTTGCTCGAAGAGTTGCAGGAAATTCAACGCAAAGCGCCCACGCGGCTGTTCGACGCCGCCTTCATGGGCGATATCGAAAACCGCCTGCGCCAAAACGGCAAGGACATGGTGACCATGGCCCAGGGGCTGATGGGCAAGGAGAAGGCGGCCTTGACCCGCGCCCTGCAGCGCTCCATCGCCATTCACATGCTCTCCCTGGTGGCTTTGCTGGTGGTGCTGGTCATCAATGCCTACCTGCTGGTCGGCCGCATCGTGACCATGCTGACGCGCTTTTCGGCCTATGCCCAACGCATCGCGGCCGGCGACTTCACGCCCATTACGCCCCGGCGCCGCTATCGCGACGAATTCACCGAGCTGGCCATCGCCATCAACGAAATGATCAAGGAGTTGGCCAACCGCGAAGCGGCCCTGATCCAGACCCACAAGATGCGCGCCATCGGCACCCTCACGGCCGGCGTGGCCCACGAACTCAACAACCCCATGAACAACATCATGCTCACGGCCCACATGCTCATGGAAGAAAACGCCACGCTCTCCGCGCAAGAGCGCCTGGAGATGCTCACGGACGTGGCCGACGAAACCTCCCGGGCCAAGCACATCGTCGCCAACCTGCTGGATTTCGCCCGGGAGAGCGCCGCCACCATCCAGACCCTGGAGCTGGAAAAACTGCTCCGCGACACCATCCGCCTGGCCGAAAACCAGGTGCGCATGTCCGGCAACAAGATCGAGCTGCAAGTCACCGACCACCTGCCGGCCATCCACGGCGACGGTCAGAAGCTCCAGCAGGTGTTCCTCAACCTGATCCTCAACGCCGTGGATGCCTCCCCCAAGGGGAGCAAAATCCAGGTGATCGCCCTGCCCTACGACAAAGCCCCGGACCACGTGGCCATCAAAGTGGTAGACTACGGCCACGGCATCCCCCGGCATGTGCTCTCCTCGATCTTCGACCCCTTCTTCACCACCAAGGCCAAGGGCCACGGCACGGGCCTGGGACTGAGCGTCTCCCAGGGGATCGTGGCCAAACATGGCGGCAAAATCGTCGTGAGCAGCGAAGAGGGCAGCGGCTCGATCTTCACCGTGGTCCTGCCGGTCACCACCTTTCCGAAAACCATCCATACGTTTTAGCCTAGTGTCCATCCAGGAATGGCTATGCCCTAGCCGCCCGTCGGGGCTCGCTCAGGACGCGCCGGCGGCAGAAAAATGAACACCTGTTAAGTTAACAGATGTTTCATTGGCCTCGCTTTTTCATTTGCCTTTCGGGCTCATCCCCTTATAGGATGTTGTTATTCAAATTATTTTCAGTGCGGCCCGACCCGAACATAATTGGCATTCTCCTTGCTTAGATCTCTTCCTGGATGTTGTACCCGCTAACGATACGTTTTCCGGATCGGCGCCTTAACGGCCAGAGCGCGGGAAACATGGCATAAAACGACTCTCAGTGGAGGAAGCAATGCGAAAGAGACAAATTCTTGGGGCTTGGCGCCGCCTCCTGCTCGGCCTGCTGGTCGGCGCTCTGGTGGCGACGTCTATGGCCTGGGCGGCGCCCAACCCGGAAGAACCGGCGCTCGCACCGGGTCGCGTCATGGCCCAGCAAGCGATCAAGGAAAAAGCCTTGTGGATCACCACCGACCACGCCCAGCACGAGATCCTCAAGCAGCCGCTGGCCTCCGGGCCGGAGGTGACCAAAGCCTGCCTGTCGTGCCACAACCAGGCCGCGCTGCAATTCCACAAGACCATCCACTGGACCTGGATGGACCCCAGTACGGCCGACAGCGTCAAGCTGGGCAAGGGCGGGCTGTCCATCAACAACTTCTGAATCAACAACCAAAGCAACGAGGCTCGTTGCACCTCATGTCATGCCGGTTATGGTTGGACCGATAAGAATTTCGACTTCAGCGATCAGACCAAGGTGGATTGCCTGGTCTGCCACGAACAGACCGGAACCTATAAGAAATTTCCCACCGGCGCCGGCTGGCCGGTGACCGAACCCACCGTGTTCAAGGAGAACAACGTCACCTACCTGCCGCCCGAGTACAATAAGGTGGCCCAGAGCGTGGGGCTGCCCACCCGCAAAAACTGCGGCACCTGCCACTTCTCCGGGGGCGGCGGCGACGGCGTCAAACACGGCGACATGGACAGCTCGCTGTTCAAGCCGAATAAAGCCCTGGATGTGCACATGGGCTCGGACGGCCAGAATTTCGACTGCACGCGCTGTCACTCCACCACCCAGCACAACATCGCCGGGCGGGTCTATGCCACGCCGGCGGCCACCGAACGCAAAAGCCTAATCGAAGACGACCTGGCCTCCAAGATCACCTGCGAATCGTGCCACAGCAGCACGCCCCATAAAAGCCATGCCAAGGCCAATGACCACACCGACCGGGTGGCCTGCCAGAGCTGTCATATCCCGGCCTATGCCCGCATCAACCCCACCAAGATGTCGTGGGACTGGTCCACCGCCGGCCAGAAGCGGGACGGCAAGCCGTTCGTGGAAAAGGATGCCCTGGGCAAGCCCAGCTACGATACCAAGAAGGGCAACTTCGTGTGGGCCAAAAACGTGCAGCCCGAATACTACTGGTACAACGGCAGCATCAAGCACCTGACCGTGGCCAACAAGGTCGATCCCAGCAAACCGGTGGCCCTCAACGAGCCGGTGGGCAGCCCGGAGGACCCCAACGCGCGCATCTTCCCCTTCAAGGTGCACCGGGCCAAACAGCCCTACGACAAGGTCAACAAGACCGTGGCCATCGTGCATCTCTTCCCGAAGCACAAAGAGGATAAGGATGCTTACTGGATGGGATTCGATTGGAACAAGGCCATCGCCAGCGGCATGGAATACACCGGCCAACCCTATTCCGGCGAGTATGATTTCGTGGAAACCAGCTATGTCTTCCCCACCACCCACATGGTGGCGCCCAAGGACAACGTGGTCGCCTGCTATGAATGCCATAACCAGGAGCAGAGCCGCCTTTCCGCCATCGGCGGGGTCTATATGCCGGGGCGCGACCGCGTCCGGGGGCTGGACCTGCTGGGCTGGCTCGCCGTGTTGGGCGCCTTGCTGGGTGTGACGGTGCACGGCCTGACGCGCCTGTTCACCAACGGCCGAAAGGAGGGCTGAGCCATGTCGAAGAAAATGGTCCCGATCTACTTATACTCGCGCTACGAGCGCTTCTGGCATTGGCTGCAGAGCCTGCTGATCATCCTGTTGCTGCTGACCGGCTTCGAGGTGCACGACACCTATACCCTTTTCGGGTTCGGCACGGCGGTGGATGTCCACAACTTCGTCGGCCTGACCTGGCTGATCGCCTTCGCCTTCTTTGTCTTCTGGGTTTTTACGACCGGAGAGTGGCGCCAGTACATCCCCACCACCAAGAAGATGCTGCTGGTCGTCCGCTATTACGGCTACGGGATCTTCAAGGGCGAATCGCACCCTGTGCCCAAGCGCAAGGAGGCCAAGCACAATCCGCTGCAACGGCTGACCTATCTGGCGCTGGCCACCTTTCTGCTGCCCCTGCAGATGATCACCGGGTTTCTCTACTGGGGTTACAACGACTGGACCGCCTGGGGTCTCGGCTTTCTCTCCCTGGAAGTACTGGCCGTGGTCCACACCCTGGGCGCCTTCGCCATCCTGGCCTTCCTCATCGTGCACGTCTATATGACCACCACCGGCCATCGGGTCACGGCCCACGTCAAGGCCATGATCACCGGATGGGAAGAGGTGGAGGAGGGCACCCCCGTGGAAGAGTGGGAGCAAACCCACCCCAAGAAAGCGCCGGCGGTTTAGAAAAGAGAAGTTTGAAAGCCAGCATTCTGGCATTCGATAACGTGCGTTAAAAGAGGGGTGAGGCGCGGATGCCTCGCCCCTCTTTTTATAGTTTACGGATTGAACGTTGTTCAGGTGTGCTGGTGCACCAGGGCCAGGCCGGGATGGGGCACCTGAAAGTAGGGGATGGTGGTGCCGTCCAGGCTGCCGATGTAGGCCGTGCGGCGCTCCGGGCCGCCGAAGCAGATGTTGGCCGGGCGCTGAAGCACTTGGCGCTGGGGATCTTCCAGGTACATGCACAGCTCGCCGGTGGCGGTCAGGTAGCCCACAGCATTGCGCTGGGGGAAGGTGATCCACAGGTTGCCGGCCTCGTCGAAGGCGATGCCGTCGGGATAGCCCTGCTGGGTCAGGGGGCTGGGGCCGAAGATTTCGGCCGGCCCCAGGGTTCCGTCGCTTCGCACGGCATAGCGCAGGATGTTGCTGCGCATGGTTTGGGCCACATACAGAAAGGCGCCCTCGCGGTCCAGGGCCACGCCGTTGGCGAAGTAGATGCCGTCGGCCAGGATGCGCGGCCGACCGTTTTCGATGCACACCACGCAGCCGTCCGGGGTGGGCCGCATCAAGACGGCATTGATCTCTTCGTTCTCGGTGGAGTTGGTGACCCACAGCCGGCCCTTGGCATCCAGCAGGGGAAAATTGGGCGCGACCATGCGCCGGCCGTCGGCGTGGGTCATCAGCACCGTGTGGGACCCGTCGGGCGCCAGGGACTGGAGTTGGCCATTGCCGATATTGGCCACGATGACCTTGCCGTCCGGCGCGATGCAGATGCCGTTGGGCGCACCGCCCAGGTCACCGAAGAACTCGGTGCGCCCGTCGGGGCGGATGCGGTTGCAGCCGCCGCGGGCGTCGGCGGTGATGAGGGTGCCGTCATCCAGGGCCATGACCCCTTCGGGCCGGACGAGGCCGCTGCCGATGGTTTTGACTTTAGCGATATCCATGCGCATAGACTGCTCCCTGCTCATTATCTTTCCTGTGTGCATACCTTATCCGCATATTACGGTCAACTCGCGCTCAGGCCAGGCAACGATTCTCGCTGAACAGCATTCATCGGGGCCAATGCGCGCACAGCACGTTCAGGTCATGGTCCAATTCACCGGCCACACATTTCAAGTGCCGCTAATGGTGCGCTCCGGGCGGCCTGGAAACTC
>Ga0068713_1001613_pt1 | contig 28018 bp, 22 predicted proteins | sample MTBAKSrepl2MetaG_FD_62223 | JGI IMG/M metagenome (GOLD analysis project Ga0068713, IMG submission 62223) | Enrichment culture microbial communities om Arthur Kill intertidal strait, New Jersey, USA, that are MTBE-degrading - MTBE-AKS2 (Arthur... | ecosystem: Environmental > Aquatic > Marine >...
CCGCCTCGCTTCGCTCGGCTCCACCTACATCCCCACAGCGTGAAGGACCAGGACCATGCACAATGTCCCATACACCTTAAACTCTCATAAGCCCTGGACCAAAAAATGGGGGCTTGACACCGGAGCCAGAACTCGATAAATTTGGTAGCAATTTACCTACCATTATTTCTTTTTATCGCGACAAACATAACAAAGTATTTAAGTCATTGGAATCAAGATTAAAATCAATAATACCAGAGTTAGAAAGAATTAATATTGAATATGTATTTACAAAAAAATATGGCCTATTTTTTAAGGAAAAAAAGATAAAGAAGCCTTGGGGGGTTGACGATATATCAGATGGGACAATTCAAGTACTTGCTATCCTTGCGGCGATATTAGATCCAAGATCAAAGCTAACAATAATTGAGGAACCTGAAAATAGCGTTCATTCTTGGATTGTATCACATATTCTTGAAGCATGTAGGGAAGCTGCTGAAGACAAATATATTTTACTTACTACGCATTCTATTAATTTGATAGACAAATTATCTCCTGAAGAACTCTACTTGGCTTATAAACACAATGGTGAAACTAAAGTAATTCCCGCTGAAGCAGTCGATGTTGACCTTAGGAATATTCTGGAAAAAGGAATTTCAACTCTTGGAGAATACATCTACTCAGGCGGAATACAAAAAGCTGTTCCTCCAGGCGAATAGTGATGAAAGTATCATTTATTGTTGATGGTCAAACAGAATATCATCTACTAATACCGTTCCTGGCTTCCTCGAAAGCGACCTGTGAACTTACTAAACCAATTCTGTGTGATATGCAACCTTATGCCTCTATTAGTCAGATTGCATATAGAATTAGTAAAAAGCTTCCTTTGATTCTGCATAAGAATCCCGACTTAATTGTGATTACAATTGACCACGAAAATAGGCCATGTTGTGCTCCCAGTTTTGCAAATGAACTTTATAACTCAGTAGTGGGATATGTTCCTGTGCCTGTGAGAGTCCAAGTTGTTATCAAAGTTAGCTGTTTCGAAAACTGGTTAATTTCCGATATTGGTTCATTAGGACGGATTAGGGGATTTAGCTTGTCTACTGCAATTCAACGGCGAATATCTCCAAACAAAGCCGATAACGTAGATGCTTTAAGAATATTAAAATCTTTAAACGGTGGAAATTATGATAAAATAAGCGACGGGAAGCGAATCTGTAAAGCTATAAAAGATTTTAATGCAGATTCCAACTCTCGATCTCTTCGCCGTATGCTTAGAGTTCTTGGGCATCCTAAGTATACTAACCAAAGCAAACTTCCTGCTTAATATCCATATCTAACTTTATTTCGTGCTCACCGGAGGCAAGGCCAGGTAGGGATCGATCAGGTCGCGGCCCATGTCCCGGATGATCCCCTGACAGGCCGGGTCGTTGGCCCGGTTGTCCATCTCGTTCGGATCCTTTTCCAGATCGAAAAACTCGCACACCGCGCCGCTGTTGCGCTCCACGGTCAGGCGATACTGGTCCGTGGCGGCCATGACAAAGTAGGCGTCGAGCGCCCGGGTCTCGATGGCGCTGAAGGCGGCCGTGCGCTCGGGCGCCGGCCCGCCTTGAACCACGGGCAGGAGCGACCGGCCCTGGGAGCCGGGCAGCGGTTCGGCCCCGGCGATGTCCAGCAGGGTCGCGGTCAGATCGATATTCTCGGTCAGCGCGTCCACCACCCGGGGAGCCATGCCCTGGGGCGGCCGGATAATGCCCGGCACCAGCACCGAGGACTTGTAAAAATTCATCTTGGCCATGAGGTGGTGGTCCCCCAGCATCTCGCCGTGGTCCGCCGAATAGACGATCCAGGTGTTTTCGTCCAGCCCCATGTCCTTAAGCGTCTTCAGAACGTCGCCGATGCGCTGGTCAATCAAGGAGATCATGCCGTAATACTGCCGCGCGCCGGTCAGCACGTATTCGTCGGTCAGCAGGTGGGAGTTGGAGTGGGCGTACAGCCCCTTTTCCAGGTACTCCCGCCAGACGCCTTCCGCGTTCGTCGGGGCGTCGCTCGGTCCGCGGGGGATGTTCGTGTCCTGGTAGCGGGCGGCCCAGACCGGATCGGCCATGAGCGGCACGTGGGGCTGAACAAAGGAGAGCATCAGGAAGAAGGGCTGATCTTTTTTGCGCCGGCGCAGCCAGTCAATGGCCTGGTCGGCCAGGAAGCAGGTCAGGTCGTCCTCCTGCGGCAGGACGCTGGTCACGCCGTCCCAGTGGTGGGGCGTCATCCGCCAGACGGAGCGAACCTGCTTCTGGTAGGGCTCAAGCCGGCCTTTGGCTTTCAGGTGCTCGGTATAGGGCGTGATCATGCGGACCTGGGGAAAGGCGTGCACGTAGCGGTCGAACTCCTCGACCACGTGGTCGAAACCGAAACTCTGGACAAACCCCTCGAACTGCCGGAGGTCCATCTCCGGCCCGTCAGGCGTATCCACGGCCTGCCCCTGCCGGGGCGAAAAGAAATGGGTCTTACCGATCTCGGCCGTGGCATAACCGGCCTTTTGCAGATTCTTCATCAGGGTCGGCCAGGCCGGGTCGAAATCCGCGCCGAAATTGCGGGCCACGCCGTGCTGGTGGGTGTACAGCCCGGTGATGACCGAGGCCCGGGAAGGCTGGCAGACCGGGCTTTGGCAGTACATGCGGCTGAAACGCGCGCCCTCTTCGGCCAACCCATCCAGGTTCGGCGTTTGGACGATGTCGTTGCCGGCGCAGCCCATGGCGTCGTGACGATGTTGGTCCGAAAAAAGATAGATGATGTTCGGCCGATTGGTGCTCATAAACGGATCTCTCCTTGATCTAGCGGCTAAGGCGGCCTGACGCCGCCCCGCTCATTACCATGCCCCACGCGCTTGGCCCGCGTCAAATCGGGCCCGGACGTTTTCGATTTTGTCCCCGCGCAACCCGCGCGGCGCGGGCAATGCAACCGCCGATCTTTGCTTCGACCGGCAGGATCGAACGGCGCTCGCGCTAGGCCGACGCTTCGGCCTCCCGCTCCTCCAGAATGATGTCCACGGCCATGCGGGCGGCCGTGCCCACCACCTTGCCGCAGTGATCCATCATGCCGAATTGGAAGGCCTGCCGCAGTTCCTCGGGGTCCAGCAGGTTGAAGGTCCGGCCCATGAGCGATTTCTGCAGATCGTGGCACCGGCAGACGCCGAACTGGTCCACGAAACGATCGTGCAATTTCTTGACCAGCAGGTAGGAACGCATGGGCTTCATCATATCGGCCAGCTCCGGCCGCTCCCGGCCGTACAAATACCCCAGCACCATTGACGACCCGACCAGGGCCCCGCAGGAGCCGTCGCCGGTCAAACCCAGCCCGTCGGCCAAACCGCTGGCCGCCTTGAACACGTCGTCATTCTCGATCGACAGGGTGTCAAAAATCGCGGCGATGACCGTCTGGGCGCAGCCCGTGCACTCTTTCTCGTATTTCGCGCCGAGCTGGTATGCCTTTTCCGCGAGTTCCCCCTTGGAATTCGCCATGGTTTCCTCCTCTTGTTATCAAGGCTCGCCCAGGTGCTGCACGGAACGGGCATAGCCGGTTAATTCCACATAGCCGCGACCTTCAACCGTGTTCGACCCGGCCCGGCCCCGTATGGACACACTGCCTTCCCAGTAGGTGACCCGGGTCGAACCCGGGGTCCGCAGTTCCTGGTCCTTCAGGTTGGGCGTGAGCGTCAGGTCCAGGCCGCGAGACGTCAACCGAACGCGCCAGCCCGAGGGATAGACGCCGCCCGAGTGCGGGCTTTTCCAGCGGCCGAGCGTCTCGACTTGAAAATCCTTTCTCTCCAGGCGCACCGGCGGCCCCGAGGCCGGAACAAAAGTCCCGCTCGAAGCCGAGCTATGGCCGCCGTCCCCGCGCCTGAGCAGATAGATCATGAGTTCGGTGTCGTCATCGAGTTGCAGGCTGAACCAGTCCCAGCCCACCACGTCGGGTTCGAGCATGGCCGTGCTGTACTCGTGGTCCATCCAGGCCGCGCCTTGGACCGGCACGGACCGGCCGCCGATCTCGAGCGCGCCCGTGGCCCCAAGCCGGGTGAAGGAGTAGTAGCAACTGGCGCTCTCGGGTTGTTGGCCCTTGTGACTATACCCTCCCAAGCCATGGGCCACCAGAGGTTTTTGGGGCGCGAGCGCCAGATTCAAGGCGAACTTTTCGTCATTCACGGTCAGACGCTGGCTGGCCTCGCCGATGAGAATCCCCCAGGGCGTGATAAAAATCCGGGTGCCCCGGTCGGTTTGCTCGGCCCCGGCCAGACCCACGGCCCCCCGGGCCATGCGCTCGGCAAAGACGAACCGCTTGCCCTGAATGTCCGAAACGGCCGCGTGGCCGAAATAAAGCTGCCGGGTGCGCCAGGCCGAGGGGCGCTCGGGCCCACCGGCCTCGCCGCCCGGCGGGCTGAGTTGCGCGCGAAAGATGGTCATCTGAAAACCGAACGGCTCCCTATCCGGCCCGGCCAGGTTGCCGGTGTAGTACCACCATTCGAGGCGATAGCCCGGGTGCGGGCCGTGGTCCCTGGGGAACCGGAAGTCGCACGGCCCGGTCACTTCCAGCCAGTTCCCGGCGAGCGCCCAACCCGCCCACAAAAGCATAGTGGCCAGTATGGCCAACAGCCCAAGTTTTGCCAGGGTCTTCATCTACGTCTCCTTGAGCACCAGCGCCGGCGGGGCCTTGAGCGCGATCCAAGTGGCCGGCAGGGCCGCGATCAACGCCGTGGCCAGGATAAGCGGCAAGGACAAGGCCAGGGCCTCGGCGTCCAGCCGATAGAGAAAGGTCCAGCCGAACGAGACGCGGTTGATGACGAAAATGAGCAAATACGATAGGAAAAAGCCGCAGACCAAACCCAGGGCCTCGCCGGTCAGGACCATGAGCATGGCCTCCCAGAAGATCATGAACCGAATCTGCCAGGCGCTGGCCCCCACCGCGGTCATGGTGTTTAAGAGCCGGATGCGTTCGAGCACCAGCACGGTCAAGGTGGTGGTGATGCCCAGGCCGGCCACCAGGAGCGAGATGGCCAGGAGCACCACGGTGATGGCGAAGGTCTCGTCGAAGATGACCAGAATCTCGTGGCGGATGGTTCGGCCCGAGATGATCTCCAGGGCATAGTCCTGGCCGCAGCAGGCCAGAATCTCGGCCCGCAGCCGCCGCACCTCGGCCTCCACGTCCCCGGCCTTGTCCTTGACGAAAAACCGCACCCCGCTCCAGCTCGTGTCTCCGGTCAGCCGCTGGAAAGCGGCCAGGTCCATGGTCACGATCCCGCCCTGGGTGCGGTAGTCCCGGTGCACGCCCACCACGGGCAAGGCAATGGTCCTGTCCCCCAGCGTAACCCGAAACAGGCAGCCCAGGCCGAGTCCGGTCTGATTGGCGAACCCCTCGGAAACCAAAACCCCCTGCCCTGCCTGAAGCCGCGCCGCCGCTTCCCCCGGCCGGCCGTGGATCAATAAAAAGCGCCCGTGCCTGAGCAACAGGTCCGTGTCGATGGCTTCGAGCTGATACGGGAACCCGCGATATTTCAAGGCCAGAAGGCGGGACGGGGCCAGGTCGAAATTTCCGGACAGCCCGCGCAATCCCACGACCACGCGGTCGGGCAGCGCGTCCCGGAACTGGTTGTACCCGGCCATGCGGCCTCGAAGAAACAGATCGCCGGCCAGGGTCTGATTGATCCACAGGGTCACGGTCTGGCGAAAGCTATGGACCATGATGGTCAGGGCCACGAACAGGGCCATGGCCGTGACCAGGGCCCCCACGGCCACCGAGGCCCGCTTGCCCGCGTCCCGCATGAAGCGCCCGCCCAAAAAAGCCGGCTCCCCGGCCGCCCGCCGAAGCAGCGGCGGCAGCCGCGTGCCCAAGCCGCGCAGGAGCCTCGGCCCGAGCAGGGCGAAGCCCAGGACCAAGGCCAGCGCGGCCAGATACCCGCCCGTGGGCACGCCTTGCGGCCAGACCACCCGGGACAGCGGCCAGGATACAAGGATCAGCCCCAACCCCCACAACGCGGCCCGGTTGCCTCCGCCGGGCCTAAGCGACGGCGGGTCGTCCAAAAACATGGCCTCCCGGGGCGCAACCCTGGTCGAGGCCCGGGCCGGTTCGTAGGCCGCGGCTAGACAGACCAGCAGCGTCACGGCCAGAGACAGTCCGATCTCCCAGGGGCTCAAGACGAGCGCCTCCACGCTGACCCGGGCGAACAGATGGCTGATGGTGCCGCTCACGGCCTGAACCATGTACCGGACCAGCACCGCGCCGATGGGAATGGCCAGCAGCCAGCCCAACAGGCCGAAAAGAAGCCCCTCGCCGAGCACCAGGAAGAAGACCAGTTGGCTGGATCCGCCCAAGGCCCGCAGCACGGCCAGTTCGCGCCGCCGCGAGGCCGCGTTGATCGAGACCAGGCTGTACACCAGGAAGCTGCCCACGAACAGGGCGATGAAGCTGAGCAGGGACAGGTTCAGTTGGTAGGCCTTGAGCATGGCGTCGCCGGTCGAACCCAGCCCGGCCGGCGGTTCCAGGACCACGCCAACCGGCAGGAGGCGCTCAAGGGCCTGAATCTGATCGGCCCTAGCGCCGGGTGCGAGCTTGAGGTCGATGCGGTCCACGAAGCCCTGGCCGCCGATGAATTCCTGGACCGTGGCGATGTCGGCCAGGGCCACCAGGCCGCCGTCCACCAGGGCCAAGCCTTCCGGGGCCAGCACGTCCAGCACCGTGAAGGTCACGGCCTGGCGGAGGTATTCGAGCCTGAGGCGTCGGTCGCCGGGACCCAGACCCAGGGCCTCGGCCAGGGGCCGCGCCAGCACCAGGGACCGGGGTTTTTGCATGAGGTCCAGCCAGGGCAGGTCTCCGGCCCCACTCGCCATGGCCGGCCGCCATTGGCGGAGCGCGCTGTCCTGGATGGGGTCGATGCCCAGCAGCAGAAAGGGCTCGTCCGGCCGGCCCGGGGACTGCACGTACCGGGAGACCACCGGCGCGGCGGCCCGGACGCCGGGCTGGGCCGCGAGCACGGCCACCAGGTGCTCGGGCACCTCTCCGCCCGGCCGGGTCACGATCAGGTCGGCCTCGCCCGCGAGCAAAGACATGCTGTTTTCAAAGGAGACGAGCGAGGCGTCCACGGCTAGCCGGATGCTGGTGAAGACCGCCGCGCCCAAAGCGATGCCGAACAGGACCGCCACGAACCGCCAGGGGTGCCTTTTGAAATTGCGCAGGCTGAAACCTAAAAACAGGCGGATGAACGGGCCGGCGCTGGTCATGGGACTTTGGCTTCCGACAGTCTCCCGTCCGCCAGAGACAGATGCAGCGTGGCGTACGGATCGGCGATCTGGCTGTGGGTGGCGATGACCACCGTGCGGCCTTGGTCGCGGTTGAGCCCGGCCAGGAGTTCGACCACGGCCTGGCCGTTGCGGCTGTCCAGGTTGCCCGTGGGTTCGTCGGCCAGGATGAGCAGCGGGTCGTTGATCAAGGCCCGGGCCAGGGCCGTGCGCTGCATCTCCCCGCCGGAAAGCTGAGAGGGATAATGCGGCATCCGGTCGCCAAGGCCCAGACCCGCGAGCAGGCCCTCGGCCTTGGCCCGGACCTCCCCGAGCCGCCGTCCGGCCAGGAGCGCCGGCAGGCAGACGTTTTCCAGAACGGACAGGGAGGGCATGAGGTTGAAGGACTGGAAGACCATGCCCACCACCTCCCGCCGGTAGCGGTTGAGCTGGGCCGGCGTGGCCTGAACCAGGTCGCGACCGGCCACGGTGAGCCGGCCCCGGGTCGGCCGGTCGAAACCGGCCAGCAGGGCCAGGAGCGTGCTCTTGCCGCTGCCGCTGTCACCCTTGAGCACCACCATCTCCCCGGCCCGGACGGCCAGGTCCACGTCCAGCACGCCCACCACCTCGCCTTGCCCCAAGGCATAGGTGCGGGTCAATCCGTCGGCCGCGATCAAGATTTGAGGCTCGCTCGGGTTCATGGCCCCTCCAGAACCGATCCAATTCTAGGATACCATAGGAAACGAGGAATGCGGAGGGTTGAATGAAGCAGGAAAAGCCTGGCAGCGGTTCGCAATACGACCCATGCTTGACTGTCCATGTCCGCGCACCTCCCATTCATCACCGATCGTTCTCAATAAGGTCTTGCGCCGGGTTCGAAGCCTCTGTTATGCTTCGTGACTTAAGACAAGTGCTGAAAAATACATGAGGGGCGCCCCTTTTCCGCCAAAAGCCATGCCGTTCGCCATTGATTTTCAGCCCATCGGCCGCCGGGGGCCTTGTCCGGAAGGCGGCTCCCTGTTGGACGCGGCCCGCGCCTTGGGCGTGGACTTGGTCAACATCTGCGGCGGAGCCGGCACGTGCGCACGCTGCCGGGTGCAGGTGCTGACCGGCCGGGTGTCCGAACCCACGGCCGTGGAAACCGAGGCGCTTCAGGAAGCCGAGCTGGCCCAGGGCCTGCGCCTGGCTTGCCAGACCTTTCCTTTGGACGACTGCCGGATCGGGGTGCCGGCCGATTCCCTGACCGCGCCCCAACGCGCCCAGGTGAACGGTCTGGCCGACAAGACCCGGCCCGAGCCGCTGGTGCGCGCCTGGTCTCTGGAAGTGCGACCGCCGGACCTGGAAGACCAGCGGGCCGACGCGGACCGGCTGCTGGCCGCCCTGGCCGAAAAAAGCGGCATCCAAAACCCGGCCGCGGACCTGGCCGTACTGCGGGTATTTTCTCCAAGACTCCGGGCCGGGGACTGGCGCGCGCGCGTGGTCACGCGGGGCAACGAAGTGGTCGGGTTCGGTTCGGAACCGTCCGCGCTCCTGGGCCTGGCCGTGGATTTGGGCACGACCAAGATCGCCGCCTATCTGGTGGACCTCACCAGCGGTCACACCCTGGCCGCCCGGGGCGTGATGAATCCGCAGATCGCCTATGGCGAGGATGTGATCTCCCGCTTGAGCCTGGCCCTGAAAGGCCCGGCCGAGGCGGCGCGGCTGAAGGACCTGGTCATCGAGACCTTGAACGCGCTGGTTCAGGAGATGTGCGTCGAGGTGGAGGCCAAACCCGAGGCCGTGGTCGAGGCCGTGATCGTGGGCAACACGGCCATGCACCATCTGCTTGTGGGCCTGCCCGTGGACCAACTGGCCCGAGCGCCCTATGTGCCGTCCGTGCAGACCGCGCTGGACGTCAAGGCCCGGGATCTGGGGCTGAAAACGGCGCCGGGCGCGTACGTGCATCTGCTCCCCAACATCGCCGGGTTCGTGGGCGCGGACCACGTGGCCATGCTCCTGGCCACGCGCCCGGACAACGGCCCCGGTGTCCGCCTGGCCCTGGACATCGGCACCAACACCGAGGTCTGCCTGGCCGGCCGCGATTTCATGGCCAGCGTCTCCTGCGCCTCGGGACCGGCCTTTGAAGGCGCCCATATCCGGCACGGCATGCGGGCCGCGCCCGGAGCCATCGAGCGGGTGAAGATCGAGGGCGACCGGCCGACCTTTCAGGTCATCGGCGGCGGACCGCCGGCCGGCCTGTGCGGCTCCGGCATCCTGGACGCCCTGGCCCAGCTTCACCTGGCCGGCGTGATCGACGCCAGCGGCCGGCTGGGCGAACATGCCCGGGTGCGCACGGTGGACAATGTCAAGGAGTTCGTCCTGGTCGAGGAGGCCGAACGAAGCGGCGGACCGGCCATCACCTTGACCCAAAAGGACGTCCGCGAGCTTCAGATGGCCAAGGCCGCCATCCGGGCCGGCATCGAAATTCTGATGGCCGCCCACGGCGTGGGCCCCTCGGAGATCGATGGGGTCATCATCGCCGGCGCGTTCGGCAGCTACATCGACGTGGACAGCGCCCTGACCATCGGACTGTTGCCGCCCATGGCCAAGGAACGCGTGGTCCAGGTGGGCAACGCCGCGGGTAGCGGAGCCAAGATGGCTCTCATTTCGGCCAAGGAACGCGCCCAGGCCGAGGCCCTGGCCCGGCGCATCCGCTATATTGAGTTGGCCACGGCGCCGCGATTCATGGACGTGTACACCCAGGCCATGCTCCTGGGATGAAACCGGACCGCCGGGACCGGCGACTATAAAGCAGGAGGATTTTCGTGCACCCCAGGCTGGCGCAAATCCTGAGCGACTACACCCGGCCCGTGCCCACGCCGGCGGGCATGACCAGCCGGGAGCTGGTCCGTAGGGCGATCCGCTTCGAGGACCCGCCGCGAATTCCTTACAGCTTCGTGGTTCCCCTGGAGAGCGATTTCTTCGAGGTCATCCTGGCCGATCGCTTGAGCGCCGAACGCGGGCCGGACCGTCCCACGGAACTCGGCGCAATCTATTACGACGAATGGGGCGTGGGCCAGGAGGTCACCGGCCGAGGCTGGGACCACGCCTTCGAACACCCTCTGGCCGACCTTAGCCAGGTTGACGATTTCCCCTTTCCGGACTTGGCAGCGGTGGATCGCTTCGAGCGGCTCCGGCCTTTTATCGAGGAGGCCGCCAGGGCCGGCAAATACGTGGTCGGGTTCGACCCGATCATGGCCTTCGAGCGCATGCGGTCCTTGGTCGGGTTCGAGGAACTGATGGTGGCCCCTTACATCCAGCCCGACGGTCTCCGGCGATTGATCGCCCGCCTGACCGATTTGACCGTGGCCATTGTCAACCGCTGGGCCGATCTGGGCCAGGTGGACGCCTTCATGACCTGGGAGGACTGGGGGCTTCAGACCGGCCTTCAGATGAAAATCGACACCTTCCGCGAGTTCTACAGGCCCCACTACGCCCGGATCGCGGACGCGGCCCACGCGCGCGGCCTGCACTTCATCTGGCACAACTGCGGCCAGATTCTGGACATGATCCCGGACATGATCGACATGGGCGTGGACGTGGTGCAACTGGACCAGCCCCGGCTCATGGGCCACGACCGGCTGGCCCAGGCATTCGGCGGCCGCATCTGCTTCTGGAACACGGTGGACATCCAATGGTCGGTCGAACCCGGCGTGACCGAAGGCGAGCTGCGGGCCGAGGCAAAGCGCATGCGCCAAGCCTACGGCCGCTTTCACGGCGGATTCATGGCCCGGCAGTATCCCCAACCCCAGGACATCGAACTCGCGCCGGAACGGTGCCTGGCCATCGCCCAGGCCTTCCGGGCCGAGAACTGACGGCCACAAGGAGAAATCATCGACATGTACACGGACGGCACATGGTTTAAGGACGAGCAGGGCCGCACCCTGATGCTTCGCGGGGTCAATCTGGGAGGCAGCTCCAAGGTGCCCTTCACGCCGAACGGGGCCACGTATCGCCAGGAAAATTTTTTCGACCACCGCCACGTCTCCTTTATCGGCCGGCCCTTTCCCCTGGACGAGGCCGAGGAACACTACGGCCGGCTGAAGGCCTGGGGGCTGACCTTTCTCCGGTTCCTGATCACCTGGGAGGCGGTGGAACACGCCGGACCGGGCCAATACGACGAGGACTATCTCGATTACCTTTACGCCGTGGTGAAAAAGGCGGCCGACTTCGGCATCGAGGTCTTCATCGATCCCCACCAGGACGCCTGGAGCCGGTTCACCGGCGGCGACGGCGCACCGGGGTGGACGTTGGAGGCGGTCGGGTTCGATCTGAAAAACCTGTCCGAAACCGGGGCGGCCTTTGTCCACGCCGTGCACGGCGATCCGTATCCGCGCATGATCTGGCCCTCGAACTACGCCAAGCTGGGCGCGGCCACCATGTTCACCCTGTTTTTCGGCGGGGACGTGTTCGCGCCCCAGACCCGGGTGGAGGGCGTGCCGGTCCAGGAATATCTGCAAAGCCATTACCTGAAGGCCATGAACCAGGTGACGCGCAAGCTCAAGGATTTGCCTCACGTGGTGGGCTACGACACACTCAACGAGCCCGGGCGGGGTTTTATCGGCAAGCGGGACCTGCTGCGGCCGGTCCCGAGGCTTCTGGCCGGAGTGTCGCCTTCGCCCTTCGAGGCCATGATGTTGGGTTCGGGCCATACCCTGGAACTGGAAACCTATGACCTGAACTACGCCAGCCCGCGGCCGGCCGGCAAGGTGACGGTCAACCCCCAGGGCGTCTCCTGCTGGCAGGAGGGCCGGACCTGCGTTTGGAAGGAAAACGGGGTCTGGACCGATGACGGCGGCGAACCCCGGCTGCTAAGACCCGACCACTTCGCCTTGGCGGACGGCAACCGGGTGGACTTCCCCCGTGATTTCCTGAAACCGTTCCTCAAACGGCGCATCGCCGAAATCCGCGACATTCAGCCCCAGGCCATCGTCTTCCTGGAAGCCGACCCTGGCGGCCGAAGCCCGACCTGGGAAGCGGAAGACCCTCCCCAGGTGGTCAACGCCTCCCACTGGTACGACGGCCTGACCCTGCGGACCAAGCACTACGACCCGACCCTGTGCCTGGACCGTTCCACCCACCGGCCGGTCCGGGGCGACGAACAAATGGTCCGGAAAGAGTTTGTCCGCCAACTGGGCGAGCACGGCGAGGTGGGGGCCGCGAGGCTGCACGCGCCCACGATCATCGGCGAAATCGGTCTGCCCTTTGACCTGGACGACAAGCGCGCTTACCGGGACAAGGATTTTTCATCCCACGAGCAGGCCATGGACGCCTATATCCGCGCGCTGGACGAGAACCTGCTCAGCTTCACCCTATGGAACTACACGGCGGACAACACCCACGCCCGCGGGGACCAGTGGAACGACGAGGACCTGTCCATCTTCAGCCGCGACGACCGGGACGATCCCAGCGACATCCACTCCGGCGGCCGGGCGCTCAAGGCCGTGGCGCGGCCCTATGGCCGGCGCATCGCCGGACGGCCGGAGCGCATGCATTTTGACATGACCAGCCGCGTCTTCGAGCTGGTGTACAGCCATGACCCCGAGGCCCAGGGACCCACCGAGGTCTTTGTGCCCAACTACCAGTACCCGAGCGGTTATCGGGTCGAAATCTCGGACGGGGCCTACGAAATGAACCTGGAAGAAAACCTGCTGCTCGTTCACCACACCCCGGACCAGGAGAGGCACTCGGTGCGCATCCGCCCCCGCGGCTGAACCCGCGCGCCGCTGGAATTTTCTTCAAACGGTCTAGGATGAAAACATGAAGCTTTTGTGGAAGAAATTTCTGGTCCTGCTGGCCTTCAGTCTGATCCCGCTCCTGGCGGTGACCACCATCGGCCAGCACGTGGCCAAGCGCATGGGCAAGGACTTTTCCGAGGAAGCGCGGGTGACCCTGACGCGCACCATGAGCCAGGAGCTGGTGCGGGACGCCCAGCAGTACGCCTCCATCCTGAACCTGACCAAGAGCTCCCTGGAATACGCCCTGGATTTGCTGGTCCGCGAGACCGAGCAGGTCATGGCCGAGCGGCCCGGGCCGGCGGTCAAGGTCTATTTCGCCTCGGACTTCGACCGGCCCGGCTCCACTCCCCCGGATTTAAAACCCAACCCGGTCTATAAAAAAATTACCTCGGACGGCTGGGAGGTGCCGACCCCGGTCAGCTTCGAGCAGCCCGTTTATCACCTCGCCCCAGGCGTCACCCCGGCCCAAGCGGCCGAGGACCTCCGCCGCCTCTCCAAACTCACGCCGGCGCTCAAGAACATGACAAATAAAGTCTTCGGCTCCATCCACTGGACTTACGTCAGCCTGGCCAGCGGCGTGCACATGTCCTACCCCGGCCACGGCGGATATCCCGAGAACTACGACGGACGAAGACGCCCCTGGTATCGATGGGCCGTCCGGTTCACCGGCGTCAACTGGTCCCCGCTCCTGGAGGATGTCACCTCCCGGCAGCTCATGTTCACCGCCTCCAAACGCATCCTGGCCCCGAACGGCAACATGATCGGCGTGGCCGGCCTGGACGTGCTGCTCTCCCGCGTTCTCCTGGAAAACGAAATTTCCTCGGCCTGGTCTCGGAAGATGCACTCCTTCTGGGTGGAGGAGGTGGAAGACCCCGCCACCCAAGACAAGGCGCTGCTCTTCATGGGCCAGCGGGGAGCGACCATGCACACCCTCGAAGACTCGGGACCGTCCCAAGAGCGGGTCGTGCTCTTTGAGAGGCTGAAGGACCGGTTCAGCCGAAGCGATGCCGGGTACTTGGAGCTGCCTTTCGAAGGGAAGCCGTCGATCTGGGCCTTCGCCCGCATCGGCCCGACCAGCCACCTGGTCATCATCGTGCCCAAATCCGTGGTCATGACCATCCCGAACAAGGCCAGCCGGAATTTCCTGGAGTACATCCAGGAGGAACGCACCGTGCTGAGCGCCATCATGCTGCTGGTCGTGCTGGCCGTGGCCGTGTCGGCCTTTACCAGCGCCCGCCTCAGCACCCGGGAGGTCAAGAGTCTGGTCGATGTCTTCCGCCGCCTGGCCCGCGGCGACTTTTCCGTGCGGGTGAAATTCCGCACCCACGACGAACGCGACACCATGTATCAGGCCATCAACGACCTGATCCCCAAGCTCGAAGAGCACGTCCGGCTGCGCAAGGCCCTGGACCTGGCCCAGGAGGTGCAACAGAACCTCCTGCCCCGGACCATGCCCCGCGTGCCCGGCTTCGACATCGCCGGGGAAAGCGTGTATTGCGACGAAACCGGCGGGGACTATTACGACTTCATCGCCGAGGAGGATGCGTCTTTCCGCAAGTTCGCCCTGGTGGTGGGGGACGTTTCGGGCCACGGGGTTTCCTCGGCCCTGCTCATGGCCACGGCCCGGGCCTCGCTCCGGTTGCGGGCGGCCATGCCCGGCGAGGCCGCGGCCATCATCAGCGACATCAACCGGCACGTCAGCCGCGACACCTCCCAGACCGGCCACTTCATGACGCTCTTCTACGCGGAATTCAGCTCGTCCGGCCAGACCGTGCGTTGGGTCCGGGCCGGGCACGATCCGGCCCTGGTCTATGAGGCGGCCACCGGCGTTTTCGAGGAACTCAAGGGCGAGGGCCTGGCCCTGGGCCTGGACGAGAATTACCAATACGGCGAATTCGAAAGAAACATCCATCCGGGACAGATTATAGTCATCGGCACGGACGGCATTTGGGAGACGCGCAACGACGCCGGCGACAGATTCGGCAAGGACAAGGTCAAGGAACTCATCCGCGCCCACGCCGCCGACAAGGCCCACGAGATCATGGCGGCCATCACCGAGGCCCTGGACCGCTTCCGCGGCGGACGCGCCTCCGAGGACGACGTGACCATGGTGGTCATCAAGGTGTTGGAGGAAACCAAAACCAACCCGGCCGGCGCGAACGGCTGAGCCCGGCCCAGAAGGAGAAGCAGATGCCCAAGGAAATCATCCAGACAAACCAGGCCCCGGCGGCAGTCGGACCTTACTCCCAAGCGGTCAAGATCGATCGGCTGGTCTTTGTCGCCGGCCAGGTGCCCATCGATCCGGCCACCGGACAACTGGCCGAACCGGACATCCAGGTCCAGACGCGCCAGGCCTTGAAAAACGTCGCGGCCGTGCTTCAGGCCGCCGGGACGGACATGGGCCGGGTGGTCAAGGCCACGGTCTTCCTGGCCGACATGGAAGACTTCGCCCGGATGAACGAAATCTACGCCGAATTTTTTCCCACGGATCCGCCGGCCCGGGCCTGCGTCCAGGTGGCCCGGCTGCCCCGGGACGCCCGGGTCGAAATCGAAGCCATCGCCGTTTTGGAATGAGGAATCGCGGGGCACGTGCAACGTGCCCCTACAGCTTCCATCGGGGCGGGTTTCAAACCCATCTTTTTTATAACAGGCGCCAAGCCCTGATAGGGGCGACCGGTCGGTCGCCCCTATCGGGGCCGTTTCGTCACACGCGATTCTCTATCATTTCCATACATCACAAGGAGGCCCGGACAACGCCCGAGCCTCCCCATGTTTTTCATCAGGAACGAGGAACGCCTCGCGAACCGAAGCCCCGCCTCGCTTCCCGTTCATCATTCCTCATTCATCCCGCTTGCTCTCCGCCGAAGGCGGAGGCAAGCTGCCTCATCACTTCCTATAGCCTGCCCGCGCCCAGCAGGGCCAGGGATTCGTTGACCCCGTCCTCGATCATGGCCGCCCGGGCGTCCCGGAAAATCTTCTCGATCACGTATTCCCGGGTCAGACCGTTGCCTCCGAAAACCTGGACGGCCTGGCTGGCAACGCGGAAGGCGGTCTCGGTGCCCAGCACCTTGGAGGCGATGGAATACTCGACCGCCAGGGGCTGCATGTTCTGACGCTGGCCCGCGTTGTACATCCAGACCCGCCGCGACAGGGACCGGGCCGCCTCGACCGAGGTGAACATGTCGAACAGCTTCAGCTTGATGTTCTGGTGCTCGATGATGGGACGGCCGCCCTGGACGCGCTGCTTGGCGTAGTTCAGAGCCTCGTCATAGGCCGAATGGGCCGTACCGCTGAAGATGCAGCCCATCCACATGTTGGCCCCGCCGAGCTGCCCGTTGATGACCATGGGGTAGAGATTCGGATCGGCGGCGACCATGTAGGCCTTGGGAATCCGCACGTTGTCGAAGAAAATCTCGCCCTGGTTCAGGTCCCGCTGTCCGACCTTGTCCAAGGCTTTGCCCCGGCTGACGCCCGGCAGGTCCAAGGGCACCACGGCCACGCCGCCGCCGGCCTGGCCCTTGGACGGGTCCAGGGTGACGAACAGGGCGGCATAGGCCGCCAGGGTGCCGTTGCTGACCCAGGCCGCCTTCTGGCCGTTGATGACGTATTCGTCGCCCTTGAGCACGGCCCGGACCTGCCCGGCCACGGCCGGCGAGTCCATGCCTTCGCCTTCGAACATGATCCAATCCGAGCCGTGGTCCGGTTCGGTGATGGCCCAGCAGCCGGTCATCTTGGCTTCTTCGTCGTCGCAGAACTGGCGGACCAAGCCGTTGACGGCCGGGTCCGGGGAGAGCATGGCATAGGTGAAGGGCGAGCTGTTGACCGACCAGCTCACGGCCAGGCCGGGCGCGGCGTAACCCATCTCCTCACAGATCAGGGCCGAGGCCATGGGATCGACCATGCCCATGCCGCCGAAGGCTTCGGGGATGGACATCTTGTGATAGCCCAGCTTCCGGGTCTGGCGAAAGACGTCCCACAGCACCGATCCCTCGGCGATCACGTCCGCCGGATCGGCCAATTTGTCCAAAGCGATCGAGGCCGGCCGCCAGACCTCGCGGAAAAACTTGCGGCTGGCGTCCCGAAGGGCCTTCTGCTCATCGGTAAGGTCAAGGTTCAGTTCCTGGATTCCCATGGCATTCTCCTCTCATTGGTGATGATCACCGTGTCTCCAGATCGTGGATGCGGCCACTATACCTTTTTCGCGCGCAAAAAACACGGGAAACCGCACCGGACTCAAGGCCGGAGCACGCTCGCGGCGGGGCCATCAGGCCGTCTGGGGCATGTACGGGCCGGCCGGGCCGCGAAGGGACCGCGTTGAAAGATGCGGGCATCTCTGCTATGGTCGGTCTGGGCCGGGCCGGCCCGTCCGCAACCGCCTTACCTTGAAGAAAGGGTATGCCATGACGACCGATCCGCTGCAAGCGATCCAGGATTTGTACGCGTCCTTCGACCGCCAGGAAGACCGGCTGCTCAAGGACTATTTCGATCTGCTCCGCTTCGCCAGCGTCAGCTCCGAGCCGGAACACACGGCCGACATGCTGGCCTGCGCCTCCTGGCTGGACCACTACCTCAAAGACATGGGCTTCACGGTCGATCTTTGGGAAGGGCCGGGCCATCCGGCCGTCTTCGCCCAGGACCTCTCGGCCGGCCCGGAAGCGCCCACGGCCGTTATTTACAACCACTACGACGTGCAGCCCGTGGACCCGCTGGAGCTTTGGGTAAGCCCGCCCTTCGAGCCCACCATCCGGGACGGCGCGGTCTATGCCCGGGGCGCCCAGGACAACAAGGGCCAGCTCTTCTACGGGCTCGCGGCCCTGCGCCTTCTTCGGGAACGAGACGGCCGGCTGCCGCTCAACGTGAAGCTTTGCATCGACGGGGCCGAGGAATCCGGCAGCGAGACCCTGTTTCATATTCTGCCGAGCAAGAAAAAAGAGATGGCCGCGGACCATCTGCTGGTGATGGATTTGGGCCTGGGCAGCCCGACCTCGCCGGCCGTGACCCTGGGCGTGCGCGGCATCACCACCATGCGCCTCACCCTCGTCGGCTCGAACAGCGACCTCCACTCCGGCACCCACGGCGGCATGGCCGTCAACCCGAACCACGCTCTGATCGAGCTGCTGGCCGGGCTGCGGGATTCGGCCGGCCGCGTCACCGTGCCGGGCTTCTATGACGACGTCGAGGAACTGAGCGACGCGGAGCGGCAGGGTCTGCATTTCGGGTTCAACGCCGAACGCTACCGGCAGACTTTCGGGGCCGAACCGTATGGCGGAGAAAAGGCCTACCCTCCCCGGGAATCGGGCACGGTCCGGCCCACCCTCGAAATCAACGGCATCGCCGGCGGCTACGCCGGGCCGGGCTTCAAGACGGTCATCCCGGCCAAGGCCTGGGCCAACCTGTCCTGCCGCCTGGTGCCTCACCAGGACCCGGATAGGATCGCCCGCCTGGTGCAGGCGCACCTCGAAGGCCACGTCCCGGCCGGCATGCGGATGGAATTCCAAATCCTGGAAGGCGGCGGCGCGGCCGTCCGCACCCGGCCTGACAGCCTGGTGGTCCAGGCCGCGGCCCGGGCATACGAAGACGTGCTGGGCGCGCCGTGTCACTTCATGCTGGAAGGCGGGTCCATCCCCATCGTGCCCGATCTGACGCGGGCCACCGGGGCCGAGGTGGTCATGATGGGCTGGGGTATCGGCACGGACAACGTGCACGCGCCCAACGAACATTTCCATTTGAACCGTCTGAAAAAGGGGATGGCCACCATGGCCAGGACCCTGGAGATTCTGGCGGACAAGAGATGAAGCGGCCCGACTGTCGGGCGGATTCCGAAATTCAGGAGGAAGAGATGAGCGGTGTGCTGGAAGGCTTGAAAGTAATCGAGATGGGGCACTTTATCGCGGTTCCCGCGGCCGGGGCCATTTTCGCGGACTGGGGGGCGGACGTGATCAAAGTCGAACCGCCCGATGGGGAGGCCTTCCGGGGATTCAGGAACATCGCGGTCAAGAACACCGGGTCCGAGGCGAACTGGCGTTTCGAGGTGCACAACCGGAACAAGCGAAGCATGGGCATCAACCTCAGAAGCGAGGCCGGCCGGGACATTCTGCTGCGGCTGGTCAAGGACGCCGACGTGTTCATGTCCAACTACGAATTTGGTGTCATGCAAAAGCTGCGTCTTGGCTACGCCGAACTCGCGGCCCACAACCCCGCCCTGATCTACGCCTTGATCACGGGCTACGGCACGGTCGGCCCGGACCGGGACGAGCGGGGCTTTGATTTCGCCGCGGCCTGGGCCCGTTCCGGCATCCAGTACCTGATCGGCGAACCGAACCAGTCCCCGCCGCAGCAGCGCGGCGGCATGATGGACCGGACGGCCGGCGCGCACATGTTGGCCGGCATCCTGGGCGCGCTCTACCATCGGGAAAAGACCGGCCAGGGTCAGGAAATCGAGTTCTCGCTGTATCATTCGGGCATCTGGACCATCGCCGCCGACTACCAGGTCGCCCTGGGCGGATTTGATCTGAACCAGAACAACCGCGCCCAGGCGCTCAACCCCCTGTGGAACAACTACCAGACCAAGGACGGCCGCTGGATGCAAATGGCCATGCTGCAAGCCGACCTGTCCTGGGCCGACTTCTGCCGGGCGCTCGACCGGCCGGATTTGGAAAAGGACCCCCGGTACGCCACCTTGAACGATCGCGGCATGAACTGCGAGGCGTTGATCAAAATCCTGGATGAGGTTTTCGCCACGCGGGACCTGGTCGAATGGGAGACGCGGCTCAAGGCCAACAACTGCATCTTCAGCCGGGTCACCTCGCCGAAAGAGGTGCTCAGCGACCCGCAGGTCGAGGCCAACCATTTCTTTCAGGACATCGAGCATCCCGAGTTCGGGGCCATGAAATACGTGACCTCGCCGGTCACCTTCCGCCAGAACCCGGCCTCGATCCAGACCACCTCGCCCGAGGCCGGTCAGCAGACCGAGGAGATTCTTCTGGAACTGGGATATAGCTGGGAAGACATCGAGCGCCTGAAGGATCAAAAGGCGATCATTTAGTTCTTTGTTGATAAGATAAGCACAACAAAACCGTCATTGCGAGGAGCGACGCGACGCGGCAATCTCATGTGGGGGCGGGTTTCAAACCCGCCCCCACGATTTGGTGACGGTTCTCCTGGATATTATCTCATCCACGTAACCCGGCGGTTATCTGTCTTCCAGCCGATAGACCCGAACGGCCGTGTCATGGAACAGGGCCGATCTTTCGGACGTTGAAAAATCAACGGTCAGGCGCTTGAAGGCGTTCCACATGGCCGCGTAGGTGTAGGCCGACTTGTCCACCGGAAAATTGCTCTCGAACATGCAGCGGTCCACGCCGAATTTTTCGATGCACCAGCCATAATAAGGCGCCATGGCCTCGGCCAGCTCGGTCGAATCCACGGCCTGACCGCGCTCCTGCCAGCCGAAGCCGCACAGCGGCATGCCCAGCCCGCCGAGCTTGACCACCACATTGGGCCGCTCCGCGAGATCGGCGACGGCCTGTTTCCAAACGGCGAGCACCTCGTCCCGGCGGCCGGCATATGGCCCCAAGCCCAGCGGTCCGCCCACGTGGTCCAGAATTATAGTCACGCCGGGAAAGGCCGCGGCCAGGTCGTTCAACTCCGCGATCTGCGGATGATACAGCCAGGCGTCGAAACTCAGCCCGTACCGCTCCAGCAGGGCGAACCCCTTGCGGAACGTCGCGTCCATGAGCAACCCGGGCGGCGGGTTCATGTAGGCCCCGATGTCCTGGCTCGCATCTTGGGCCACGGACCGCCGGATGCCCTTGAACAGCTTGCCGCCGGCTTCGAGTTGCGCTTCGAGCACGGCCGCCACCCGCTCGCCCAGGGAAAGCTCGGCAAAGCCCACGATGCCGTCGATCCGGCCGATTTTACCCCGAGGCTCCCGCCGACTTTCTTCGACCGTACGGAACACGAACTCGGTCTCGCCCACGGGCTTGAGTTCCTCGGGACCGTCCGCCCGGTATTTCGAATGGCACTCGACAAAGACCGTGCGCGCCACCCGGTGGCCCTGGCCGATGTCGTCCAGAAGGTCTTCGAGCAGATAGCGGTTGCCCGGATATTCCCACAGATGATGGTGCGGGTCGCAAATGGGCATGTCCGGTTCGATCGCGGCCTCGATGCCGGAGCCGGGTGTTTCTTCCCCGTGGTTGGTCATGGTTGGACCCCTTTCGTGCTTTGGTTGTAAAGCATGATCTTCAATCCTAAGTGGACCGCGCCTCCTTCGTCAAGCGATTCAAGCCGGCGAGACCCGGCACAAAGCTTTTGGGCCGATTGTCATACGCGGTCGGGGCAATTCCCTTGGCCGACACAGCTTCGATTATGCCCGCGCGAACAAATGGATATTGACAAACCAAGGTCAGGGACTTATTTTCTTTTTGGTCGTATGAGCATAAAGGAGAAGTGCTGCTGCCACGTCCGCGCAAATGCCGCCTGGTGAGAGACACACCACGGGTCAATTACTTCAAACCGCGCGGAGTGCCCCTATATACGCTGGCCGAGGGTCGTTTGACCGTGGAAGGCTATGAGGCGTTGCGGTTGGCCGACGTGGAAGAACTGCCCCAGAAAGAAGCGGCCGCGCGGATGAAAGTCTCCCGCCATACTTTCGGCCGTATCCTGGCCGAGGCCAGGCACGTGGCGGCCGAGGTGATCCTCAAAGGCTGGGCTCTGCGCATCGAAGGCGGACAATACCGGATCGCCGGCCGCGGTCGGGGAATGAATTGAACGATTCAACCGAGTCGGACGAGACGTCCGATTTTTGTAAAGGAGATCATGATGAACGCGATAGTGGCTATTCCCTCCACGCATCCCGGTGGCTTGGACGCTCCGTTGGGCGCCCATTTCGGCCATTGTGACCTGTACACGCTGGTGAGACTCGAAGAGGGTCAAATCACGGAAAATCTGGTGATCCCCAACGTGCCTCACGAGCAGGGCGGCTGCATGGCCCCGGTTCAGTACCTGGCCCGGCACGGCGTGAACATGCTGATCGCGGGCGGCATGGGTTTGAGGCCTCTGATGGGCTTCAACCAGATGGGGATCGACGTCTATTTTGGCGGAGAGGCCCAAACCGTGGGCGAGGCCGTGAGCGCGCTGGCCGAGGGACGGTTGGCCCGTTTTGGTCAGGAGCACACCTGCGGCGGCGCCCGGACCGAACCGGCGTTCCGCATGCGATAAACGTGGAGACTGCCTTGTCCGAGCACACCCTTCACCAGGAAGAACCCATAGACAACAGGTTGCTGAGGTACGCCCAGTCCGCGAGAAACCTTGGGATGCTTTCCTCGCCCTCCGGATGGGCCAAAGGCGTTGGATCGTGCGGTGATTCCTTGGAAGTGACCATCAGGGTCGCACGGGAACGAATCGACGCGATTAAGGTCTTACCCAACGGCTGCGTCTATACGGTGGCCTGCGCCAGCGCCATGAGCGAGCTGGCCGCAGGCATGACCATCGAACGGGCCTTGGAATTGGGTCCCGAGGATGTCGAAAAGGTGCTGGAAGGCCTGCCGGAGGACCACTTGCATTGCGCCCGACTGGCGATCAATACCTTGGGCGAAGCCATTTCCGACTACTATCAAAAAGCCACTGACAAGGCAGTCTAACCATCATCTGCCTGATGGGTGGCCAGGAAGCAGGGCCATGCCGATTTACGAAATAACATGCCGAGATTGCGGGCAAAATTCTGAAGTCCTGGTGCTGAGCGGCGATTCACCGCTCATTTGCCCCCAATGCGGCGGAAGAGACACGGAGAAAATGATCTCAGCTCCGAGCCAGCTCACCGGACGCACGCGCCTTGGATTTCCCGGACCCGGCGACCATTCCTGCTGCGGCTCCTCGCCGTCGGAAGCAGGGTGCGCCGGTCCGGGTTCTTGTTGCGGCAAGGCCCAATTCAGATAGCCGCCCGCGCTCCTCAAGCCCAAGGCGATTTTACCCGGAGAAGCCCATGCTGAAGATACTACTGGTGTCGCCTGTCCGCGATCATCTTTCCACCTTGGCCACCGCCCTTTCATCCGACAAGGACGTAAGCCTCGGATGGGCGGCTTCGGCACAGGAGGCTCTGGAGGCCGTTGATCAAGAGCCGCCTCATCTGGTGGTGATAGACGACGCGGTCGCCGACATGGGCGCCCTCGACCTGGTGGCTCGACTGCTGAAACGGAACGCCTTGATCAACACAGCGGTGGTCAGCGATACTCCGGCCGAAGAATTCCATGAGATTAGCGAAGGGCTGGGGGTGATGGCTCACCTGTCCCCTCACCCGGGCCAGGAAGAGGCGGCCGAGACCCTGGCCACCCTGAAAAGATTGACCGGTCTTTAGGCCGGTTTCCAACCCGTTCCCATGAAACAAGCGGCCTCTGGTCGGACGATCCGCCGGAGGCCGCTTTGATTGTCATTGAATCCCGCGAAAGCAATCGACTCTTTTCACATTCAAAATCCCGGAAAATTAAAAAAGGGCCACGGACTATTATTCCGTAACCCCTGAAATATCATGGTGCCCCCGGCAGGACTCGAACCTGCGGCACCAGGATTAGGAATCCTGTGCTCTATCCACCTGAGCTACGAGGGCGATAGGCCGCGGCCCGCCACAAACGCAAGCTTTCCGGCCGGAATGGAGTTTATACCAGGAACCCGCGAAAAATCAAGCCGGGCCGCTAGGTGAAACAGGTTGACATACACGCATGAACAGACCTACATTGGATCCGGTCTTTTAACCGGAAAGGGTCCAAACGCAAAGGGAGGCAAACATGCGCTTCGATAACCCGCTCACTCGAATGCTCGGCGTGAAATACCCCATCATCCAGGGGGCCTTCGGCACCAAAGGCTCAGGCAGCTCCAGCATCGCCGCGCCCGTGTCCGAAGCCGGCGGACTGGGCATCCTGACCACCATTTCCTACAAGGACCCGGACGAGTTCCAGGAAGACGTGCGCCGGGCCAAGGCGGCCACGGACAAGCCTTTTGCCGTGAACTTCACCCTGTTCAAGGACTCGAAATACGACAACGCCTACCACGAGGAGTACGTCAAGATCACGCTCAACGAGGGCGTGCGCATCGTCTTCACCTCGGCCTACGACGGCTCGCTGATCGGCAACCGCTGCCAAAAAGAGGGCTGCTGCTGGATTCACAAATGCGCCACCCTGGAGCACGCCGTGTCCATCGCCAAAAAGGGCGCGGACGCCGTGGTCATCGTCGGCCTGGAGGGCACGGGCTTCAAGAACCCGACCCAGAACACCACCTTGATCAACATGACCGCGGCCCGGCGGCTGCTGAACGTGCCGGTGATCGCGGCCGGCGGCATCGGGGACGCCCGTGGGTTTGTGGCCGCCTTGGCCATGGGCGCGGTCGGGGTGTACATCGGCACGGCCTTCATGGCCACGCAGGAATTCCGAACCTCGGAAGCCCTGAAAAAGAAAATTGTCAACCAGAGCCTCCTGGACCCGGACCACCGCCGGAAAATCTACGGATTGAAGCACGGCGGCGGTCCGTCCCTGGCCGCGGGCCTGGTCGATTCGGTCCCCACGGCCAAGGAGTTCATCGAGAGCCTGGTCAGCGGGGCCGAAGAGATTTTAAAGGAATTCGAAGCCTGGGGAATGATCGAACGCTAAGGCCGCTCAGGACTTATTACCCAGAGCGGAAAGTGAGTTGCATAAACATCAGTTGACTACCAAGCGGGAGGAAACGCGCAAAAAAGCTGGACCCTGGATTAAAGCACTCCAGGGTGACGGATTATGGGGCCTAGGAACCCCAACAACGTCATTCTGGCATGTTTTAAGCCAGAATCCAGAATTCCCAGAACAACCCTAGCACCAGGCGAGCCATCTCTCTTAAAATCCAAACCTGCTTTGGTTGAAAAATCAATCATGGAAGGCAACCTATTTAATGACCCCATCAATAACATAGGCCTTGGGCCGGCCAGCCATGAAGATGGCCCCGATGGCGACCACGTAGATGGTTCCGAACAGGATCAAGGCATAGGTGTAGTTGCCGAAGGCGTCGTAGATCAAACCGGAGATGTAGGCCCCGCTCGAAGAGCCAATGGCTTGGATGAGCGCCACTACGCCCATGATCGTGCCAAAGGCGGCCACGCCGAAGTAATGGCCCACGGCCAGGGGCATGAGCACCACGATGCCGCCCATGCCGAATCCATACAGCACCACGTAAATCCAGACCGCGGCCAGGGATTTGACCGTGAGCAAAAGCAGGATGGACACGGCCTGCAACCCGAAACAGAACCCGGCCACGTAGCGGAAGGAAACGGACTCGGAAAGCCGTCCGAAACAAAGCTTGCCCAGGCCGCCCATGCCGGCCGTGATCCCCAGGGCCATGGCCGCGGCCGTGGCCGCGATCCCGGACTCGCAGACCACCGGCACCTGGTGCTGCAAGACCCCGCCCTGGGCCATGGGCGCCAGCAGGTAGGTGACCGCGACCCACCAGAAGGCGCGGGTCCGAAGCGCCTCCCGGAAGGGCCACCCCTCCTCCTCAGCCGAAGCGACCACGCCGCTTTCCGTAAGCTTCTGGTCCGATAACTCCTCGGGAATGTCCCCATCCGGCCGAAGCCCTATCTCGGACGGACTGGCCTTGATCACGAACAGGGTCATGGGCACGGCCAAGAACCAGGCCATCAACCCCAGCAGCACGTACGACCATCGCCAGGAAAAGTGGGCGTTCAGCATTCCCACCAGCGGAGACATGATGAATCCGCCCATGGCAATGCCCACCATGGAAAAACCGATGGCCGTGCCCCGCCTGCGGACGAACCAGCGGGCCAGCAGGCTGCTCACCGGAATGAAACCAACGCCGGTCAGGGCCACGGCCAGCAGGGCGTAGGTCAAATAAAAATACCAAAGCGCATGGGTGAAGGCGACCGAGATGAAGACCGCCCCGGACACGACCGCCGACACGGTCATGACCCGCTTGGGGCCGTATCTCTCGGTCAGATAGCCGATCAGGGTGCCGCAAATGCCCTGGGTCATCAGGAAAATGGACATGGCCAGGGCCACCGAGGCCCGGTGCCAACCAAAGGCATCTTCCAGCGGCTTGATAAAGACGCTGAAGGAATAAAAGCCGGCCCCGGCCGTCAGGAAAAACAGGATGAAGGCGGCCAGAACGATCCAAACGCCGTAAAAAATTTTCGTCTCTCGCGCGGCTTCCCGGGGCATGTCTTCCCTCTATCCTTCATATCCCGCCCGAAGCGCGGGTTCGTCCCGACTAAAAACGTTTGCGGAAAAGCAGCGCCACGGCCGCCAGCACGGAAAGGCCGCCGGCCAGAAGGTTAAGCGCCAGGCCAAGTCCGAAGCGATCGATAAACCCGCCGATGAGCGGCGTGGTCACCCCGGCCGTCTCGGTGCCCAGGAAAAAATAAACGCCCAGCACCGTGGTCCTGCGCCCCACCGGCACCACGTCGGCGATGAGCGATTCCATGGTCGGCATGCGCACGCTCATGGTCAGGCCCATGACAACCAAGGCCAGCAGGAGCAGCGGACCGTAGGGCGCCCAGGTGACCGCGAACAGCAACGGCCCGGCCAAGGCGAAACAGGCCAGGATGACCCGCTTCCGGCCGAAGCGGTCGGAGAGCATGCCGCCCATGGGCGCGCCGACAATACCCGCCCCGGCGATCAGGCTGATGACCAGCCCGGCCCATTTGGGCGAGATGCCGTAACGGTCCACCAGGTACAGCGGCAAGTAGGCGTTGATGCTGGAAAACACGATCTGCATGGTCATGGACAGCAGAACCACCAGCCCCAGGGCTTTCAGAATCTGCGTCCAGGAGACCGTGGGAGCTTCAACCGGGTCCGGGTCGGCCGCTTCCGGGTCTTCCGGGACGGAGACCGCCCGGTCCACGTCGCCCCGTGTCTCCTCGGTGGTCAGCCACAGGAGGATGCCCACCACCAAGGCGGGCAGCGCCAGGAGCAGGAAGGCCGCGCGCCAGGTCTGAAACAAAGTGGCCAAGCCCAGGGCCATGGCCGGCGTCACCAGAAAACTGGAACTGCCTCCAGTGACGTGCAAGCCCAGGGCCCGCCCGCGGATGTTCGCGGGCATGGATTGGGAAATGAACGACGAGGCCGGCGCGTGATACGTGCCGCCGATCAGGCCCATGGCCACGAAAAAGGCGGCCATCTGCCAGAAGTCCCGGGTGAAACTGACCCCCATGCCGGTGAAGCTGATCAGGATCAGTCCCAGGACGATGATCAGGCGCCGGCTGAAGCGGTCGGCCAGCATGGCCAGGGGCACCTGACCGAGGCCGTAGGCCAGACTGAAGCTGGAGACCAAGAGACCCGACTGAAAATAGGTCAAGCCAAAGCTTTGGCGCAGGATGGGCAGGAGCGGCACCAGCACGCCGGTGGCCACGTGGTGGCTGAAGTGGGCCAGCATGAACTGGGGGATCAGGTATTTAGGCGCGAGCCTGGCCATGAAAAATACGTGATTTCAATAAGTTACAAGGAGAGGGGGCCGGGCGACAGTCCCCGCCGCGTCCCCGCGAAAAACCCCGGGCGGCCTGGCCTGAGGTGGTGAGCGCGTGATTCCTGGAGTCGAACCGGGCCGGCGTCCAGAGCAGGCCCCCGACTCCAAACCCAGGTATCATACCCGCGTTGAGCCTGCCGCGTCAACGAATATCCGGGCTTGGTAGTGGGTCAGTTTGGGAATTTTTATATCCCCTGGGGTTGTGTGGCCGCCGTGAAGCAAAAACGAGTACGCGGGCAGATTCACCGAAATTTCGGCCCCTCGTTTGCGCCGGAGTAACCTGTTTCGCTCCCCTGGAGTTTGAACCGTCATTCCCGCGCAGGCGGGAATCCAGTCTTGTCCCCTGGGAATCCGAACGGCTTGGAAATGAAACAACGACGGGCGAATGGTGTTTAAGCGTTCATACTGAACGGGGAGGCTTCACCTCTGGATTCCCGCCTGCGCGGGAATGACGAGAGGGGCTTGGAGGCCAGTGAAAAAGGCCGACGGCAGTTGATA
>Ga0068713_1001642_pt1 | contig 27584 bp, 24 predicted proteins | sample MTBAKSrepl2MetaG_FD_62223 | JGI IMG/M metagenome (GOLD analysis project Ga0068713, IMG submission 62223) | Enrichment culture microbial communities om Arthur Kill intertidal strait, New Jersey, USA, that are MTBE-degrading - MTBE-AKS2 (Arthur... | ecosystem: Environmental > Aquatic > Marine >...
ACCTATCATGTTCCGGAAGACCATGTGGCTGGCCCGGCGCATCTCTTTGTCGTTCCTGTTGACGGGGCGTATAAAGTCGGTGCTGGATGGGCCCTGATCTTCAATATGCCAGGGAAACCTCAGAAAGTCGCTCTCAATGCACCCACAGACGCAAGCACAGTCAACTGTGGAGACATCGAGTTTACATGGAACGCTGCCATAGGAGCCGATATGTATCATCTTCAGGTCTCAAGCGACGCGACCTTTGCCACTGATGTGGTCGTTGATGCCGAAGACATCTCTTCCACCAGCCGGATCGAAAGCTCGATTCCCGCCGGAGAGTACTACTGGCGTGTCCGGGGAGAGAGCCTGGTATTCAGCTACGGAGAGTGGAGTGATGCACGCAGCTTGAATCTTGTGGATCCCATCACGGCCCCCACAGGATTGACGGCCTCCTTCGATCCTGCTGCAGCGGAAATTGAATTTGCCTGGACGGACAATTCCGGCAATGAAGATAAGTTTGAAGTCCAATATGCTGTCAATGCATCAGGACTCTGGAACACTTTGGCCGAGACGGCTGGTCCCGATGTGACGAGACTGACGATCTCTTTCGACAGTATCGGGACATGGGATTTCAGAGTCAGAGGAGTCAATACATCGTCCGGCTCTGATTTTTCCAATACGGTCACGGCCATGATCTCGGGTGTGGACCCCTATGTCATCCCCAATGATGTCATCTGGGGGCATGCCAAAGTCTACACTTACATGGCCGGGGATCATGACGTTTCCGATGCCTACCTGACCATCGACGGGGGTGTGAACGCATATCTCATGGAAGATTATGGCGCACCCGGAGGCCTGGTGAATACTGCTGAATGGGTCAGCGGAGATGCCTTTAATGCCTATCTTTTCAGCAATGGAAGTCATACCATCGAACTATACCTGAATAGTGTCCTCTACAATGTGATGCACATCACCCTGGGTGAGTTGTACAGCGGAGTGTCGACCTCTTTTTCAGGAGTTGTAATCAGGGGAATCGACTCCGTAGAAGCCTTTTTCTACGAGCCTGAAGAGGCGCCAGCTCCGTTGACCGGTGAGTCAAAGACCTTTGCGGTCCGTTTCAGCCGGGAAGGCCAGAGGACTTCGGTTATCAATCCCTGGGGCTCTACAGGCGTTCTCCTCAGAAAAGAGGGTACTCTCTGGGAGCCTGTGGCATGGAGTACCGATGAACTGATCCTGACTGAAAGCGGGATCTATATGCTGTACCAGGATTCAGGATACAGTTTTATTCCCAAAGTCGAGGGGAACAGACTCAAACAGAATTATCCCAACCCCTTCAACCCGGAAACGGATATCCCGTATGAAGTGGAAAAGGCCGGATGGGTAAAACTGGAGATCTACGATGCCAGGGGCCGTAAAGTCATCACTCTGGTGAACGAAGAGAAGACAGCTGGTTATTACCAGGTCCATTGGAACGGGAAAAACAACCGGGGAGAAGAATGCTCCAGCGGTATCTACTATGCCGTCCTTACCGTTAACGGTGACCGGTATACGAAGAAAATGGTCATGCTGAAGTAGCCTGTCTGCTCTGATGATCTGCCCCCTGTCCTGTCTCCTTCAGTGGAGCGGGGCAGGGGGCTTTTTCGTTATAAGAACGACATTCTTGCTCAGGAGTGTGTTTCACTTTAAATCAAGAGGATATCTGGTATAATAAAAAAATGAAAAAAAGGCTGTTCATCAACGCCCGGGAGTTGACCCGCCCTGTGCTTCACAGCATGCAGCAGATCCTGTTGGAGACGGTTCCGCGCCTGGCTCAAAAATATGAGATCACCGTCTTATCAGACATTCCCCTGGACAGAACGCTTCTGAAACGATTGAACCTGAGTCCGGAACAGAACACCGCCCATGGGAAACCCGCTGTGAAAAACTGGTCGCATCTGTGTTACCAGGCCTGGTTGAGAAAACAAGTGAAGAGGGAAACTCCGGACTTTTATCTGGAGATCAACCATAACCTTCTCTTTGATCCCCACCCGGCCAAAGCGCTTGTGATGATCCATGATTTTTATACATTCCAGCAAGTCGAAAAACTGGGAGTCGTGATGAAACTGAAGAGGTGGATCAATTCAAGGAGGACACTCCGATACGCCCATGCTGTGATGACGCCTTCTCTCCAGGCCAAAGAGGAGATCAACCAATTTTTCACCTATCCGGAAGAGAAGATCTTTGTCAATCCGCCGGGGATCGACCACAGCAGGGAATGCCCGCAGCAAAAACCGGCTGGCCTTCCTGACGGCCCGTTTCTCTTTTTTGTGGGTCGCATCTGTTACTGGAAGGGGATCGACCTTCTCATTCAGGCCATGGATGCAGAAGATTTTCCAACAGGGAACAATGTGATCCTGGCGGGAAACCTGGAAGCCCGCTTTTCTCCTCTTCTGGAAGAGGGTTTGAATCGTCATGAACGCCTGTTCTACCTGGGGCGGGTGAGTGATGAAGAGCGCGAGTACCTCTTTCAAAACTCCCGCGGTTTTCTCTTTCCCACACGCTTCGAAGGATTCGGCCTTCCTCCATTGGAAGCTGCTCTCAGAGAGTGTCCTCTTCTTGTGAGTGATATTCCCATTATGAAGGAAGTGACCCGCGGGAAAGCATCATACTTTTTTCTTGAGGGAGGAGCTCCGGCTCTGGCCCGGTCAGTGCGGGAGCTTCTCGCTCATCCCGATCCGGAAAGGGTGAAAGAGATGAGACAGGCCGCCGAGTCCTACACCTGGGATGCGTTTGCGGAGAATACTATAAAAATATTGGAGTCCATCAGCACTTCTCAATGACATCATAGGATAGAGTGATCTCGCGGTACTCATTGAAGAACTCGATAGTCGCGGTCACCCGCTGACGGCGCCGGTCCACTTTGGTGATGCTGAACTCCATCTCTTTGAGCGGGCCGGAGATGACACGGATCCGGTCGTTTTCGTCAAAGGCCGCATCAGAGATATCCACGAATTCGCTTCCTTTTGTAAGGGAAAAGAGAAATGTCATCTCTTTTTGAGGGACTGTGGCAAATGTACCGTTTTCGCTGCAGAGGACTTTTTTAAAGAAGGCCGTCTTATGGAGAAGAACCAGATTCCCCGGGGTGGAGCAGCCGGTGAAGAAGAGATACCCGGGGAAGAGAGGTTTGATGATGCGCTCCATCCTGCCCCGCCGTCTTTCCAGGAGGATCCGTTTTGGCAGAAAGGACGTGACATCAGGCAAGTTATCAGCGAGAAACCTTTTCACATACTCTTCTTTACCGCTCTGGACCTGGAGCACATGCCAGGAAAGAGCCGGGTCGAATCCGTGTTCCATGTTTTCATTTTACGGGTCACAAAAAAAGAAAGCAAGAGAGAAACAAAATAAACGAACGGTTAGTCGTGAAATCATCTTGAAATCGACCCTTTTCCTGATAGAATGGAGAGTGTTATGACATAATGTTTTCCCATCCTGTGCGCAGGAGAGAAATGCCTTCAGAGATCACACTTCAGCCATGGGAAAACTGTATACCGGGTATAACGGGGTCAGGTTCACCGCACTCAAATAATGATGAGTGTCCCCATGTGAGTTAATGATGAATATGAGATGCTAATCTGATTTTATCGTGAGGAAATCAATTTGAGTGCGGGACGACTCCGGATGTCGTCGCTTGATATAATGGAAAGATTTATCCAGCATCTCAACTCAAAAAGTTGAGTGCTGGACTGTCCCCTCTACGAGAAAAATGAAAAAAAAAGATGCAAACATATTCAAAAAACTCCTGGCCCGGTTCGCTCCGGTGCTCTATGCGCGCTTAGCCTATAAAAAGGCCACCGGGAAAAAACTGGACCTCAAAGATCCCGTGACATTCAATGAGAAGCTCATCTGGATGAAGCTCTTTTATGATGATCCTCTCATGGTGAAATGCACAGACAAAATAGGGATGCGCGACTATGTGCGGGAAAAAGGGCTGGAAAATATCCTGCCTGCCGTCTACGGGGTCTATGACACTCCTGCGGAGATCCCCTGGGAAAAACTTCCGGACCGTTTCGTCCTCAAATGCAATCACGGATGTGAATACAATATCCTTTGTAAAGACAAAGAGACGCTGAACAAAAAAGAAGCCGCCAAAAAACTGCGCAAATGGCTCAACACCGATTTCAGCCTCTATGCCAATGAGCCCCATTACCGGCGTATCACGCCGAAACTCTTCATCGAGGAGTTCCTTGATGACGGCGGGGAAGTCCCCAATGATTACAAGATCTACTGCTTCAAGGGAGAGCCTAAAGTCATCGTGGCCTGTTCCGGACGGCAGAGTGACCTCCTCTTTGAGTTTTATGACCTGGAATGGAACCCGCTGGATATCCACGTTCAGGAGAACAAGCAGACCATCCGGCGCCCCGAAGCCCTGGGCGAGATGATCCGGTATGCCCGTACGCTTTCTGAGCCTTTTCCCTTTGTCCGTGTGGATTTTTACGATGTTGATTCGCGTCCTGTCCTGGGGGAGATGACCTTCACCCCGTCAGCGGGGATGTGGAGTTTTTATAATGATTACGGGCAGCATTACCTGGGCAGTTTCTTTGAACTCCCTCAGGGGAAAAAATGAACACGAAGCCTCTTGTCTCTGTCGTGATCCCCACCTGCGGCCCTCCTGATATGCTTACAGAGGCTGTGGAGAGTGTCCTGGCCCAGGATTACCCGGCTCTGGAAGTCATTATTGTCGACGATAACGGTGAGGGGAGCGAATATCAAAAAGAGGCAGAAGCCATCGCCAGAAGATTTTCTTCGGTTCACGTCCCCGTGCGTTACCTCAAGTATCCGGCGAGTTTGAACGGAGCCGTTGCCCGGAACAGGGGGATCGCCGCTGCAGGAGGAGAGTATATCGCCCTTCTGGATGATGACGATGTGTTTTATCCGGAGAAGATCTCACGCCAGATGATAGCTTTGGAAAGCGTTACAGAAGAACAGAAATTCAGCTTCACCGCATTCTGTGTGACACGCGGGGGACACCTGCGCAACCGTGTCAGGGTGAAAAAGACAGATGATATCAGCCGGGATATTCTGCTTAAGAGAACAGAGGTTCCTTCGAGCGGGCTTCTGTTGACAAAAGCCTGTTGGGCGGTGGCGGGGGGATTTGACGAAAGTTTTGAACGTCACCAGGACTGGGAGTTTGTGATCCGTATCGGCCGGGCGTGCAGGCCTGTACCTGTAGAACCCTTCTGCTTTGAGAAGCGCGTCTGTTTGAGAAATACACCGGCTGACCCGGATCTCTTTCTTGAGCAGAGACGCCATTTTTTGAAGAAGATGGCGCCCTTTATCGAAAAGTATGCAGCCAAAATAAAGAAGAGGATCTATGCCGTTCACACAGGGGATATCGGTATAAGTTATCTACGCAAAGGAAAGATAAGGCAAGCTCTTACCCACATAGGAAAAAGTCCCATTCCCATCGTGACATTGGGATACATGATACACAAGGTCTTCACCCATCTGTGGTACGGGATTACCCCGGCACTCAAGGAGAAAAAATGACAACGAAAATTGTTCTGGTGGTGATGGTTATCTGCTGTGTGATTTTTACCCTGATCAGCCTGCTGGCAAGCCCCGTGCATGACGAGTACGGCATGGAGAACCCGCCGGTGAATGAGAACGGCCTGTTGGTGATCCGTCTCCTTTCCATCCTTGTCCTCATTAACGCCGGGGTCGCAGCCCTGCTCCCGGGAAAAAAGATCACCGTTCTGCGCCTGATGATCTACGCCCTGGGCCTTGTGGCTCTGGGACGTCTGATTTTGATTTAACGAAACACCCAGCACTCAATGACACTGTTGCAGATCAAGAGTTTGAGTGAGAAGTGATAACAAAAATAATTTTCTGATTTGCTTTGAAATTCATTGAGTGCTGGGCCTACTCAAGGAGAAGAGGATGAACCCGATTAAAAAACACTTGCCTCCGGGATGGCTGTCCGATGAAGACCGGATCATCATCCAGTATGAAAAGAAGCTGGGGCGGATCCCCGATCTGAAGAACCCCAAGCGCTACACCGAAAAGCTTCAGTGGTACAAGCTCAATTACAGGGACGACCGTCTCACCCAGTGCGCTGATAAGTACCGCGCTCGGGATTACATCATGCAAAAGGGCTTGTCTCAGATCCTCATCCCCCTTTACGGGGCGTATGATTCCGTTGACGAGATCCCCTTCGATGCCCTTCCGGACCGTTTCGCCATGAAGGCCAATCATGCCAGCGGGACGAACATCCTCTGTTATGACAAAAAGCATTTTAACGAGAAAGAGGCGCGACAAAAAGGGCGGCAGTGGCTCAATCGCGATTTTTATAAAGCCGGACGCGAATGGGCCTATAAAAACATCAAACGCAAGATCGTCTTTGAAGAGCTTCTTGTGGATAATGAGAACGATACCAAAAGCATCAACGATTATAAATTTTTATGCCTGAATGGCCGGGTGTCCTACGTCCTCGTGGATATGGACCGATTTGAATCTCATAAACGGAACATTTATACTCCGGAGTGGAAATTCCTGGATATCAGAACAAATTACCCCAACTGCGGCGATACACTCTCCAAGCCTGAAAACTTTGAAGAGATGAAAGCCATTGCCACGACTCTTGCTGAAGACTTCCCCCACGTGCGTGTGGATCTTTATTCGGTGAACGGCAAGGCCTACTTCGGCGAGCTGACCTTCTACCCCTGGTCCGGCTTCGTCCAGTTCACCCCCGATAGCTTCGATTTTGAACTGGGGGAGAAGCTGGTGTTGCCCAGCACTCAATGACACTGAACGGAAAAACAGGGTTAATTGAGGAGTTTTTTAATTAAGATATTTCCGGTAAGGGATTATGTCATTGAGTGCTGGGCTGACCCCTCAACGGAAAAGAGTTGAGTGCTGGGCCTCTACGAGAAGAAAGGAAGTCGATGCAAGAAAGTTTTATCAAAGGATTGTTTATCAAGGATCTGGAAAAGCACGCCGATCATCGCGGCTGTCTCATGGAGACCTTCCGAATAGATGAATTGGCTGAAGATGTGCGCCCTGCAATGAGCTATGTGACCTTTACAAAATTCGGATTTTATCGGGGGCCTCATGTGCATCATAAACGGGTGGAGCTTTTCGCATTTCCCGGTCCGGGGACGCATCGTATCATTGTCTGGGATGGACGTGAAGAGAGCCCGACATATCATCAGAAAGAGATCATCATCGCAGGAGAGGATGATCCAAAACTTCTTGTTATCTATCCCGGCCTGGTCCATGTGGTTGAAGCCATTGATCCCGATCAAGAGTCCCTGCTCATTAATCATCCGACCACTCTTTTCAGGGGATGGGGCCGCAAAGAAGATTTCACCGATGAGGTGAAATATGAAGAAGATGATAGTTTTTACTGGAGAGAGTTTGGGGTTTTAAAAAAACAAAAAGCATGTTTTAAGCATGAAAAATAAAATTAATGTATTACACGTCTTTGGATCTCTGAATAGAGGTGGTGCAGAAACTTTAATAATGGATGTATATAGAAGAATTAATAAAAATAGATTCAGTTTTAATTTTATTAAACACACATCAGCTCTAGGTGAATATGAAAAAGAGATTTTAGAACTTGGTGGTAAAATAATTACTGTGCCGAGATTTAGAATAATAAATTACATATCATATACAAACAAGTGGAAAAAAATATTATACGGTTGTCCTCTGAATACGATTGTTCACGGGCATATGAGAAGTACTGCAAGTATATATTTAAAAATTGCAAAAATAGCGAAATTAAAAACGATAGCTCACAGCCATAGCACTTCATCAAGAGGAAATATAATTGAAAAGAGTATAAAAAATATTATGCAAAAAAAAATACCAAATTACTCCGATATGATGATAGCCTGTTCGGATGCTTCTGGGTGGTGGTTATTTGGCGATTCTATTAAAAAAGAAAACTATATAAAAATACATAATGGGATAGATACAAGGTTATTTATGTTTGATTATAAAAAAAGGGAAATTATCCGAAGTAAACTGAAAATCGACAATAAACTAGTAATTGGGCACGTTGGGAGCTTTACACCGCCCAAAAATCAGAGTTTTATAATTGATATTATTAATGAGATTCAGAAATATAAAGAGGATGTTGTTCTATTGTTAATTGGGGATGGATACATGTTTAATCGAATTCAAGAGAAAGTGTATAATCTAGGGCTAAAGGACAAAGTTATTTTCATAGGGAGTGTGGATAATGTTTATGATTATCTCTCGGCGATGGATATTTTTGTATTTCCTTCCATATTTGAAGGATTAGGAATTTCTTTAATCGAAGCACAAGCTTCGGGATTGAAGTGTTATATATCAAACACGCTACCACATGAGGTTGATATTACCGATTTGATAAGAAGAGTTGATTTACGATCTTCAGCAGAAATATGGGCCGTACAAATCTTAAGGGACAATGATATTAACTATAAGAGGATATCATATGCAGAAGAAGTAAAAAAGCAAAACTATGATATTAATGCAGTCGTAGAGCATTATGAAAGAGTCTATGACAACCTAGCAAAATGATATGAAATATAATTATAATAGACTGAATATAATTTTTATAATTTTCATTTTCCTCATGCTTTTATTTAATTCGAGAGGAGCAAGCCCATGTAAATTCTCTTTTAATTTATATGTTGGATATTCGTTTTTAATTATTGTATTCTTTGAATTATTGATGATACTCAATATTTTATTTTCCCGAAATGTGAAAATTGATTTTGTGTCAATAATTTTAACCGCACAACTTTATTTATATTCATTTGGGATTCTCATATTTGGTGGAGGTAGTGAAGCTGTAAAATATTTGATGGCTGCAATAAACTCGTTGTTTATTTACTTTGTTATAAGAAATAGTGAATACAAGTTGCTTAGTAAAAAAATGCTTTATATCTTTGAAATAGTATCATTAATTATGATAATTCAAACTGGGTATATGTTACTTTCTTCAGTAAAGGCAAAAGTTCCTTTGTATATGGTAAAGTCTTACATTCATATACCAATAGGAATGTCAAACTATATTGCTGGTTTTTTGATTCTTCTATTTGTATTCATTATGAATGTTGAAAAAAGAGTCATGATAAAGACCCTTTTGCTCATATGTCTATTACTAGGAGTAATATTTACTAGATCAAGTTCAGCTTTGTTGTTAATATTTTTAGTTATAATTTACGAAATAAATAAACATATTTTGTTAGAGAAAAGTTTTCAAAAAAAGATATTATATTTATGTTTAGAACTCATATTGATATCATCAGTTTTATTTTTTATCAAAGAATATTCTTATTTCTTTAGTAGATTTGTTGATGTTGTAAGTAATTTACTTTCTGGAACAGCACAGGGTGTTGAATTGGCCTCAAACTCGAGGCTTTCTCTTTATAGACAAGTAATACAACTTATTGAAAAAAGGCCTTTACTTGGTTATGGTTTAGCGTATACAGATCAAATTGGGACTCTATCTCATAATTATTTCTTAGATCAAATATTAAAAGGGGGAATATTAAATCTTTTTATTACTTTATGTTTATTCGTATCTATATTATACAAATTTAATAAATACAAACACGACAAGTATGTAAATTCAATTAAATATGTTTTGATAGTTGCTTTAATTAATAATTTATATGAACCGCTTTTGGGAACTTTGCCTTATGACTTGTTTTTTTGGATTATATGTGGATTAGGAATGTTGCGAATTAGAGATATAAAAGAAAATAGAATCACGGGCAGAGAATGAGAAAAAATATATTATTTTTAACAGATTTTTATTACCCTGATCCCTATGCAAATGGCATATGTGTTAACAATATTATTGAAGAAATGCAGAGAGAAGGATTTGACTGTAGCGTGATATGTTATGGGGAAAAAACACAATACATTAAGAAAAATAGTTTACATATATATCAAATTAAAATGAGATACTACCATAGATTGATTAAATATGGAGAAAATAATATTAATACAATATTAGGAAAAATAGCAATAATTATTGCGAAGTTGATTTACATTACTAAATCGTTAATATTTTTCTACATATATCCGTTTTTATCACCATTATTTATGTATAGATATAAGAAAAATATAAATAAAATTATCCAATATAATAAATACGCCGCAATAATTGCCACATATAATCCTTTCGAAGCGTTATACTCAGCATGCTTGATTAAAAAGAAATATAGAAATATTAAATTTATTATATATAGTTTGGACTCTTTATCAAACGGGGGATACAACAAAGTAATACCGAAAAGGCTGAAGGATTATATTGGATTCAAATGGGAAAAAAAGTTTTATAAAAGTGCTGACTTAATACTTAACATGAAGTATAATGAAAAGCATTATAATAAACCTGCCTACCACAAATATAAAAATAAAATGATGATAGTTGATATCCCGTTGTATAGTAAAAAAAATGTTACTGACAAGAGATCAAAAAGAAAAGATAGCAAGCCCAAAACACATTTAGTATACTTGGGGGCATTGAATAAAACTTTTCGAAATCCAAAGTATTTGTGTAATATTATTGGTCACCTAGGAACGACTCTAAATATTGAACTGCATTTCTTTAGCCGCGGTAATTGTGAAGGAATGATTTCAATGTATAGTAAAGAATATCCCGATACTATTTTCCGACACGGATATGTGAATCATAATACTGCGTTAGAAGCATTATCTAAAGCAGACATACTAGTCAGTGTTGGTAATAAAAATATCGATCTTGTGCCATCAAAAATATTTGAATATATCTCCTCAGGAAAGAAAATTATGCATTTTTACCAAGATGAACAGGATTCTTCGTTACAATATCTTAAATTATATCCCAATGCGGTGTTAATTAATGAAACATCGAACTTCGAAATAAACAAAATAAATATTATGTCATTTATTCAAAATAGTGATTTGTATGATACAAATCAGATTTCTAAAATGTTTTTATTAAATACTCCTAATTACACAGTCAACATAATAAAGAGATTGTTAAATAATTAAGATGGAGGGAATAATGTTTAAAAACAAAATTCTATTAATCACTGGTGGGACCGGTTCTTTCGGGCATGCTGTCATGAAAAGGTTTTTACATACTCCGGTCAAAGAGATCCGGATCTTTTCAAGAGATGAAAAGAAACAAGATGACATGCGGAAAGAATACAAAAATGATAAGTTGAAGTTTTATATCGGTGATGTGAGAGATATCCAAAGTGTAAGAAATGCGATGAATGGAGTAGATTATATCTTTCACGCAGCAGCTTTGAAACAGGTCCCCTCATGTGAGTTCTTTCCTTTAGAAGCTGTGAAGACGAACGTACTGGGAACAGATAACGTCCTGACGGCTGCTATTGAATATGAAGTAAAAAAAGTCATCTGTTTATCAACAGATAAAGCCGCTTATCCCATTAATGCCATGGGGATATCTAAGGCCATGATGGAAAAAGTATTTATGGCAAAATCAAAAACAGTAGATCCAGACAAGACATTGATCTGCGGGACACGTTATGGGAATGTCATGGCTTCCAGGGGTTCTGTCATTCCCCTTTTTGTGGAACAAATAAAATCCGGACAACCACTGACAGTGACTAACCCAGAGATGACCAGGTTTCTGATGAGTCTGGAAGAGGCGGTCGAGCTCGTTGTCTTTGCTTATAAACATGCAGAAGCAGGAGATCTTATGGTTCAAAAAGCCCCGGCATCTACAATCGCTGATCTGGCTCAGGCGTTAAAGGAGCTTTTTAAAGCTGATAATGAGATAAGGGTTATCGGCACCAGGCATGGAGAGAAGCTTTATGAGACTTTATTGACAAAAGAAGAGTATTTAACAGCCAGGGATATGGGTAATTACTTTCAAGTCTCTGCTGATAAAAGAGACTTAAACTATGATAAATACTTCGTTGAAGGAGATGAGAAGCTTTCTACAGAACATGAGTATACTTCACATAATACACAAAGGTTGGGTGTGGAAGAAGTAAAAGAGAAGTTGCTTCTGCTGGATTACATTCAACAAGAATTAGCAGAATGGGAGAAAACTAAATGAAAATTTTAGTCTTAGGTGGCAATGGTATGGCTGGCCATGTGATCTCACTCTATTTTTCCGAAAGGGGATATGATGTAACAGCCTTTACTCTTACCCCCTTTAAATTTGTAAATAATATTGTCGGGGATGCTCTTGATAAAAGCTTCATGGAGTCCTTTTTTAGGAAGAATGATTACAATGTTGTTATTAATTGTATAGGATTGCTAAATACAGACTGTGACGATAAGAAAGCCGATTCTGTTTACCTGAATAGTTATCTTCCCCACTTCATCGTAGAACAGTTAAAAGAATCTAACTCAAAACTCATTCATATGAGCACAGATTGTGTTTTTTCTGGGAAAACCGGAAATTATACCGAGAAAAGTTTTCGTGACGGTGAATCTTTTTATGATAGAACAAAAGCCTTGGGAGAAGTAGATGATAATAAAAACCTAACTTTTAGAAATTCCATCATTGGGCCGGATATGAATAGAGATGGTATTGGCCTGTTTAACTGGTTTATGAAACAAAAGGGCCCAATACAAGGTTACTCAAAAGCGCTCTGGACAGGTGTAACAACCTTAACACTTGCTAAAGCAATGGAATCCGTAATGGATCATGATCTCTCAGGGATTTACAATCTTGTCAATAATACAAAAATCAGCAAGTATGATCTATTGCAATTGTTTAATAAACATATGAGAAACAATAAGGTAACCATTAAAACTTCGGATAAAGTAAAATTGGATAAATCTCTTATCAATACTAGAAAGGACTTTCAGTTTAAGGTGCCGGATTATGAAACGATGATAATCGAAATGGGTGAGTGGATAGAAAACCATAAAGAGTTGTATCCACATTATTTCGAGTAAGGGGGATTATGTCAAAGTTAAAGTTGATGACAATAGTAGGAACGCGTCCGGAAATCATTAAATTATCAGAAATAATAAAAAAGTGTGACCATTACTTTGATCATACCCTTGTTCATACTGGCCAAAATTACGACTATACTTTGAATGAAGTATTTTTCAATGATTTAGGTTTGAGAGAGCCTGATCATTATCTGAATGTTGTCGGGGATAATTTAGGGCAGACTATGGGAAATGTCATATCCAAATCATATGAACTTATGGCAAAACTAAAGCCAGACGCATTGCTTGTACTCGGTGATACAAACTCGTGCTTATGTGTAATATCTGCAAAACGTCTTAAAATACCTGTATTTCATATGGAAGCAGGGAATAGATGCTTTGATGAGAATTTACCTGAAGAGATTAATCGGCGTATTGTTGATCATGTGAGCGATGTCAATTTGTGTTATACAGAGCATGCAAGGAGATATTTGAACAATGAGGCTGTTCCTAGAGATCGAACGTTTGTGGTCGGATCACCTATGGCTGAAATATTGAGTCGATATGAGAAGGAATTCGAGAAGAGTACCATTCTGCACCATTTAGAGCTTAACAAAAAGGAATATATTTTGCTTTCAGCACATCGTGAGGAAAACATTGATAATGAGAAAAATTTCATTGATCTGATGAATGCCGTTAATGTTTTGTCAGATAAGTATAATATGCCTGTGATCTACAGCACACATCCCCGTAGCAAACAATATATCGAAAAACGCCACTTTGAATTTCACAGGAATGTTAGAAGTTTAGAACCGTTTGGGTTTTTTGATTATATCTCTCTTCAAAAACATGCCCTTTGCGTTGTTTCCGACAGCGGAACATTGGCAGAGGAAGCTTCCTTCTTCAAGTTTCCTGCAGTATCAATCAGAACAAGCACTGAAAGGCCTGAAGCTCTCGACAAGGGGAATATAATAATCGGAAGTATTACAAGTGAAAGCGTTTTACAATCAGTTGAGTTGGCGATTCATATGATGGATAGAGGTGTTGGAAGCCAAGTGCCTGATTATTATGATCGAAATGTTAGCACAAAAGTCGTCAAGCTTATCCAAAGTTATACTAGTATCGTAAATCGAATGGTTTGGAGAAAATGACAACTATCATGCTGAGGTATATGTGAACAAAAAATTTTATTTGTTATTCAAAAATGTTTCATATTCAATTTTCTCTAATTTTGTATTTTTATTAATATCATCTTTAGTTGTATTAATTGTGCCAAAAATTATTGGTGTGAAAGAATATGGATATTGGCAAATATATCTTTTTTACTCTGCATATATAGGTTTTTTACATTTAGGGTGGAGCGACGGGATATATTTACGATATGGAGGGATAAAGTACAAAGAGCTAGATAAATCATTATTTCAATCACAATTTTGGTCTTTAGTTATTTTTCAATTGTTAGTTGCTATAGCTGTATATGGGACTTCATTTTTTTTGATTGACCCAAACAAACAATATATATTTAAATTGTTATCTGTCGCAATAGTGCTCAAGAATAGTAAGTCATTTTTATTATATGTTTTGCAAGGGACAAATAGAATAAAACATTATGCTGTAGTTACCATTTTTGATAGATTGATATACGCCTTTTTTGTAATTGGTTTTTTACTGATCGGCAAGGTTCAATTCAAGTTTTTGCTTTATGGAGATATTGGCGGAAAGTTAATGTCATTGATATATGCAACATTGCTATGTAAGGATATGGTTTTTAAGAAATTGACAAGCTTTTATTTTTCATTCAAAGAGACTGTAAGTAATATAAATGTTGGTTCTAAGCTTATGTTAGCGAATATTGCAAGTATTTTATTAGTGGGGATTATTAGGTTTGGTATCGAACGTACTTGGGATGTAGAAACGTTTGGGAAAGTATCATTAATCCTGAGCATTTCGAGCTTTATGATGCTCTTTATTAGTGCCATATCAATTGTGCTTTTCCCTATTTTGAGAAGAATAGAACCAAGAAAATTATATGAAATATACTTAAATGCCCGAGAGATTATTATGACGATATTTTTAGCATTATTGTTAGTATATTTTCCTATGAAGCATATATTAATTAACTGGCTTCCCAAATATGCAGATAGTTTAATCTATATGGCAATTATATTTCCAATATTTATATTTGAAGGGAAAACCATTTTACTCATTAACACTTACTATAAAACAATGCGTAAGGAAAAAAAACTATTAAAAGTAAATATTATTTCTCTATCTATAAGCGCAGTGTTGACTTTTACCTTCTGTTATCTTTTCCCCGATTTAAATATGGCTATGGGATCCTTAATAATAGCTACGGCTGCACGGTGTATTATATCTGAATTAGAGCTTATGAAGATATTAGAAATAAGTATAATTGGAGATGTTTTGCTAGAAACTTTCATTATTGCGGTGTTCATCATTATCGGTGTAGTTATACAATCTTTATACGCTGTATTTGTCTATATGATGGTTTACGCTACGTATTTAGTTGTGAAAAAGAAGAAAATTTCATATTCTATAAAGTGGCTAAAAAAGGTTTCAGGATAGGATATTGGTGTTTTGATGAACCTCCTCATCTCTTCCAATACAGCCTGGTATCTTTATAACTTCCGTTTGAAGCTGGCTCAAGTATTAGCAGACCAAGGGCATGATGTTGTCTTTCTCTCACCGGAAGACGGATATGAGAAAAAAATGAAAGAGGCCGGGTTCAGACATGTTCCTGTAACGATTGACAACAAAGGGAAAAACCCGATCCGGGATCTTCAGACCTATTTTAAGTATCTATCCATCTTCAAAGAGTATAAACCTGACATCATTCTTCAATACACCATCAAACCGAACATCTACGGGACGCTTGCTGCCCATAGATTGAAAATCAAGTGTATCAACAACATCGCCGGACTCGGAAATCTTTTCATATCAAAAACTTTTTTTACATGGATCGCTAAAACACTCTACAAGATTTCTCAAAAGCATGCTTTACATATCTTCTTTCAAAACAAGGATGATATGCAGCACTTTATCAAGGAAGGGATTATCAGAGAAGAGAATACCAATTATGAACGGATCCCGGGATCCGGAGTGGATCTGTCAAGATTTCTACCAACGCCCCAAAAAGAGAAAGCTCATATTGATTTCATTCTCATCGCGCGCCTCCTGTGGGATAAAGGCGTGGGAGAATATGTCGAAGCTGCACGAATATTAAAGCAAAAGTATCCTCAGGCCCGTTTCAAACTCCTCGGGTTTACAGATACGAAAAACCCCAACGCGATCTCCAAAGAGATAGTGGACTCCTGGGTTAAAGAAGATGTCGTTGACTATCTGGGGACAAGTGATCATGTGGAAGAGATCCTCCGGGAAATCGATTGTGTCGTCTTGCCCTCGTACTATCGGGAAGGAGTTCCTCGCTCTCTTCTGGAAGCCGGGGCCATGGGAAAGCCCATCATCACTACGGACTCCATCGGATGTCGTGAGACCGTCATCAATGGTGAAACCGGATTTTTGTGCAAACCGAAAAATATCGACGACCTTGCAGAAAAGATGGAAGCAGTCATTACCATGACACCTGAAGAGAGAAGTGCTATGGGCCAAAAAGGGCATGAGTATATTGCTCAGAATTTCGATGAATCAAAGATCATTGAAAGATATTTGGGTGTGATCAAACAAGTGATCTCCAAGTAGGGGTCGCGTCTTGTATTTAGTATTACAACGAAATCGTAGAGGGGTCAGGTTCACAGCACTCAAATATTGGTGAGTGCCACGATGTGCGTTATTGATAAATTTGAGCAGAGGAGCTTATTTTTATCGTGACCAATCCGAGTAGGGATCAGGTCTTGAATTTTAGTGTTTTGGGCAGAGCCAAATCACTAAATTTAAAATGAATCAAGACCTGACCCCGTTCTCCTAATCTTATTCTATCACAATCTCGATGGCCACTTTTCCCAGGGGATGTTCAGTATCTTCTCCGGGGAGGAGCAACAGGTATTCCACGTTGTGGGTTCCTTTGGGGAGTTGTGACACGGGGATGCTGTCGGCAAAGGGAGAGGTCATGTCCGTGCCCGCAAGCATCCCCACGTTTTGGCCGTTGTCGCGAGTGAGGATCCAGGCGCTCATGGCGTTGACGGGATCTTCATTGAAGGTGATGGAAACATAGAGAAAGACCGGTTTGTTTTTTTCCTTAACAGTTTTGTCCAGTTCCTTTTTTGAGTAATGGAATTTTGTTTTTGCAGGCTCCTTCAGGGTAAACCCGTAATCGGCTTTGAAGCCGGGCTCCTTCATGCGGAAACGAAGGAGATCAGAATCATCCAGAGACGAGGGAGCCAGCCGTGTGATGCGGCCTTCTTTGTCTGTTTTGAGAATGTAACCCCTCTCTTCCCCGAAACTTTTATCCCGGACAAAGATCCACAGATCATCATTCCTGTAAAAACGGACATCATCCGTTTTCTCTTCCATGTCATTCAGAAAGGCCTGAAAAAGGGCGGCTTCTTGATCGGTTTTCAGCCGGAAAAGGGGATGTGTGCTCTTGATAAAGAGATCGGTCTCCCAGAACTTGGGTGAGCTCACGCGTTCCCCCTGGTAGGAGAGAAGAAAGGAGGTGTATGAGCTTGTCATGCTGTCTTCCCCCAGATGTTCAACCAAGACGAACTTTGCATTATAGAGTTTCGCTGCAGAGATCTGAGAAAAGGACACAGAGGGATTGCCCTCCACTTCAAAATGGTAGTCCAGGTTGTCTTTTAAAAAGCGGATGAGTTTGCTTCTCTCGGCTGATGTGACTTCCGGGATTTTGTAATCGGGGAAAGACTTTCTCTCATTCTTATACTGGACGGTCTTGGGGATCTCAGGCTTGAATTTACGCGGCTGTTTGATGGAGAGGATCTTTCCCGTGTCATCTGTCTCCACAACGATGAAACGTTCGAAAAAGGCGTTTTGGATGAAGACCCAGGTGTTTCCCTGCTGGTAGAATCCTTCGTTCATCATCTCCTGGGTGAAAAGGGGGAGAGCGGATTGGAGCAGAAGGCCGTCCTCAGCCGTTTTGAGTTTGAAGCTCTTTTTTATGGACTCATAAAAAAGCGGCATCTCGAAGAGATCGCGGTGTGAAACGACTTTGATGAAGGAATCGCCCTGCTGGACCAGATAAGAGGTCACGGAGGTCCCGCCGTAGTTCCCGTCATTGTTCAGGTTGACGTCCATTCGGGCTTCGATGATTTTGAGATCAGAGATCTTATCGAAGGCTCCGTTGGTGACTTCCGTAAAGGTAAACTGAATGGTGTCCTCAAGGTTTTTGATGATTTCTTGGCTGCTTTCTGCATGAAGCGTTATGGCCAAAAGAGTACACAGGATAACCACGCTTAAAATCTTTTTTTGAAACCTCATCGTCATCTCCTTTTTAAGGGTTCTGGTGTCCGGCCTTTCACAGTACAAGTCTGGTGATTATATCTCCAAAGTCAGGAAATTTAAAGGCTGCCCCCTGTGTCGGTGATGAATGTCGGGCTGCCCTCTATTCCGATTCATTCTAATTGTTCATCTGCATTAATAATTGCTGAGAGTTCCAAACACATTCATGAGTGAAAGGGGAATATTGATCCATCCGATAACAGTCATGACTTTGGCCAGAAATGCCCAGATCTGAGGGCCGGCGTAGAAGGAAGAGGCCCGCCAGACGCCTGTCAGGTTATGGATGAAATAAAACGTTTGGACTCCCCAAAACAAAAGGTATAAAAGGGGGAAAAGAGACAGGACAGACTGGATTATAAAAAAACCTATTCCAACAACTCCACCGTAAAGCCAATAGGTCCTGGCCAGGCCATAATCACCGTCGCTCATTTTTTGTAAAAAGGATTTCGGGTGCACTGACTGATCCGGTTCAACTCCCCGGACATCCATATTTTCATTCATAAAGTCTCCTTAACATGCTTTACCCTCTGTTGAGGGGTACAGGCCAGATACTCATATTCATCGAGATCAAACTTCTCTTAACTATACGAACATGAAGAGAAAAATGAGAATGATTTCAGACAAGAGGCCCTATTTTCTGATAAACGTTTAAAAAATGAGAACAAAATGTTATGGGGTCGGCTTACAGCCCGGGTCTTTCAAACAGATTGACATCTTGTGATGAGATGATTAAGATGCAAGAGTGTAAAGAAAAGAGGACTGTGAAAAGTATCTTGTTTGTCTGCGAAGATATGAATATAGGAGGCGTTCAGAGAAGCCTTGTCTCATTGTTGAAAAATATCGACTATTCCAAGTACCGGGCCACTTTGATGTTGGCTTATGAGCAAGGCGCGCTTTTAAATGAGATCCCGGCACAGGTGGATCGGCTCACGGCTCCTGAGCTCCTGTCATGCCCCCGATTTAAAAAAACGACAATGTACGAAGACTGCCGAATGCTTCTCAAACGCCCGGGGCATGTCAAAAGCTTTATTAAAAGTAGTATGGTTGCCTGGAAGGCCAATGCCAGGGAGGCGCGCGAAGCCTACTGGAGAGACGTCTATCCCAAGACAACCGGCAAGAAAGACCCGCCCTATGAGTTTGATGTGGCCATCGCCTATTTCGACGGTATGGGACTTGTTAATCATTTTGTCATGGATTCGGTTGTTTCGCCTTTGAAGATGACATGGATCCACGGAGATTATCGGATCTTCGGGACACATTCTGATATCGAAAGAGGCTATATTGCACGCTTCGACAAAATCGTCACGATTTCGGGTCTGTGTAAAGATGTACTGGACAAAGAATTCAACGAACACCGGGAGAAGATCTTTGTCATGGAAAATATTATCGACAGAGATGAAATCGTGGAGAAGGGCCGTGAGACTGTGAGCCCCTCTCGCAGGGGAGATGTTCATTTTGTCAGTGTATCACGGCTCACGAAAGAAAAGGGATTTCTGCTGGCTCTGGAAGCCTTTCACAAGGTCCTTCAGGAGGGGCTGAACATCACTTGGGAGATCGTCGGTGACGGGCCGGAAGTTCCGGTCATAAAAAGCTTCATCCGTAAAAACAAGATGGGGCAGAATGTGTTTCTTTTGGGAGTTCAAAGCAATCCTTATCCCTATCTCTCCCGGGCGGACGTCTTTTTTCATCCCTCCACCGATGAGGGGAAATCCCTTTCCGTGGAGGAGGCCAAGATTTTTGGGAAGCCGATCTTAGTCGCCGCTTATCCCACAGTCAAAGATCAGATCATCGACGGGGTCACGGGAAAGGTCGTCTCCATCGATAAAGAGAGTCTTGCACGAGGAATCAGAGAGATGGCTATGGACAAGGATCTACGCGAGAGATTATCCGCTCAACTGCGAGCGGGATACGGCCCGGCTGGGAGTTTATCTGAATTTTACCAGCTGATCGAATCGTAGAGGGTTCATAGAGGGGTCAGGTCTTGAATTTTAGTGTTTTGGGTAAACCCAAATCACTAAAATTCAAGACCTGACCCCATTCGCTCTCCCTCTCCGCTTCCTTTGACAAAATGGGGCTTATCGGGTAGACTGAAAACAGTCTCTAAAGGGAGGGATAGGGTGGAGAAACCGGACATCTCAGGAAAACGACTTCAGCTGAGTATTGTCATTACCGTTTATCAAGGGCGGAAATACATAGAACAGACGTTAGAGTCTGTGTTCGCTTCTCTGGACCGGTCTTCTCTCACCGCTGAGATCATCGTGGTTAATGATTCTCCCGAAGAGGAGCTGAGCTTTTTATTCAAAAAATATCCTGAGATCGTCCTCCTGGACAATGAGGAAAACCTGGGTGTGGCTAAAAGCCGCAACAGGGGGAGAGAAGCCGCCCGGGGAGAGTTTATCCACTTCGTGGATTATGATGACTGGATGTCTGAAGGCTTTTATCCGGTTCTGGAAAAAGAGATCAGCGAGGGAGCCGACCTTGTCCTGTTCAACGTCAAGCAGCATGCAGGGAGGGAGGCGAGGACATTCTACACTCCCCTCTTTTCCTGTTACTTTCTTCTCCTCAACGGAAATTCCCTGCTTCGGTATGGAAGCATGATGCGGACCATCGGGCAATTGGTTTTCAAAAAAGAGTTGATGGACCCTCTCATCGAAACTGAAGTCAGTGGCGGAGATGATTACTTTTTATACATCGATCTTTTCAACAAGCGCCGGGGGAAGAACTACCGTTACGTGAAAGAACCGCTCTTCCATTACCGGATCCACGGGAACAATCTTTCCAAACGAGCTGATTTCATAACGTCCAACCTGGAGTGTTTTGAAGTCTTTGCCGGCCGCTATCCGGAGTTCAAAAAATACAGGAAATATCTTTACACGAAAAGAGCCGGGAATATCGTAGCTAAAGTGGCCGGGAAGATTCTCAGGAATGTCATTTCAAAGGGGGAAAATTGGGTACACAAAGGAAAATGAAGGGAATCATTCTGGCCGGCGGGACGGGAACGCGCCTCTACCCGCTGACGCTTGTCACCAGCAAACAGCTTCTTCCCGTCTATGACAAGCCCATGATCTATTATCCGCTTTCCACGCTCATGCTTGCCGGGATACGGGAGATCCTCATCATCTCCACCCCCCATGACCTTCCCCATTTCAAAAAGCTATTGGGCGACGGGCATCAGTTCGGTATGGAATTCTCTTACCAGAAGCAGCCTTCTCCAGACGGGATCCCCCAGGCATTTCTCCTGGGTGCCGATTTTATCGGTGACGATGATGTGGCCCTCATCCTGGGGGATAATATCCATTACGGTAACGGCCTCGGGGCTGTACTTCGTGAAGCGAGGGAAGAGGCCCGGTCAGGGAAAGCGACCATCTTTGCCTATTTTGTCCCTGACCCGGAAAAGTTCGGAATCGTGGAGTTTGACCGGGAGGGGCGTGCTGTTTCTATTGAGGAGAAGCCGCTCGATCCCAAAAGCCATTATTGCATCACAGGCCTTTATTTTTACGATCATAGTGTTGTGGAACATGCACGCAGGCTTAAACCCTCGGAACGGGGGGAACTGGAGATCACCGATCTGAATAACCTTTATCTGAAAGAGGGTGCGCTTCACGTGAAGGTTCTGGGGCGCGGATTTACCTGGATGGACGCCGGTTCTGTGGATACTTTGGTGGATGCAGCGGAGTTCGTGCGGATCATCGAAGAGCGCCAGGGGATCAAGATCTCAGCGCCTGAAGAGATTGCCTTCAATCAAAAATGGATCGATAAGGAGACTCTTCTGTCCGCTGCGACTCGATACGGCAACTCTCCCTACGGAGACCACTTAAGAACAGTCGCGGAGGGCGGAATACGCTATGAGAGTATGTGAGTTGAAGATTGCGGAGACAGAGCTTGGCGGTGCGCTGATCATTGAGCCGCGTTTGAGTGAAGACAGCCGGGGATGGTTTTCTGAGACCTATTCGAAACCGGCTTGGGAAGCCCACGGACTCTTTTTTGATTTTATCCAGGATAATCACTCTTTTTCAGCACAGAAGGGAACACTCCGGGGACTCCATTTTCAAAAAGAGCCGAAAGCGCAGACAAAACTAGTCCGCTGTTCCAGGGGGAAGATCTTCAATGTCATTGTAGATCTCAGGAAAGGATCTCCCACTTACAGGAAGTGGACAGGGGTAGAGCTCTCGGAACAGAATAAGAGACAGCTTCTTGTTCCGAAGGGGTTTGCCAACGGCTTTGTCACCCTTGAAGATGATACAGAGGTGCAATACAAGGTGGATGCGCCCTATTCTCCTCAAGCAGAGGGGAGAATCCGTTATGACGATCCCGAAATCGGCATCGACTGGGGTGTCACCAGCCCCGTTCTTTCGGATAAGGACGGTAAAGCCCCGTCTCTTGCTGATAGCGAAGCAAACTTTTCCCTGAAAGTCCTTGTAACCGGTGCAGCAGGCCAGCTGGGTTCAGCAATCGTTGCTCTTCTCAGAAGTGAAGGCCTCCATGTTACGGGAGTCGACCGGGAAGACGGAGATATCAGGGATCAGTCCTTTGTTGTCGATGTCATAAGAAGAGAAGCGCCCCAAGTCATCATCCACTGTGCAGCTTATACCCATGTGGATAAAGCTGAAGAAGAACAAAAACTTTGTTATGATATCAATGTCAAGGGGACAGGACATCTCGTCGATGCTGCTGGAAAGCTTCGTATACCCCTGGTCTATATCAGCACAGACTATGTCTTTAACGGGGAGGGAGAGAGTCCATGGAAAGAGGATGACTCGCCTGATCCGGTTAATTTTTACGGGGTAACGAAAGCTCAAGGGGAAGATATTGTCAGGAGGTTGAAAAAACACTTTATCGTGCGGACATCCTGGCTCTATGGAAAAGGAGAGCGTAACTTTGTGAAAGCCATGCTCCGGCTGGCAGAAAAGAAGAAAGAAGTAACCGTGGTCAGTGATCAGATAGGCACGCCTACCTATACGGTGGACCTGGCGGGTCTGATCTATGCCCTTATCAGGACAACAGACTATGGGACTTATCACGGGGTCAACGGAGGATGCTGCAGCAGATATGAGTTTGCGAAAGCGATTTATGAAAGAGCCGGACTGGATGTCAGGCTCACTCCTGTGCGGACTTCTGAATATCCGGCTAAAGCACAAAGGCCCCTCTATTCATGCTTATCCCGGAAAAGACTCGAAGAAAAAGGGTTGCTTCTTCCCGGTTGGGAGGATGCTCTGAAGAGATTCTTTGCCGGCCCTTACTTGAAAGGAGAGTCATGAAAAACATACTTGTGACAGGAGGCGCCGGGTTTATCGGAAGCCAGTTTATCCGGATGATGCTGTCCTCATATCCTGATTTTGAGATCGTGAATATGGACCTCCTCACTTATGCGGGGAACAGAGACAATCTTAAAGGATATGAAGACCATCCCCGTTATCATTTTGAACAGGGCGATATCCGGGACCGCGGAAAGGTCCGGAAGGTCTTTTGTCAATACGATATCGACACGGTGGTGAATTTCGCTGCTGAATCCCATGTGGACCGGAGCATCGACGGCCCGGAAGTCTTTCTTCAGACCAATATCATGGGAGCTCAGGCTCTCATGGATATCGCTAAAGAACGGTGGAAGGTGAATCCCGACGATAAGTACTCCCGGGAGTACAAACCTCACGTGAAGTTTCTGCAGGTCTCTACCGATGAAGTCTATGGCGCTTTAGGGCCTACGGGAAAATTCACTGAAGAGTCGCCTCTTCTTCCCAACAGCCCCTATTCGGCTTCCAAAGCCGGTGTGGATCTCATCGTCCGGGCCTACTTTCAGACATTCGGGCTGCCGGTGAACATCACCCGCTGCAGTAACAATTACGGCCCCTTCCAGCACCCTGAAAAATTCATCCCTCTGATGATCACCCACGCCCTGCAGGACAAACCCCTCCCCGTCTACGGAGACGGGAAGCAGGTGCGTGACTGGATCCACGTGGCGGACCATTGCCGGGCGATCCTCGCTGTCCTTCAAAAGGGGCATAACGGAGAGACTTACAATGTGGGAGGGAATAATGAGAAGGCCAATATCGACATCGTGAAGGCGATCCTCCGGTCCCTGGGGAAACCGGAAAAACTCATCACCTATGTCAAGGACCGTCCTGCCCATGACCGGCGCTATGCCATCGACAACACCAAGATCACCACTGAACTGGGCTGGAGCCCCGCCTATACCTTTGAGGAGGGCCTGGAAGAGACGATCAGGTGGTATAGGGAAAAAGTAGAGTGAGAAAAATAAAGAGAGAGATCAGTCCCTATGCCTCTACCCTGTTCCGGCCCTTCTGTTTGGCGGTATAGAGTTTTTGATCCACAGAGGAGAGCAGTTCATCAAGATCTGAATGCTCCCGGGTGATGATATCGACGCCAAAGCTGCAGGTGACTCTCAGCCCCTTGTGAAACTCCGTCTCTTCTATGATATGTCGGAGTTTTTCAGCGACTTTGACTCCATTTTTCAGATTGATATTATCAAGAAGAAAGAGAAACTCTTCTCCGCCCCACCGGGCCACGATGTCGCTGCTGCGGATGTTTTTGATAAAGAGTCCGGCAATGGCCTTGAGTACTTTGTCTCCCACGGGATGCCCGTTTGTATCGTTGATTTCTTTGAAATGATCGATGTCAGCCATGATCAGGACCATGGTCTTTTCTTCACGGCTTAATTTCGTAATCAGTTTGTTGTAGAACTCATGAAAAAAATGACGGGAATAGGTGTCTGTCAGTTTATCCACGATAGCGAGATTGCGGAACTTGTTATTGGCATAAAGCAGAAAAGAGAACGTGGCGGACAGGAGAAGGAAGAAGAGAATAATTATCAGATTACTCCGATGAAAATCAGAAGAGAAGTGTTTGTAAATATGGTCATTATTGAGAGTGAAAAGATATCCTGCATGACGGCCGTCAAAATTCCTGATGGATATAAAGGTCAGGGCTCCTTGAAAATCCTCTTCTGTGAGGTAGACGGTAAAATCATGTTCTGAAGCCAATTCCTCGGCGACCCTATTTTCAATTTTCGGATTATTTTTGAGAGATTCCGGAAGTCTGTTACAGATATCAGCAGAAGCGATCTCTTTATCGATGTAGTATTCAGGTGAGAGGCCGCAGGACTCATAGTTCTTTAACTCCTCCTCAAAGACCTTTTCAAGGACCGTGGCTTTTTTGATGATGAAGCCGTAGGAATTTTCAAAGAGGTCTTCCATGATACGGATGACAGCCTTCATGGAGACACTGATCTCCACGCTTCCAGCATGCTTTCCCTGGTAGAACAGGGGATAGACAAACCTGTACCCGTTGACGATCCGTCCCTCTTCAAAACCTACAGCGGGCTCTTTGTGTTCGTTCACATAACGGACAGTGGACCGGACTCCGGAAAGGATATCGCCGTAAGTCTCAGGCCGGTGCATCCGCAAAAAACTGGCTGTGTCCGGAAGATGAAAATGGAGTTGACGGTAATGATATTGGACAAGGTAATCATAAAGCTCGGAAACATGTTTCTGAAGGGCTTGCCTATGATATGCGGCTGTCTCCGGGGCATGATAACTTTCATAAAGGTGTCGTGCGATTTCGGGAGTGTTAATGATCTCATGGTAGATGATGTCCGTCATATCTTTATAGGAGCGGAAGATCAACTCGATCTCGCTCTTTGTCTTTTCCGTATAACTTGCATTTTGTGTTTTGATATTATTCAGATAAAGGCCCCTGTTGGCTGAAAGGACAAGACAGAGAAGAGCTGCCAAAAGCATGTTTCCAAATAAAAAGCGGTATTGTATTGTAATCATGTTATTTCCTCATAACCATTATAAGCTAGTATTGTAATATCTACAATGATTTCTTCACTTTGACTTTTTCGACCTTCCGCCGTATACTCAACAATAATGAGTTGACTCAAAGGAGGAACGATGAAAAAAGTTTTAACGGCCCTTATCTTTCTACTATTATTAGCTGGTGTGGTGACGGGAGGCCAGACAGGACAGATATCAAAAGAGAAGCCTTTAGAGCCCAAGATGGAGAAACCGGGAGGGTGCCCCGTGGCAGAGGGGAACAACCGTTTCGCTTTTGACATGCTCAAAAGCCTCCAGGAGGAGGAGCGGGAGAACAGTATCTTTTTCTCTCCCTACAGCATCTCCACAGCTCTCTCCATGCTGTTGAACGGAGCGTCGGGGGAAGCCCGTAAAGAGATGGCTGCTTCTCTCTATTACGAGGGGATCGATCTGGATAAACTGAATGAGCGTCAATTGGCTTTGAAAAAGAGCCTGGAAAAAGGCGGAGAGAAAGTGGAGCTGAGTATCGCCAACTCTCTCTGGGCTCATCTGGGAGTCGTTCCCAACCAGAGTTTCCAGAAAGCCTTAAAGGAATATTATCTCTCTGAGTTCTTCACCCGGGACTTTTCCGACAAAAGTGTCGTCAGCGAGATCAACGGATGGATCAGCGACAAGACCCGGGGCATGATCCCTGCTATGCTTCATGATATCAGCCCTGAGAGCATCATGTTTCTCATCAACGCCATCTACTTTAAAGGGATCTGGGCAAAAGAGTTCGACCCCGAATTCACACGCGAAGAGGTTTTTACAGATTATAAAAACAAAAAGGGGAAAGCACTGATGATGCATCAGACGTTGTCCGTGGCGTTCCGTGAGACAGAGGAGTACAAGGCGGTGCGGCTCCCCTACGGTGAAGGGGAAGCGGCCATGTACATTCTTCTTCCCCGTGAGGGACTCGGGCTGAATGAGTTTCTCGATGGCCTGACGCGGGACAAGTGGGAAACGATCATCGGCTCCATGGTTACCGAAAAGATCGAGCTGGGCATTCCGAAGTTCAAGATGAGCTACGGAGTGAAGCGCCTGAATGATGCCCTCATGCGCGTTGGGATGGAGAAGATCTTTTACTCAGGGTCTCTCATGAATATCATGGATGATCCCAGGCTTTATGTGGAATATGTGGACCATAAGGCGGTCATCGAAGTGGATGAGAAGGGGACCAAGGCTGCTGCCGTCACCATCATCTCCATCGGGAAGTCGGCTTATGAACGGCCCAAGGAGTTTATCGCCGACCGGCCCTTCTTCTTTGTCATCCGGGACGAGAAGAGCGGGATGATCCTCTTTATGGGAAAGGTGTTATCGCTATAATAGAGAGGTCAGGTCTTGTCCGGCACTCAACTCTTTAGAGTTGAGTGCCGGGTAAACTCATTGGGATTCCTGGTTCGTTTCGATGATCACGGCATAACCGCGGTATTTCGGATCGTCGATTCCTCCTGAGAGGGCCGTCACCGCATGGCC
>Ga0068713_1001646_pt1 | contig 27522 bp, 39 predicted proteins | sample MTBAKSrepl2MetaG_FD_62223 | JGI IMG/M metagenome (GOLD analysis project Ga0068713, IMG submission 62223) | Enrichment culture microbial communities om Arthur Kill intertidal strait, New Jersey, USA, that are MTBE-degrading - MTBE-AKS2 (Arthur... | ecosystem: Environmental > Aquatic > Marine >...
CCGGATTACCCGTACCTGGCGCTTAGTGGTGAGGCCAAAAAATGGTCTGATGATATGCATTACTCGCGAACTATGGACATGGTTCGTTCCGGCGTCAGATATGTCAGAGAAATGGGCGACGAGAAACGGCGGAAATGTCTTTCTTGGCTGTTGGGCTACACCGCACACGTAACCATGGACTGCACCGTGCATCCTGTGGTTGAACTTAAAGTGGGGTCATACGCAGAGCACAAGAGAGATCACAGAGTTTGTGAGATGAACCAGGACGTTTGGGTGTTTCACGAAAAGATGAATTTAGAAATCGCAACATCAGAGTATTTGAGGGCGCATATCGGCACGTGCTGTGCTTCAGACGAAAGCCTTTTAGACCCGGAGATTGAGGAACTCTGGAGGGCCATGTTCAAAGATGTCTATCCTGACGAGTACGCAGTCAATGAGCCGAACATAAATCAGTGGCACGGCAGGTTCAAGTTCATGATAGACAATATTGTTGAAGAAGGGGGACGTTTGGTTCCTTTTGCGCGGCACGTCGCAGCAGATATGGGCTTAGTGTATCCGCTCTTGGATGAGGTAGATAATCAGTACCTCGAAAATCTCGCAGTCCCATGGGGACAGCGTCAGACCTATGAAACAATATTTGACAGAGCAGTCAAAAACGTTGGGGATACATGGTTGAAGGTCGTGCAAGCAGTAAATGGTGACGAGACCCATTTAGCGCAGACAGGAAACTGGAACTTGGACACAGGACAATTTAATGACTTAGTTTTTTGGAGTATCCCGGCATGAAACGATTTACTCTCATTCGCAGAACAGCCCCAATTTTTTTGGTTTTGCTCATTGTTGGCTGCGTCCATCTGCATTCTGGAGAAGACTACAGAATGGAGAAGCTGGCCGGCCAGCTCGTAATGCTCACGGCTGATGTCCAAGGAACTGTTCGTTACGATAACCCTCCCACCGACATAAGCGATCAAGACCTTCTCATACTGGCAACCAAGCAAGACCCTAAACTTCTTGAAGAATTCAAGGATTACAAGGTCAGCATAAAGAGACAAGACCGGAACGTCATCGTCTTAGTATGCACCAAAGACGGAAAAAAGGCCTTACTTGAAGACGCCGGCTGCACTCCAGAAGTGGACAAAAAATACGGAGATGAAAATCATCCACAACCATGCGAATTCACGCTCTCAAACCTTTGCAATAAAAACTAAACAATTGACACTTCAAGGGCGGACTACTCAACAACTTATTTGCTTTTTTTAGGTGGTTTAACCTGTGGCATCGGCGTTGTTGTGCTGGTTGTTGGAAGAGATCTTCCGTCATTTATATTAACGCTTTCCCCTAGTGGAATGTGAATATTAATGCTTTCCTTGGAACCTGTTGATTTGTTGGCGTTTTTGCTCATTATTTTTCCCCTATATAGTAATTGTTTTGGAAGTATAGATCTGCTTCCTTTTCGGCCTTTCTCAATATATCACTTTTTTTAGGAAGTACCATTGTTTTTAGACACTTTTGTTGAGCTATCAACGACTTATTTTTTATGTCTATAGCGAGATCATGAATTTCCTTTTCTGTTAACTCACCTTCAGCTACTTCGAACCAGTTTTTTTCACACTCTAGAGATAGCTCCTGAATGTGGTCGTTAAGTTCACTGATTGATTTCATCCTTTGTTTATAAGGCAAGAATGGTTTGATTGCTGTTACGACTTGTGACAATGCGATAATTATCGCCCATACTAATTGATACCTTTGCCAAATCGCCCACGCAGCGATGCTGCTGCTCGAAGTAATAGCCAAAAAAATATTTACTGCCTTATCTCTCCATTCTGACTGAGCCGCATAATTATGGAGATAAATGACGTGAACTTTAAGTTCCTTCATTAAATTCCAGTAGCGAAGTTGGTAAGGGCTATCAGCCAATAAAAAAAGGTCCTTCCTGTTAAACTAAAGAAGTTTGACGCAAAAAACCTACCTCAAAATACTGAAAAAGTAAAGGGTTAGCGAAACTGTAAGACATCTAAATAAGCTCCATCAATACATGGTCATAGACTTGGGTGATCTCTTGCTCTGTTGCTCCGTGGTTTGTGAGTAGCTCGCTGATTCGTTTTTTGAGTTCACCATAATGTGATCCTGAAGTATCTTTTCTTGACAGGCCGAACCCTCTCAGTTCCAGCGATGCCTCCGAGACCTTCTTTGCCGATGCCCCACCGTGCTTCATAAAGAAACATTTTTCTTCGATCTCAGCAGCCTTCACTCCTTTTTCTTTCGCTTCAAGATATTTCATTAAGCGTTTTGCGTTTTCTGATAAGGAACTTATGTCGGCAAGGATTTTTTCTTTGGCTTCCTGCAGGAAGTCTTTCCTGATTTTTTCGAGAGGGGCGACCTCGTAAGTTGTGCCTCCTACTCCTTTTGGCATTCGCGTGAGCACTTCCGAGATGATCTCTTCCTTGTTCAACGGTACCGCCGCGTTTTGGTTGTTTGGCAGTGCTGGCTTGCTTGCCGGAATCTTTTGGAGAACAAGGCTCACCACTTCGTCAACGTCAACTTCCTGGTTTCTGGATTTGAGGTTGTATATCTCGCTGTACGCGTTTTGTATTGCCGTCTGTATTTCCTCTATTTTGTTGAAAAAGTCCTGCCTCAACTCTATCATTTGCTTCCTGATCTTACTGTCGTCAAACCTGACCTCGACGCCTTCTTGCTTGAATGGCTGCGGTGCGGCCGAGGAAGGAGTGAGGTTGCTTGGTGTCTCCACGTCGTCTACTTCTTGTTCTCCTTTAGCGATCGCCTTTGCTTCTTCGTCGGTCATCCAGGCTGGCTGCACATAAACTTTCGTGACTCCGGAATAGCTGGAAATGATGAAGTGGCCGGTCTTGAGGTTCATGATCTCGTCCTCCTTTGGCTTCATCTTTTTTGGGAGAGCGATCTGATCGAGCGTGTGCTTAACTTCGTTTCGTTCCGACTGGTAGCCAAGAATCCACGTGGAGACCTGCTTGAGGGGAATCTTGTCCACTCCGGCCATGTCCTGGCTGTCGATGAAAATGAAATTGTTGTTTGTTGCTCCCTGCCTGATATAGCTTTCAACGACTCTCTTGCATGGATTGTTGTATTTTTGGGGAATGAACTTCCATGCCTCGGGAATGACGAGCACGACACCCTTCATGGTCTTGAGGACTTCGTCGGCGACAGACTGGATGATGAGGGACTGTGCTTCTTCGCTGAAGCGTTCCAGGTTCATGATGTTTATGCCTTCGTACACGCTCAGGGTCTTTGAGAGGTTGGCGTACTGTATTTGTGGAATGAGGTTTTCGAGGTAGTGTTGCAGTCTCGTGTGGATCTCTTCTTTGAGTCCTCGCAGCTTGCCTTCTGCGAGAGCTTCGTCAACTCGCTTCTTTATCTCGACAAGGCTCGCCGCTCCTTTGCAGAGCCTCATGAGCGTGCCTTTTTCTATGTGCAGTTTTTCTTTGGTGTATGCCTCAATCAGACTCTTGACGAAGTCGTAGTCGCTTCTGTCCCTAAAAAACGGGGTTATTTCGGTACCATCATTGAATGATTTTTCTCCGATTTTTGTTTTGAACACGATCGCTTTCAGGCCAGATCTCTTTATCAATGCCTCAAGCGTTGTCGTCTTCCCGGAGAGCTGGGTCACACCAGTCACGATCAGATGCGACGCGTTAATGTCTACTCTTTTTCCAGTTCCTAATTCGTATCCTATCTTGATTTTCACTCATATCAGTCCTCTATGCCTCAACTATTCTCGAATGCTTACTGCGGGAACCGCACGCAACACAAAACCTCTGATTCAGGTTATTTACCTCGATGCGTCTGCCGCACGCCTCGCACCGCACCACCTTCCTGTAGGAAGTGATCGGCTCAAACAAAGGCTTTCTTCTTGCCATTCTTCCTACGGACGCCCCCCCATTTCATTTTTGACTTTTCGTTCTTTTCTGTCTTCTTCGAGCAAGAAAATCATTCTGTCTTTTCCTTTGTCGTTAAGCATCAGTGGGCCTATTGCTTCAAAATGCTCCAATTCTTCCATCCTTTCCTTATGGATCTTTGACCATATTTTTTCATCTGACATTAATCACGCACCTCTTTGTCGGAAACGTTCGCAATTATCTTTGAAATACAGATTATTTCATTGTTGTTGGTATCAATATCTTCATAGTAGTGTTGCGGGCCATAAACTCTCTGACATACTTTATCGAGTGCCTCTGTTGGAATGTTTGGGTCACTGATTATCTCCTGTATTGAAGTTGTGACAACGAAAATGACAAATATAACAAAGGAAATCCCTAAACCGATTCCTGCGAACATTGCTCCAATGGACTTATATCTTTCAATGTTTGATTCCTTCCGGTGTAGCTTACAATAATAATCGCCACTTTTTCTGGGAAGATCACAGTAAAGTCTTTGACACTTTTCCTCAGACTTTATTTCTATTGGTGGATCGCTCATCGACATCTATTTTGCACCTCTATCCTTGTCTTGAGAGGAATTGCGAACTGCTTTCATTATTGCAATAAGGACAAATGAGGTTTAACCCCCTCTGAAATCTGTTCCGTTTTGTAGATTCGACTTTCTTTGTCAAATGTTTCAATCACGTTACCTTCTGGACAGTAACAATATACTTTTATTTTATATTCATTTTCTTTCAAAGTCGTGTTACAAAACTCTTGCTCACATGCCTTAATCATTGACTCTTTAACTGTCGAAAGATTATAAGACTTCGGAATATAAATATTGGTACAACCACTTACTAAAATAGCCGTAACCATTAGTACTATTATGACCTTCATCAGTCACGCACCTCATCTTCGGAAGCGTTCGCTTTCGATTTATTTATTGGATTTTTGATGAAGAACTTGATGTCTTCATTAGTTAGTTCTCCTTCATCGGCATATCTTATCTCTGAATCTGTCATAAGGTGTTCTCTATGTTTCCTGCATACCGCAACTTTTCCGGGAGTTCTATCACCGATACGAAGAGGAGTCTGAAACACATTCATACTTCCATATACCAATCTCATTTTATTTGTTGCTTCTTCATTGCATTGTGGATCATTAAACTCACATCTCATCGTTTACGAATGTCCCTCCTGTTTTATAGTTCGTGATCTTTCTCCCAATGGTTTATGTACCATTGAACATAGAATTTCTTCTATCCGATCAATCTTCTTCTTGAAATGCCTATTCCGAGCCCGGGCTAAATGATTACAGAACCATTCCCCATTATAAGCATAGACTTTCGACTCGCAATCATGACCTGGATTCCTGTCTCTGTAACTTTGGTCAAAAGCGACCCTTTCTTCCTTCATCGATTTACGCAATTCAGACCATTCAAGACTTAGTTCTTCTGAAAATGCTACCATCTACTCTGCACCTTCCTCATGTTTATTAGTAATGGGGGAGGCGGGGATTACACCCGTTTCACCCACGCATGGATTAAGCTCCCTCCCCCTCCGGAAAATGATCGGCATCAAGTGCGACCTCCTTCTTTGTTGAAAGCGTCAGATTCTTCTATTTCTTTTTTGGTATGTTCAAGCATTCTGATTATGTTATTACGATATTCCTGTCCTGCAAGAGGGAAAAATGTATCTTCTTGTTGAGAGGAAAGTCTCCTGATCAAATCATTGAGTAAGCTGATCTTTATCTCTTTTTCTTCAGCCATCGTCTACGAATCCTCTTTTGTGGAAGCGTTCGCTTCTTCAAGTTGTCTTTTTGACATGGTTTCTCCGCATTTTTGACATTGGTATTTGTGAGTATAAATATGGTATTCCATACTTTTCCCGCATCCAATCGGACACCACTTATTTTTTATGCCACGACTATTTTTAGCTGGCATCGGCTATGCACCTCCCTCTCCTTTTTTGGCTGACACCTTTTACCCAAATGTAAGAACCTATACTTGTAACAATCACTGATAAAACAAACCACGAAGATGGTTTTGAAAAATAATCAAAAGAATGACTATTTATCAAGCTTATACCAAATATTGTATACCCAATGATACAAATGGCATATCCTACTGGGAAATCCCCTTCACGAAAAATTGCTATTATTTTTTGTAGTTTCATCTAAGAAAAACCTCTTGGAAACCCATTGTATTTTATCCATTCTTTAGCAAACCAACGCATAAAAGACTCATAATCATGCACTTTTCCACCATTGACTGCTTTATTTAGGTCAAACATCTAACGTGCACCCTTCTTTTTGAACTTTGGAGTTTTGCGAACACCTTTATCCAAGTGATTCAGGTACTCCGGAATGTCTGCTTTCTTGATCTCCTCGTTTGCTTTCAGGAAATAGTCATAGTCTTCTTCCGCAAAGAAGCGTTTGAGAACGTCGACAAGTGCCTCTGCTTTTGTTTCGAATTTGTATCTTACCTTGTGCATAGAGAGAGCTTGGTCTACATCATCTGGAAGATCTGGCTGTATTTGCACCACTTCATTTCACCTTTTCTTGTTTGTTATCGAGCCAAAGAAAGAAAAAGAACGAGATTTGGTAGAATCAAGTTCAGTTTTTTATCCTTCTGAGGTCTTTCGATCATGTTTTTAGTGTTTCTGATTTTCTATCCAGGATATTGTTGTATTGTCTAAACAGGATCTGTTTTCATCAATCACTTCAAAGTCTTTTGTGATCCTGGCGCACCATGAACAAGGGAGACGTACTTTCGCTTCAACTTCATCGCATACCGCAACATCCTGTTTTATTTGGTCGCGACAAAATTCAATTAGCCCTTCGGGAGAGAAGTTACTTCTTCCATTATGAAAGTATTCTTCAGATAGGTTACGTGGGGGACCAAAGTTTCCAAATATGAAGTAGCCGTGTTTTTTTTCAAAAATTACTTGTGTATAAGCCACATCGCAGATCTTTTTGCCGTCGTGGGTAATTAAATATTCTCCATCTTTTCCAACAATCTTGTTTGGATTGCAGCCAATGAGAAGAAGAACACATACCAGCGTAATCATCAGTTGCAGATGCGTATTTGTTGTTTTCATGCTTGATACCTTCTGACCGGTGTTTCACGGCCTATTTACTTTGTAATTATAAGGAGGGGGGATCAAAGCCCCCCTGATCCAACATTTTTATATATCTGCTGTCTTGTTTTCCAAGATTGATTTCATTGATACTATAATGTCCTACTACTATATAAATATTGCGGTGATACACTATATATTTAGATGTATTGTCAGGTATTACGTTCTTTTTATTGAATGTTCGTTTTTCCCTTCAAATTTTATTCTCTTCTGATTTCGGGGACTTATCCTGCCTCACACACCTTTCTTCCAATTTATTTTCAGAACACACTGCACGTTTTCCTTCCCTTGAGGACTTTACTTGATAGAAACCCCAGAAAAAGGAGGAATTGGCATGATCCTGACAGTTCGAGCAATCTGTGACAATTGCAGAGAAACCATCCAAACATTTCACGCTTCAGACAATATGGAGCACGAAATCGACCAAGCATTTATTGACTATGAGATGATCGACAGGGGGTGGGCTGTGGAAATGATCGGAGAAGACCAGCGACTGGATACCTGCCCAAAGTGTCTAATGAAGATCAACAAGAGAATAAACCAAATGAAAAATGAGAAGCGCGGAGAGGAGGAATAGTCATGGCCCTGCTTTCAATCAAAGTCCTTTGCAGCGAATGCAGAATTACCACCGAGAACATATCGGCCAATCCGATAGTATGTGGAGAAATAGATAAAGATTGGATAACCGAGGTTCTTACTGGGAAAGGGTGGGATATCCATTGGAGTGAACACGCAGACGGAGAAATATTCCGTGAAGACATCTGCCCAAAATGCAACGGATCACACCAAGAATAGGAGGGTTGGTGATGCGATACGACGAAGACATGTACCTGGAAGACCTCGAAGACGAGGACGAGTTCTTTGATGCCGAAGAAGGACTTGAGCAGGATGGTTTGGTGAGCCACGAAGGCTTCTACGAAGCCGCACAAGAACTGCCAGAAGTCTCGTGGAAAAACGATCTTCGGGAAATCGACGATGACGAGCTACGAGACATCCACATCGAGAAAGCAGAAGACATTCTCGAAAAAGACCAGCAAATCAGCGATGAGTACGACGCAGGCGAAATCAGCGACACAGAATGGGAAATCAGGCAATACGAAATCCAAAAAGAAAGCGCGAAAGCTGCCACTCGCGCAGGCCTCGCCTCAGTCGGCCTCACACCAGACCACCTCGCCGATATCAGTGAGGATAATGATTTGTTGCAGGCAGGAAACATAGACGCAATCGAATTGAAGGATAGGTTAAGGGAAAGGATTGACGAGATCGGGCCAGAAGAAGCACAAATGCTCGCCGACGAAATGCTTGAAGACGGACGCATCGGAAAAGACGCTCACGACGCGATCAGCCGACAAGTACGAATAAAGAAACAGAAATAACAGTAATGTTTCTGTTGACAGGAGCCGATACAGAATGAAAAATAGGAATGTTGGCTAATTCGGCAATTTTCAATTGAACAAATGGGAAACCATTGAAAGGAGAAAAGCCATGCCATTCGACTACAGAAACGACCCGAAATATTGTCCTTATTGCCACGGAGATAACCCGTACTGCGAATACTGCGGAAGTCCGCACCTCTACAAGGAACACCACACTCCAACCTGCTTGCAACCGCCCAGCCTGCTCAGAAAAAACAAAAAAGATGATGATGATGACTATCCGCTAAGATTTTTTTACAAATAAATAATTGGCAATACCTGGAGGGAGGCCCTTGATTGGGCCTCTTTTTTTGTGTTGAGGAGGGGCCTTCTATCATGGCAGAAAATTTGTTATTGCGTAAAAACCAATAATTCTATACAAACAAATAAAAACAGAATACAGAGATACCTAATTTAATTTCTCCATAAACCAAAAAACTGGGGAACTGCGTCGCCATGAAAGACCCTCTCGAAAGCAAAAGAATAAAGTCAAGATTCATTGTTGAGGTCAGGTACGAGCCTTTCACTGACATATTAGATAAGAAAGGGGAGATAATTAACAAGATTCATCCAGAAATAAAAGTGGAACTGCCTCACTGGAACGTGCAGCAATCAAATATTGTGTTTCTTGATAATAAAGATAGGGCGACGAGAGATTTCGTCATCGATCTTCACCGGACGGCTATTGCCTTTGAGGATTACGTTAACATCGTCAAATTCAAAAATTATTTGAATAAGACCTTGTGGCCGCTTTACAGTAATTTCTTTGGGAATGTTAAGGTTGCGAAAAGGGTTGGGGTGCGGATCATAAGTGTTATGCGGCCGAAAGATGGAGTGACGTTTGAGGAAGCTAAAAACAATATTAAGGAAAGATTTCTTGTGCAGAAACTTCCTTTTTTCAAGGAAATGGCTGATTTGAGGGTTCAGATCACGCACAAGGATGGGTTTTATCAAATTGGTCCGGTGAAGCCTGATGAACAGTGGTTAAGGGGGATGTTCAGCATTCCCGAGATAGAAAGTGATGGGTACGGGTTTGACATTGACAGTTCTTCCATTGACACGCCGATAGGAAATCTTGGTAGCTTTAAAAGTGCGGTCAACGCGCTTCTTGACATGAGTGTTGGTATAGAGCAACAACTGGCTCAGTATCTGGGAATAGTTCAGTGAGCAACAAGAAAAAAGGACAAGGCAGGCAAAACGAACTGTTTGGGGAAAGCCTTGTAAGGGATGCTCAGACAAGGATTAAGAGGGGGACTGAAGGCTTTCCAACGGGAGTAACGCAAGCTGTTCCGATAAATGTTGAGATCAGGAACGTGATCTCGATAGAGCCTGATTCCGCAGAAAAACAGACAACAGCCACGATAGAACAACAAAAAGAGCAAGAAAGTATAAGCGACACAACCACGTACTACGTTGATGCGAGAGTTGCTGACGTAAGAAAAGATATAAGTGATCTTAAAGCATGGGTTTCTGATAAGCTGCTCACTCATACTTTGACGCTGCTCACAATTTTTGGAACAATAGTTGCTTTAGGCGTTACACTGTATTTTACGGTTTTTGAGCCGAACATTGTTGAACGAGTCGAAACAAAAATAATTCGTCACAAAGAAATGGAGCAAACTCAGAAGAGCGTTCCGGAGGTGGGGGAGAAGCCTTCTCAAGAAAAGAGTCTGCCGAAAAATGATGATGCGCGCAAGAAAAAATAATTAAGAAGTTTTCAATAAAATAGATGAGTGCGAAATGGGTGATCAATCTACAAAAACACTTCTTGATATTATCTCAAATATGATTGCAGGCATTGCTCTCTTGATAGCCATAATAAGCTACTTGTCATCAAGAAGGGTTAGGAAGGAACTGAAATCAGACGAAGTCCTTATCGCGAGCAGAATTGTTCACCCCGAACTCAAAGAAAGAGATCATTCTAAGTGCGTCATCGGCTGCACCGTTTTCAACAAATCAAAAAGGAAAGCGTACATAAACAAGGTCATAGCTTACGATAGCAAAAACAATAAGATGAAAATAGACTGGTCGAACAAGATAGATCCGTGCGGAAACATTGAAGAACCTCGCGAACTAATCGGCATCGTAGACTCTGAAGATCTGTACGTTCGAGAGCGATTGGGAAAAGAAATAAGTTATTGCCGGCTTGAGATTTTCCATTCTTTCTCTTCTTCACCGCTAACAGCCACATACGACTTTTCTGATGATGACTTTTTTGAAGACATGGAGGAAGCGTGAACCAATTTTGGCAGCAGAGCTGGTTTTGGGCAGGATTCTTTCCCCTTGTTGGATCAGTAGGTGGAATACTTCTGAGTGGCTGGATCAATAATCGATCACAAAGAAAAATGGAACGACTGAAAATTTATGAGTCAGACATTTTCAAAGCATATAACCAACTATACCAATTCATAGATCATGCTTATCTGTACTGGCCCCCTTCTGAGCCAGAGAAAGAGTATACAAAACTGATGGAAAGCAATATCTTCAAATCTGTGAAGAAGAATATGCTGTATTTTGATCCAGAAATAAGAAAAATCATTGATGCAATGATATTACAATACGAAGCCCTTGGAAACCCTGAATTTATTACGTCTAAAGACTTCGACACTTTCTTAAGACAAGACTACCTAGTGATTCTTGGAAAAATGAAGAAAAGCATAGAACAAAGAACTGATAACATTCTCCATGAATAAAACGTTGACTAAATTATAATTTTTTGGTTAAGCAATGATAACTGATGAATATAAAGATTTTTTTACAAAGCAGATCGAGATCATTAGTTCGTTGACCTCAGTTCGTGGATCGGGCCAAACAAGTGATGTTCCTCTCTATAAGAAGATCTCGTATGTTTCTTTGTTGGACTATTTCTCTAGCATTAGATTCCATCAATCAAGTTGCCAAAAAACTGGTAATAGGGAGCGTGTCACCAACTTCCTAAAAGAGTGTGCCAACTGGGACGTTGGAAAACTTGTCAGCCTCGTCTTTCTTGAGAAAAAGCTTCAAGCAAAGGCATTGAGCGGAGGTCTTGCGAACTACGTTTCCGGAAAAACAGAAAGGCTCAAAACTGGTTTTGGTGACACGATTTCGGCAAGGGACGTTGACGAAAAGCCGGAAGTCCTGCTGAAATTGGCAACAGAAAAAGAAGAAGAAAAGGCTATAGATTGTTGTGTGCACGCAAACATCCTGTACCGTTACAGGAACAACCTCGTGCACCAAGCGAGGCGCGCTGGCGGCGGAAGCGAAGGCATGGGTGAGGGTAGCGATGAGGCGTGCTACCACAACTACGCGAACAGGAGCAAAGAAGAGATATATCTTATCTATCCTGTCGGTCTGTTCGAACGGCTCTGCAAAAGCTCACTTTTAATTCTCACACAGTATTTGAAGAGTAACGGTATTGATCCTTACAAGTTGGAGTCTGATTCTGACGAATTTCCATTTTTTTAGTTTGTTGGTGGGTTGTGGCGAAGAACTTGAGCGAAACAGATAAGCGGTTTTTGGATAAGACTTCTGAGGCAAGTTATGGTCTTTGGAACGCCATTATTACAGTCAATGGGATAATTCTTTCAGTATTTTCGCTGATAAACTTAATGAATTATGGTAAAAGAAGCTTTCTTGTAACAATAGTTGTTGTTCTGAGCTGCGTCTCGATGGCCTTAATACTTTTGAATTATATTTCAACAAAATTCCACTATCTAAAGATAGGAAAAAAGCTAATAAACCAAGATGTTGAGCGTGATGATGGAAAAGAAAAAAATGATATTGAGCAAGCCTATAAGAGACACAAAAATATTGTTCGAAGAGAAAAAGCAAGCCTCATTATTTTGTTAACAGAAATCGTTTTTGTACTCATAATCGTGACCATAATGTGAAAGAATTTATGTTGGGAGCAAGGAAAAAGCCTTCTCATAAAAAAAGAAGGACAATTCCAAGTCTCCCGCACAGCAAACCAAGTGACTAGCCAAAGAAGATTCTTCTATACAGCCTCCACGGAATGTCAACGTTTCTGAGGGTTTCCCACTTCGCGACTTCCCTGCCGTTCCTGTACTCATTATAGGCTTTTAGGGCGAACGCCTCGTTTGTTTCTATGCTCCAGCAATTTTGTGGTTCTTCCTTTAGGAGGTAGACGGTTCCGTCTTCTGCCACTCCAGCGTACTCTACGCGCTTCTCTGTTGAGACACAGAACGCTTCTCCAGAAAACATTTTGAGTTCCGTTGTCGCAAGCTTGTCTGCGTTCACTGCTGCGAGCGCATCATGCACGTTCAGCAGCTCTTCGTCAGGAACAGAAGGTTGTTCTGTTCTTTGCCACGGCCAGCTAAACGCTGCTGCTTGAGCGCTGCACAGCACTGCCAGGATCGCTATTGTTGTTAATATTTTGGTTGCTTCGTTCACGCATAAACACCTCGTTATGTTTTTTGTGCTTTTCGGCCGCCTGCAGACCAAAAAAAAGACAGAAGCCTGAAGAACTCACAGGGGGTGGTGAGGAAATGTCGGCTTACGTTCGAGTCATACAAAGGTTGGCTTTGCTTATTTTGTTGGTGGCAGGCAGGCCAAAAGGCACGGAATGATCGGAATTTGAAAAAAAATAAAAAAAATTTGTTGAGCGCAACAGTTTTGAAGCTTCTGACCGTACTCGATGTTCGCTCACCTCGGGGCAAAAAAAGGCGTCGACACTCTTTCCGGCCTTCAGCTAAACAAACCATTTTGCACTCTATTACTGATGTTCATTCCTTTTTTTTATCACCTCCAAAACCTCAAATACAGCCACGCAACCGCAGCCACAAAGAGCAGGAAAATCACAGCTACCCCGTAAATACCGAAACCGAGCAAAAACGTTATGGGAAGCGTGATCAATTGCCAAAACCTGATGATCAAAAAAATGATTAGGATGACTGCAGCAAGACCCGCAACAATAATCCACGGACTCTGACGATACGTCTCCTTAATAGGCTCGACAATTTTTGCCGTTACCTTGTTCGGTTCTTTAACAAGCTCACCAGCCTCTTCACCAAAACCTGGATTGTCACTCATCACTACATTCGACGAAAAAATATTACTCAACCAGCCACCAATACCGTCCCACATACTCGACTCATCTTCCTCAAGCACTGCCGGCTCACTCTCCCTGGATCCAAAAAGTTGGCCAAACCAGTCAGAAACCGCAAACCAAAACGACGAACTATTGTCCTCTGACTCACCAACGCCGCCAAAGACCGAAACATCCTCTTCGCCGTCACCCAAAGAATCCAAATCATCCTCACCAACGACACCCTCTTCTTCGAGATCGTCCAAAGAAGAGCAAGGCACACAATAACCTCCATCATAGCAATACTGAACCTCAGAAGTATCAAAGATCGAACAATCCACCATACTATCACCACTACCACCACCCGAGCTGCCACCACCGCTTGAAGTTGGAGGAACGTAGATGCAGCCACCTGAACCATCACAGTTACTGGAACACTCACCGTAAGGATCAAGACCGCTCACGATGTAGTCACAGGTACCGTTAGCACCACCATTGTAAGTAGCTAGACAGCTCTGACACGAACTATCACAGGAAGAATCGCAGCACATACCCTCAACACAGAAGCCAGAGCCACACTCTGAGTCAGCGTTGCAAGAGTTTCCTTGGGTGAGTGAATAAAAGGTGAAAGTCGCAGAGCTAAAAAAACCAAGCCTGTCAACAGCGGTGGCCGTTATAGTGTGGTTTCCGTCCGCTACTTCACTGAAATTGTTGAGGTACTGGTTCGCAGAAGCGTTAAAAAGCGACAACACCTCAGCACCGCTCAACGTCCGGTTGAAGATGAGTACTTCGTCGATCCGGCCATCAAAATAGTCAAAATCATACATGGACGCCCCAACCGTCACCGGAACATCGTTCGTGTCAATCGAAGTGTTTGAAAGACCCGTCTCGATTCCTCCAGTCGAGTTCAGGATCGTGTCGTTCGATAGCACCCCATCCAGATAAAGCCTCATGGACTGATTACTCACATCAAATGTCGCGACAAGGTGGTGCCACTCAGAAACATCAATCATCTCGTCTGATTGCACGAAATGCTGCTTACCGCCACTCGCAAGCTCAAACCTCGTCCGATTATTCGTATCAAGCATCAAACCATAAATCGTGTACGGCGCAGTCCTGGTCTCAGTCGACTTCGCAACAATCCTCGCGTAGTCAACATAGCTATCCAGGTTAATCCAAGCCGAGAGCGTAAGATCTCCGGTCACGTCAAAAAGCGACTCATTCGAGACGTTCATATAAGAATAGTTAGCCATGAACAGCGAAGCGTTCCCAAACCTTCCAGTCACATTCGAAATATTCTTCGGCGTACAAACGCTTGCGTGAGAAGAACTTTCGCAGCTCTCAGAATAGTTCTCCATCCGCAAATGCAGCAGCAACGAACCATCCAGGTCAAGAGCCACATAATGCTCGTTCGCGTCACTCGAAGAAACATTCACCACAAAAGAATTACCTGAGAGAGAAGAACCATTCGCAGGAGTACCATTCACAAAAGACACAACCGGAGCAGAGCTATCCGGATCAGCACACACACCCCACGGAGCACAGAAGCTGGTGTTACAATCAGAGTCTTGCTCACAAGCGTTACCTGTCAATCCACTATATACAGTCAAGCAAGGCAATGCGCCAATATAGCTTCCTGTCGAAGACATTGAACAGACCGGACTGTCTTTTGTTGGACTAAAATTTCCAGCAGAAATATTGTAGAACAAAGGATCAGCTGTTATACTATTCAAATCCCATTTACCATCCCAATCACAGGAAGAAACAGCTGAAGAAACTGTCATATATCCAGTATATGTTAGGTTATTATATCTTCCAATTACAAAACTTCCATAATAATTGAACAATAAATTGTTATCAAAAAATATTTTGTTCTCAGACAGCCCCGTACCTAAAATGGTAGCGTAGTTTCCATTATTTGTAAAAATGTTATTCGTCCAGTTGATATCATATGTTTGTCCGAGTTCTTGAATGGATTCTCTTTTTGTATAGCAAGTGTTTTGTGTTACATCCCACTCTGAAGTTACTCTTCCACTTGACAAGCTATCTGCACCCAATTTAAAACATTTACCATCTCTATCTAAAGTATCGTTATACTTTATTGTTCTGTTGGCGTTAAGAATGTTATAATTTATTGATGATCTTCCTCTCGAAGAATTATGAGGAGCAAGACTTATAGTTGAAAATGTTGAATAAATATAATTGTGTGTAATATTAATGTTCTTGCCTGAGTTAGTTATTGTTCCAGATTTTGGTTCAATCTCTATTCCGTCATCTAATAAATCAGACAAAACATTGTTTGATATTAAAGCACTACTTTCTGTTCTACTATAGATTTGGATTCCATCAAACATTCCTCTAATTGTATTGCCTGAGATTATATCATTATCTCCCAAACTACTAATAGTGATTCCAGTTGGTTCGTTTGCAGCATTCTCTCCTGTGGCATAAAAATCTAACCAACCCCAATCATGGTTCCATTCATATTGAATATTGTTGTTTTTAATGTTTATGTTAGAAAGATTTTTTGTTTGATCAAATAAGTATATTCCTTTTTTACAATCATAAAAAGAGTTATCTACTATAGTTATATTTTTTGAGTCTATTGCATAAATACAGAACTTTCCGTAATTAAAAGTGATGTTGTAAATATATATGTCTATTTCTTGATTGTCTATAAACATTGTGCTGTCATCAGATGAGACATAAAATTTTTCATTGTTCGGATTTTTCGCCATATCTGTAAATCTAAGATATGTCTGATTCGTTGTTGAGTTGAACCATGATCCTTCTGGCATTGATAAGTCTAAGAAATTACTGTGGTTGTTATATATGAATAGGGGTGTTCCATTTTTATAATAAATACTAGGTTTTACTGGAAAAGTTCCACTTAATAAATATATATTGTGGGTAGCATTCCCTACGTCGGTCCACAAAGAATTTGGAGTTGATAAATATTCTTTACGAATATCAGTTAAATTTACTTCGTTATAAGGATAAGAGGAAAAAGTTACATTTGTTGTAAGATTTTCTGCATCAAAAATCATTTTGCCATTATATGTTCCGGATAATAAATAAACCTTGTCTCCGTCACTTATTTTATTTGTATTATTAGCTATTGAACACCAAGGAGTAAATCCTGAAAGTGCCTGTGATCTTGAATAGGTGTCATTGCAAAATAAATTATATTTATCGACAAATATAACGTTAGAATTATCTGCTAAGTTTAAATAGTCAGAATTGTTCAAAATATATAATGAAGAACTGTTAACACTGTCTCCTATTTCCAAGTAATCATAAGGGGTTGCTTCACATGTAAATATATCTCCATATTCAGTTCCTCCATAATTATAAATATTAGGACTTCCGTAACTTGTTGAATAATATAACTGAGATACTTCTCCTGCATTAATTGTTCGATTCCAAATAATAATTTCATCTAAAGTGCCATTAAAAAAAGCAGGACCGGATATGTGTCTACCAAAATTTAGAGCAACATTTGCATCAAATAATTGAGTGTTTGTTGAGGTTTGAGTATCACATAATACTCCATTTTTGTAATAATTTATCTCACCGTTCTCAAATGTTACGACAAGATGTATCCAAGTATTATTAGCTGTTATTCCACAATTATTTGTCGATGATGTCTGTTTAACATCACTAGAACCACCTGTTTGACCATTCCATAAAACAACTTCATCTTCCGGAAGCTTAATTGCATAACTTCTTTGATCACCAATATAACTATATTGATCAATTACTGATGAAGCTGGAATGTCTGTTTTTCTGTTAACCCAAAAAGACCATGTAGCATTATCACTTAGATTTAATGATGGTGAATCAACTACAGAGATATAATCATTTACTCCATCAAGGTCATACGCACCAAAAACTTTGCCAGACACTAGTGATGGTTCTCCCTGAATAGTTCCGTTATTACTTAGTATATAATCATAAACATCATTATCAAATGGAAACCAGATAATAGCATTATTCTCTTGAGGTATTCTTGTACTGTTTAGATCATCGTTAATATACCATTTGTAGTTGAATGAGACGTTGTGGCCGTCAGGGTCTGAATAAGAGGCGTAGCAGGTGAGGTTGTCGTTTGTTGAGGCGGTCGCTCCCGAAGTTGAGTTGAGAACGACTTCCGTGATTGTTGGCGCGTCGGCGTTCGCAAAATACACAAATAGTGTAAGGAGCAGCAAAACTGCTGCTGTGATTTTTAGATGTTTATTGTTCCTACCGTTCCCGCTTTCCTTGTCTATGCTCATCTCATAACATCCTCGCAATATTCACAACCACCACGACGCCAAGCCCCGCAATACCAATACCGATAAGGCCAGCCACAGTCTGACTCACACCGAACTGGTCAGCGATCCAATCAACCTGCCTGTAGCCAGGAGCGCGACTAATCGTCACATCCAGGCCGTACACCTTGCCATCGTCCGCAACGAGCTTAATAATGCCTTCTGCGCCTTCTCCGAGATCGTCACCGAACACTCCATCGATCACGAGCAACTTGCTCTCGCCAGCAGCAATACTGATGTCGTCGGTCCTGCAGTCGCTCTGGCCCAAGTCGCACACCTCGGCAACCAAAAAGTTTCCGATACTTCCTTCTATGACGAGGGAAGCGCTTTCCAGGTTCTTGCTTCCCCGGTTCGTGATGCGGTGCACCCTCGACTGCTCCTTATCCGGGTTCAACACAAGGAAGTCTGAGAGGAGCACTCCGAAGTCGATGATGACGCTCTCGTTGCTATTCACAATAACAGTGGTAGTTTGTGAGCTTCCACTTCCCCCACCAGTAGTTGGGGCTGGACGCGTTGATACGCTAAAAAGCAGTTCGACGTCGTTTGGGGTGTGAATCACATTTCCGAAAGAGTCTGCGTTGCTGCACGAACAATCGAGATAGTTTGAAGTGTACAGAATGGCGCTCGGACTCGAAATGGTGACATTGATCTTTGTTGCCGACCCGTTGGATACATTGAAATATGTTGGGCTGTAGAAGTTGTTTAGGCTTCCGCTTAACGAACAACTGCAATTAGAGGCGTTATGGTCTCCAGTATTATTTATGGTGAACTCGCGCGTCACTGACTCGTCGCTGTACATGGAAAAAATCCATGCGGTGCTGTTCAAAAAAAAGATGTTTGCGCTATTATTGACACTGTAATTAATAAATATGTTGCTGAAGCTTATCAGTCCTGGAGAGAGCAAGCCAAAGCTTATTGGTACTGGTGAACCGTTTGTCGCTAGGTACGAAGCAATATGTGAAGTGTTCAGTGAAAGGTTGTTTATGGAGAACCCGTCAAGCAACGAGTTGTTGAAGTAGTCAACAGATCCGTCTGCTCCGATGTCTAACGAAAAGTTTTTTGGCTCAGTGTATACGCTCCAGTTCATCGCTTCCTCATAGATTGGGTAGCCGTACACTGATGTTAGCGTGTTCCATTGGCTTCCGCCTGCGAAACACTGGAAGACTGCTGTCGGACCACTTTGAAACACTATTCTGAGCTGCAAAGGTGACTGCGCAAAACAGTTATTCCAGGAAACTCCTGAGCCTCCAAGCTGGACTGTCCCGTTATAGTGCTTCACCTTCCATTTCGATGTGCTGAGAACTCCTTGCGGCTTGTCATAGGTTATGCGGAAAATAGTGTTTGGTGCCGAGGCTGACCCGTACGTGCTCCAGTCCCCGTCATAGATAAGGTCTTTTGCAGTTATTGCTCCTGCGTCAACAACATAGCTTCCTGTGAGGTCTCCAAGGCACGAATTGCTTTCTGTTGCATTTTCCTGGTAGCACCTTCCGGTAGAGTTACTGAACACGAGGTCTATTCTCGACTCGTAAATAATGCTTTTTGTCGGGAGATCAACGTACTTTGTTATGTTTGATGGCTCGATGAATGAGATGTTGCCTTCAGAAACTCCGTCGCTCCATGTAGTAATGCTTGAGCTGTACGCTGCTTTTAGCGTTACCACTATGATCACTATCGTAAGAATTGTTCCAATACCAGTCTTTAGTGATTTCACTTTCTTTTTTTATCCGAACTTTATTTGTTCAACAACGTCAACAACGTCTTTTTGTTTTACGAGGAACTGGTCAGGGTAAGGATTATTATCTCCCTTCATGACATAAAAAATTTCTGCGCTTTCTTTTTCTAGCTCTGTCTTGTTTATGACAAAAATGACTCGGTGAAGAACGTACTGCTCTTCCTCATCAACTCCGTGCCGATACTTTACGATGTCTCCAACGCCAATACTTGACGTGTCTCCCGAATACATTACGCGGTCTGCGCTGCTCACCGTCGGAAGCATGCTGCTCGTAGGCGCGATACGCCCAAAACTTTGTGTTCCAGCGAACACAACGTCTGTGTCACCAACATTTATTGACAGCTCCGGAAAATCAAAAAATATCGAAGACAACAACACAGCGTTCCCAACAAGCAGCACAGCAACAGCCAAAAATAGGTGGAGAGGCTTAACACCTCCGCTGACAACCACTATTTTTCCTTCAGGATACTGAGGGACTCCATCAAAGGTGTCATTATTTTTCATGGGAGTACTGCTGCGAGTGTCACGCCGTGAAGTCCTGGCAGGTAGTTGAGCACGATGAGTACGCCGCCGATCGCCCAGATGTACCACGGAGCGAGAGCTCCTTTGAAAGCGTATGCGAACACTGCGCCGACAAGCACAGCAACTCCTGCAAGCAGGAAGATCGATTTTGTCAGTATGTAGATAAATATTGATCCTCCAACAAACAAAATGATCAGCACAAGCGCCAGCAGCACCCAAAACCACCACTGCGTGAAGAGGGCGAGAGCTTGAGCAAAACCTTTCTTCGATTTTTTAAACATCATTTACGTTTTCACCTCAGATCTGTTTCGTTATTTTTTTTATGAGTATTCTGCCGCGATTTCTTGCACGAAAGGAATTGGGAGTAGCGCGAGGAGCTTCATGGTGAAGGTTCCTGCAAAGTACCACACCAAAAATATGTAGAGCCAGTTTGGTAGGCCGGAAAAACCGAGACTTACTATGCCGTCATGGATTGATGCGACAACGACCGCTGCTGCAAAGTTTAGGAACCCATCTCCGAGCAACCCAACCTTGTTCGTGAGCGCGCCAACAATGAAGCCTGCGACAGCGAGCGCAACAAGACCGTTCGCTAACAATGCTGCGAGGCCAAACGACGCGAGCAGGCCAAAGCCAATGATTCCGAGCAGTACAAAAATCATTTTCTTAGTTCACCGTCTTTTTCTATCCATCTCTTTTTTCTTTTATCTGAGCACGAACCACCACAGCGCCAAAAGCGCGACCCCAAGACCGTAATAGGCTGCGAGGCCCCACACGCCCATGAGTCCGGTGAGGATCGGGACAAGCCACAGCTCGTCAGTTCCCGGAATCAGTATCCACAGCGCACCCGCGAGCACGAGTCCGCGCAGGTGGAGCCCGTGAATGAAGTGGAATGCGAGCGTCAAAACAACGATCGGTATGTGCAGGAGCGCGAGCGCCCAAACTAGCTTTGAGGCGAGAACTGTTGCTGCGCCTAAAAGAAGGTTTTGAGCCAACTCCACAACCTCGCGAAAAAGCCTTTGCTGGTTTCGCTTCCTGAATTGCTTGCTGAATCGCTTCCTGAGTCGCTTGCTGTATCCTGGTGATCATTTGACGAATCAGAGTCTGAGTTGTCGGTTTGGTCTATTTCTGAAGTGTCCCCTGAATTGTCTGACGATTCGGTTGACGCTTGGTCGTTTCCTGTTTCTGTTGCCCCTCCTTCTGCATCAGGTATTGGCGAGATGGTTGTGGGGTCATCTACGACGTCAACAGTATCGCATTGGTGATCGCGGATAGCTCCATACGTTCCGAGCTTTGGCGGGTTTCCTGAGTCAACGCAGCAAATAAGGTAGCCCTGCACCGTGTAAACACCGCTTTGGCTGTCTGGGACAACGTAGTCAGTGCACTCAAAGCCTTTCGCGAGCATCGAGCAATAATACTCGTCAATCGCCTTAAAGTTCGGTCTCTGGTCGTTGAAGCAGCCTGGACAGAAGCTGTCATAAAAAAATGTGTCCTGACAGACAGTTTGGCTTGTTTCTCCGTAGTCGCAGCCCTGGCCTCCGCCGCACGTCACGCTGCAAATGCTTTTGTAGCCGTTCGGGCAACCAACCTTGTTGATGCAGTACGAGTTAGTGTTCGAGTCAAAGCATGACTCGCATTTCGCGCACAACTCGTCGTTTCCCTGCCGCTTGTAGACTGGGCAGCCGTACTGGTCAGCGCCGACGTTCGTTCCGCCGCAACTGTTTGGTCGGCACTCTGTTTTCGTGCAGATCTCTGGCGGGACAAGGAACGCGAGCTCGTCACTGCTTCCCTTTCCTTTGAAGACAGCAAAAATGGCGATCACGATGACTATCAAGGCAATGATCGCGATGAGTGGCAGCATTCCTTTCTTGTTCATTGATCAGCCTCCTATGCCCAATATTTTCAGGAGCCACAGCAGGCCTATAATTGCTACGACCAAGCCAAGCGGCCAAAGATGCGGTGCGGTGTACATGAATGCGAATATTGCTCCAATGCCTATGAGTATGGTGATGATTGGCGGCAACATCTTCCTGTTGAACCCTGAGTCTGTGCTTGCTGATTCATTGCTTCCTCCTGAAGTTTGCTGGCTGCCACCGCTGGTGGTCACAGAAACAGAACTATCGTCTTCTGATGTGTCGCTGGATGAGTCGCATGCGCGGTACTCTTTTGTCGTGAGACAGTCACTCCACGTGATTATGCGGTACTGTCTTCCGTCCGAGCACGCCTGCCAGGCACCACGGCTTTCAGTGCAGGAAGGACTGCATTGCTTGTCAGTGATGCAGCGCTCGGTTTCAACACCTGCAGGCGCTCCGACGCACGTCCTGACGCGTAGCATTTTGTCTTCTGCGCACTCCTGATAGTTTCCTGAGCCTCCGCAGCCAGCATCACGGTAATCATTACACGAGTATTCTTGTTCGTAGCAGTTGTAGCGAGACCAGTAGACTGCCTCAATTGGTCCTGCAACGCTTTTTCCGGGAACGATCTCTTTGTCTCCGACGTTGTTCCAGTTCGCGTCATAGAAGAGCGCGACGCAGCCGGTGAGGTCCTTTGTGGTTCCGTCGTTGTTCGTGCACCACACCTGAAAGTTGTCGTAGGTAGTTCTTCCTGCGTCGTTTGCGGTGTCACCGCACAAGCCTCCCGAGACGACTCTGAGGGGTTCTGGTGAGAAGTCAAAAAAGCTGAGTAGTCCCCCGCTTTCCTGCGTGTTTTGTTCGATTACGCTTACGTCGAGGTCTCCTTGCTGCTCCGCAAAGACAGGTGTGCTCGCCAATGCGAGCACGAAGACCAAAATAAGTAGTTTGTTCATTTCCATTGTTTTAGCTTATGGTTGCCCTCCCATTTCTGTATTTTAGAAGTAGCTGGTCAGCAGGTTTTGGTCCGAGCCGGTCAGCGTTTATGGTTGCTTTGATTACGAGGTCGAAGTCGTCTACTTGTCCGTCGCAGTTGTTGTCAGGCATCCTGAAGGAAAGGATGTATTCGTTTTCTTGGGTGAGTCCGTCTCCTTCGTGCGTGCTGCTTTTTTGGTACGATGTAAGTTGGTTGCCTGATACCGGATCTATTGCTTCTACTTTCCAGGTGTAGTCCTCGCTGAACACTCCAAGAGTGCTTCGCTGGATTCTGACTGCGTCGACGCTGACTTTTTTGATGCTTGGCTCGACTCCGAACCAGGCAGTGTCCTCAACAAACAAAATTCCTTCTACTGTCACGCCAACCTGTTTTGGGGTGCAGCCTGCGGGCGTCTCAGTGTAGTAGCTTGGCAGCGTCGACGCTCCTGACGCTCCTGACGCTATGAGCACGATCAAAAGTATGACGACGATGGCGATGACGGCAATGATTGCCGACGCAATTCCTTTTTTGTTTTGAATCATTTTTTTTCGGTTCACCTCACGATGGTTAGGATTTTTGAAACAGTCACCCACAAGTTCCACATCCAATGCGCTGTGTCTGCTGCCGTATCTTTTTTTGTGAATATGTAACTTATAAGGTACATGAACATGACTATTGCTGCGAAAACGAAGCTCGATGCTGCGCCTGCGCCGTACGCTGTGCGATGGAACATGCTGAAGATAACTGAAACGACAATAAATGGGGCTGCAAACGCTAAAAGCTGAAACATTAAAAAGATGACTTGTCCAAGGACTGGGATCGCGGAAAGCAACCGATAAAATATGTTTTGCGCAAGCTCACTTCTCAATAGCTCGAACGCAGAAAAAAACACTCTATTCTCTATGATACCGAGGATCGCAATCGTTGACGGACCCCACGACGCAAAACTTATGGAAAGAGTAGGCACGCCAATAATTGCTCCACCTGCTTTTCCATTGAGCGCAACTTTCATTAAGAACATGATTACTCCGATGATGATGGAAATAAGGGGAATTCCAAGCTTTCTTATCCCATACTTTTCATATCCTTCGACTTCCCCGTCTCCAACACCCCATTTCTGTCTCGAAAAAGTTACTATCATCACAAAAAGCATTCCAAAAAGGTAGAATGTTGATAGGTTGCTCGATGATTCAAGGTTCGCGTACATGAACCAGAAATAGAAGAACAGGAAAACGTCTCCCAAATAGTCCTTATAGGAATGCAGCACAAGCCACACCGCAAAGACTGTAAACGCAGGAATTAGTGGAGACACCATTTTTTTTGTTTGGATTGGGAGTTATTTTAAGGCAGGAATGGTTGCCGAGCAGTGAACAAAAAAACTAAAAAAAAGAAAAAATTGGTTTGGCGTTTTCTCTAGACTAGACAGCCTGTGAACCCGTACAAAGCCATGCTCTGCCTTGTTCCGTCTTTGTTCTGTACTCCGTACGAGTGCTGCCCATTAGTATCGATGAAGTGCTCTTTAGTATAGCACTTGATGGAAAACGTTGTACCCGCAAGGCTTTGTTGATTCTTGCTATAGAGCTGGATGGTTCCTGACTTCGAAACTCCTTCAATAGATTCAACTCCAAAAGTCCATGTTCCAGAAGCTGCTGCGCTGGCAGTATAGAAGCTTGGTTCATTCAGACTCTCGCCATACTTATCTTTTGTTGTGACGCCCAGCTGTGCTCCGCTCAACACCATCTTGTCCATCTTGGTCTTGTCGCTTGACTCAAGTACGCAGATCATGTCCTGCGTAGCAGCTTCAGTCTGACCATCTAACCTCAATGAAAGCGTATATGAAAGACCAGCAGCGACTGTTTGATTGACACCTGAACCAGTGCATCCATCACTCATCTTGTCATTGTCAGCGTTAAACACGCTAATAGTGAGGGTGGAATTCTTTTTTCCAAATGCCTTGATATCGTCGTCACCTTTTGATCCTGGAATTGTGTGCTCAGGAGCCCATGCGTTATGGAAGAGCGTGTTGTTCACCCAAAGCATAGAGAGAACGTCACCAGGATTTCCAGCTGCCTTTCCAGATTTCAAAACATCCTCCGGATCGTTTGCGTCTATAAGATAGGCAGTTCCACCAATGGATGTTCCTTTGTTGTAGAAGTCGTATGCGTAAAGGTGCAGCGTGGTGTCTTCGATTCCGTACTGGCGCGCAACAGCAACTTTGTCCTCGTCAGTCTTTACAGTGTCCGAATCATCAACGACAGCAAGACTTTTCGCGTCATCCATGGTATCAGCTTTTTCCGGCTGCCACCCACCAAGTGGGCCTATACCGCCTAAAAGACCAACCATAGCTGTGACACAGAAGAGCGCCACACACCCTATGATGATGTACATTAACATGCCCATCCCTTTTTTAGATTTCATTGATTGCATTCTGTTTTCACCTCACAAAAAAAAGCATGTAATAATACGTTTTTTGTTTTTGCCCCAAAAAAAACTTTTGTTATTGATTATGCTTTTTTTGATCAAACAAGAGACGCGCAATATATGTTTATAAAACACCCGATTCAATTGAGTTGGGGCGAATGCAAATGAATTCATTTGAATTTGGACGAATTGATAGGTTTAAATACGGGAACAGATTCGCGCAGAAACCATTTTTGTTTATGTTCGGATTTTTTCTCTGATTTCTTTGACTGCTTGCGCGATTCGCTCATTCTCGACCAGGTCTCCATACAACAACTTTTCGAGGCGCTGCAGCATGCCGTGACTATCTTTTTGGCTGAACAACGTGAGTAGGCGCTGAGCAAGAATTTCGTCCTTCGTGAGAAAAACTATTCCGTTCTGGACAACGAGACACACTTCAGTGTCTTTAGCCCACTCCACCATCGGGTAGAGCTCGCGCGGCAAATTAAGGACCGTGCACCCATTCACCTTGAGTTTCTTTAGTAACACCATCTTCCTTTTTTTGTGAGGTTTCTCGCGAAAACCTATATACTTGTATATAACTTATTATATAACCAATTTTTTGGTCTTTTTTGTGGCTTTTGCCTGTTTCCTTTCTTCTTTGAGCTTTTTGTCGTGCTTTGCGTATAGGAACCTGAACTCGTTCCTGCTCAGCCTCTTCAAGTATTCCAGGCTCGTCACGTACTTGTGCTTGCGCCCGCACGGACACTTCACGTAGAAACACATGCTTTTCTTGTTTGTTGAACGAACAATCCGCATATCCTTTAGTTCTTCCTGTTCAACGACTGCTTTTTTTACCATCCATCATCACTCTCCTCTTTGTCGTTCCGTTTTTCAGATTTTTTTTGTGTTCCGTTAGGACTAGTACTAGACAGTGTAAATATTCCGTCAACCGACCGAAAAAGTTGATCATCCAGGACCACTCCATATTCTTTTTCTATGTCGTAACTTCCGAAGACTTTTTGTAGGTGCTCCATGACGTTGAAGCCTGCTTCCTTTTTCATGTGCAGCGTGGGCATGACTTCCACGGGGTACTTGTAGGTTCCGGAAGCAAAGAATAGTCCTTGGCCGCGGCCGCACAAACTAAGCTTGTTTATGGTCAATGGAGGGATTGGGGCGAAGCTCTGGAAGCTTTCTGCTTCCTTTTTTGGGACTGCCAGGCTGAAGTGTTTTTGGAACTGGTTAGCGACGTTGTCCGGTATCTGTTTCGGGGTTTGATAGTTCGCTATGAGAGTGATCTTGTTGTCTCTGCCTTCTGTGAGGATCCACCAAAACTTTTGTCTCAGCATCGAGCAGTTCCGATAGAAGCTTTCGTCGTGCTTGTTGTAGGCGACCTGGAACTCGCGATAGTAAATGAGGAGCGGGATGAGCTTGGCTTTCTTTTTGATTTCGTCGCGCTGCTTCACGACCATGTTGAGGAGAAGGCTTTGGGCGACCGCGCGCTCAAGAGACGTGTCAAGAAGACTGTAGCTTATGGTGGTGATGCTTTGAGAGTCTTTAAGTAGCTCATCCAAACTTATTTTTGGGAACTTTTCTGAGAATATGCCGCTGCTTTTGAGCGAAATGATGTTTCTGAGTATTGGCGGGACAACGTTTCCTTTTGAGCTTTTGAACGCTGTTGTTTCCATGTCTGGAAGCTGGTCGTTAATGATTTTTAGAAGATAGTTTTGGAGGTCGTCTATGTTCATCGGTTTTTCTCCGCGTACCTCGTTAAAGAAAAAGATCATTTGGAGAAGGCCCTCTCCGGCGTGCGTGTTTGTGAGGAACGGGATCATGTCGTTGTCGACGAACAGGTCTTTGTCGAGGCTCCTTATCGAAACATTTTTTGGGAGGCGGTCCTGCTTAAGGATTTTTCTTCCGCAAATCATGACGATATCGTTTTTGAAAGATTTTGGCTTGAGTCTTCCGTTTGCGAAGAACTGGAGCCGTCTCAGCATGGACGGGTTCGTGTTCGGTATCGAGTAAAAAAAACCTTCGTTTCGCTCTACCGAGTGGAAGTCGATGACTTTGAACTTCCCAACTTTTTGGGTGATGTACTGCTCCCCAAAAACGTCCTTTCCTTTCCCGCTCCACCCCATGATGCGCATATGCAGAACGTCGCTTCTCACCTGGCTCTTCGCAAAACACTTCACTACCTTGCTAACCACTTGAGCCACCTTCGTCGTTTTTGAGTTGACGCATCCCTATTATGCTTCCGTCTTCGT
>Ga0068713_1001664_pt1 | contig 27256 bp, 19 predicted proteins | sample MTBAKSrepl2MetaG_FD_62223 | JGI IMG/M metagenome (GOLD analysis project Ga0068713, IMG submission 62223) | Enrichment culture microbial communities om Arthur Kill intertidal strait, New Jersey, USA, that are MTBE-degrading - MTBE-AKS2 (Arthur... | ecosystem: Environmental > Aquatic > Marine >...
GCTCCCCATTCAAAGGGCCGCATAAACCCATCCATGGGCGCTTAGCTGCCGCCGTCCGGGCGGCAGATGCCCTTTTCATGGGCAGCCCAACCCCATGATTTGCTATTGTTAGATGTCGACTAAACAAGTTTCGCCTTAGTATCCTCCCTGGTTGTTAATGTGTTATTTCTTAATAATAGTTTTCCAAAATTTTGCCCCGAAAGAGTTGTCTCTTTACTTTCTTAGGGTATATTAGTGGGGACCTGCAGGTCGGATTATAAGTTTTTTTTAAACCTGCGCTTTTGAAGTAAGTCCACCCCTGAAGAAAATTTTCAACACTGCCGGTCTTTTTAATCCTTTTATTTCCGAAAAGGAGAGAGAACCATGGATAAGCCAACTGTCGAACTCCCCTCCGCTCTGGAAAATTTAAAAAAGATCAGTGGCCCCGACCAAACCCGGAAACCCGTGGTCTTCCTCGACTATGACGGCACCTTGACCCCTATAGTGGATCACCCTGAACTGGCTGTTTTAGCCCCCGACATGCGGGAAGCGGTGAGGCGCCTTGCTGAAAAGACCACCGTTGCCATTATCAGCGGCCGGGACCGGGAGGATGTCATGAGACTGGTCGATCTCGGAAATGTCTTTTACGCCGGGAGCCATGGATTTGATATTTCAGGTCCTCATGGAACAAGAATTGAATTCGAACAGGATCAGAGTTTTCTTTCTTCTCTTGCCAGGGCTGCGGACCTTCTTGAGAAAAAATTGAAAAATATCCATGGTGCACAGGTTGAAAGAAAAAAATTTGCTGTCGCTATTCATTTTCGAAGGGCCGATCCCAAGGATCACTCTCGGGTTGAGGAACTTGTTGACGAGGTACATGCCTGCTTTTCCAACTTGCGTAAAACCGGGGGTAAGATGATTCATGAACTGCGTCCCAATATGGATTGGGACAAAGGAAAAGCAGTGCACTGGTTGTTAAAAGCCCTTAAATATTCTCCTGCCATGGCCCTTCCTATATATATTGGTGACGACCTGACCGATGAGGACGCCTTCCGTGAGCTTCAGGACTACGGCATTGGAATCGTTGTAAGGGATGAAAACAGAATGACTGCTGCTCATTACGCTCTTGAAAATACCCATGAGGTGCGGGCTTTTCTTGTAGAATTACAGCAGGTTTTATAAAGGGAAATTGATGGCATTCGTAGAAAACCCCTGGACCCTGGTATATGACAGCTATGAACCCGGGCAGGAGGGGCTGAGAGAAGCACTTTGTACCCTAGGCAACGGTTATTTTGCAGTTCGCGGTGCTGCGCCCGAAGCAAAGGCGGACGATATCCACTATCCGGCCACCTATCTTGCCGGAGGGTACAACAGGCTTGAAACTGAAATTTCGGGCCAGATCATTGAGAACGAAGACTTGGTCAACTTTCCCAACTGGCTTTTGCTGACCTTCCGTATTGACGGCGGGAACTGGTTCAACCTTGAAGATGTGGAGATTCTCACTTATCGTCAGGAGCTTGACATTCGCCGCGGCACATTAACCCGCACTATTCGCTTCAAAGATGGCGATGGACGGGTCACCCTTCTTACCAATTGCCATTTCGTCCATCAAAAGCTGTATCACCTGGGGGCTCAAAGGCTCATCATCAAAGCTGAGAATTGGACCGGGACCGTGGAATTTCAGAGTGGTATCGAAGGTCGTATCGTCAACGCCGGAGTCAAACGTTACCGGGACCTGAACAACAAGCATCTTGTCCCCGTTCCTGCCAGCCATGAGGGCAGGGACGTTGTCTGCCTGAAGGTCCGCACCAGCCAATCCGATCTTAGCATGGCTCAGGCCATCCGAACCCGGGTTTCAAAAGACGGAAAAATTCAGGACCTTGATTTTGTCATCGACGAAGAGGCTGGTTTCATTGCCCAGCGCTTTTCCCTCTCTCTTGCCGAGAGGCAGGAAATCAGCGTAGAAAAAGTTCTGGCTCTGTATACTTCTCGGGACAGAGCCATTTCCGAATGCCGATTTTCCGCCACGGCGCGGGTCGCCAAGGCCGGCACTTTTGATGAACTCCTGATCAGTCACGAGTTGGCCTGGAAACACATCTGGGAGCGTTTCGATATTGAGGTTGAAGGGAACGGACCACGGACTCTTATGGTCCTCCACCTGCATCTTTTCCACCTCCTGCAGACCGTTTCCGAGCACACCATGGACCTGGATGTCGGTATCCCTGCGCGGGGCTGGCACGGTGAGGCCTATCGTGGCCATATTTTCTGGGACGAACTGTTTATCCTGCCCCTCCTCAACCTGAGGTTTCCCGAGATCACCCGGTCCTTACTGCGTTATCGCCACCGCCGTCTTGACCGTGCCCGGATTCTCGCCGCGGATGCCGGCTTTAAAGGAGCCATGTACCCCTGGCAAAGCGGATCCAGTGGCCGGGAGGAGAGCCAGAAAATCCATTTAAACCCCAAATCCGGCCGCTGGATACCTGATAATTCCTCTCTGCAGCGCCACGTCAATCTGGCTATCGCCTACAATGTCTGGCACTACTACCAGGTCACCCGGGACATGGAGTTCCTTATTTTCTCCGGCGCTGAAATGATTCTCGAAATCGCCCGGTTTTTCAGCAGCCTGGCCAGTTTCAATGCCGAATTGGGCCGCTACGAGATCAAGGGTGTCATGGGACCTGATGAGTATCATGAGGATTACCCGGGTCAACATGGGAAGGGTTTGAACAACAACGCCTATACCAACATCATGACGGCATGGCTCATGTGCCGAGCGCTTGAAATATTGAAGATTCTGCCGGAGGATCGCAGCGATGCCCTCAAAGCCCATTTAGTTATTGACGAGGTCGAACTCGGACGCTGGGAAGAAATGAGCCGCAACATGCGGGTCATTTTCCACGGCAAAGGGATTATCAGCCAGTTTGAAGGCTATAACGATTTAAAAGAATTTAACTGGAAACCCTACCGGGAAAAATACGGTGACGTCATGCGCCTGGACCGTATTCTCGAAGCCGAAGGAGACAGCCCCAATTTTTATAAAGTCTCAAAACAGGCAGATGTTCTCATGCTCTTCTATCTCTTTTCCGACGCCGAGTTAGGGGAGCTTTTCGATCGCCTGAGATATCCCTATAACCCGGCAATGGTCGAAAAAAACATCGAATATTATCTCTACCGCACCTCCAACGGCTCAACCCTGAGCCAGCTTGTCCATTCCTGGGTACTGGCAAGGAAAGATCGCGAACGTTCCTGGCAGCTCTTAACCCTGGCCCTGGAAAGCGACGTTCAGGACATCCAGGGCGGCACTACCCAGGAAGGGATTCATCTCGGCGCCATGGCCGGCACCGTGGATCTCATCCAGCGCTGCTACCTTGGCGTCGAGGCCCGAAAGGATGCCCTCTGGTTCGATCCGCACCTGCCCCGGGAAGTTGCCCGACTCGCCCTGCGCTTTCTCTATCGCCACCAGTTCCTGGACATAACCGTAACACCCGAACGTCTGACGGTTTCCGCTCTTCGCAACCATCTGGCTGCCAGCGTTAAGATCGGTTTCGGCGGGGAGGTCCATGACCTCAACGGCGGCGAGACACTGGGGTTCAACCTGTCGTAAAAAAAGCACCTGATTAACAGGTGCTTTAGTAAAACATGAGCATTCACATGGTTGACCTAGGGACCCTGTCCCATCCCAAAATGACCGCAAAACCTCCCTTTGGGGTTAGCTGTTGAATCCGGCATCAGCCCGGCTTTGACGGGCACAACAAACCCATTCCCCCGCCTGGGATCAAGACAACATTCCGATTCACATAAAAAAAGCTGCTTGGGCGGTGGCTTATTCAGCCAACGTGAATTTCCCGTCCTTCACCGCCACCATGACCATGGAGTCGACCCCAAGGCCATTGTGGTCCTCCTTGGTCAGATTGTAAACCCCCGATACCCCGACATAACCGCTGGTGGTTTCGATGGCTTTGCGTAAAGCTTCGGGCTGCGTTCCGGCCTTTTTAATGGCATTGGCGACCAGGGTAATGGCATCCCAGGCATATCCGGAATGAGTGTTGATGGGAAACTCCCGGTCATAGTGGTAAACATCCCGATAGAGATGAATGAAGTTGAGGATGACCCCTTTCTGCGGATCGTTGTCCGGCAGCTGATCGGCTACCAGTAGTTTGGTCGCCGGCATGCGGTCCCCTTCGGAGGCCTTGCCGGCCAGTTCGATGTACTTGGGATCGGGGAGGCCGTGGCACTGGAAGAGCGGCAGATCGATCCCCAGCTGAAGTTTGTTTTTGGCGACGATGGAACCGGCCGGACCGATGGTCCAGCAGATCAAGGCCTGTGGGTTGGCATTTTTGGCCATGGTGAGTTGGGAGGTCATGTCCGTATCCTGGGGCCCGAAGGATTCCCGGGTAACGAACTCGATGCCGAATTCCGGGGCCAGTTTTTCCATCCAGCGGGAACCGTCCTTGCCGAAACCGTCAGCGGCGTAGAGGAGGGCGACACGCTGTAACTGCTTGTCGCGCAGGTAGGTAAACAGCCTTTTGACGGCCACTTCCGAACGCTGGGGAGACTTGAAAACATAAGTGTAGGGGCCGAATTTTCCTCCCATGATAACGGGATCGCCACCCACCGTCATGACCGTAGGGATTTGGGCTTTTTCAACTATGCTTTTGACATTCATGCCGGTGCCGGTGCGGGTCGGTCCTACGATGGCGACGACCTTGTCCTTGTAGATGAATTTTTTGGCAAGGTTGGCAGCTTTGGCCGGGTCCCCCTGGGTGTCGCCGACCACCAGTTCGATCTCCCTACCATTGACGCCGCCGCTTTTGTTGATTTCAGCCACAACCATTTCCGCCACCAGTTTGGTGGGCGTGCCGATATTGGCGGCGGGACCGGAAAGATCGAAAAATGCCCCGAGCTTGATGGTGTCCTTGGCCGGCGCCGGAGCGGCCATGAGAAGCGCTGCCAGTCCAATGACAGGAAAAAGGAAAAGATTTTTTCTTTTCATGACAACCTCACTTTTTTATGTCGTTATCAGTATCTTCCTAACCAATCCGGACCATTCCGAAAACCGGGTTAGACAATTGAATCCTGAATGCGCTTATCGAAAATGCGCTGACTCTTTCGTTCGGAGCGGGGCAGGCCGCCGTAATCGACTATTCTTATGGCCGCCGATACGAGAAGCTGTTTTTTGATCTGGTGGTTCAGCTCGGCGGTTATTTCCGGTATCCGGCCCTTTTCCACCCTTTTGCCTTTTTCGACCACAACCTCCATGGCATCCCGGCCCGATTCCTCGTCGCGGCAGAGATGAACCTGATATTCGGAGCCGAGGCCCGGGACATGGGACACAATGTCGTCAATGCTGGATGGATAGATATTGACGCCACGGAAAATGAACATGTCGTCCGTCCGGCCCCGAATGCGGGAATGACGGGGCAGAACAGAGCCGCAACTGCAGCGCTCGGGAATAATGCGGGTGATGTCCCGGGTCCGGTAGCGGATGAGGGGCGCAGCTTCTTTGCAGAGGGTGGTTACGACCATCTCTCCCCATTCTCCGGGCGGGAGGGGCTGCAAGGTGTCGGGATCGATGATTTCGAGGATGTAGTAATCCCCCCAGTAATGGATGCAGTCGTGCTGGGGGCACTCCATGCCGGTGCCGGGTCCATAGAGTTCCGTCAGGCCGGGAATGTCAAAAAGTTCGGCCCCTCAGAACAGTTCGGATATTTTCCGGCGCATGCTGCGCGAGGAGCGTTCCGATCCGTAGATGACCTTCTTCACGTTGATCTTCCCGGCCAGGCCGCGGTGGTGGACCTCCTCCGCCATGAGCAGGGCCATGGAAGCCGTGCTGCAGAAGACCGTCGACTGAAAATCGACCAGGAACTGGCACTGCATGTCGACATTGCCGGGACCGACCGGAACTGCCATGGCGCCGATCTTTTCGCAGCCGAGCTGAAAGCCGAGACCGGCGGTCCAGACGCCGTAGCCGACGGCAATCTGAACCCGGTCCAGCGGGGTGACCCCGGCCATGGCATAAGCGCGGGCGAAAAAATGTGCCCAGTCATCGACGTCCTTCTGGGTGTAGCAGAGGACCTTGCGTTTCCCCGTGGTGCCGGAGCTGGCGTGAATCCGCACAATCTGCTCATAAGGGACAGCGCGGAGGGGAAAAGGATAGCCGTCGCGGAGATCATCGGCCGTCGTGAAGGGGAGTTTTTCGATATCCTTCAAGGTGCGGATATCCTCCGGCCGGATATGGGCCTGATCGAGGCGATCCCGATAAAAACTCGATCCCTCGTAGGCGTGGTTTACTGTCCAACGCAGCCCCTTGAGCTGATGTGCGGCAAGTTCTTCCTCATTCCTTAAAGAGGGCATGAAGATGGTTTGGTCCATGTGAATCTTCTCCAATCTGATGTTGGTCAGGCCCGAGGCCCCCAGGCGGCTGGCCTCGGGATTGTTGTCCGACCCGGCACCGAGAAAGGTGCGGCGAAGTTGCGGGTCGTTGAGCAGTTTTTCACTCCTGCCCGAATCGACGATGCGACCGTTGGCGAGGAGATAGGCCTTACCGGAAGCGGACAAAGCCCGGGCGGCGTTCTGCTCGACGAGGAGAATGGTCGTTCCCCCCCTCGCCAATTGACGAATAATATCAAATAACTGGTCGGTAATTAAAGGGGAAAGACCCAGGCTCGGTTCGTCGAGCAGAAGAAGGCGGGGTTGCGACATGAGAGCCCTTCCCATGGCGACCATTTGCTGTTCCCCTCCGGAAAGGGTGCCGGCCACCTGCTGGAGGCGGTTTCTGAGGGGCGGAAAGGATTCCAGGATGGCCGTTATCCGGGCTTCGATCTCGTTTCTGGGCAGCGGCTGGTTGGCAACTCCCAGGCAGAGATTTTCACGGACCGTGAGGTCCCCGAACAGTTCACGGCCCTCAGGGGAGAGAGCGACCCCTTTGCGTACAATGCTGGTCGGGGAGAGGCCGGTGATTTTCCCGCCATGGAGGTAGATGGCCCCGGAACTCGGTTTGAGAACCCCCATGATGGTTTTGAGAAGGGTGCTTTTGCCGGCGCCGTTGGCCCCCACCAGGGCAACGGTTTCTCCCTGGCGGATATCGATGGTGACCTCGGAGAGGGCCTGGGCGGCTCCATAGTGGACTGAAAGATTTTTGATTTCCAGCATCTCTACTCCTCAGGCGGTTAGGCTCATGCGGCCCAGATAAGCTTCGATGACCTTGGGATTGTGGCGGATTGATTGCGGCGGACCCTGGGCGATGCGCTCGCCGCTGTCGAGAACGACGATGACGTCGGAGACCGCCATAACCAGGTCCATATCGTGTTCGACCAGGAGAATGGTCAGGCCGAGATTGCGCAGCCTGAGGATTTCCGCGCCGATGGCTGCCGACTCTCCAACGTTGAGACCGGCGACGGGTTCGTCGAGAAGCAGGACGCGTGGTTCCGAAACCAGCGCCCGGGCAATTTCAACGCGCTTGCGGTCACCGTAGGAGAGGATGCTGACCGGCCAGTCGGCCTTGTCTGCCAGGGCAAAACGGTCCAGCATCTCCCGGGTCTTGAGACGCAGGCGCCGCTCCCGGTTGCGGGTGGAAGGAGGACGGAAAATCGATTTCAAAAAGCCTTTTTCCGCTTCAACCGTCAGGCCGCTGAGGACGTTTTCGAGGACCGAAAGGCGGGGAAAAAGGGCGAGGTTCTGAAAAGTCCTGGCAATACCGTGGTAAGGGATGCGATGAGCGGGTTCACCGCAGATCTCCGTGCCATTGAGGCGAACGCTTCCCCTGTCAGGGGTCAGAACCCCGGTGACGCAATTGATCAGGGTCGACTTGCCTGCACCGTTGGGTCCGATGAGGGTCGTGATCCTGCCGGCCGGGCATTCGAAGCTCACCTCGTCAAGAGCCGGCACCCCTCCGAAGTATTTGGTCAGCTTTTCAATGGTTAGCACGTTTCCGCCTTTGGACAATTTTCAAACGGGCCATGTAACGCAAGCCGGTAATCAGGCCCTGGGGGAAAAGGGTCAGGACGACCACCAGAATGAGTCCATGAATGATGTCCTTGTACGTTTCAAAAAATTCCAGGTATTCCGGCATCAGAACGATAAGGGCCGTGCCGAACAGGCTGCCCCAGACCGAACCGAGGCCGCCGATAACCACCATGGTCACCAGTTCCAGGGAGCTGAAAATGCTGAAGGAGTGGGGATTGACGAAGTTGAAGCAATGGGCGAAGAGGCTGCCGCCGATGGAAGCGAGAACCGCTGAAAGAACGAAAACCTGAATCTTGGCACGGCTCACCTGGATGCCGAGGGACGTCGCCGCGGTCTCGTTTTGTGCCAGGGCCGCCAGGCCGAGCCCCAGGCCACTCCGCACCAGGTTGAGGGCCAGGGTCAGAAACAGGATGGCGAGGGGCCAGATCACGTAATGGAAGCGAAATTCACTGTCAATGGGCACTCCCATCAGGGACAGCGGCGGTATGCCGGCAAAACCGCTGGGCCCCCCGGTGACCCGGTCCCATTGAATAAGTACCGTGTAGATGACAATGTTGAAGCCGAGGGTCGCCATAGCCAGATAGTGACCTGAAAGACGCAGGGTGGGAATGCCGACCAGGAGGGCGGCCAGGGCCACCAGCAGTGCAACCAGAACCATGGCCAGCCAGGGGTCCCAGGCCATGTCGGTGGAAAGAACGGCGGAACCGTATGCGCCCAGGCCCACGAACCCGGCATGTCCGAGGGATATCTGGCCGGCATAGCCGATAAACAGATTGAGGCCGATGGTAATAATCAGGTAAATGCCGATGAGGTTGGATATACCGAGAATATAGGGATTATCCTGAAAACAGGGAAAAAGGGCGAGACCCAGCCCGAGAGCGCCGATGGTCAGTCCGGTGCGGTGGAGCCAGATGAAATAGAGTATTCTGTCCTTGCGGTTCATAGTGTGTGCAACATTCGCAAAAGGCGTCAGTGGCCTCTCCTGCCGAGAAAGCCGTTAGGCTTTAAAAAGAGTACCAGGAGAAGGACGCCGAACGCGGTAACGTCCTTGTAGGCGCTGCTGAAATAGGCGGCGGAAAAAGATTCCAGGAGGCCCAGGGCGAGGCCGCCCAGAATAGCCCCGGGAAAGGAGCCGAAGCCGCCGAGAATAGCCGCTGCGAAGCCCTTGAGACCGAGGAGGACGCCGACATCGTAGCTGAGCGTGGTGATAGGGGTGATTAATACCCCTGCAAGCCCTCCGAGCCCCCCCGCAATGGCGAAGCTGAGAGCCTTGATGCGGTTGACGTTGAGCCCGACCAGGGTTGCCGCCGCCGGGTTGGAGGCGACCCCACGCATGCACAGGCCGATGGAGGTACAGCGGAAGAACCAGGCCAGAACCGCCACCGCAACGAGGGTGAGAAGAAGAATCCAGAGAATCTGGGGGAGCACTGTCGCCCCGAGGATATGCAGGGGCCGGTCCTCGGAAAGGGGAGGGACGGCCATGCGGTTTTTCCCCCAGACGATTTTCATGATACCGCGCAGGATGATGGACAGGCCGATGGTCAGGAAAATAAGTACCAGATGATTGTCGGTCCGGGACGGCCGGATGCCGATGCGCTCCACCGCCATGCCGGCCAGGGCTGCCCCTCCGATGGCGGCCACGAAGGCTGCCGGCATGGGCAGGCCGAGGGCGAAAAGAGAGGTATAGAGGAGCATGCCGCCGAAGGAGACGAAATCAACCTGGGTGAAGTTGACGATTCCCATGGTGTTGTGAACGACGCAGAAACCGAGGGCGATGAGGGCATAAACCGAGCCGTTGGTCAGGCCGGAAAATACAAACTGCATGAAGTCATGAAATGACTGCAAAAAAACTCCCGTTGTTTAGTTTCTTTTCGAGATGGGCAAAACCTGATAGGATATGCAGGCCGTTGGAAACCTGGCGGAGCCGGTTTAACAGGCGATAATCAGCAGACTTGACATATTTTGTTAATCCTTTTATAAAAGTCAAACTTAAAAAGGAATTATCGGAAAATTTTATTGAAATTGAAAATTTTCAGAACCGTTCCGAGGGGGCTTGCCCCGGGGTCCGGTTCTTAATTATTCGGATTGCTGGAGTTCACAGACAATCTCTTTTTTCGAGAAGGAGAAAAACCATGAAAAGATTGCTGTCCCTTTTACTGGCCATTGCGTTCCTCTCCCTTGGCGCCGGTATCTCCCTGGCGGAAACCATCAAGATCGGGCTGATGGCCCCGCTGACAGGCTCCTGGGCCAGCGAGGGCGAGGAAATGAAGAATATCGTCAATCTTCTGGCGGATGAAATCAACGCCTCGGGCGGCCTGCTCGGCAAGCAGATTCAGGTTATTGCCGAAGATGACGGCGGCGACCCCCGCACCGCTTCTCTTGCCGCACAACGTCTCGCCACCCAGGAAGTGATCGCGGTTATCGGAACCTACGGTTCTTCCGTTACCGAAGCCTCCCAGGCGATCTATGATGATTTTTCCATCATTCAGGTGGCCAACGGTTCCACGGCCATTCGCTTGACGGAAAAAGGCCTCAAGTATTTTTTCCGGACCTCACCCCGCGATGATGAGCAGGGCAGGGTGGCCGCCCAGACCCTTCAAAAACTCGGCTTCAAAAACATTGCCATTCTTCATGACAACACCAGTTACGCCAAGGGGTTGGCCGAAGAAACCAAGGGCCTTCTCGAAAAGAGCGGGGCACCGATTGTGTTCTTTGACGCCCTGACCCCGGGTGAAAGGGACTACACCGCGATTCTCACCAAAATGAAAGCGGCCAAACCCGACGTGGTTTTCTTTACCGGTTATTATCCCGAACTCGGCCTCATCCTGCGTCAGAAAATGGAAATGGCCTGGAACGTTCCCTTTGTCGGCGGTGACGCCACCAACAATCCCGATCTGGTAAAAATTGCCGGCAACAAAGCTGCCGAAGGCTACTACTTTCTCAGCCCGCCGGTGCCCCAGGACCTTCCTTTTGAAAAATCCAAAGCCTTCCTGAAGGCCTACCAGGCCAAGTACGGCAACTACCCCGGCTCCATCTGGGCGGTGCTGTCCGGCGACGGTTTTCTGACCATTACCGAAGCCGTCAAGGCCGCCAAGACGACGGATACCAAAACCCTGGCCCAATTTCTCCACAGCGGCAAGGAAAAAATCTCCGGCCTGACCGGTGAAATCGCCTTCAACGACAAAGGCGACCGGGTCGGCGAAGTTTACCGTGTCTACCGCATCGACGGCGAAGGAAAATTCATCCTTCAACCCAAATAGTTTAACTGCCGTTAACTGAACGGCAATTCCTCTGAGGGCGGCCTGGCTATTTTCAGGCCGCCTGATTTTGTGTTTCAGCGGATGGGATAAATGGAAGAGTTCTTCCAGCAACTGACCAACGGCCTGGCCGTGGGCGGCATCTATGCGCTCATCGCCCTCGGCTACACCATGGTTTACGGGGTCCTCAAGCTTATCAATTTCGCCCATGGCGATCTTTTCACCCTGGGAGCCTACCTGGGCCTGACCCTTCTGACCTCCCTTGGCCTTTCCGGTCATCTTGGCGCGGTTCTCGGCCTTGTCGTCCTGGCCCTGATGGTGACCGGCTTCGTCGGCATCGCCGGAGCGCTGCTCGAGCGGGCCGCCTACCGGCCCCTGCGCGACTCCCACCGCCTTTCCGCTGTAGTCTCCGCCCTCGGTGCCTCCATCTTCCTGCAGAACACCATCATGCTTATCTACGGCGCCAAGAACTATGTTTACCCGCTCGAAATCCTGCCGCGCACGGCCATTCATATTTTTGGTCTGCCCGTGCCCCTGGTCCGGATTCTGATTTTGTCCGCCTCCCTGCTGCTCATGGCGGGGCTTTATCTGTTCATCCAGAAAACCCGCCTCGGTACCGCCATCCGGGCCTCGGCCATTGACCAGGGGGCCGCCAAGCTGATGGGCATCAACGTCAACCAGGTCATCATGATCGTCTTCCTCATCGGCCCGGGCCTCGGCGGCGTGGCGGGCCTCATGGTCGGCCTCTATTACGGCCAGGTCAATTTCACCATGGGCTGGGTCTACGGTCTCAAGGCCTTTACCGCCGCCATTCTCGGCGGCATCGGCAACATCCCCGGCGCCATGGTCGGCGGGCTGCTCCTCGGCGTCATCGAAGCCCTGGGGGCGGCATATATCTCCATTGCCTGGAAGGACGCCATAGCTTTCTGCGTACTGATTGTCATTCTCATTGTCCGTCCCACCGGTATTCTGGGTGAAAGGGTGGCCGACAAGATATGATAAATGAGAAAAACAAACTTTGCGCCTTTGCGGCATTCAGCCTTATCCTGGCAACCGCCCCCCTCTACCTCAACTCCTACTGGGTCGACGTTCTCAACAGCGTCGGCTTGTACGCCATCCTTGCCTTGAGCCTCAACATCATTCTCGGCGACGCCGGCCTCTACAACATGGGCCACGCCGCCTTTTTCGCTGTCGGAGCCTATACAGCGGCCTATCTCAACACCCAGTTCGGGCTGCCGATTCTCTGGGCTTTGCCGGTCAGCGGCATTGTTGCAGGTCTCGCCGGACTTCTCGTCGCCCGGCCGGTGGTCCATCTGCGCGGCGACTATCTGCTCATTGTCACGGTCGGGGTCGGTGAGATCCTGCGCATCGCCCTTATTAACGACGTTTTCGGCTTAACCGGCGGCCCCAACGGCATCTTCGGCATTGACCGCCCGGTCCTGTTCGGCTTCAAGATCCGCAAGCCCCAGGAATTCTTCTACCTGATCTGGGGCTTTGTCGCCGTCACTATTTTTCTCTTTTACCGGCTCAAAAACTCCCGTTTCGGGCGCGCCCTCGACTATCTCCGCGAGGACATGACGGCCGCCGAGGGGAGCGGCATCGATACCGGGCGCTATCAGCTTTACGCCTTCATGGTCGGGGCCGCCTGGGCCGGCATGGCGGGCACTCTCTACGCCTCCAAAATGAGTATCATTTCCCCTGAATCCTTCAGTTTCTGGGAGTCAGTGGTGATCTTTATCATCGTCATCCTTGGCGGGTCGGGGAACATTGCCGGGGTTCTCCTCGGGACCTTCCTCATTATCGGTCTGCCGGAGCTCTTCCGGGGATTTGCCAACGCGCGCATGTGGTTTTTCGGGCTGGCCATGATGATTATGATGATATTCCGGACCGAGGGGATTCTACCCCACCGGCCCCGTGTCTTCAAATCCCTTGACAGGCAACGGCCATGAGTCTGCTCAGCATCCGCAATCTGACCAAGAGATTCGGCGGCCTGACAGCCGTCAACAAGGTCTCTTTTGACGTTGGTGAAGGGGCCATTGTCGGGCTCATCGGCCCCAACGGGGCCGGCAAGACCACGGTTTTCAACCTTATCACCGGCAACTACCAGGCCGACGAAGGGGACATCCTCTTTTCCGGCACTTCCATCAAGGGGCTGCGCACAAACAAGATCGTCTCCCTGGGGGTTGCCCGCACCTTTCAGACCATTCGCCTGTTTCAGAAGCTTTCCGTCCTTGAAAACGTTCTTGCCGGGCGCCACTGCCGCATGAAAGCCGGACTTGTGGCCGGCATGCTGAAAACCCCTTTTGAAAAAAAGGAGGAGCGTGAGGCCTTGGCTTTCTGCCAGGAGGAGCTGGCATTCGTCGGCCTCAAGGGCCAGGAATCGATGGTGGCCGGGAGCCTCTCCTACGGCAACCAGCGCCTTCTTGAGATCGCCAGGGCCCTCGCCACGGGGCCCAGGCTGCTGATCCTCGATGAACCGGCGGGAGGGATGAACGAACAGGAGACCGAGGCCCTGGTCGGACTCATCGGCAGAATCAAGGAGCGGGGGCTGACCATTCTTCTTATCGAGCACGACATGAGCCTCGTCATGAGGGCCTGCGAACATCTGGTTGTGCTCGAATACGGCTGCAAGATTGCTGAAGGGACGCCTGAAATCGTTAAAAACGATCCCAAGGTCATCGAAGCCTACCTGGGGGCGGATTGAGGTTGAAAAGCCCATGATACTCAAAATCGAAAATCTGCATGTCAAATACGGCCAGGTGGAAGTCCTGCACGGCATCGACCTGCATGTCAACAAAGGGGAGATCGTTACCATTCTCGGCGCCAACGGAGCCGGCAAGTCGACGACCCTTAACGCCGTCAGCGGACTGGTCAAGGTGAGCGGCGGCGCCATCTATTTTGAGGATGAGCCGATCAGCAAGGTGCCGGCCCACCGGGTCGTTGAGCTGGGCGTGGCCCAGGCCCCGGAAGGGCGCCGCGTTTTTGGCACCCTGACCGTGCAGGAAAACCTCAATCTCGGCGCCTTTACCAATCGCGACGGCGACAACATAACCCAGACCCTGGGCTGGATATACGAACTTTTCCCGGTCCTTCTCGAACGCAAGAACCAGTTGGCCGGTACCCTGAGCGGCGGCGAACAGCAGATGCTCGCCATCGGCCGGGCTCTGATGGCCAACCCCAAAGTGCTGCTGCTCGACGAGCCCAGCCTTGGTCTGGCGCCTATCCTGGTCAAGGCGATTTTCAAGACTTTGAAGGAAATCAACGAAGCCGGACTGACCATCGTTCTCGTCGAGCAGAACGCCCGCGCGGCTCTCAAACTGGCTCACCGGGGCTATGTCTTTGAAGTAGGAAAGGTCGCCCTTGAAGGACCCTCCGCCCGGCTTCTGGAAGATCCCAACGTCCAGAATGCGTATCTAGGGGGAGGACATTAGAGCTACTGACAGGGTGTTGAAAAGCAAGAGTCTGGTTTTCAGACAAGACGGACGGTTTTTGAGAAGCGGAGCATATAAGTAATATGTGAGCATTTGAAACAAACCGTGCAACACAGTATGAGAGCCAAAGTCGAAGCTTATCCACATCCTGTTTGAGGTTGACAAGCACGAGCAATCTTGCTAGATTTCCGACTGCTTATTGGGGGATCGTCTAGCGGCAGGACTACGGACTCTGACTCCGTCTACGGGGGTTCGAATCCCTCTCCCCCAGCCATTCAATCGGCACTTGAGGATCATTCCTTGAGTGCCTTTTTTATTTTTGACTTCGACTCATGTGGGGAGTAGATTAAAGGATATTTTAATTTGATGGATTTCCGTTGGGGGAGGGGATGAACAAACCCGCAGGGCAAAAATCCATATGCGAAAAGAATAATAGACCGCTGTTGTCGGTGTGATGCCGGCCGGCGGTTTTTTATTTTTGGTGGTTCAGGTTGTAAATAAACCACCTTTTTCTTTTGGATCAATTTAGGGGATAAGGTCATTAATAAAAAATTGAGAGAGAAAATTTCAACCACTATGAAATAAAGAGGATATTTTATGATTAAGGCCGAATATCAGCGTTTTTTACAAACAATAAATGCTGATGCTGTGCCCGCTGAGGTGCGCAAAATAGCTAATTTGGTGCTAGCCAATATAGGCGTGCTAATACCATTGAGCACCTACCAAGGTCAGCGGGTTAAGCGCATGATCACGCTGGCACAGACAAACTGGGATACGGTAAGCACAGATATTCAGCCACTACCAGAGCAAGCTAATGAGCAAACTTCACCCATTATGCAGCTTAAAAGCCTGACGGTTGGGCCATTTCGAGGGTTTATAAGGCAAGAGGTCTTTGATCTAACCAGCCGGATAGTGTTAATTTATGGGCCTAATGGTACAGGTAAATCCAGCTTTTGCGAGTCTTTGGAGTACGGCCTGCTAGGCGATGTGGTAGATGCAGAAAGCAAACGCTTTCGCGATCCACGCGAATTCTTGAAAAATGCGCATGTTAACCGTTTCACACCACCAGAAATTATCGCTGTAAACGATCAGGAGGAAGAACTTCCTATTGAGGCAAATGAGGCTCTTTATCGCTTTTGTTTCGTTGAAAAAAACCGGATTGACAACTTTTCAAGGATTGCTGCCCAATCGCCCGCCAAGCAAACTGAGCTAATATCGACACTATTTGGCTTGGACTCATTTACCGACTTTGTTCGGAATTTTACCCCAGAAATTGATGAAAGATATATTGATCTAATCGGGAAGAAAGCTGCCCAGTTGGCACAAAAACGTCTGACACTTGCAGGTGCTCAGCAACAGATAAAGGACAGAAACGAAGAGTTAGTCCAAATTGGTGTTGACGAACAAAACTTTGCTGACCAATACCGAGAAGGCTCTACTTTTGACCAAATGGTTTTTGAAATAAACGGTGATGAAGAAAATACGGGTGCTATCCAACAGCTTGAATTGGACCTTGAACAACCAATAACGAATAAATGCAACTTAACCAGCGCTACATTGGATACACTTGGCAAATCTATTGAAACCAATTTGGCTGAGCTGTCTACAAAACAGCAAGAGTTGGAAGATGCAAGTCAAGAAGTATCTTTTAAACAATTATATGACGCGGTAATTCAGGTTCAGCCAAGTTGCCCGGAGCATTGCCCTGCCTGTAAAACGCCACTCCATCAGGTTGCAAAAAATCCTTATATTCATGCAAGTGAAGAACTGGAAAAACTACAACATTTAGCGGAGTTACAACAGACCGTGCAGCAACTAGGGCAAAATATAAGCCAGTGGTTGCTGGAACTTTCACAAATCGTAGCTACCTGTGTTAGTCATCTTTCCCAAAATAATGTTCTTCACAGTTTTCAGATATTGCAACCTTTAAAAGCTAATATCGCCTGGTGGAACACCTTACTTCAACCGTTACAGGATTCTTCTACCCCTTGGCAGCACTTACAGTCCCAGGTTTTGCATCTTGAAAAATCTGATAAAGCAATTGATCAAGCTGCTGAAACCCGAGCAACCCGACAGGCAGAACTAACCCGCTTACGTGGCTTTAAAGACAAAATCACAGCATTACAAACGCGTAGAAACACCGCTCAGGATGCGCTAGAGAAGGCTCAGAAAATAATCACTGACTTCGATGCTGAAAATGCACAACTAATCGCTGATGTTGAGGTAGAGAAAAGCGTAGTAATAAAAAACCAATCAATTGCAGCTTCATATAGAGAGTTCGTAGAGAGATTAAATGCCTACAAGGACAGGCTTCCAAGGCAACTCGTTGCTGATCTTGGTGATCGTGTAGTAACCTTTTATAATGCATTCAATAGAAATGATTCTCCTGGTGAATTACTTGCCACAGTCAGATTACCACTGGAACAAAATCAGCGCCTAGAGATATCTTTCCGAAGTAATCCGCAACAGTTTTTTGACGCATTGCACGTTCTTAGCGAGGGTCATATTCGTTGTATGGGTTTGGCAATATTGCTCGCAAAAAACCTTAAAGAAAACTGCCCACTTTTAATATTCGATGACCCCGTAAACGCAATCGATGATGACCACCGAGAATCAATAAGAAGAACACTTTTTGAGGATAAGTATTTTGTAGAAAAGCAAATAATTTTAACCTGTCACGGTGAAGAATTCTTTAAAGATATCCATAATTTACTCCCTGGCCTATCATCGACTCAATCTAAATCATTTGTTTTTCTGCCCCATTTAGATGAACCCCATATCCGAATCGATTTTAACTGTGCACCTCGCAATTACATACTTTCTGCACGACAGCACTTTGATCGAGGTGAAATTCGGGATGCTCTTTCTAAATCCCGTAAAGCACTTGAGGCCCTAACTAATGATAAAGTCTGGAAGTATGTTCATAGGCATGGTGACGGCTATCTAAGCATCAAATTGCGTGCACCTTCGGCCCCAATAGAATTACGGAATTTGACAGAACAATTGAAAAAACAAATTTCTAAGCCTGACTTCGCAGATAAAAATAAGGACTCGATTTTGACCCCAATCAATACTTTGCTGAGCCTGAATGGTGAATCCCGTGAATGGCGCTATTTAAACAAGGGAACGCACGATGAACAGAATCGTGCTGAATTTGACAGGCAAACCGTATCAGGTATAGTCACTGCGCTGGAAAGTTTGGATCAAGCACTATCAAAAATGTAGAAGAATAAATAGGGGGGAATAAATAGGTGTCGCGTCTACACCTTTGACAAATCTAAGAAATGTCAGAAGTGTAGACGCGACACCTTTGCTGTGGCCCATACGGTAAACGGGTAGGGTTTGATAAAAAAATTCATTTAAGCCTGAATTGCTTTCACAGAAGGCTTATTCTACAGGCTCGTTAGCAAAACGAAAATTTGGACATGTATGACGATAATTTTCTGAACGAGACGTTGAAAAAAGCATTTGAAGATCCAAAATTCTTCAACGTTCCAAAAGGTATTCGTAGGCATGACTTCCGTAATATGCATGCCTGGTGGGTGCGTGTCTCAAGAGACAGGGTAATGTTTCGGAAAATGTTCAGTGATGGGGTTCATGGTTCAATTCAAGAGTCTTTAAGACAGGCCATTTTGTACCGTCATGAAATACTGTCAAATTTCCCAGTAACCATAAAAAAACTCAGTCCTCGAAGTCTCCCTCATGAACCAGAAAAAAGAATTCATCGATATGAGGAGAAGGGCGTATTGAGGCCATATGCGCACTGGCGGGCCAGATGGTATGACAAGGACCATAAAATTATTTATAAAAATTTCCCTATTTATACTCATGGCGAAGAAGAAGCTAAAGCCATGGCATTAGAAGCAGCGCGAACCAATCACAACAGAAAACCAAAATTATCAAATGTTGTAGACCCCTATTTAAAACAAAAGTTTGATCCTGTTGAAAGAGCAGATGTTGAAATTTGGGCCTCAATCAACGATAGAACGCCATCAAAAAATTCTAGCGAAAAGGAAATTATCAATCATGATCCATTTGCTTTCGAGGGTGAAAGAAAGCTAGAAATACACAAATCTATCGAAAGAAATCGCAACTTGCGAAATAAGAAAATTTTGGTGTTTCTTGAAGAAAACGAAAAGCTATTTTGTGAACTTTGTCATTTTAATTTTCTAGATAAATATCCATTCCTTGGTACTGATATAATCGAAGTTCATCACATTATCCCCTTGGGCACCTTGTCTAAAGGCGCGGAGGTTAAAACTACTGATTTAATGCTTCTATGTTCAAACTGCCATTTTGCCATCCACCAAGGCGATGCAGAAGAAAATTTGTTAATGGCAATGGATCATTTCGAAAAAATCCAGAAAGATTAAACCTTAAGTGGCTGGAAATGCTAACAAAAAGATCAACCGGAGCGATTAACACGGGGCGTTTCTCGAAAAGTTTTCTACCAGTTTTATCTGAGCCACGCGCCCGGTTATCGCAACGTTCGGTTTCTTTTGTAAACCATGATGTGAACCGGACAGGAGGCAGCGTTGAACTACGAAGAATTATCTCAAGAAGAATTCGATGCCGTAGTTACAGGTGAATTGACTCATCGTGCTTTAGCGCTAGAAGACATAGCTAACGGGATAATCTGCGAATATTTTATTGGCCCACGTAATAAAGAAAATGACTTTCGTCGCCTGATCCTTTACAGAGATGGCCTGACATTCCAAGATAAATTAGAAATTATTAGAGGAATGCTCCCTCTTTTCGGAAAGTCCGCGGAGGAGTGTGGTCTGAAATCAATACTTAAAGAAGTAGAAGATTTTAAATCATGGCGTAACACCATGGCTCATGGCCTTGATAGAACCGATCCAAAAGAACCTTTAAAACTAATAGTCGAGGTTGTAACCCGTTCCGGGAAAGAAAAACGTATCGAAATAACACCGAATTCCCATGAAAAAATGCTGGATGATATTCTCTCATTAGAGGAAAGGTTTAAGAAGGCAAGGGAAGCTGTCTGTGATTATTAATAAATTGCCTAACGAATAAGGATAGATAGCGCGAGGCACGAGCTGCGATCTTATCCTGTGGTTGAACAAGTCCGGCCACAGGATTATATAAGCAAATATCTTTTTTGGGATTGGGATGGAGCGGAGCGTTGCGGATCAGCGCCCCATTTTCAAGGCGAGGGGGAGCCTTTCACCCTTTGGAGGCGGCTGATTGGGGTCGGACCAAGTCAACCCATTGAAAAATAATGTTTTTAGCTAAAATAACCCTCCAAAAACCCGTTTATAGGTCGATTTTTGAGGGCAAAATCGACCTGTTGAAAATTTTGAAGGTATGGGACGCTCTTGAAATTTTCACATTGCCACATATGAAATAAAGTTCATTGAATCGTTGGCGCTTTAATTAGCAAAATCTCCCAATAATCAGATTCCATAAGCTTGTTGACAGTTAAATCATTAATAACCTAGTATCAAATCATCCAATAAAAGTAAGTAAATAGTAACTTACCGGCCTTGCGGATCGGCGACTGTCGAGAGATTGGCTCAGAGATAATGTCGTCGAAAACTCTTAGGGGAGGAGTTGTCATGTTCATTAAATCGCAATTTGTTCGTCGCTCGGTCATTGCGGGTTTCACCGCAATCATTATGGTGTTGTCGCTTGGTGGGGGAGCAATGGCTGCGGAACCGGTCAAAATAGGACTGGTTGCCGCTTTGTCGGGACAATCTGCGAAGTCGGGCGAGGCCATTACCCGCGGCCTGACTATGGCCATCGAGGAGATCAACGCCGCAGGAGGGGTGCTCGGTGGACGCCAGTTGGAACTGATTCGCCGTGACGACGAGTCGAATCCTGCAAAAGGGCAGATTGCCGCCCGCGAACTGATTTACAAAGAAAACGTAGCGGTGTTTTTCGGCGGATTGGATTCACCGGTATCGTTGGCCATCGTGCCCCTGGCGAACAAGGCCAAAAAGCCGTTTATGGGGGTCTGGGCGGCGGCGACACCAATCACCCGCAATGGCGCGGAGCCCAACTACGTTTTCCGGGTTTCGGCAGTCGATGCGATCGTTGACCGTGCACTTATGGTCTATGGAAAACAGACCTACGGTACGAAAAAGGCCGGTCTTATATTGATCAATAACCCCTGGGGCGAGTCGAACGAAAAGGGTTTGGAGGAGGCCGGCAAGATCGAAAACGTTGAGATTGTCGGTGTCGAAAAGTTCGAGAATCAGGACGTGGACGTGGTGCCGCAACTTCTGCGCCTGAAGATGGCGGGAGCCGACACCTTGTTTCTGGTCGCCAACGCGGCGCCGGGCGCGCAAATGATGAAATCCCTGGGGCGCATGGGATGGGAAGTTCCGGTCGTTTCGCACTGGGGCATTTCCGGCGGCCGTTTTCCGGAGTTAGCCGGAAACATGGCCGAAAAGGTTCATTTTGTTCAGACTTACAGCTTCTTCGGCAAACAGAATCCCGTGGGCGAGGAGCTGCTGAAGCGACTGGTTGCCAAGTATGACGATATCAAAGGGCCTGAGGATGTCATTCCGCCGGTAGGTTATGCCAATGCCTATGATGCCATGCACCTGACAGCCATGGCCATAAACAAAGCAGGCAGCACCGATGGCGATGCCATCCGCGAGGCGTTCCTCTCGATCGGCCCTTACAAAGGGCTGATCAAGACCTACGAGAAGCCGTTCACAGCGGACAACCACGACGCCCTTAACTTCAACGACTATGTAATGGTTCGATTTTACGGTAATGAGATTAAGCCCGTGAAGTGATAACCTCAAGCTGGACAGCCATGTGGTCGGTGTGCATGGCTGTCCAGCTTTTTTTTAAAAACATGACGCACTCCCGACCGGCCGGTCCGTAGCCAATCAAGTCGATCGGGAGGCGGGCCTTCTATCTTGAGAAAAACTCTGATTAAATGGAAGCACTGATCATATCCTCGATCCTTACAGGGATCAGCCTGGGCAGCATGTACGGGCTGCTGGCCCTAGGTTTCTATATTACCTACTCCGTCTCACAGACCTTAAATTTCGCTCAGGGATCCTCGATGATGTTGGGGGCCGTGGTTTGCTACACCTTCGGCGTGACGCTGGGGTGGCCCATGGGCATTGCCATAGTCGTGGCGCTTCTTGCTTGCGCCTTGCTGGGCTGGTTCGTCGAAAGATTCGTTGTTCGGCCCTTCGCCAGCCGTGGTTCGAACTCCTGGCTCATGGCGACGGTGGCGGCGGGCATCGTTCTCGACAACGTCGTGCTGTTTACCTTCGGTAAGGAGCCCAGGAGCCTGCCGTCGGCCCTGGCTCAGAAACCGATCCTGATCGGGGATCTCGGTATTTATCCACTCCAGTTTCTAATACCCGTCATCGGTCTTGGGGTAGCGCTCGTTCTTTATCTGGTTTCCCGAAGGACGAAAATGGGCAAGGGTCAGTTGGCGGTAGTCCAGAACCCGGATGCCGCGCGGCTGCTCGGTATCGACGTCCGCAAGGCCATCGTCGGTGCGTTCATCGTTTCCACCGTGCTTGCCGGGGTGGCGGGCGTCCTGATAGCGCCATTGTTCAACGTCGCTTCCGATATGGGCACCCTTTTCGGCATTAAAGCCTTCGCCGTGGCCATCATCGGCGGGATCATGAGCCCCTGGGGGGTCATGGTGGCGGGATTGGCCTACGGTGTCGTCGAGGCGCTGATCACGGCGACGCTGGGATCCGTATATACCCAGATCCTCACCTTTGCACTGGTAATCGTGGTGTTGGCGGCCATGCCCAATGGCCTTTTCGGGAAGGCAGAGGTCAAGAAGGTATGAGAGCGATGAAGTACCTGCTGGCCCTGGCGCCCGCCGTCATTGCCGTGGTCTATGCCGGTTTCGCTGATAATTATGTCCTCTATATTCTGGCAACGGTCGGATTTTACACCATGGTCGGTGTGGGGCTGAACGTACTGCTTGGATTGATGGGTCAGATCTCCCTCGGGCACGTGGGCTTCTACGCGCTTGGGGCCTACGTCGTAGCCATCCTGACGACCGATGCCGGGGTCGGGTTCTGGCTGGCCCTTGCGGCAGCATTGATCCTTACGGGCACCGTGGGGGTTCTCCTTTCCATTCCGGCACTGAGGGTCAGCGGTCCTTACCTTGCGATGGTCACTATCGCCTTCGCCTTTATCATTGAGCAAGGTGCCGTGGAGTGGCGTGATCTCACGGGCGGCGCCAACGGTCTGATGAACATCCCGCCGGTCAGCATCATGGGCGCCGAGTTCAATGAATTGCTGACGGTCTATCTGACGATTGGGTTGACTGCATTGACCATTTTCCTCTTCTGGAGGTTTGCCGACAGCACCTGGGGGCTGGCTATGCGGGCTGTTCGGGATGCCGAAGTCGCCGGTCAGTCCCTTGGCCTCAATCCGGTTATGATCCGGGCCACTGCATTCGGCCTGTCAGCGGTGGCGGCAGGCCTTGCCGGCGGGCTGTTCGCCCCGCTCACTGCCTTCGTCAGTCCCAGTTCTTTTTCCTTCTTCCAGTCCATTCTCTTCCTGCTGGTGGTGATCGTTGGCGGCAGCGGTACCGTGTTCGGGCCACTGGTGGGTGCTATGATCGTTGTCCTGCTCCCGGAATTCCTGTCCGGTTTGGCTGAATACCGGCTGCTCTTCTTTGGCGGATTGCTGCTGATGGTGATGTGGTTGACGCCGGAAGGGATCGTCGGCGCGGTCATGGCCCGGTTCCGTCACCGCGCTGTTGACGACTGTGGGGGGAGGGCTGATGACGGTCCGGATATTGAGGCCTTCCTGGGACGCCGGGACAGCGCTGTGAGGCTGTCGGTGCGCAACCTGGCTATTTCCTTCGGCGGTGTGCAGGCCGTCAAGGATCTTGATTTTGATGCCGACAGCGGCAAGGTCACCAGCATCATCGGGCCCAATGGTGCCGGCAAGACAACGGTGCTGAACATGATCGGTGGGTTCTATAAACCGGACAGCGGCACCATCACCCTGGGGGAGGACGAGCTATCGGGTAAACCGTCGCACATCGTTTCGCGCGCCGGGATTTCACGAACCTATCAAACGACACAATTGTTCGGTAATCTGACGGTCATGGAGAACCTGTTGATCGCGCTGCGCCGCGGCCATTTGGGCGGACCGATAGAGGCGCTGAAACACGTTAGAGACAATGGGGAGACCTGCGAACAATGCCGGTTAATCCTCGATTTCGTCGGCTATAAAGGGAGCATGCGTACCCTGGCCAAACATCTGGCCCATGTGGACAAACGTCTTGTCGAGATCGCCAGGTCTTTGGCGACCAAACCCGGCGTGTTGCTGTTGGATGAGCCGGCTGCCGGACTCAGTGCCCAGGATACGAAGTTGTTGATCCCGCTGCTGCGCAAGATTGCCGATGCCGGCATCGTCGTTATTCTGGTCGAGCACGACATGGGGCTGGTCATGGAGGCTTCCGATCATATTGTGGTACTTGACGCAGGAGCGCCCATCGCCACCGGCCTGCCAGGGGAAATCCAAGTCAACGAACAGGTGCGCGAGGCCTATCTCGGCACCGGCAAAATCATCGAACGCGTCCGTAAGGCGCCTCTGCCGGAGAGCGCGGAGGTCATGCTCAACGTTGCTGGCCTTTGCGCCGGCTACGGGGCGGCGCCTGTATTGCAGGATTTGACCATTGAAGTGAGCACCGGTGAATTCATTGCCGTCCTCGGCGCCAATGGAGCCGGAAAATCGACACTCATGCGCTCGCTAAGCGGCCTGCATCGCCCCATCCAGGGTAAAGTCCTTTTTATCGGCAAAGACATCACGACCTGGGAAGCACACCGTATATCCGGAGTCGGTTTGGTTCTCGTGCCGGAAGGTCGGCAAGTGTTTCCGGAACTCGGGGTCATCGACAATATCCGGCTCGGCGCTTACACCCGCCGCGACTTCGATGACGTTGCCGAGGTTGAAGCCATACTCGAGCGTTTTCCATCCCTTCGCAAACGACAAACCAGCAGAGCCGGCTTGCTCTCGGGCGGCGAACAGCAGATGCTGTCAATAGCCCGTGGACTCGTTGCCCGTCCGCAGGTCATCATGCTGGACGAACCATCTCTCGGTTTGGCCCCCGCGCTCATTGAAGACCTGTTTTCCGTACTGGCTGAATTGCGCGATGAAGGACGGACCATTCTCCTGGTCGACCAGATGGCCGGCCTGGCGTTGTCCGTCGCCGATCGAGGTTACGTCCTGGAATCGGGTGTTGTCGTTCAGGAAGGCAGTGCCGTTGAGTTAAAGACCGACAAGGCCATTGAACAAGCCTATCTTGGGAGGAACAATTGATGAACCTGATCCTGAAGAACGTGGTCCTTCCGGACCGGTCCGACATGCAGCTCACGGATATCGGTGTCGAAAACGGCAAGATCGTTGCCGTCGGAGACGGATTATCGGGTGACGCCGAAATCGTGGATGCAGGCGGGCGCTTAGCTGTTCCCGGATTCGTCGAATCCCACATCCACCTTGATAAAGCATGTATCCTGGAGCGATGCAAGTCTGAGGAGGGTTCCCTGAGCGAAGCCATTCGAGAGGTGGGCGCCGCTAAAAAGGCTTTTACCGTGGAGGATATCCGGGCGCGGGCAGTGAGAACGCTGGAAAAATGCATTCTCCAGGGCACGACCCGGATGCGGACCCATGTTGAAGTGGACCCCGTAATAGGCATCAAGGGCATCGAAGCGGTGATGCCGCTGGTCAAGGAATACGCCTGGGCTATTGATCTCGAAATATGCGTCTTTCCCCAGGAGGGACTGTTAAACAACCCGGGCACCGATGACTTGATGGTCGAGGCCCTGCGGCGCGGTGCGAGAGTTGTCGGAGGCTGCCCCTATACGGATAGCGACCCGCGCGGTCAGATCAAACGTATATTTGAACTGGCGAAAGAGTTCGATGTCGATGTGGATTTCCATCTGGATTTCGACACCAACCCCGAGGGCATGACCATCGATGATGTGTGTGAATTGACCCAAGCCCATGACTACGGCGGCCGTGTCGCCGTCGGCCATGTAAGTAAACTCTCGGCCCTGCCGGCGGATGCATTCACGCAGATCAGCCGCCGGATGGCCGATAGCGGCGTCGCCGTTACCGTACTCCCATCCACGGACCTTTATCTCATGGGTGCCGACCGCGACCATGACATCGTACGCGGCGTGACCCCCGTTCACCGTTTGATGGACCATGGCGTGAGGTGTTCCCTCTCCACCAACAACGTGCTCAACCCTTTCACGCCCTTCGGCGATTGCTCGATGATTCGAATGGCTAACCTCTACGCAAATATCGGCCAGATCGGCACCCACAAGGGCCTGCGCCAGTGCCTGGGCATGGTCACGGATGGGCCGGCACGGCTCATGCGACTTAACGATTATGGTATCTCCATCGGAAACCCTGCCGACCTTGTGATCCTCGATTGCGCCACGGATATAGCGGCTGTCCAGGAACTTGCTATCCCTCTCATGGGGTTCAAAAACGGACGTCGCACCTTTACACGAGAACCGGCCATACTTCACAGACCATGAAAGCTGCAACGATGGAAACAGGGAAAAGCGACAACCTGTTCCATGAGCCACTCCAGGTCACCAATGTTGGTTTGGCGGAATAATTAGCTGAAGATTTGACATGGATATTCGACGCCGACCCGGTTTCGCTATGGGGCGACTGGGTGGACGATACCCCTAGGGGATTTGAGGGAAGTCCGATGTGAGGTTCGGAAGGGTTCAGCAATGGTTCGAAGGCAAATTCCCGAAATCGATTAGATCCCCTGGGATTATCGGGGTGAAATATCCAGAAATGCAAGGTTAGGTTCGGAATACGTTCGGAATTAAGGACGAGGAAATTTGTAGTTGACAAAAAAACCGTTTTAAATCATAGATCTGAAATATATAAGCTCATACATTACATTGGACTCTGACTCCGTCTACGGGGGTACGAATCCCTCTCCCCCAGCCATTCAATCGGGCACTTAAGGAAAACACCTTGAGTGCCTTTTTTTATTTTCGATAGCCCTTGACCTCAACAATTCTTGCCGTCAGACCATCACTCATTCACCCTGGCCAAAACACCTTGAAACCGATAAAAATATCCGAGAAAAATTTTAAGGCATCAATTGAAAATTTTTTTTCTCAGGGTTAAACGGACCCAAAAATCATGGTGACAAATTCTAAATTTCAAATAAAATATGGCCAATCCCTATGGTCCAGAAGGGGCAAGGGGAGCCCTTAAAAAGCTGATGTTGTTTCGCCTTCGGAAACAACCGCCGAAGAGCAATACAGCATCCCTCAAGGGCCGAATTATGGGACTGGATTTTTTTGCAAAAAATCCGTTTGACGCTATAATTTCAGTGCCTGTAATGACGATTTGATAAAAAGAGAGGTGGTCGGAGAGAAAGGAGAAAAAAACCGAAAAAAAGTCACTGCTCCAAATGCAACATGCAAAAAGAATCGTTAGATTTACCCTTATTTTTTTATCTCAAGGAGAAAGTATGAGGAAGGTAGCATTTTTTACAGCAGCAGTATTTGTAGTGATCAGTTCCACCGTTGCCTTTGCCGGAAAGGCTCCTCAAAACGTGGTTGACCTGGCCAATTCCCAATTGGCCGCACTTGGAGCGGATGCTGAAATAGTCAAAGCGGT